>Ga0315281_10000879_pt1 | contig 43389 bp, 47 predicted proteins | sample YL17G07_0_MG_FD_204540 | JGI IMG/M metagenome (GOLD analysis project Ga0315281, IMG submission 204540) | Sediment microbial communities from Yellowstone Lake, YNP, Wyoming, USA - YL17G07_0 | ecosystem: Environmental > Aquatic > Freshwater > Lake > Sediment | place: USA: Wyoming | collected...
GATTTCATGGTGCGGCACCTGTTCAATCTAACCGCGCCGGTCACATCGCTCAACCGTACAATGTGTGCAGCCTTGAGCCTTCGGCCCTGATCACACCGGCAGGGACCATGCGCCATCTGCTACAATTGCCGTGACTCTGGAACCCTCGCGCTTCACGAACCGCATGCCATCCCATCCGGAATATTCTATCGGCGTATTCGACTCCGGAATCGGCGGACTCACGGTGACGCGCGCCCTCATGCAGCACCTGCCGCACGAGAGCATCCTGTATTTCGGCGATACCGCGCGCGTCCCCTATGGAGTGAAATCGGCCGACACCATCGCCCAGTACGCCACCCAGATCACCGATTTCCTGCTGGAACGACGGGTAAAATTGCTGATCGTGGCCTGCAACACCATGGCGGCGGTGGCCGCGGACGCCATTCGTCGGCGCTCCCCGGTGCCGGTGCTGGACGTGATCGAAGTCGGTGCAAAGGTAGCGGCGCGCAACACGCGCAACCGTCGCGTCGGCGTCATCGGCACGCTCACGACCGTTGGCAGCGGTGCCTACGATGCCGCCATCCGCAGCCATGATCCGGCCATTGCCATCCACTCCCAGGCCTGCCCATTGTTTGTGCCATTGGTGGAAGAAGGCTGGCTCGATCATCCGGTGACCTTGCTGACCGCGCAGGAATACCTGACTCCAGTACTGGCGCAGGGCATCGACACGCTGGTACTGGGTTGCACGCACTATCCACTGCTGCGGCCGTTGCTGGCAGGTGTTGCCGGAAATGACGTGCGTCTCGTGGACTCGGCGGAAAACACCGCCAGCCGTGCCCGTGAACTGTTGTCCCAACTCGGCCTGCTCAACCCCGGAGATGCCCCGCCAGTGCATCAGTTTTACGTCACCGATGTGCCGCAGCGCTTTCGGGCCGTGGGTGAACGCTTTCTCGGCCAGCCGCTTGGCGATGTCCAGGTCGTAAAGTGGTGATTCTCCACTGACCTCCGGATGAACAGGGTCCGACCGCCGATGAACGCACCGCCACGGGTGATCGAGCCAGCTAGACTTGATGCTGTGACTACCGGTCTTCTACGGAGGGAAGATGAAAAGAATCAAGCGCCAACCCGAAAACGACGCCCCTCGGCTCGTGGATACCCTGATTCGCTGCGATTATCGCGACTTTCAGCATTGCGATGTACGCGACCTGGATATGCATGGCGTTCTGGTTCTGGGCCGGGACGGAACACTCACGCGCCTTCCCAATGATGCACCGGTGGAAGTCGCGCTAAAATTGAACACGAACGGCAAAACCCACACCCACGTGCTGCGCGCGCGGGTTGAAAGCAAGGGGCGAGACGGCATCAATCTTGTGTTCACCAGCGCTGACATCGACACCTACAGCGCTCTGCTGCACCTGAATCTGAACGAGTAACGAAACCAAACCGGCCGGGCACCGCCGGCTCAACGCGCCGCGTTCAGCCGGCCGTTCTTGGCATTCCATGCCTCCATCGCCGCACGAATCGATGGTGCCGCCTGCCTCCCGGCATCCATGCCGGCCTGCATCAGGCGCTTCTTCTGGGTAAAGTCCATCATGGCCACGCTGCCGACCGCCGGTGCGATCAGCACATCGGCATCACGTCGCCGCTGTGTGACGTTCTCGCTGAACATGATGTGCACCGCCTGCAGGGTGACGTCCACCAGATTGGTGATGTTGTAGTTGGTCACGTTCTGACTGATGTCGACGGCGATCACAATATCGGCGCCTTTCTCGCGCGCCACTGCCACCGGCAGGTTGTCCACCGTGCCGCCATCCACCAGTAACCGCCCCTGATGCTCGACTGGCTGGAAGACGCCGGGAATGGCGCAGCTTGCGCGGATGGCGCGTGCCAGCGGTCCGCGGTCCAGCACCACACGCGTGCCACGGTTAAGATCGGTCGCCACGGCCGCGAACGGGATCTTGAGGCTTTCGATATTTGCGACCGGGATCTTCTTGTTCACGAACGCCTCCAGGCGCTCACCCTTGATCGGCCCCATGCTCGCGGACAGCAGCGCATAATCCAGCAGGTCGTCCTTCTCCAGCGAAAAAGCCGTCCACTCCAGTTCGAAGCTGTTCATCTCGTGCGCATAGAGCGCACCGATCAGGCTGCCGACACTGGTGCCGACGATCAGGTCGATCGGAATTTTCTCCTGCTCGAGCGCGCGAATGACGCCGACATGCGCAAAGCCACGTGCCGCGCCACCGCCCAGCACCAGCGCCACCCGCGCGCGGTTACCCACAGCGCCAGGGTCCGTCGACAACGGCTGCGTCGCGCAGCCGGCGAACAAAACAAAAGCCGCCACAACCAACCATCCTGTTTTCTGCTTCATATCCTGTCCAGTCACTCTTCCGCGCAGGCCTGTCCCACGCGGGAACGACACACTATAGCGACTCGTCTCCAGCGCCTCCATGTCACCGACCTGCCACATGTCGGGCCGTTTGCGCGCCACGCCAACGCACCATGCACTCATCCTTCTTAACTGCGCCCACAACCGTTAACCATGCCCTGTCATCACGACGCCATTTACTTAATTGATAATTAAGAAATTCTTATACTTGACCATATTGATATGTTACTACATATTAGTATTTTCTGATGTATCAATTGGCCACAGTCATCACTGCCCTGACCTTCAACCGTTGCCAACGGAGGTAGTAACCCATGAGTCTGGTAACAGGATTCCCGAATGACGGCGTTGTCACCATCAATCGCGTGATTCTCAAGCCGAAGTACACGGTGGATGACCTGCAGGAGCGGGTCGCGGTGCTGTGTGAAAACGTAAAAACCTATCATTCTGACACCGGCTTTGTCGGCGGCTTCGTGGCGCTCAATAGCGGCGCGATCTCCAACGAGGGTTCCACAATCGGTCAGGCGGTGGAAAGCCCGTTCAAAGGCAAGGAGGCGTTGATCGTGACCTTCTGGAAGACCTTCGAGGATCACGAGAAGTCACACCGCTCGGAGACATTCCAGCCACTGTTCAGGCAAGTCCTGGACTTGTGCGAGAACGGCAATGAGGAAATTGCCTACAACATGCTCTGGTCTGGAAAGGCCTACAACGAGGAAGAGGCCAAGGCGGCACGTGAGGCCAAGGCACGCTACGCCGCCTGAAGCAACCCTGAATCCAACAAAGGCATCCGCTCGGAACGGGCAGATGCCTTTGTTGTTGCCAGCATGCTCAGACAAAAGAAGCCACACGCGACCATGTGCAGAAAAGACCGCGCCGCGAACCTGATCCACCCTGCGGGTGGATCAGCCCGGTGGCCGTTTACCGATAATACAGACTGGTCTTGAGCAGATCGCTGAGGCCGGAATACTCCGCACGGGTGGCTGGCACAAATTCCTTGCCAGCATAGGTGGCGCGCAGTTTTTCTGTGGCGCGCTTGCCTTCTTCGGAAAGCAGCGCCTTGGCGATTTTTGCATGCAGTTCCGGGGCGATGCGCGGGCCGACGGAAACCGCCTGATTCGGCATTGGCTTGTGCTGATAAAGAGTCCTGGTGGCCCGTATCGGTCCCTTGTCGTTCTTGGTCAGATTATTGATCGGTAGCACGGTAGCAACGCACTGGCCGCTCATCATGGCCTTATAGGCATTATCCCAACCCTTGACCTCGATGATCCAGGGTTCGCGCGCCGGATTGTTGAATTGCGCCTGCAGGGTCAGCGTGCCCAGGTTGGGCGGCGCGTGGGCACAAACCTTGCGACCAGCGAGATCCTTGAGTTGCTTGATGCGATCGTTGTCCGTTTTGGTAATCACTACGAACACGAAGTCCTCGGGCAGCTTGATCAGAGGCGTGTGACCCATCTTCTCGATACGCCAGCCGTTGAAGGCCGGACCGTCGAACACGATATCGTAGCTCCCGGCGGTCATTTCCTTGCTGTAGCTGAGCCAGTTGTCCGAGTACTGAAAGACCACGTTGCGGCCGATCACCTTGGACAGGTACTCCACGACTGGCTGGTAAACAGCCATCTCTTCCTTCTGGGAGCCGCGCGGCGGTGCGGAAAACACCAAGTCGCCATTGGTGCTTGCCAGTGCCTTTTCAGGCTGAGCCAGCGGGATCGCAGGCGCAATAGCAGGCAGAGAATGGAATGCGGCCGGCACGACCTTCCCCGCCTGCTCAGCAAACGTGGGCGCGCTGAAAACAAGCCCCGAGGAAAGCAACAAGTACAGAATTTTCGTCGTCACGGATTTCTGCTGCATAAAGACCCCCGTTCTGCATGTGAATACACTGTGCCAAACCAGCAAACATCTCGACGGATTCCTGTCACTGTCCGCTGGCCGACATTTCCGAATCGCAGCTTCACCTTAGTGCAGACTTGAATAAATTCCAGCGAAACAACGGCCAAACGATCTTTGCCCGACAGGCGGTTCTCGACAACCGATGGAGCAGATTTCACGCAATATCTGCGCGTCAGCAATTCGACGCACGAAAAAAAACTCCGCCCGGAGGCGGAGTTTATGAGTGAAACAAAACTTTATTTACAGGTCACCTGGCACGTTACTTGAAATTGATAAACAGCCCCGAGGTCCAGACTTTGGCGTCATCCACCTGACGACCGAAGAAATATACCGGCCGATGACCGTGCGGACCGTTGTGCGGATCGATGTTGAGCGTACCGGTGACTTCACGTGGCGCGGCTGATTCAGACATGCGCTCCAGGCCCAAGAACATGTCCACACCTGGAAGGTCCTTCTTCAGACGCGCCGCATCCAGCAACTCGGCGCCAGTGATTTCCCACTCGAATTTAGGACAGTGCACGAACGGATTGCCCTTGAGCGGATCGCCGACCTTCACATAGCCGTCGATCGTGCCCTCGACCTTGATCTTGGCGGTCTTGAGGTGCGACACGTCGATCTCGATGGCGTCGACATCGCCATAGGTGTCGCTCTTGAAGCCAATGGTGGTCGCCGACTCGCGCCAGCAGGTCTCCTCGATGTGCTCGAAGCCGCGGCCGACAAAGTCGTTGATCACGGCGTTGGTGATGGTGATCTTGCCCTTCCATGCCGCCCAGCGGTAACGGTCCTTGACGCGCGCGCCACCCCAGCGGAAACGGATCTTGCGGTCCGAGAGCCCGAGCTCCTTCTGCAGGTCGCGCCGCCAGATTTCGCCGGTGTGATCGCAGGCAATAATTTCGTCCCAACCGGCGTCGCCGAGGAAACGGTATTCGAGGGTTGCTGCACCCTTGTGCTCGAACTCATCGCCCATGATGTGTGATCCGCAGCGCAGCATGCCGTAACTGCGCTCGCCGGTAGAGGCGAAGGTGTGGCGCGCGCGCAGCGCCTTGGCAATGTCCTTGCGCGTGAGCGCGGGCGCGATCACGCCGGCCATGCCGCCCTTGGTGCCGAATACCGCCGTGCCCGGCACGCCGCCACCGCAGCGGCCGCGGTGTTCGTCGCCGGCCATGGTGGCACCGATCTTGTAGCCGCGCTCCATGGCCTCCTGGTACAGCCAGCCGAAGTGGCCCCAGCTCGATCCGATTTCGATCAGGCGCTCGAGCTTCGGGTAGTGCCAGTCGAGGATGCAGCGCCGCCCGCCGACATGCGGGATAAGCAGATGTCCCTCGGGATCTTTGGCATAGGCCATCCACAGTTCTTCCAGTGGCCACGCACCGGGTTCAACGCCGCCACCTTTGGTGTCCTCGTTCCAGTCGACCGAGCGCACGTGCTGACCATCCTTGAGGAAAGGAAACTCGGGCTCGCCATCGTGCAGGAACACCACATTGTGGTCGCCGCCGGCGCACGAGCTGCCGCACCACTCGGTGCCGGGGTAGGCGACGAAGCTGCCGTCTTGGGTGATCTCGCGGATCAGCTCCACCGTCTTTTTCCACTTCTCGGTGGTGATATTGAAGTCGTTGTGCGCGAACGCCAAGACGTCGAGCCCGCCGACATCACGGCCGTAGGTCAGATTGTAGACAGTGGAGTTGGTGCCGATGGTGTCTTCGGAGTGCACGTGCAGGTCGCAGTAATAAAGACGCGGGGCTTCGAAGGCCTTGTCCACCGTGGCGTAGAAGGTCTGCGACTTGACCCAGGGATGCTGTGGCAGGCGCGCGGTGATCGCGAGCTCCCCGGGCTTGTCGGTCGGCACGTCTTCCAGCAGGCGCACCGCCCAGCCCTTGTCAGCGAGCGTGGTTTTCTTTTCATACACCGGCTTGCCATCGAGCGTGGCCGTGATCTCGATCTGGTCGGGGCGGTCCCAGCAGGCGTTGCCCCATTCGTCTTCGGCGCGCAGGCGCAGCGGCAACTTCTCCCCTGCTTTGACGATCCGCGAGCCCGCCCATTGCAACTGCGCGGGTGCGCCCGGCACGATCTGGATCACGAGGTCGGGGTTGATCGCGGCGAAGCGCGAGGTGCCAAGCGGATCGACATAGCAGCGAATCTTGAAGTTCTGTTCGACGAAGGTCTGCACGCGCGTGCCGGCGCCGCCGAAGCGGCGGTCACCGAGGCGGATGACGATGTGATCACCGGCCTTGAGATAACCGTCGAAGGTATCGACGATGATCGCCTTCTGGAACGGGCGCTCATGGCCCTTCTGATCGAAGCGCACGGTGAGCTTCTGCACCGTCGCCGGGCTCTGGCCGGGAATGGTCGGGGCGGCGTGGTATTCGGCCGACACGTAGTTGGCCGCGGTCGGCTCGGTAGTCTGGAACAGTGCCCAGTCGGAATAGAAGCGGAAAGTCGCCTTGAACCACGAACCGTCGGCCATGCCGGAGGCGCCGAGTTCGTAGTCAATGACGATTTCCTGCCAGGAGCCGGCCACCATGCTCTCGATGTTGCAGCTGACCTTGCCGAGAAACGGCATGTCCTTGGTGGCGGAATAGAGCCCCTTGGGCGCGCGATAGTCGCCCAATATTTTCCGGATATCGGCTTCGGGAATTTTTTTCATGAAACGCTCCTGTCGAATCGTACAGATAAAAAAGCCCGGCGCAGGCGCGCCGGGCGTGGTGTTACGGCTTTGTGGTTACTTGAACGGCCACGGCGCACTCGGGTCCCACACCGGCAGACCCATGAACGCGTACCACGGCGCCATGATGCAGATACCGTAGGCGATCGCGATCAGCACCGACACCCAGCCGACCTTGGCGTAGTCGGTCATGCTGAAGGTGCCGCTCGAATAGGCGATGACCGCGGCCGTGATTTGCGTGGGCAAAATGTAAGCGAAAGTGTCGGTGTCCGAGACCAGCATGGTGAACGCCACCGGGTGCAGGCCGAGCTTGGGCGCGAGCGCCACCAGGATCGGCGCCAGCATGGTGATGGCGGCGACATTCGACAGCATGCCAAGGCGGATGACATGCGTGCCGACCATGAGGATCAGCAGGATCATCCACCAGCTGTGTCCGTGCGCGATCGGGTGGATCACGTCGGACAGATACTGCGCCAGCCCTGACGAACCCATGGCCGCGGACATCGACAGCGCGCCGGCCAGCAACAACCAGGTACCCCAGATGGTGCGGTCCTGTAACACTTTCCATTTGAAGGCGAACAGGCCGGGGATGAACATGAGGCACATGCCAACCAGTATCGCGTTGTGCGACTTGATGCCATGACCCTTCCAGCCGCCGATGCCGTCTTCCGTCACCCACATGAGGCCGACGAATGCGAAGATCGCGAGGATCAGCCACTCCGCCTGGGTGGTCCTGGGCTGCTCCTTGTGCAGGGCCTCGACCTTGGCGATGCCGCCTGGAATGCCGACGCCATTGGTCTTGAAGTAGTAGCGCACCCACCACTGGGTGAGCACAAACATGCCGAGGTACGGCCATTGCAGCATGAACCACTGGGCATAAGAGATGTTGAGCGCCAACTCGGTTTCGAACAGGCCGACCAGCACCATGTTCGGCAGGTGCGCGGTCATGATCATCATGCCGCTGATCATCGAGCCGTACACCAGGGTCTGGATCACGATCGCCTTCTTGGCGGCGCGTTCCGCTTCAGTGTCGCCGAACAACCGCGTGATGCCATTCACCACCGGCAGCAACGTTGCCGCACGTGCATTGGCGGCCGGAATAATCAGCGACAGCACCAGGTTCACGCCGAACATGCTCCAGATGACACCGCCGGCCTCTTTCACCTTGGCCTTGCGCAACATGGCGAGCGCGATGCGCCGGTCAATGCCGGCCGCCTGCATGATGGCGGCGAAGATGAACGCCGCAAGGCACAACGCCGCAACCGGGGTCGTAAAGCCGCTGGCGGCCTGCGGGAACTTGCCAACTCCTCCGGTGAGCACCAGCAACATCGGTATCAGAATGCCGGTAATACCGACCGGCATGGCCTCGGTAATCCAGATAATGCAAGCCCATGCCACCACGGCGAGCACGGCCTTGCCGGCCGGTTTGAGTGCGCTGACGGCACCGTCGGTGCCGGTGATTTCCGGCATCGGAATGACGTACAGGATCAGGAAGAACGCCACCCAGGCGGCGATGAAGCCGCCAAGGGTGCGTCCCGGCGTGCCGCCGGCGAGACGGATGTTTTCCAGAAGATTTCCGAAGAACCCATGGCCGGTGGCGGAGACGGCCACGTCGCCATTCTGTGCGGCTTTGCCTTTCATTGTGAGTTTGCTCCTCAGCAGGTGCGGTGCCAATTACTTCTTAAGTGCGTCAGCAGTCAGAGAAACAAGTAGCACACCAATGGCCGCGCCGCCATCCATGACCGGTGCCGAAATCTGCACAGTGTCGATGTTGGTCGAGGGATCTGGCTTGGATTCATCCTGCTGCCAGGCCTTGGCGTCGTTCATGGAGGTGTCAAAATTCGGCTTGCCTTTGCCAAGATAGATGGCCGGCATGGAGGTGAAGGCCACGCGCTGGCTCTTGGCGCCAGAGAGCACAATCTTGTTGATGCCCTTGGCATCGGCATCCATCCACTTGGTGAGTTGCTTGCCAGTGGCATTGGTGACGAACCCGCTGACCACCGGGTCGGCTTCCTTGAGCTCCTTCCATTTGGCGTTGCCCATGCCAGCAATCGGGCCCTTGGCGTTGGCGTCCTTGACGGCACCGACGATGAGCGGATCCGCGGCCCAAGCCACCGCCTGCTTCTTATAGGTATCAATCTTTTTCTGCATCTTGTCGGTGATCGGTGCGGCGGAAACCGGCAACGTTGTGGCCAGGATGGCTGCACCGGCAAACAGGCTGACAAGCAAGCGATGGCTGGAACGCATAGTGATGGATTCCTTATTGTTGATGGTGTGGATCGGTCCGGGCGGCCTTATCCCATTAACCCTTGTGTAACGATACTCGGGCACTGTTTGCATTGACCCGCCGTGGGCCTGTCACAGGATAAAGCCTCAATCAGAAGAGTCAGTCGTCTGGCCGACAGTTCGCCAGCAGAGTATGCTTTACCAAATGGCGGTCCGGTACATCGTGGATTAACCATTTAATTAAAAGTATTTGGACTAAACGGAAGGAGATGCAGATGGATCATGCTTGGTATTCCGCCCCATCAGACTTCTGGGGCAACCTGACACCGGGAGTGCGTACCGATCTTGAAAATCTGGGTGCGCGCACCCGCTTCCAGAAGCATGACATGGTGTTTCGTGCCGGCAGTGACGGCCGCGATGTACACGTGTTGATGTCCGGCCGCGTGAAGATCTACGCTCTGTCGCCGGTTGGCCGGGCCGTCACGCTCTGGTTCTGCCTGCCGGGTGAGATTTTCGGTTTGGCGGAAATGGCCCGGAGCAGTCCACGAACGGTGTATGCCGAAGCCTGCACCGACGCCGAGGTACTGATCCTGCCGTGCGACCGGCTGCGCACGCTGTTGCTGTCGGACGCGACCACCGCCATGCAGTTGGTGGACATGCTGTCATGCCGGCTGCGCCAGCTCTCCGATGTCATGCTCAACCTGATCGCCGATGACGTAAATACCCGTGTGGCGAAATTGCTGCTGCGGCTTCATGCCCGTTACGGACGGGCCCTGGAGACCGGAGGTTATCTGCTCGACCTTCCGCTGACGCACCAGGAAATGGCCGACATGATCGGGACCACCCGGCAGTCTGTCAGCAGCGCCGTCACCCTCCTCCGGCAACGCGGGCTGTTGACGACCACAGATCATCGTCTGTGCCTGACGGATCCCGAGCGGCTGGCTGAACTGGCCGAGACGGCTTCCACAGGGCAGGCCGGACAACGCTCTGCCGCAACACCTGCGGGCACAACCGATATCGGCCTGAAATCCTGACGCCAACAGGTTGCACCCGGCGCTGAGTCATTCCCAATTGCCGTTTCGCATCCCGCAGAAAACGGCCTGTTCACAGGTAAAATAAAACAGGAAGAAATTACTTCTCGACGGTTTTTTCGTTGTGTTTCTTGTTGTGGATACGTTTACTCTGACGGTTTTCCGCACCCTGGATGCGCCGCTGTTCGCCGGCACCGACGTGTCCATCGGCTCCGGCGCGAGCCTCCTTTCTGTCGACCCGTGCTTGTCCACCTTCCAGTTTCGCGGCTTCCTTGTTGGTGAGCGCACCCGACTGAACGCCCTGCTCGATGCGTTTCTCCTGGTTGATGTTGCGCTGCACGTCCGCCTGCATGCGCTGCGATGATGCCGAGTTCGGATTGCCCTTCTGCGCGTCATGCTTCTCCTTGTAGATCGCACGGCTCTCTGCGTTTTGCGCATGTTCGATCCGCGCCTTTTCCGCGGGGCTGAGCTTGCCGTCGGACAGGGCCTTCTGCTCCATTCTGTCTATCCTGGCCTCGCCCTTTTCGAGCCTGGCTGCTTCCTTGGTGTTGAGCTCTCCGGACTTGAGTCCTTGCTCGATGCGCTGCTGTTGATTGACATTGCGCTGGATCTCGGGGGCCGGGTCCGCTGCGAATACGGACGCCGCGATCACTGATCCAAAAATGGCTGCTAACGTCTGGCTCTTGGTCAACATGGTGTTCCTCTCGATTATCGGTATCGGTTGTTAGGTTGATATTAACCGGCTCTCGAACCCGGTCGCTCGTCAACTATAACGCGGATGCAAGCAATCGGTTGACACTGCCCGGGGCGGTTTCCGTCGGTGGTCGCCAGTGGCGAACCGTCGGTCAGCAGCTTTCTTGCCAACCCGCTCAGGCGGCAAGCACCCGTGTGAGCCAGGTACTGATATCGGCTATTTCCTCCAGGCTCACCGTATGGTCGATGGGATAGCTGTGCCATTCGACCGGCAGGCCGAGCTGATCGAGCAAACGATATCCGTACTCACCCATCGGATAGGGCACGACGTGGTCCTGTGTGCCGTGTGCAAGAAACAGCGGCACGCGCGCATTGGCGGGATTGAGCTCAGAAGCGATTCGCTCCGGCAGCGGCACCGGCATGGACAACGCCATGATGCCGGCGAGCGGCTCCGGATAACGCAGTCCGGTGTGCAGGGCTACGGCCGCGCCCTGGGAAAACCCGGCCAGCACGATGCGCCGGCTGTCGATGCCGCGCTCGCGCTCCTGTGCGATCAGCTTGCGCACAGCCTGCTCGGATTCGCGGATGTGTGTTTCGTCCTGATGAAATCCACGCCCATCAATGGCGATGTCATACCACGCACGCATCGTAGCCCCGCCGTTCACGGTCACCGGCCGATAGGGCGCATGCGGAAATACAAAGCGCACCGCCGGCGACTCGGACAAACCAAGTTCCGGGACAATCGGTTCGAAGTCACTGCCATCCGCGCCCAGGCCGTGCAGCCAGATAATGCTGGCTACCGGTTGTGGTCCGGTTTCAACTTCAATCGGAACGCTGTCGGCAATCACAACCTGTCAGTCGCCTGTGTAAATACAGCCGGCCGTGCAGGTTTCGCGCACCACGACCCTGGAAAGCAGCGGCAGCGCCGGCTTCAGTCGCGACCAGATCCAGCGGGCGAGAATCTCGCTGGTCGGGTTCTCGAGGCCGGGGATGTCATTCAGATAATGATGGTCGAGCTGCTCGTAGATCGGATTGAAGGCGCGCGTGACATCTGCGAAGTCCATGATCCAGCCTTCCTTCTCGGTGAGCGGGCCGGAGACATGAATCTCGACACGGAACGAATGGCCGTGCAGACGCCGGCATTTGTGGTTTTCGGGAAGATTCGGCAGGCGATGTGCCGCCTCGATGGTGAATTGCTTGAAGATTTCCACAACCTGCTCCGGGAGATGCGCGCCGTTGCCCTGCTCCATCACGCGGCTGCGGCTGGAGAATTTCAGTGAATGGGGTTACTGAACCGTTCCCAGAATATCACAAGGCGGGCATATTCCGGTCCGGACTGGGGTAATCGCCTGGACACGCCTGTTGAATCAGCGGTGACACCCTTACGGCAGCCGCTTGCAACCGGTTGTGTCGCAGCTGTAATGATAGTGGCCCCAGCCATCAGCATGCTGGCGGCGCGGCTGCTCGCGCAAGGCGTAGACATCACCCACGTATACCATGGCCGCCACCTCTTGCATGCCGGGATGGGCGCGTTCGGATTGCATGATCAGGGCGTTGATTCTGGACACCAGCGAAGACGTCAGCTGAAACAGGGAATTCATGGCACACCTCCTGCGGCATATCGGGTACGGTTAACGGATAGATCAGCAAGGAGCGTGCCACATCCCTGCACGAATAAACCCCTGATCTTTCAGCGTGGCGCGCGCACTCGCTTGTTGTCCTTGTGATTTCTGACGCAGAACGCGTCAATTCCATGCAGGTTATATCGGCTACGCCGTGGTTTCCTTGATGCGGCAACCCGGTAAAAACCCCTGACCAGACAAGCTTCCTGGTGATTCGGTGAATCAGGTTCCGGTGGCTGGCTGGCCAAGGAAGGCGGCAATACGGCGCACCCCCTCCTGCAGTTGTGCTTGCGTGTTGGCGTAGGAAAAGCGCACATGGCGCTTGGGCGCCTGCACACCGAAATCCCGCCCGGGCGTAATCGCCACGCCCGCTTCTTCCAGCAAGCGCCGCGCGAAGTCATCGCTATCGGCCGCCAGCCGGCTGGAATCGGCATACAGGTAGAACGCGCCTTCCGGCGTGACCGGGATATCGAAGCCAAGCGCGCGCAGCGCCGGCGCCAGATAGTCGCGGCGCGCGTGGAACTCATCGCGCCGCCGGACAAGTTCGGCTCGCACCTCTGGCCGGAACGCCGCCAATGCCGCATGTTGCGCCGGCGTGCTTACCGCCAGAAATATATTCTGCGCGAGACGGTCTATCGCTTCGACAATATCAAGGGGCGCCACCAGCCACCCGACTCGCCAGCCGGTCATGCCGTAATACTTGGAGAAACTGTTCACCACAAGCACATCCGTTGAATGATGCAGGGCGCTGCGCGCCGGTTCGCCGTAGGTGAGGCCGTGATAAATCTCATCGACGATCAGCACACCACCCAGCTCTCGCACCGTGCGCACAATCTCCGCCATGTCCGCATCCGGCACCAGCGTGCCAGTCGGATTGGAAGGCGATGAGATCAGCACGGCACGCGTGGCAGCTGTCCAGTGCTGGCGAATCAGCGCAGCGGTAAGTTGATACGACGTTGACGCATCCACCGGCAAGAGCGTTGCGCGTCCTTCGAACAGACGCACGAAATGCCGGTTGCACGGATATCCCGGGTCGGCCATCAGTACTTCGTCGCCCGGATTGATGAGCACACCGAACACCAGCGTCAGCGCGCCGGAAGAACCGGGCGTCACCACCACGCGCGCGGCGTCGGGGCGCGCTGCCTCCGGGTAGCTTGCGGCAATGGCGGCACGCAGAGCCGGCAGACCGAGCGCCGGCGTGTACTGCGTATGGCCGGCGCGCAGCGCCGCAATCCCGGCCTCGACAATCGGCGCGGCGGTCGGGAAGTCTGGCTCGCCGATTTCCATGTGCACAATCGAGCGGCCCTGCGCTTCGAGCGTACGGGCGCGCGCCAGAATCGCCATGACATGGAACGACTCGATCTCCGCCATACGCTTGGCGATTAATGTCATGGATGATGCACGGTGAGGAACCCTGAGCCAGGAAGGTTGGCAAATGCTACTGGCGGCGCCGGCACACGGCAAGCTTGAACACCGGTGACGGGCATTTGATGAACATCAATACACGACGACACGGCCTGTGACTGATTGCGCGTGTCGAACTAGCGCGAAAAAACCACGCTCGATACCAAGGACGACATGCTGGCGCTACCCAAGGTGACGCCGCTCGCGCTCCGCGCCCAGGCCAATATTCAGGGCCGGCAGGCGCGCGAGGTGGGCACGACTACCTGCATGACGTACGCCCAGAACAGCGCCGAGGGAGACTTCCAGTCGCCCTATCTCATCAAACTGCTGTCGCAGCGCACCACTCTCCGGCCACGTCACCTATTACTTCTACCGCAACCTCAAGGGCATCATCGAGATCAACGGAGACTTCCTGCGCGCCAATGAAACACCGCCGCTCATCGGTCATGCCAGTAAGGAGGGCTATGTGCTGGTCGGCATCGACGCCGCGTTTTAGAGTTACAGACCTGATCCGGCGGGATCACCGTGTCCGGTTCATTCATTCACCAGCCAACGTCTTCGCCAGCGGCAGATCGAACAGAACTGCCCCATTCAACGGCGTGCGTGATCCGAGGACGCGGAACGGATGCTGCGGTTCTCCAAACTGATCGAGCACCAGCAAGGCATCAGAAAAATCCTGGTCGCGCGTGTAGTCATTCACCGTGACCACGGTTTTCAACCCCGCGCCGCGCGCCGCGCGCAGGCCGTTTTCCGAATCCTCGAAGGCCAGGCACGCTTCGGGAGCGAGTCCTAGTTTCTCCAGCGCGTACTGGTAGATATCCGGTGCCGGTTTTTTGGCCGGTACGACGTCGCCGGCAGCAATCACCTCGAACCAGGCAACCGCCTCCGGGGCGATCGCGTGCTCGAGCAACACCGTGACATTTTCCGGCGTCGTGGTCGTGGCAATCGCAAGCCGGATACCGGCGGCACGCGCTTCGCCGAGCAGGCGCGCCACGCCCGGCCGCAGCGGAATCCCGCCCTGCGCCAACAACTTCGTGTAATGCCGCGTTTTGGCGGCGTGCAAACGGGCAATCAGGCCATCCAGATCGACTGGCCGTACCCAGTCCGGCCGGTAGCGATTCAGATAGTGGCGCATGCGCTCCTTGCCGCCGGTAACCGCCAGCAGTTCTCCATACAGTTCCACATCCCAGTGCCAGTCGAGGCCGGCCTCGGCGAATGCCTGATTAAAGGCCACACGATGGCCGTCACGCTCGGTGTCGGCCAGGGTCCCATCCACATCAAAAATGAAAGCAGCGAGTGTCATTTCCCACAAGAATTCAATTGGTTAGGATTGCCCATTTTATCATCAAATTGGCCCATTTCTTGCTGCCATATTCCTTGCGCCGCGACCCCTTTATCTGATATAGATGCGCGCTAATTTTTTCCCCGGTAAGCGGCCAAACCGCTGTGTAACAGGAGTTTCGACATGCCGGCCAGCAAGAAGAAGGACCCAGCAGCAGCAGCCTCCGTCCTCATCCACGGCATCAAGCCGTATGTGGAGAAGAAGGACGAGGAGTACATGAGCAAGAAAATGCTCGAGCACTTCCGCACCATCCTGAACGCCTGGAAACAGGAGTTGCTCGACGAGGTGTCGCGCACCGTCCACAGCATGCAGGACGACACCGCGAACCACCCGGACCCGAATGATCGCGCCAGCCAGGAAACCGACATGTCGCTGGAACTGCGCTCACGCGACCGCGAGCGCAAGCTCATCAAGAAAATCGAGGAAGCGACTGCCAAGATCGATTCCAACGACTACGGCTACTGCGAAACCTGCGGTGTCGAAATCGGCGTGCAACGCCTTGAGGCACGTCCGACCGCAACCCTGTGCATCGACTGCAAGACGCTGGATGAAATCCGCGAAAAGCAGATGGGCTGAAAGCCTGGTAACCAGCCATTCCGTAATAAAGAGGGGGTTCAACAACCCCCTCTTCTATTCAGGGAAGACTGGTTTGCACATCAATAGCCGTTATTACCGGAGCCTGACGGTTGTATAACCTGCTCATCCGCAACGCCCGCATTGCCCGCCCGGACGGCACCACCTTCGAAGGCGATGTCGCTTGCGAAGACGGCCGGATCTCCCGCATCGACCCCGCCATCACTGCCGCCGCGCGCGAGACTATCGACGCAGCCGGAAAATTATTGTTGCCAGGCGTCATCGACCCGCAGGTGCACTTCCGCGAACCGGGCAACGAGCACAAGGAAGATCTCGGCTCGGGCTCACGCGCCGCCGTGCGCGGCGGCGTAACCAGCTTTCTCGAAATGCCAAACACGGCGCCGCCAACCACCACACAGGCGGCGCTCGATGAAAAACTCGCACGCGCTGCCCAAAAGAGCGTCGCCAACTACGGTTTTTTTATCGGCGCCACACCGGACAACCTCGAAGCCCTCAATACCGCCACGCCGGCCTGCGGCATCAAGATCTTCATGGGATCGAGCACCGGCAGCCTGCTGGTGAACCGCCCCGAGGATCTGGAACGCATCTTCGCGAATGGCACGCGGCTGATCGCCGTGCATGCGGAGGACGAAGCGCGCATTCACGCGCGCCGTGTGCAGTTCGCCGGACGCACCGACCCGGCCGTGCACTCCGAAATCCGTGACAACGAGACCGCGCGCCTGGCCACCGAACTGGCGCTCACGCTGTCGAAGAAATACAAACGCCGGCTGCATATTCTGCATCTGTCGACGCGCGAAGAAGTTGCCATGCTGCGCGCCGACAAGCCGGCCTGGGTCACGGCCGAAGTGATTCCCAATCACCTGCTGCTCAACACCGGCGACTACGCGCGCCTCGGCACCCTGGTGCAGATGAACCCGCCGATCCGTTCGCCGCAGGACAACGCCGCGCTCTGGGCCGGGTTGCACGATGGCATCATCGACTTTATCGCCACCGACCATGCGCCGCATACGCTCGAAGAAAAGCAGCAGGCCTACCCGAGCACACCATCCGGCATGCCGGGCGTCGAGACCTCGCTGCCACTGATGCTCACCGCCATGCACGAAGGCCGCTGCACGCTCGCCGAAATCCAGAAGTGGATGTGTTACGGCCCGGCCGAGGCCTACCGCATTCCGAACAAGGGCAAGATTCTGGAAGGCTGGGACGCGGATCTCACGCTCGTCGACATCGAGCACGCCCGGCCGGTGCGCAACGAGGAAACCTTTACCAAGGTGCGCTGGTCACCATGGAACGGACGTGAGCTGCGCGGCTGGCCGCTGTACACCATCGTGAACGGTGAGATCGCCTTCGACAACGGTCACATCCGCGAACAGGTGCGTGGACGACCCCTGACCTATCTCCGCTAAACAAAAACAAAATGGATATCGTGTTGCTGTTCAAGGCCATCGTGCTCGGCGTCGTCGAAGGGCTGACTGAGTTTCTCCCGGTCTCCTCCACCGGCCACCTGATCCTGGCGGGCGACCTGCTCGACTTCAACGACGAGCGCGGCAGGCTTTTCGAGATCGTCATTCAGACCGGTGCCATTCTCGCCGTGTGCTGGGAATACCGCGCCAAAATTGGCAGCGTGCTCGGCGGCCTGCGCAGCGATCGAATTGCACAACGCCTGGTCATCAATCTGGCCATCGCCTTCATGCCCCTGGCAATTTTGGGTCTCGCTTTCGGCAAGGCGATCAAGGCACACCTGTTCCAGCCGATTCCCGTGGCACTGGCCTTCATCCTCGGTGGCGTGTTTATCCTCTGGGCAGAGAGGCGCCAGCATGTGATCCGCGTCCAGACAGTGGACGACCTCACTTGGCGGGACGCCCTCAAACTTGGCTTTGCCCAGGCTCTTGCATTGATACCTGGCACCTCCCGCTCCGGCGCCACCATCATTGGCGGATTGTTCTTCGGTCTCTCGCGCAAGGCGGCCACCGAGTTCTCGTTCTTCCTCGCGATTCCCACGCTGTTTGCTGCCGGTGGCTACGAGCTGTGGAAGGAGCGCGCGCTGCTCAACGCCGACGATCTCGGCATGTGGGCGGCAGGCTTTGTCGCCGCGTTCATCTCTGCTTTTCTGTGTGTGCGCTGGCTGCTGCGCTACATCAGCAGCCACGACTTCAGCCTGTTTGCCTGGTATCGCATTGCCTTCGGCCTGGTAGTGATCGGCACGGCCTACAGCGGCGCCGTAAACTGGACCAATCCGTGATGCTTGCTCACGACATTTTCATGCCTGTCGAGGTCGCGACATGGAACTGATCACGCAGCTTGTCAGCTTTGCCTTGCATATCGACCAGCACCTGCTTGGGTTTCTCAACGACTACGGTCTATGGGTATACGCCCTGCTGTTCGCAATCATCTTTGCCGAAACCGGCCTTGTGGTAACCCCCTTCTTGCCCGGCGATTCGCTGTTGTTCGTCGCCGGCACCCTGGCTGCCGGCAGCGGACTCGACGTGCAATGGCTGATCGCATTGCTCATCCTTGCCTCCTTCAGCGGCGACAACACCAACTACTGGATTGGCCACCATCTCGGGCCTCGGGTTTTTCGCAATAACGATTCGCGGCTGCTCAATCGTGCCTACCTGGACCGGACCCGCGCATTCTATGATCGTCACGGCGGCAAGACCGTGCTGCTGGCCCGCTTCCTGCCAATCCTGCGCACCTTCGCGCCATTTGTGGCGGGTGTCGGTCACATGCCCTACCTGCGCTTTCTCGCGTTCAGTTTTGCCGGCAGTCTTTTCTGGGTGGGGCTGTTCGTGCTGGCCGGTTACTTTTTCGGCCATCTGCCAGTAGTGCGTCAGAACCTGACATTGATGATGCTCGGTATCATCGCAGTGTCGCTACTGCCGGGTGCCCTTGCCTGGTTGCACCATCGCTTCGGGCGCTGATGGCATCAATCCGTTGCTGGTCGGGCCGACCTTGCAACCTGCTTCTGGCGACTCGCTTGCGAACTATTGAATAAATGGCCCTTCCACGACTTACCGTGATTACCTTTCGAGTTGCCCTGATCGTGGCGCTGGTCGTGACAATGTACCTGGCCACGGCGGAGCAGGAATTGCCGGGTACAGAAGGCGTGAACGACAAGGTGAAGCATATCCTGGCATTCTTTGTTCTGAGTTTCCTGGCCGATTATTCTGCTCCCGACGTTCAGTTCAACCTGAAAAAGTGGCTTCCTGTTCTCGGTTATGGACTGCTGATTGAGGTCGTCCAGTATTTCCTGCCATATCGTGAGTTTTCCCTGTTCGATCTGGCGGCGGATGGTATTGGCATTGCGGCATACGCCTATTCGCTGCCAATACTCAACCGCTGGAAATTCTTTCAACGTCACTAGGCAGCGTGTTACACGGCTGATCCTGGATGGAACTGATCGTCCATGCTCTCGGCAATTTCCCATAAGCGCGTGTGCTAAGCTTTCAGCTAAACTTGTCACTGATTATTCATTGCACTGTGGTCACAGGTGGCAGCTTCTTGAGCAGGCCGTTCAATCTTGCAGTGTTTGGCGCCAGGCCGGGCTGGTTGGGCCTTGCCTGCTTTTTCATCCTCTGTTCGTTTCCGGGTCATTTTGTTGCAGCCGCCGAGCCGGATAAACCCAGCATCGAATCCAGCAAACGTTTCGCCTCGGTCTGGCGCATTCAGGGTGATGTCTATGCCAGCGGTGGCGCATCCGGCCCGGAACGGTTATTGCGCGAGGGCGACCCGGTTTCCGTCGGTAATCGCATTCGCACCGCCGCATCGGCCGAGGCCGTCCTGAAGACAGAGGATGCCGGGTTTGTCGCCATTCGCCCAAATGCGGAATTTATAGCAGAGAGTTTTGCCGCAGAAGACAAGCTGACAGATCATTTCACCTTGCGTCTGATACTTGGTTCTTTGCGGGTTATTACCGGGTGGACTGGCCGCACCAACCAGGCTGGACACCGTATCGTCACTCCCTCGGTCACGCTTGGCATTCGCGGCACCGATCATGAGCCGTTTGTATTGTCCCCTGAATTGGCAGCAGCGACCTCCAGCCCGGAAGGGACTTATGACAAGGTTAATCGTGGCGGCACCACAATGATGACCGGTGGACAAACACTGGATATCAATCCTGGACAGGTTGGCTTCGTGCGCGCAACTGGGTCGCATTACAAGACACGCGCATTACTGACCATTCTGCTGCCGGTATTGCTGGACAAGGTGCCGGATTTCTTTGTGCCCGGCCAGTTCGATGCAGAACTCGATCGCTATTCAAAAACAGCGGATGAAGACAGCCTTGGGCAACTGGAACAAAGGCGCAAAGCAGCCAATGCGCCGCCGTCAGAAAAATGTGTCCCGATCAAGCTTGCGAAGGCGTGGCTGCGACAGCTGGACGGCGCAATTGCCCGCAACGACGCACCGGCCATTGTCGCGCTCTTCGCGCCCGAGGTGTCTGTTCGTGCCTCGGTGCGTGGCAACGATAGCAAGATGACAACGATTGATCTTGGACGCGAGGAGCTGGCGCAAAGCACGCTTGCCGCCGTGCAGGGGCTGAAGGACTACAAGCAACGGCGTGTGTCGATTGAGGCAAAACTGGCGGGACCGGCTACAGAGGCTGTTTGCGATCACGTTTCCGTAAAGTCCGTGGTCATCGAGCAGGGGCAGCAATCCGGAAAACGTTTTCGCTTTGAATCCCTTGAAGAATATCTGCTTGAATTGCGATCCGGCAAATGGCTTGCAACCAGGGCGGAGACGACCCAGCATTAGCTTCGCCGTTATTTGCGCAATCCGCCATTACGCGCCGAAATCAAGCCCGGCAATAATCTTGTTCAGACGACCCTGCTCGCCGCCGCCTTCCTTCAGCAAGAGGTCATTGTCACTGTCCGACTCGCGCTTGCTGGCGGCAATCTTCTCGATGTACCGGGCCGTGCACTCTGTCACTGTCTCCTTGAGAGTCTGGAATAGCCCGGCAATCTCATCCGGATTTCTTACCCAGGCCTCGATGAACAGGCCCTCATCGGTGTTGATCTTTGGCGCGTACTCGTGCTTGATCAGCAAATCATTGAAGCCCACGCACCAGTCTGGCGGCGCCTTGTGCAGCAACCGGAAATAAAGATTGATATACGGTTCCTTTCTGAGTCGCGGCGGACGATTCTCATCCATGCCGGTGATTCGGATATCACTGATTCCTTCCACGGTCATTGCTCCTCATTGCAGTCCACAAAATGCGGGCTCTGTGGTTCAGTATACGCGTAGCCGCCGTTGTTCCTGGATAATTAATGCCGGATGTCCGCTCGATGGAGGAATCACGACAAGAATGCATGACGAACAGCGGGTTACACGCTTTACGTCACGAATCTGCGGGAATATCCATACCCTATCCACGCGGGTGATGCTGCGCATGCAGTTGCTTGAGACGCTCGCGCGCTACCTGCGTATAGATTTGCGTCGTCGACAGATCCATGTGACCGAGCAACATCTGCACCACGCGCAGGTCGGCGCCGTGATTCAGCAGGTGCGTGGCGAATGCGTGCCGCAAGGTATGCGGCGACAGGTGCGTTTCGATGCCGGCAATGCGCGTGTAACGCTTGAGATTCTGCCAGAACGCCTGGCGGGTCATGGCCGCGCCGCGCGCGGTGGGAAAGAGCGCATCCGAAGCCTGGCCATGCAGCAGCTTGGCACGCGCCTCATTCAGATAACGCTGTAACCATTCGATTGCCTCTTCGCCAAGCGGCACCAGTCGCTCCTTGTCGCCCTTGCCGATTACCTTGACCACTCCGGACTGCAAGTTGGCCTGCTGCAGCGTCAGGCCGACAAGCTCGGAGACACGCAAGCCGGTCGCGTACAGGGTTTCGAGCATGGCGCGATCACGCAGTCCAAGCGCGGAATCGACATCCGGAGCCTGAAGCAGTTTCTCCACTTGTTCCTCAGTGAGCGACTTTGGCAACGGCCGTCCAAGCTTGGGAGATTCGAGCAGTGCCGTGGGGTCATCGGTAATCAACCCTTCGCGCAACAGATACTGGTAGAAGCGCCGCAGACTGGACAACAGGCGCGCCGTGCTGCGCGGGCTGGCGCGTCTTTCCACGCACGCGGCGAAATATTCTTGCAACTGCTGGCGAGTCGCTGCGGCGGGTGGTGCCTTGAGCCAGGCGTAAAACGCTTCGAGGTCACTGCGGTAGGCGCTTAAGGTGTTGCGGCTCAGGCCCGCTTCCAGCCAGAGCGCATCGAGGAAACGGTCGAGCTGTTCGTCAGTCTGCGGCTTCATGCTCGAGCAGCCAGCGCTTGAGATCCATGGCCCGGCCGCGGGTGGCGCCCATGAAGCCGCCCACACCATGGGCCGCAACCACCCGGTGACAGGGCACGACAATCGGTATGGGATTGGCGCGGCAGGCGCCGCCCACGGCGCGTGGCGCGCTTTTGAGCGTACGCGCAAGTTCGCCATAAGTGCGTGCCGCGCCGGAAGGAATGCGCTGCAGCGCGCGCCAGGCACGCTGCTGGTAATCCGTGCCGCCCGGCGCCAACGGCAAATCGAAGCGCGACTGCGGATCGGCGAAATAGGCCTTGAGTTGCGCGCACACCTTGCGCGCGAGCGGCGTTCGCGGCGGCTGTAGTGGAATGCGGTTGGATACAAAATCAATGGACGTGAGCGCCTCCCGGGCCTGAATACCCAGGCGCCCGAACGGCGCGGCAATTACTGCGGAGTAGCCTTTTTTTCGGTCAGCCATAGTTGCTGGATATTACGCTCAATCACGGCGCGCTGCTTGGCATCTTCCGCATGCCGCAGCAGTGCCTGGTACACGAGGCGCGCATCCTGGGTGAGGCCGGCCTTGCCGAGCTCTTCGGCGGCATGGTAGCGCGCCGTTTGGCCCCACATGTCTCCACCCGTGGGATGCTGGTAGCTCGCAGACCGCAGATAAAGTTCAGCGGCCTGCTGATGTTCGCCCAGCGCCGCCCTGGAATCCGCCATCCAGTAAAGGGACTCACGCTGGATGCGCGAATTGTCTACCAACTGAATGACCGCCTCCAACAACGCAATCGCTTGGGCATGTTGGCCGGCTGCCTGCAAGTCGAACAACACCTGGATGTAACGCTCAGCAAAGGCATCGTCGATTTTTTTCTTGCCCGCGAAAATAGTCTCGAGAAACTGTACTGCGCCACGCTGATCGCCGGCATAGATCAGCACACGTGCGCGACGCAGTGTCCAATCATCCGGGTCCTCGCCAGCTGGCGGGCCCTCCAGCCCCTGCACGAGGCGCGCGGCAAAGGCGATATCGTAGTCGGCAAGCGCCTGGTCTGCGAGACGGTAACGCACGTACTCCGGCACCGCCTTGAGATCGGGGTAGCGATGGCTCGTGGCATACAGGGCGCGCAAAACTTCGACGCGTCCGTCCTCGATAAGCGAATCGGCGAACCGCTGCTGCGCGAGCATACGTGTGTCGAGGCCGGCGTGCCCGAGGAGAAACGCGTAAAACGCGCGCGCCGGCAGAGCATCGTCACGCTTGTATGACTCGGCCTTTTTCAGCCACGCGGCATCCTGACCAACCAGCAGCCGTGCCTCGTTGCCCACCGTCTCGGCATACTGTTCGTATGCCTGCCACAGATCATCGACGTTCGCGGTGAGCAGCGCATCCGGCACGGCGTGTTCACGTGCACCGGTCAACGCGCGCTCCAGGGCATACAGTCTGCGTAATGGATCATTGACGCGTGCGGCAGCCTCGGCCACCAGCAACCAGACCTGCTGATGGAGTGCCGGCTTGTTGCGTGTTTCTTCAGCGAGACTGAGGGCGCGCGCCAACACCGTTGCAGGCGGCAGCGCGTCGGCCTGCAATCCGGCGAATAACGTGAGCAGCTGACCATCGTGGGTCTTGATGGCGCCCGTGAGCACATAAGCATCCCGCGCCTTGCCGGCGCGAATCAGGATGGTGGCCTCCAGCTGACGCCAAGCTGGGCTGTTAACCTGAAAGTCCGTGCGATATTGCTGCAGCGCGGTGTGTGCATCGCTGACATTGTTCTCGATCAGGTAGCTGCGGATCACGAGCTGGCGCCATTCGGCACGTTCGTCACGGCTACCCTGCTCCTGCCACAGCAGATCGCGCAGCACACGGCGCGCGCCTTGCGCGTCATTTGCGCTGAGATGCGCATGTGCCGCCTCGGTCTTGGCCCAATGCACGAACTCTGGCGGCAGGCCGGCGGGCAGGCTGGTGGCGCGCTCGGCAAGCGACGCCCAGTTGCGCTGCGCGCGGTACAGGGCATAGCGCTGCTTCTCCCACTGCATCCATGCTTCGGTCTGGCTGGCGGCGGGCTGATACTGGTCGAGCAGGCGCAGTGCGAGCTGGGTAGCACCGCCCTTGGTCAGTGCGCGGACGCGCTCAAGTGCATCGTTGTCCGCGGCGTGGGCAATCAGCGGGGCCTGCAAGAGAAACAACAGGCCACTACACAACAAAAAGCGGGTGCCGCCCCTCAGGACGGCACCCGCACGAGTACAACACAGCCGGGCAGCCATCATCACAGCGGCCCGGAGACGCTTATACCTTTTCGGTGATACGCGCGGCCTTGCCGGTGAGGTTGCGCAGATAGTAGAGCTTGGCGCGGCGCACATCGCCACGGCGCTTCACTTCGATCTTCGCGACCAGCGGGCTGTACAGCGGGAACACACGCTCCACGCCTTCGCCGTAGGAAATCTTGCGCACGGTGAAGGAGGAATTGGAGCCGGCGTTGCGGCGGGCGATCACCACACCCTCGAATGCCTGCAGGCGCTCGCGCTCGCCTTCCACCACCTTCACGTGCACGATGACCGTGTCGCCCGGATTGAAGACCGGGACCTCTTTACCCATCTGTGCCGCTTCCAGTTCCTGAATCATTTTGCTCATGGCTTCACTCCAGCTTTCAATAATATGGATAATTTTGTGCAGGCCTGCATTCATCTATTTCGTTTTGCCGGCATGCTCGCGCCGGTACTCATCAAGCAGCGCCTGCTGCTCGGCGTCCAGTTCCAGCTTTTCCAGCAAATCTGGCCGCCGCTCCCAAGTCCGTCCCAGCGCCTGCTTCAGGCGCCAGCGCCGGATCTCGGCATGGTTGCCGGACAACAATACGTCCGGCACCCGCTGACCTTCGTACTCCTCCGGCCGCGTGTAGTGCGGGCAATCCAGCAGGCCGGCCGCGAACGAGTCCTGGCTCGCCGAATCCTCGTGCCCGAGGGCACCGGGGATCTGGCGCGCGATCGCGTCGATAATCACCATCGCCGCCAGCTCGCCGCCCGACAAGACGTAGTCACCAATCGACCACTCCTCGTCCACTTCACGTTCGATCAGACGCTCGTCCACGCCTTCGTAGCGCCCGGCGAGCAGGATCAGGCCCTCCCGCCCCGCCAACTCCAGCACGCCGGCCTGGTCGAGCCGCCGGCCCTGCGGCGAAAGGTAAATCACCTTCGCCGGCGGGTTGTTGGCCCGGGCCGCCGCCAGGGCCAGCTTGAGCGGCCCCGGTATCATTACCATCCCCGGCCCACCGCCGTAGGGACGTTCGTCCACGCGCCGGTAGGGGTCGGTCGTGTAGTCACGCGGGTTCCACACGCGCAACGCCAGCAATCCGTTCTCGATCGCCCGGCCGGTGATACCCATCCCGGTCAGGGCGTCGAACATCGGCGGGAAGAGACTGACAATGTCGATCTTCATCGCCTTAAAAGTCCGCGTCCCAGTCCACGCGCATCACGCGCGACTTGAGATCCACACTCTTCACCGCGTCCTTGGTGTAGGGGATCAGGCGTTCGCGCTCGCCCTGCACCACCACCACATCGTTCGCGCCACCGGTCTCGAACAAATGACTCACGGTCCCGAACTCGATGCCTTCAAGGTTCACCACCTTGAGGCCGATGAGATCGTCCCAGTAATACGTTCCAGGCTCGGCCGGCGGCAGCTCCGCCCGGCGCACCGCGATCTCGGTGCCAATCAGCGCACGCGCCTGATCGCAATGCCCTACTCCCTCCAGCTGGGCGATGACCCCTTTGGCCTGCGCCCGTCCTTCGATCACCTTCACTGCCTGCCAGCCATCCGGGCGGCGCAGGTACCAGCGGTCGAACTCCAGAATGTCAGTGCGCTCGCGCGTCTCCGCGTACACCTTCACCCAACCGCGCAATCCGTACACACCGGAGATCTTGCCGAGAATGACAAAATCGTCCGCACCGTCCTGCCCCGAAGCCGGAGTTGCCGACTTCAAAGCCGAATCCTCAGGCAGCGGCTTTTTCCTTCACCAGAAACTGAACGCGATCCGACGCCTTGGCGCCCTTGCTCAACCAGTGGTTGTAGCGCTCCATATCCAGACGCAGGGTCTCTTCCTTGTCGTTGGCGCGGGGATTGTAAAAGCCGATGCGCTCAATGCAGTTGCTGCTATTGGCACGGCGACGATCGGTAACGACGACTTCGTAGAAGGGACGCTTCTTGGCGCCGCCACGGGCAAGGCGAATGGTAACCATGTAAATTCCTCTTGGTTGATAATCCGTCGCCAAGGAATCAGGCGGCCGGCGAAAACGGGGCATTCTAACGGGAAATCAGGCGTAAGGAAAGGCAATATAACGCTTTTTTAGGCTGACCGGCGTCCCGATTTGGCCTGGATTTAGGTCGCGTTCTCTCCGCTATTCCAGCCCGGAGAAGTCCCCAAACTGCTTGTAGAGCCGGGCAAAGGGCGGCTTGATGCCCACGGCGGCCGGTATGAGTAGCGCGCGATCCCTCGTGGCCAAGGCCTTTTCCAGCTTTTGCAGGGCCTCGGATTCCTGCTGAATGGCGGCGTTCACCGCTTGGCTGCGGGATGGATCGAATCCGAAAACATCATCAGCCACCGGAATCTTTATTGCCTCCTGCCAGAGCTTCTTGGCCTCCGGCAGAGTCCGGACAATCGTGGCAAGGTCCGCATCGCTCAAGGTCTGAGGGGTCTTGCCCTTCGCCGCCAGCACTATGGCTTCCATCGGCACATGATAGGCCGTGAGAGCGTCAGGGAAATACGGGATGGCATCGTGACGTCGCAGCTGCATGAAAATCACGCGCACTTCTTCCAGCGCTTCGTGTGCCTCGATGAGTCCGGTAGCGCGCGTCACAATGGTATCGGCGCGGCGAATTTGTTCGTCAATTTTGGCGAAACCCGCGCGCCATTTGTGATCGGTACCCAGAGAAACTTGATATCGTTTCCGGAAAGTCAGCCATGCCGTGTTGAGGCGCGCCATAGACTTGCGCGACGGTTCCTGCTTCTGGTCGCTGGTCAGCGCCAGCGCAGCCACGTAGGCGCGGTCAAAAGCCGCCATGTCCTGCAACATTTCTGTCCGGTCGACTCCGGCCTGAGCGTACTGGAACACGAACAACCCAATAACAGCTATAAGGATGCGCTTGAGATACATGGGCGGGTCTCCACGACAAGATGGTTGACTTCAAGCTAAGTACTGAACATCGGGAATATCGTGACAACACGCCCATCATCCCGGTCGCGAGCGCGCAGGAAGGTTGCAGCGAGAATGACGTGCCAGTCAGACATGCCACGGCCAACGATGGATTGCCATGACTGATACGCCTCGTCAGCGCCGAGGCTCCCAGCCGTGCCGCTCACCCTGAGCCGACTGGCACCAAGTGTAGAGCGCGTCGTACAGGATCATGCCATGACGCAGCATTTCGTGATCGTCGCTGATGTTGCGCGACAATCCCAACGAGATGGCCAACAAGCCCGGCGATTGCGGCGCGAGATCAAGCCGATCGGTATCCGCGCCGCGCACGATCACCGCCAACTGCTGCAATGCCGGGTCGGTGAGATGGTATTTCTTCAAGAAGGTATCAAAGCTGCATAGTTCACCGACGTGGCTCATTTCGACACCCGGGATGTCGTACGGAATGGCGCCGGTTTCCTTGGCGACCTTCAGCACCTGATCGGTCGGTACGTAGTGAAACTCGGGGGCTTTATCGATGAAACGTGCAATCAGCCACGGACAGGCAATGCGATCGATCTTCGGCCGCTCACGCGTGATCCATTTCATGATGTCGCTCCGTTATTTCTCAACAGTTGCCCCACCAGCGCCCTTCCAGCCTTCAATACCGCCCTCGATAAAACGCGCCTTGAAGCCTTTGCCAAGCAGCGTGTCGAGTACCGCGTTGCTGACCGAACCACCGCGCGCGCAATAAATCACAATTTCGTTTTCTTTGGGAAGCTTGGCGCTCCAGTCCGCGAGTTGATCCGGGTTCTTCCATTCGGCACCCGGCAGTTTCACCTTGTCGGCGTCATAGTCGTTCTGGCGACGCACATCGAGCACCGTCACAGTCTTTTTCTCGACCAGCGGCTTGAGATCGTTCGGGGTAATGGTGCGACTCATACTGGCTCCTCAGTTGTCTTCCGACCACGGCTTCGAGCAGGCGCGCGGCATTCGCCCGGTTAACGAACAAGCCGCCCGATGAAACCTGCGGCAGCACCGGCGAACATCGGCGGCAACGGGCCGATGCGCCAGACGTGCAGCGCCATCACTGTGGCGATCACAATAAGTGCAGTAAATACGTCCGTGGCCGCCGCGGGCAGCATCCCACCGAGCGCGACGACCAACACGCCGATGACCGCCGGCACCACGCCTTTGAGCGCGGCGCGCATCCACTGCCATTGCTTGATGCGTGAAAACCAGGGCAGGAGCGCAAGCATGAGCAGAAAAGAAGGCAGGAAGATAGCTGCCGCCGCGGACAGCGCGCCGGTGATACCGGCGAGCTTGTAGCCCACGAAGGCTGCCACCATCAGGATCGGGCCCGGCGTCAATTGTCCGAGCGCGAGTCCGTCGAGGAATTCGCGTGCCGTTAGCCAATGCATCTGGTTCACCACTTGCTCCTGCATGAAGGCGAGCATGCTCAAGCCGCCACCGAAACTGAAGGCGCCGACGCCGAAGAAAAACAGCGCGATGTCGCCGATGCCGACGGTGCCACCTTGATCCAGCACCAAGGCGGCTGGCTCGATCACACCGCCCAACATCCGCACCGCGGCATAGATCGCCATGAGCACGACCGCCGCAGCCAATCCCGCGCGGCGTCGATGGTAGATCGACACGCCGAGACAACCTGCCAGCAACAGCGTTGCCACAATCCCAAAAGACGAGAATGCCGCCAGCATGGCGGCGCCCACGGCCAACAAAGCCTGCCTGCTGTCGCCAACGGCCGTGCGGCCCAAGCGAACCACTGCGACGATAAAGATGCCAACGACCACAGGTGCGAGCCCATAAAATGCATCGCGCACAAAGGGCAAGGCACCGTATTCGGTGTAAACCAACGTCAACAGCAGCATGATGAAAAACGCCGGCAGCACAAAGCTAAGTCCCGCCAGCAGTCCGCCCCACCAACCGGCACGCGCATGGCCGAGAAAAATGCCAAGCTGTGTGGCGCCGGCGCCCGGCAGGAGTGTGACTATCGCCAGCCCTTCGAGAAACCGTTCCTTGGAAAGCCAACCGCGCTTCTCCTGAAACTCGGTTTGCATGAGCCCCATGATCGCCGGGCCGCCGTAACTCATGGCGCCGATCTTGAGAAAGCCACTGACTACTTCACGCCAATGAGCACGCAATGCGTCGTTTTTCACACCCATCTCCTTATGGACAAGCTACGACTTATGTTCCCAGTAACGGCCGCGCCAAGGTGTAGAGCAAACCGGCCAGACCGCAGGCGCCAATGACCGTAATAACGCCAATCTTGTAGCGCCACAATGCGACAAAGGCGGCGATACCAATCAGCACGGAGATCCATTGGAACCCGATGAACAGGGTCTGAAAGCTAAATGGCTGCGTGATGCCCTGCGGCCAGAGCACATGATAGGCAAAGAATACGGCGAGGTTGATGATCACGCCGACCACCGCGGCAGTGATCGCCGTCAGCGGTGCGGAAAGTTTGATGTCGTGGCGCGATGCCTCGATGGCGGGGCCACCGATGAGAATAAAAAGAAACGACGGCAGGAAGGTAAAGAACGTGGCCACCATTGCACCGGCCAGCCCGCCCAGCGCCAACTGCTCCGGCCCGAACACCTGCTTGGTCCAGCCGCCGATGTAGCCAACGTAGGTCACCACCATAATGAGCGGACCGGGCGTCGTCTCGCCCAGCGCCAAGCCATCGATCATTTGCAGGCCGGTGAGCCAACCGTAATGCTCGACGCCACCCTGATAGACATACGGCAACACCGCATAGGCGCCGCCGATGGTGAGGAACGCCGCCTTGGTGAAGAACCAGCCCATCTGTGTGAGCGTGCCCTGCCAGCCGCCCTGACCGTACAGCATTGCCATCGCAACCAGCCAGAGCGCTACGCCGACGACCAGGAACATCAGGACGCGCGACCACCGCAAGCGCGCATGCTCCGGCACCGGCGTGTGATCGTCGATCAACGCCGGGCCATAGCCCTTGCCCGAGGCACCGTGACCGCCGCCAGACTTGAACTTGTCCGGCAGCACCTGACCGCCGATATAACCCAACAGCGCGGCCGACAGCACAATCAGCGGAAACGGGACATCGAAGGCGAAAATCGCCACGAACGCCGCCGCCGCCAGCCCCCACAGCACGCCATTCTTGAGCGCCTTGGAGCCGATGCGATAGGCCGCGAACACAACAATCGCCGTGACCGCGGGCTTGATGCCGTAGAGCACGCCAGCCACCGTCGGCACGTCGCCGAACACCAGATAGACCCACGACAGGCTGATCAGGAGCGCCAGTGACGGTAGCAAGAACAGAATGCCGGCAACCAATCCGCCCAGTACGCCGTGCATCAGCCAGCCGATATAGATCGCCAGCTGGATCGCCTCCGGTCCTGGCAGCACCATGCAGTAATTGAGTGCGTGCAGGAACCGGTGCTCGCTGATCCAGCGACGTTTCTCGACCAGATCGTGGTGCATCATGCTGATCTGGCCTGCGGGTCCGCCAAAACTGACAAAACCGAGTTTGAACCAGTAGCGGAACGCTTCGCCGAACGAGACCGGATTTGGCGCCTTGCTGGTGTCGTCGATAGTGGATTTGGCCATTGGATCTCCTGATTATTCCTGTGAGAAAGCGCTATAGAGGTAGTCGAAAGTTTTCGCCGCTTCGCCAAGCAACCGATCATCATCGGCGTGCTGGCGACGCGCGCCGTTCAAAATCGTTTCCAGCCCGGCCGCTTCCGGCACCGGCACGCCGCCGACATCAAGGAAATGCACTAGCTGACCAAGGCGCTCCAGACCTTTATCGCCTTCCAGCGCGAAGCTCGCCAGCAACACCTCGAAGGTCACGCGCGCGCCAACATGGGTAAAGGCGGCGCCGTCGAAATCGAAACCCAGCGCACGACGCGGGCAGGTCTTCGGATCTTTGAGCCAGACGATGCGCGCCTTCGGATCGATGAAGCGCCGGATCAGCCAAGCGCTCGCCAGCCGATCGACCCATGGGCGCGCGCGCGTCGCCCAGGTGCGGCCGCGGTAATCCTTGCGATGCAACCGGGGAATGCGGCCTGCCTTCATCGATGGCTCACCCGGGGCGGCAAGCACCATCTCCACTTCAGCGAGTAATTCCCCGGCCTGAACCGCCGCCGCCCCGGGGAAATAGTCGGTCGCGCGTATCGACTCATAGTCACGCCGCAGCTGCTTCACGCTCCGGGCGGCGGCTGCCAACCGCCGTGGAGTAAGGCCGGGCTTGAGCTTGCGCGCATTCTGCAGAATGCGCGCATAATCACCGGCACGGTCGAACAGCGCGCGAAACTGGCGGTCCTGCTCCGCTTCCGGGGCATCGACGCGTAACACCTGTGCCGTACCGCCAGAGCGCCCCACTTCGACAGCCTGTTGCTTCAAGTCACCATGCGCGGACCTGGTTTCCGGCAGCAGATAGACACCGTCGCGCAGCACCGCCGCCCCGAGCCCCTTGAGCGCGCGCCACACGCGCATGCGCGGCGTGGCGCGATTGCTGGGCAGGCTGATCACCAGCAGCAGCCAGCCGGCGGGTGCAGTAGGTATTGCCATGTGGAATACTCTACATAGCTGTAGCGTCTATTACAATATATTAACAACTCCGTGGAGGGTGCCATGCGCTGGATGCTGATTGCCTTGTGGTTTGTATCGGTTGCCGTACACGCCCAGGAACTGACCTTGCAGCCGGTGCCGGTGGCGCCGGATGTATATGTTGTGGTCGGAGACCTGGCCGGACAAACCTACGAAAACGAAGGTCTGAACAATAACCTCGGCTTCGTCGTCAGCGATGCCGGTGTGCTGGTCATCAACACCGGTCCGAGCCTGCGCGTGGCCCGCGCCCTGCATGCCGCGATCCAAAAGATCGCCGCACAACCCGTGAAGTGGGTGGTGAATGTGAACAGCCAGAATCACAACTGGCTCGGCAACGGCTATTTCAAATCCATCGGCGCGACGATTCTCGCCAGCAACGAGGCCGATCGGGTCATGCACGAAATGGGTGCGCAGCAACTCGTCACCAACAAAGAGCTGCTCAAGGAAAAGGCCGATGGCACGGCGCTGACTTACCCGACGGAGCTGATCGCAGACCGGCGCGAATTGAAACTCGGCAAGACCTCGGTACAGCTACTGCACTTCGGCCCGGCACACACGCCCGGTGATCTGGCCGTGTGGCTGCCGCAGCAGAAGATTCTGTTCGCCGGCGATATCGTCTATACCGAACGCCTGCTGGCAGTGCTCCCGATCGGCAACAGCGCCAACTGGGTGCTGGCCTTCGACAAACTGGCGGCGCTCAACCCGAAGACAGTTGTTCCCGGGCACGGCCGCCCGACGACGATCGAGGTCACACGTCGTGATACGCGCGATTACCTCACCTTCCTGCGCGCCGAGGCCAAACGCATACTGGATGCCGGCGGTTCGTTGCAGGATGCAGTGGAGAAAGTGGACCAGTCGCGCTTCCGTTTGCTGTTCAACTTCGAACTGCTGGCACTGCGCAATATGAACCAGGTATTCCAGGAAGTGGAACGCGACGCATTCTGAGAATGGCGCTCAGGCTACAGATTGCAGGCGACTATTTGGAGCTGTTGGCCGGGGCCGGCTTCGCTGAGTTGTTTTCCGGCTCGTCCTCAAAGAATGACGGCTTTGGCGGGTTGCCATCGTAGATGTGATTACGCCGGCGCTGATGATAGGCCTCGCGGATGAAGACATACTTGTCGTCACCCACAGCCTGATCAATGACCTTATCGGCTGGCAGGAAACGCGCACGGGTGTCGACGATATCTACGCCCCACAGTTCCCGGTTGGCGGCGGGCGGTTTCACGTGGGACACAGGGTTCGACAACCAGTCGAAACCGAATCCGAGCGTGTCACGCGCAAAGCGCGGCCCGATAATCGGCCAGACGAAATACGGTCCATCGTGCATGCCCCAGACAGCGAAGGTCTGCCCCCAGTCTTCCTCTTTCGGTTCGAGACCAATGGACTTGGCGACATCGATGAAACCCAGAATACCGACCGTCGAATTCACCAGGAAGCGGCCCGCGTCGATTCCCGATTGCGTGAACTTGCCCTGCAGCAGGTCATTCAACGCCGTGCGAGGCTGTACCAGGTTGCTGAAGAAATTGCCGACGCCCTGCTTCGCCACATCCGGCATGACCCAGTCATAACCCCTGGCCACCGGTTTGAGCAGCCACTGGTCAAACTTCTCGTTGAAGGTGAACATCGCCCGATTGAACGGCTCGAACGGGTCCCATGTCTCCTCGTCGATCGAGGCCTGCTCGACGCGCGTTCCGGACGCGGAACTTAGCGTCGTACAGGCACTGGTAGCCGATCCCAACAGAGCGATCAACAACACCATCAGAGGGAGCGTGGGGCGGGATGCTGGCATGTAGTGTGAGCGTCTGGGTTGTTATTGTTGTTAGGCTTGCGGCGTGGACGGCGAGCCGTCCGCATTGGCGTGCAAGGCTAACGGAAGAAGGCAACGGATGTAAAGCCGGAACAGCCAGTCGCCGATGACTAACTTCAGAAACGGAATTCGATTCCGCCCTGTCCCGGCGAATGGCATGACGAAAATATTTTCGTCATGCCACCCTGCTGGAGGGTCTAGCGTTTGAACTGCGCGGCAAACTCCAGCATGCGCTGTGTGGAACGCAGCGCCTTCAGCCGGACTTCCTCGGGAATCTGAATCTCGTTGACGCCGCTTTCCAGGATACGTGCAACGCCCGGCAAATCGTTCATGGCCATCCAGGGGCAATGACCACAACTGCGGCAACTGACGCTGGTGCCGCCGGTCGGCGCCTCGATCAATTCCTTGCCCGGCGCCACCTGCTGCATCTTGTAGAAAATGCCGTTGTCGGTGGCAACGATCAACTGTTGATTCGGCAGGTCGCGCGCCGCGGCAATCAGCTGGCTGGTGGAGCCGACCACGTCGGCCATGGCGATCACCTCGGCCGGCGATTCCGGATGCACCAGAATCGCGGCCTGTGGATACTTCTGCTTCAACTCACGCATCGCGCTCGCCTTGAATTCCTCGTGCACCACGCAGCGGCCGTCCCAGATAAGCATGTCGGCGCCGGTCTGGCGCTGGATGTAGTGGCCGAGGTGCTTGTCCGGCGCCCACAGGATTTTCCTGCCCTGCTCGTGCAGATGCTGGACGAGCTTGACGGCGATGCTGGAGGTCACCACCCAGTCGGCGCGCGCCTTCACCGCCGCGCTGGTGTTGGAATACACCACCACCTCGCGGTCCGGATAGGCATCGCAGAACGGTATGAACTTGTCGGCCGGGCAATCGAGATCAAGCGAGCACTCGGCCTCCAGGGTCGGCATGAGCACGCGCTTTTCCGGATTGAGAATCTTGGCGGTCTCGCCCATGAAGCGCACCCCGGCGACAACCAGGGTTTTGGCCAGATGCTCGTGACCGAAGCGCGCCATGTCGAGCGAATCGGAAACATAACCGCCGGTCTCCTCGGCGAGACGCTGCAGGTCTTCGTGCACATAATAATGCGCGACCAGCACCGCATCTTTTTCTTTCAGCAGGCGCTTGATCTTGTCGAGCAGGCGCTGGCGCTCGGCCGGCGATGGATGCGGCAAATGCTGCATCACCTCGGCGGTGACCGGTGAATCCTGCAAGGCAACCGGATATTTCCGGACGACCAATGTCATGGCTGCTCCTGACCGCGGACGGGATGCGCCCCGTCATCTCGTGGAAGATGAATCATTCTGCGCTATTTCCGTTGCGCCTGCCAAGCGCGGTGGCGCGCAACTCGCACAAAAAACCACCCATTTCATGGGTGTGGCCGTATAATTTTCAAGGCCGCGACCACATGCCGGAACATGCAATTTCACTTTCCAGGCACTGCGACTGGTCCAAATGAACAATGGAGCCAACATGATCCGCGCGATCGTCACCGACATTGAAGGCACGACGTCCTCCCTGTCCTTCGTCAAGGATGTGCTGTTTCCTTATGCGCGCCAGCGTATCGGGGCATTTGTGCGCGAACAGGCCAGACAATCGGCCGTACGTGCCCAACTCAATGCCGTGAGCGAAGCCGCCGGCCGCACGCTGACCGATGATGAGGCGGTTGCGCAACTCATTCGCTGGATCGACGAGGACAAGAAAATCACCCCGCTCAAGGTGCTGCAGGGGATGATCTGGGAAGCCGGCTACCGGAACGGCGATTTCCGGGGCCATGTGTACGACGATGCCGCGCGCCGCCTGCGCGAGTGGAAAGACCAAGGCCTTGCGCTCTATGTGTTTTCTTCCGGTTCCGTGCATGCCCAGAAGTTGCTGTTCGGTTACAGCGACTTCGGAGATCTCACGCCGCTGTTCTCCGGTTACTTCGACACCACCATCGGCGCGAAACGCGAGTCAGATGCCTACCGGCACATTGCCCAGAACATCGGCACGCCGGTTGGTGAAATCCTGTTCCTGTCCGACATCCGAGAAGAGCTGGATGCGGCGCAGGCAGTGGGACTGCGCACCTGCTGGCTGGTGCGCGATGGCGCGCTGCCTGCTACTCCATCGCACCCCTTGGCGCGGAATTTCTCCGAGATCATCCTGACACACTAGATGTGGCTGCTGCCCACACACACAGAACGGTGTTCGGCCGATGCCGCGGCTGGCGCTCCTGGCCAGGTGCGATCCGCCTCCTGTTGTTACAAGAAACTAATCTGTTTTCTTGGGGCGCGAATAGTTTTCCAGGAACGAGTTTAGACCTGACTGCACCAGTTCGTAAGTTTTATCAATGTTGGAGGCAATATCGCCCTGGAGTACTTGCAGACCATCCAGTATCTGTCGTGCCTCCGCAAAACCCTTATCGACACCGCTGCTGATCAGCTTGGTGAAATCTTTCAAGGCAGTTTCAAGATCCTTTTCCGGATGTTGTTCGGCGTACCGGCCGAAAAATGCCGTGCTCAGTGAAACAATACGATCAGCCGTTGCTTGCGGACCAAAATCCAGGCCGGAGTCAGCTGCATTCTGGAGAGCGTTGCTGCCAAGCTCCGGTGCCAATACCTGATTCAGTTGCTCGATGGCGGTTTTAAAAAGCAAGCCCAGGGAATTGTTGCCAGCGCTTAGCGACACTTCCATTGAAGCTTTCAGGATGGACTCGTTAAGCGCCTGCTTGGAATCTGCGATGCCTGATTGGACGCTTCCGGTCGGCCTGCCTGACGCAGGCCGTTCAACGGGTTCTTGCCTGTTTTCAGAAGATATGGCAGCGGTACTGGCTTCGTGTCCAGCAGTTCCGACTTTCATCGTAGTGACCCCCATAACAATAGACCCGCTAAATTTGCGTATTAAATTCCGGATTTCCAGCTAGGTATCGGCAGATATCGGAAAAACTTTAGGTTGTGAGCACCTTCATTCCCCTGCAACCGGTTTTCCCTGGGCGAACGGGAACAAGCCGCGCGCATCGTTTCCTTCCGCCGCACATTCACCATTGATTCACACTCATTTCCCAGCAGGCCCTAGCGTCGGCAAAACCCGGTCAATTTGATAGTGTGGCCATGCAAATCGGGTAACTGTTGATGTCCAGGATGGGCGCCGTGCCGAAATCTTCCTGCCGCGCTGACTGCGGCCGTGAATTCACGCATGCTAGACTGAACCCGCATTCCAGCAACCGCCTATTCGGAGTGATTGCCATGCCGCAGCGACTGACCGCCCTCCTGCTTCTAATATCCGCTCTGCTCCTGATGCCTGCCTTCGCGGCTGAAGACGATGCCATGACTGCGCCCGCCGCAAGCGGTGCCGTGTGGTGGTGGGACGATACCTGGTGGGAACAGGGTCAAATTCCGGCAGCCACTAACTACCCGGTGGAAACCCGCTGGGTTTCCTATATGAGTGGCGACACCGAAATCCCGGCGCTGGTCGCACGTCCACGCGGCAAGGGAAAATTCCCGGCAGTGCTCTACATGCATGGCCGGCGCGGGCTGGATGACCTGATTCAGCTGCAGGTGAAGCGCCTGGCGGCGCGTGGCTTCGTGGTATTGGCGCCGGATATCTACAAGGCGCATTTCATTCCACCCATGCCGATCGAGCACGACTACAAGCTGGAAGCAGACGTGAATCAGGGTGTGGACGCGCTGCTCAAACTTCCGGACGTGAGCACGAAAAAAGCCTGCCTCGCGTCGCAGACGCGCGGCGGCTATTACACACTCAAGGTAGCGGTGACCTTCAAGCGCCAGGAACAGGACATCGCCTGTTACGTGTCCTGGTACCCGCACCTGCAGGATCCGAACGCACCCGAGGCAATGCAGGTCTATGGCTACGCGAAAGAAGCGGATGAACTGAAAATACCGGCACTCATTTTCATCGGCGAGCAAGAGCAATACCAGCGCCGGCGCAGCATTGAGGAGGCGATCAAGAATCTGGAACTGCTGAAGCGTCCGGTGCGGCTCATCGTCTACCCGGGCGTGGGCCGCGGCTTCGACTTCCGCCCGCCGAACGTGCGCACCTTCGCCGATGATCTGGCCAGCAAGGATGCGTTGCAACGAGCGGCGGACTTCATGCGTCAGCAGCTGCAGAAATAGCCGCTCCGCGTGTCCGGTGCTGCACAGGGATGTGCGCATGCCGCGTGAGGCCATGGTTAAACCGTAGCGGCCGCCCATGCAACCCACAGGGAAGCGGGATGTGTCGCGGCAGGCAGGAGCCGAGAGCGACTGGTATGTACCCCCATCCCTGGCGATAAAAAAACGCCGCGTAGAACGCGGCGTTTTCGTTCAGCGGACTAAGAATTAGTTCTTGCCAGCCGGGGCCTTCTCCTTGCCTTTGTCGCCGCCGCCCAGCACCACCTTGCCGAGCGTGTGGTCGAAGTGCGCCTGCGCCCCGCCTTTCATGAAGTAATAATCCTTCACGCCCTTATTCTCAAGGTAGTACTGGAACCACTGCACCTGCTTGCCAGTCTGGTCGTACACCAGCAGCGTCTTCTTTTGTGCCTTGGCGTCCTCGATGACGGCATCGATCTTCTTTAACTCATCCAGCTGCGCGCGCTGCTCCTTGAACGGGAAAAGCGCCGTGTCACGCTGCACGCGATCACGCACATCCAGCACCATGCTCTTGTCGTTGACACGTGCCGAAAATTCCTTGGGCTCGATCAGGCGCGCCTTGAAACTCTTTTCGTCAATCAGGTTCGCCGGGATAATCGGACTGCGCCCGAGCAACACGGTCTTATCCGGCTGGGCATTGGCCCAGTCGAAGATGCCGGCATCGTAGGCGAAGATCCTGTCCAGTCTGGCTTTTTCCGCCAGCAACACGGCGTCGTATGACTTGTGGCAGGTCTTGCCGTTGCAGTAAAACACGAACGGCTTGTTGTTCTTGGCGCGCAACTGCACCAGCATGCCGCCAAAGCCGGTTGTCAGCGGCACGTTCACTGAATCTTTGACGTGCAGCGTGTCGAACTCGTACTTCGACCGCACATCGATCACCATCACCTCATTGAACCGCTTGCCAAGCTCCTCGGTGGTCATGATCGACACATCCGGGTAACGCATGCGGTAGGGGTACTCATCATTGGCCGCATTGGCCAACGGCTGAACAAGTCCGGACAACGCCAGCAACAGCACCCAGAACAGTTTTTTCATAGCACCCATCTCCTTTTCAAACTGACTAATGTTCTAAAGCCCTATAAAGCAAAGCCTGTGCCACATCAGACATTATTGCCCGGCAGAGCCAATACATGGATAAAATGTAGACTATTTCAGCATCCGACAAGAGTTTTTGGCAAAAAATGGTCAATATTCATATAGGGTGTGCCCAACTGCGCGTCACTCCTCACCAAGTCCGGGGCCTTTACCAGGCGTATAGATTCTATGTGGGACAGAACTGCTGAATGACTCACGTCCCTCGGACAACCTGCCTGATCCTCGCCGGCGGCCGCTCGATCCGCATGCAGGGTCAGGACAAGACCCTGCTTGCCGTAAAGGGTGAAACCTTGTTGGCGCATATAACCCACCGTCTGCGCCCGCAAGTGGACGCGCTCGCCCTCAACAGCAATGCCACGCCCGAAACCTTTGCCGCATATGGTTTGCCAGTGGTCCCCGATCGCCTCCCCGGCTATCTCGGACCGCTCGCCGGGGTCCACGCGGGACTCGCGCAATACCCTGCGGATCTTCTTGTGACGGTTGCGGTTGACCTGCCTTTTCTGCCGCCTGACCTGGTCGCACGCTTGCGCGCCGGATTGGGCACGAAGACCTGCGCCTATGCGAGCGACGGCGAACACCACGCGCTTGCCCTGCTGTGGCATCCAGGCACGGCAGCGAGCGTGGAAGATTATCTGCAACGCGGTGGGCGCAGCCTCAAGGATTATCTAGCTGTCCACGGTCAGCCGGTGCGCTTCGACCGGCCGCAGGATCGCGGCCTGTTCTGCAACCTCAACACACCGGAAGACCTGGCGCTCGCCGAGCGCGATGCAGAGCTGCTTGAATTATTTTCAGCCACAGATGAACGCAGATTAAAAACAGAAAATAAAACATGATCATCTGTGTTTATCTGTGGCCAATAGTCTTGCTTAACTCATGCGACGGACAGAGCGGCCCGAGTTTGCAGGCACCACACACCGGACGCTTGCGGCAGAAATCCTTGGCGTGCGCCACAATCAGCGCGTGATATTCATTGAACAGCTGCGTATCCGCAGCGAGTGACTTCTCGAACAGTCCGCGCAGGGTTTCGTAATCTTCGTCACCCTGAATAAGCCCGAGCCGCTGAAATAGGCGTCGCGTGTACGCGTCAATCACAAACACCGGCCGGTTGAACGCATAGAGCAGAATATCGTCAGCGGTCTCCGGGCCGATGCCATGCACCTGCAATAACTCAGTGCGCAAGACTTCGGTAGAAAGGCGGGCAATCTTCCTGGTTCCACCTTGACGGATCAGCCACTGGCAAAACGCGCGCAGCCGCTGTGCCTTGATGTTGAAATATCCGGAAGGCTTGAGCCATGCCGCCAGTCGGCGGTGCGGCGCCGCGGCGATAACCTCTGAGGACAAGGCCTTGGCTGCCTTGAGATTGGCGATCGCCTTCTCGACGTTCGTCCAGGCGGTGTTCTGGGTGAGCACCGCGCCGACCATGATCTCGAATGTGGAGTCGCCCGGCCACCAGTGTTGCGGTCCGTGCGCGGCATGCAGCCGCCGATAGACAGCCATCAACCGGCGACCGCCATGGATGGCGGCCGCTTCGGGCTCCTGCAGTGAATGAGGCTCATTCACTCGGCATTACTCCGTAGCGAATGAGGCTTCAGTCACTGGGCAGAAGTGCGGAGCGCGAAGCCGTCAGTGAATGAAGCTTCCTTCACTGGACAAACGCAGGAGCAGTTTTTCCGCCGCTTCATTTACCCCGGCGGCGAGTGGCGGGAGGACGGCGAGTACGCGCAGCGGATTTCTTCGACCGCCTGTTCCCGACGCGGTCTACCTTCTCCTTCCCTGGAGTCGTAGCGCCGGGGCGCGTACGCGGGGCACGTATGCCGACGGCAAGCTCGGGTTTCTTGGCAACCACGGATTTGTTGTACTGGCGCGGCTCCTCCGGAGTCAGTCCGACGCTTTCAATCAGTGCCGCCATCACATCCTTGTCGAGCTCCTCCCAGCGTCCCGGTCGCAGCATGCGCGGCAGTATCACCGGCCCGAAGCGTACGCGGATCAGGCGGCTGACTTTCGCGCCAACCGCTTCCCACAGGCGCCGCACTTCGCGGTTGCGGCCTTCCTTGAGCGTGACATGGTACCAATGATTGGCGCCCTCGCCACCGGCATCGCGGATGTCATCGAAATGCGCCGGGCCGTCATCGAGCTGCACACCGGCGCGCAGGCGCGCCAGCATGTCCGAGTCCACATTGCCCAACACGCGCACCGCGTATTCGCGCTCGATCTCGCTGGACGGATGCATGAGCTTGTTGGCCAGTTCGCCGTCGGTGGTGAACAGCAACAGGCCCTGGGTGTTGAAGTCGAGACGACCGATGACAATCCAGCGGGCGTTGCGCAATACCGGCAGATGGTCGAAGACCGTGGGGCGGCCTTCTGGATCGGCCATGGTGCAGACTTGGCCTTCGGGCTTGCTGTAGATGATGACGCGCCGGCGCGTGCCGTGGCGGGCGCCGGCCGACAGTGAATGGCCGTCCACGCGGATATCCTGCCCGGGCAGCACGCGATCGCCGAGCTTGGCGACAACGCCGTTGACGGTGATGCGCCCGTCCGTGATCCAGTGCTCCAGTTCGCGGCGCGAGCCCAAGCCCGCGCGCGCCAGCACCTTCTGCAGTTTTTCGCCTTCCGGTTCCGGCGTGGTCTTGGTCACAGCTTCGCGGCCGGGCTCCCGGCATCGTCCGCGCCGGCCTGCAGCGAAAGCTCGCTCTCGGCCACGGCATCCGTCGACGCATGGCCACCGGAGGATGCAGCATCCATCTCCGGTGATTCGCCCTCGCCTGCCTGAGCCACATCATCCATCGGCAGACTCATATTAAGTTCGGCGGCTATCTTGTCGATGTCGCGCAGCTCGACCAGCGGCGGCAAGGCATCGAGGCCCTTGAGATTGAAATGCTCAAGGAAGCCGCGCGTCGTGCCGTACAACGCCGGGCGGCCAGGCACATCGCGCGTGCCGACCTGGCGCACCCAGTCACGGCCGACCAGGGTCTTGATGATGTCGGTCGACACCGCCACGCCGCGAATGTCTTCGATCTCGCCGCGCGTCACCGGCTGGCGATAGGCGATGATGGCCAGGGTTTCGAGCAGCGCGCGCGAATAGCGCACCGGGCGCTCTTCCGACAGTCGCCCGATCCACTCGGCGTATTTCTCGCGGCTCTGGAAGCGGAAACCCTGATCGATCTGGCGCAGCTCGATGCCGCGCTGCTCGTAGTCGGTCTCGAGCTGCTTGAGCGCGGCACGCACCTCGTCGCGCCCGGGACGCGAATCCTCGGGGAACAGCGACAACAGCTTGTCGAGCGTCAGCGGCTGGCCGGCGACCAGCAGCGCGGCCTCGATGATGTTCTTGAGTTCGGAGTGGGTATCAGTCATCAGGCTACGGCCTTCACGTGGATCGGGGCAAACGGTTCATTCTGGACCAGCACCAGCAGCGACTCCTTGAGCAGTTCGAGCACCGCCATGAAGGTCACGACCACGCCCATGCGACCTTCCTTCACGTCGAACAGCGATTCGAAGCTCAGGAAATGCTCGGCATTGATGCGGCCCAGAATCTGGGTCATGCGCTCGCGCACCGACAGCGTCTCCATCAGCACGCGGTGGTGGCGGTACATCTCGGCGCGCTGCAGCACGCTGCGGAACGCATCGAGCATCTCGAACAGCGTGACATTCGGCTCGACGCGCTTCACCGGCTTGTCGTCGCACTCGACCACCGCCAGGTAGATCTCGCGCCCCACGCGTGGCCGGTCGTCGATGTCCTCGGCGGCCTTGCGGTAGCGCTCGTACTCCTGCAGGCGCCGGATCAGCTGGGCGCGCGGGTCTTCCTCTTCGCCCTCGGCCTCGCTCGGACGCGGCAGCAACATGCGCGACTTGATCTCGGCGAGCATCGCGGCCATCACCAGATACTCGGCCGCCAGCTCGAGGCGCGCGGACTGCATCAGCACGACATAGGCCATGTACTGGCGCGTGATCTCGGCGATCGGGATATCGAGGATGTCGAGGTTCTGTTTGCGGATCAGATACAGCAACAGGTCGAGCGGACCCTCGAAATTTTCGAGAATCACTTCGAGCGCATCCGGCGGAATGTACAGGTCGAGCGGCATGGCGGTGACCGCCTCGCCGCGCACAATGGCGAACGGCATTTCGCCCTGCTGCGGCGACGGCACGGGTGTTGGTTCGATCGTGGCGGTGGTCATCAGTTGTACTCCAGCCCCATGCTGCGGCGCACGTCCTGCAAGGTTATATCGGCGACTTCGCGCGCGCGCCGGCAACCCTTTGCAATCACGTTTTTCACCAATGTCGTGTCATCGGCCAGGGCGGCGGCCCGCTCCTGGATGGGTTTGAGTTCGGCCAGCACCGCATCGATCACCGGCTGCTTGCATTCGAGGCAACCGATCGACGCTGCGCGGCAGCCCTGTTGTGCCCATTGTTTCACATCCGCGCCGGAATAGACCAGATGAAACTGCCAAACCGGGCATTTGTCCGGATCGCCCGGATCGGTGCGGCGCACGCGCTGCGGATCGGTCGGCATGGTGCGCATCTTTTTGGTGATTTCCTCGGGCGA
>Ga0315281_10000880_pt1 | contig 43382 bp, 33 predicted proteins | sample YL17G07_0_MG_FD_204540 | JGI IMG/M metagenome (GOLD analysis project Ga0315281, IMG submission 204540) | Sediment microbial communities from Yellowstone Lake, YNP, Wyoming, USA - YL17G07_0 | ecosystem: Environmental > Aquatic > Freshwater > Lake > Sediment | place: USA: Wyoming | collected...
CGTTCGAGGACGCCGACGCGGAGATCAAGGGACTCGACAGCTTCCCACAGGACGAGATCCCCAACGTCTTCCTGGCCCACTTCCCGTTCCAGATAATGGTCGCGCTCGGCTTCACGTTCGCCGGCGTGGCGGCGCTGTTCTGGGGGCATGCCTGGTGGAAGAAGAGGATCGACCCGCCGCGACTGCTCCTCGCGCTCGTGGTCCTGATGGGCGTGCTCGGGTTCTTCGCCATCGAAGCCGGCTGGTTTGTGACCGAGTTCGGGCGCCAGCCGTGGGTGATCTATCACATCATGAAGACGTCCGGCGCATCGACGCCGCGCGAAGGCATCTGGGTGCTGCTCTTGATATTCGGCTTCGTCTACCTGGCGCTGACAATCGGGCTGGCGGGCGTCCTGTTGCTCCAGCAGCGGGGCCGCACGAAAACGCCGCGGGCGTCATAGGAGGCACGATTGGCCCTCGAGAAGATAGCGGCGATAGTCGCGCTGAGCGGCGTCATGGCGTACGCGATCTTCGGCGGCGCCGACTTCGGCAGCGGCATCTGGTCGGCGCTGGCGAGCGGGCCGCGCGCCGGGCAGCAGCGCAACGCCCTCTACAGGGCCATCGGCCCCGTGTGGGAGACGAACAACGTCTGGCTCGTCCTCATCATCGTCGTGTTGCTGATGGCGTTCCCGAAGGCGTTCGGCGACCTGTTCACGGCTCTCATCTTCCCGCTGTCCGCCGGTCTCATCGGCATCGTCTTCCGCGGCGCCGGATTTGCCTTCCGCAACTTCTCGCGCGAGTCGGGGGCGGGTACGGTGCCGGTGCACGGCGTCATCTTCGCCATCGCCAGCGTCATCACGCCGTTTGCCTTCGGCGTGGCGCTGGGCGCGACGGCGGGCGGCGAGATCAAGCTCGACAATGGCGCCGTCACTTCAGGCCTCTTCGCGCCCTGGACGCACGCTCTGCCGCTCCTGTTCGGCGTGACCGCGGTCGCCGTCTGCGCCTACCTGACGATGAGCTACATGACGACGCGCTCGACCGGCGACTTGCGCGAAGACTTCCGCGTCCGCGGTCTGCTGGCGGGCGTCGCCGTCGGCCTGCTGGCGGTAGCGACACTCGCCGTGTCCTACTGGGACGCGCGCGACTTCTGGAATCTCTGGCAGCGACCGGCGCCGCTGGCGATGTCAGGCGTGGCGCTGCTGGCCGGACTGGCGTCGATGGTCGTGCTGTGGCGGCGCTGGTACGTGCTGGCGCCCGCCGCAACCGGTGGCGCGATGGCGTTGCTCGTGGCGGCATGGGGCGTTATCCAGTACCCGTACTTCATCGTGCCGAGCGAGAAGATCTTCGACGTAGCGTCGAACGACGCGATGATCAGAGACGCGCTGGTCGGGCTGCTGTGCGGCGCGGTGATATTGATACCGTCGTTGCTGCTGCTGTACCTGAGCTTCGTCGCCGAGAGCGCGGAGGAAGCGGAGGTATAGCTGCGCTCTACGGGGCACGCGCAACATGAGCGATCTATTTCCCACCTTCCCACCCAAGAGCGTTTTGTTTTTCAGGGGACACCCCTGAAACCCGGCAGAGGGGGGAACCCTCTGCACTCCCCCTTCCTGGATCGCGTGCGGCCTGGTTCGCGTTTGCCGGGCCGAGGCACGGACTGCTAGAATATGTTGGGGCTGGTTCCCGAGGGCCAGCCCTTTTCGGTGTTGTGTCATGAACCTGAGCGGCGTTTTGCCCCTAATCGAAGAAGCGCTCGACGGGGAGCGCATGTCGCGGCTGCTACCGGGCAGGCGCGCCGCGTCCGGTCCCCTCACCGTCGGCGTGCCCGACGGCGCCAAGGCCGCGCTCATCGCTCTCCTGGCGCAGCGCACCAACGCGCCGCTGATCGTGGTAACCGCGCGGTCGAATCGCGCCGCCGCCCTCGTCGAAGAGCTAGCGGCGTGGCTCGGCAGCGACGAGCGGTTGCACCTGTTCCCGCGACGCGCCGCGCTCCCCTACGAGCGCATCGCTCCCGACGCCGACGCCGTCCGCGACCGCCTGCGGGTCCTGGCGCTCCTCTCCGGCCGCTACGACGTGCCGCCGGTCATCGTCGCGCCGGTCCAGGCGCTGGCGGAGGCGACACTCTCGCCGCAGGAGATGGCATCGTCTATCGAGACGGTGAACGCCGGCGGCAGGCTGGCGCCGCAGCCGTTCCTGCGACGGCTCGCGGAGCGCGGCTACCAGTTCTCGCCGCTGGTCGATACGCCCGGGCAGGCGGGCCGTCGCGGCGGCATCATCGACGTCTTCCCGCCGGAGAACGGCCTGCCGGTGCGCATCGAGCTCCTGGGCGAGTGCATCGAGAGCCTGCGCCTGTTCGACCCGGACACGCAGCGCACGGCGCGCCTCGTCGAATCGGTGATGGTCGGTCCGGCGCGGGAGATGCTCCTGCCGCAGCCCGGCGCCGCGGGCTTGCTGGCAAAGCTCGACTTCGACGCCTGCAAGCCGGAGGTGGTCGCACGCTATCGCGACGAGATGGCGCTGCTGGTGAAAGGCGAAGGCTTTCCCGACGACGTCTTCTACGTGCCCTTCCTGACGTGTTGCAGCCTGCTCGATTTCCTCGCGCCCGACTCTTTACTTGTCATAGATGAACTGGCGGACATTGCGGCGGCTGAAGAGGAGCACGACCAGCAGGTCGTCGAGATCCGTGACGAGATGACGGCCCGCTGCGAGCTTCCGGCAGGGCTGCCCTTCCCCCAGAAGCCGTGGCCCGACCTGCGCGAGGCCCTGACCGCGCATCGCTCGCTCGTCGACCTCTCGCGCTGGGCCAGCGGCGAAGAGGGCGAGGGCTCGGTCCGGCTGCCGTTCGCCGCCGCTTCGGCATACGGCGGCCGACTCCTCGACCTGACGAACGACCTCGCAGGCGCGTCGGAGCGAAGGCAGACGACGGTCGTGGTCTCGCAGCAGGCGGCCAGGATCGCGGAGGTGCTGAGCGAGCGCGACCTGTTCACGACGCCGCTGTCGGGCGTGGAGTCGCCGCTGCCCCCGGGGGCGCTGGCGGTGGTGCACGGCTCGCTGCCGGACGGCTGGAGCATCCGCGGCGATGGCAGATCGCTCACGCTGCTTACCGACGCCGAGCTTTTCGGTTTCGTCAAACAGCGTCGCTTCACGCGGCCGCCGGCGGGGCGTCGGGTTGATTTCCTCGCCGATCTCAGCCCCGGCGACTTCGTCGTGCACATCGAGCACGGCATCGGCCAGTTTGCGGGACTGACGCACCTGGGGTCCGACGGCCAGGAGCGCGAATACATGGAGCTGCGCTACGCAGAGGGCGACCGCCTGTTCGTGCCGACGGACCAGGTCGACCGCGTCAGCCGCTACGTCGGGCCCGGCGACCAGCGCCCCACGCTCACGCGACTAGGCACGCAGGAGTGGCGTCGAGCCAAGGAGCGGGTGAAACGCGCGGTCAGGCACCTGGCGCGGGAGCTGCTGGCATTGTACGCCGCGCGACAAGTGCTGGAAGGTCATGCTTTCACGCCGGATATGCCCTGGCAGCAAGAGCTCGAAGCGTCGTTCCCATACGTGGAGACGCCGGACCAGGCAGCGGCGATGCAAGAGGTGAAGGTGGACATGGGAAGCATTCGCCCCATGGACCGCCTCGTCTGCGGCGACGTCGGCTACGGCAAGACAGAGATCGCCATCCGGGCGGCATTCAAGGCGGTCATGGACGGCATGCAGGCCGCGATGCTGGTGCCGACGACCGTGCTGGCGCAGCAGCACTACCAGACGTTCTGCGAGCGGCTCGCCGGCTTCCCGGTGCGCGTCGAGATGCTGTCGCGCTTCCGCTCTGACCGCGAGCAGCGCGACGTCGTCCGCGACCTGGCGGCCGGACCGGTCGACATCGTCATCGGCACGCACCGGCTGTTACAGCGAGATGTTAACTTCCACAACCTCGGCCTGGTGATCATCGACGAGGAGCAACGCTTCGGCGTCGCTCACAAGGAGCGGCTGAAGCAAATGCGACAGCAGGTCGACGTGCTCACGCTATCCGCCACGCCGATCCCGCGCACCCTTCACATGGCGCTGGGCGGCATCCGCGACATGTCGGTGATGGACACGCCGCCGGAGGACCGCCTGCCGATCAAGACCTACGTCCTGGAGTTCGACGACCACATCGCCCGGGAGGCCATACTGCGCGAACTGGAGCGAAAGGGGCAGGTCTACTTCGTGCATAACCGCGTCTACAACATCGAAGCGATCGCGGAGAGGGTGCGGCGTCTGGTCCCGGAGGCCGAGGTCGCAGTGGCGCACGGGCAAATGCCGGAGGACCGGTTGGAACGCGTGATGCTCGATTTCGCGCGCGGCGCCATCGACGTGCTGGTCTGCACGACGATTATCGAGTCGGGTCTTGACATACCGAACGTCAACACCATCATCATCAACCAGGCGGAACGGCTGGGGCTGGCGCAGCTCTATCAGCTTCGCGGCCGCGTGGGTCGAGGCGCCAGCCGCGCCTACGCCTACCTCTTCTACGACCGCCATCACTCTCTGTCGGAGCCGGCTCAAAAGCGGCTGCAGGCGATCTTCGAGGCGACGGAGCTGGGCGCCGGCTTCCAGATCGCGCTCCGCGACCTGGAGATACGCGGCGCCGGCAATCTGCTGGGCTCGGAGCAGAGCGGCCAGATCGGCGCTGTGGGCTTCGACCTGTACACGCGCCTTCTGGCCGATGCCGTCGAAGAGCTGAAGGCGTTGCAGCGCGGCGAGAAGCCTCCCGTGCCTTCGACGGCGCTGCCGCCACTGGCCATCGACCTGCCGCTGGTCGCGCACATCCCCGAGAGCTACGCGCCCGATCTGAACCTGCGCCTGGCGCTCTATCAGCGGATGACGCGTGTGCAGCACCCGCAAGAAGTGGACGACATGGCGCAGGAGCTGCGCGACCGCTTCGGGCCGCTGCCGGAGCCGGTACAGGCGCTGCTCTACGTCGTGCGACTGCGGGCGCTGGCGCGAGAGGCGGGCGTGCAGTCGATCCAGACGGAGGACGGGCTTATCGTGCTGCGAATGATGCACGGCCATCGCCTGCCGCAGGAGCGACTGCGACGCCAGTTGCCCGATGCTGCGTGGGTCGGCCCGACGTCGGTGCGGCTGAGTCAGGCGCGTCTGCGGGAAGGCTGGCGCGATGCGCTGTTGCGCGTGATGGCGGTGCTGGCCGGTCCGGCTTCCGAGTAGCGCGATCAAAGAAATCGTTTTTGCCCGACGCGTCCTGACGCTGCCACCGGACTAAGGCTTCGATGAGGTTAACGCACCTTCGCTAACAACGCCGTCAGACACGTCAGCGCTGCCTCTCCTGCCTCTCTCGCCTCTCTCTCACCTTTCCGACACACCTTCTTCACGATCACGCCGTCCGGCTTCATAGCCCCTACACGCATCGAAGCTACGATATCTTGTTCTGGAGAGGCGTGCGCCCTGGAACGAGAGTGGCGGCACGCCCCAGACGATGATGGTGCGGAGGTGCAAGAGATGAGGCAATTGGTAGAAGACTTGCCGGTAGTGCAAGACGAAAATGAAGAGGAAATCGAAAAGACGGCGCCGCTGCGGGAGCTACTGTATCAGTCTCCCCGGCCGCACTCGATCAGAAGTGAGATGGGGCGGTCGCTGAGCGGTCTTCGCGAGCAACTCTCGGAGGGACAGGAGCAGGTCGGCGCCCGAGCCACGGCTGCGGTCGGGCGCACGTCGGAGTATCTGCGGGAGCATCGAGCTAACGAAGTCCTCGACGATGTGCAGGGCTACGTGCGCAAGCACCCCGTCCAGGCGATTGGCGGAGCGGTGGTCACGGGGCTGGTAATCGGCCGGCTGCTGAAGTAGATGACCCGCGGGCACGCGCGGATATGCGCGAGGGCCCGGCCCTTCTGCGAAGGACCGGGCCCCGGGATGCGACAATCGCACGCCGTGAAGAGTGTCGCGGCAAACATGCGGCTAACGCGCCGCTTCCGTGTATCCGATGTGCCACTGTCCGCCGCTGCTCCTCGCCGAATACCACACGCGGAGAAGCCGCGTCGTTTCATCGTACAGCAGCGTCGACCGGTATATGCGCTCATCGTCCCAGCCGTCACCCGGACTGAGAATCGAGTTGCTTCCGGGCGACCAGTAGACCCCATCTTCGCTCGTCGCCGCGACCAGGCGCGCGCCCGCGACCGGCGAGTCGACGATCAGCATCACGAACTCGCCGTCGACATGGGCGACGTCGAGGTGCCACGGCGCCGGCGTCACGTCGATCGATTCGAGCGGCGACCAGCGAACGCCGTCGTCGCTCGTCGCGTGGGCCACACTGCTCGCGCTGCTGGCCAGCCATATGTGGAACACTCCGTCTACGTTTACGACGGCCGGCGACAGATAGAGCGGGTCCGTATCCAGGTTCCAGGTCATTACCGTCTGCGGCGCGCTCCAGTTGACCCCGTCCGGCGACGTGATGAGGCGAATGCTATTCGCGTTCTCGCCGGGACAGCGGTCGGCCCGCAACTGCTCTGTGTAATAGACGTAGAGCTCGTCGCTGCGCGGGTTGTAGACGATGTCGGGGTCACTGTTATGGTCGCAGTCCGGCCGCGGAACGATGGGGTTCGTCAGCCCGTCCGGCACGGACCACGACAGGCCGTCGTCGGACACGACAATGCTGGGGTTTTCATAGCTGTCGGTGTCGTAGGGATAGGGAGTCATGGCCATCCAGTACTTGTGGCCATGCCAGCCGTCGGGGAAGTAGGCGACGTCCGGGTGCACGGCCTGACCCGATGTCTCGTAGGTCGGAATGTCGAGGGGCGCCGCAGCGTTGGCGAAGGCCGGCAGCGACCAGGGGGTGGGTGAAGGAGCGATCGAAGGCGTCGGCGGAGGAATCGTCGGCGGATCGCCGAAGGCCGCTCTTTGACTGCCGGCGCCGCAGCCCAAAATGGCGACGCCCAGCAGCAAAGAGAGCGCCGCCAGTAGTCCCCGCGTTCGCAACCCTCGACTGTCCCCCTGCCGCTAATCTACTTCTCTCCAGAATGGTCACCGGCAGCATTTGTGTCAAGGACTGCGCCTACGTCCTCTCTTCCGCGTGCGTTCAATTTGACACCTCGAACCGGCCCGCGCTAGAATGCCAGCGCTGTGACGCCGGTCGACCGCCATGGCCTACCGGCGAGCAAGTGGGAGGGATCGTGGAAAGCGCCTCGTCGACAAGGCTAGGACGCATCAGCCTGCCCCAGGCGGGCCGCATCCCGCTGGTGGCGTCGGTGTACGCGCTCGGCGTCGCTCTGTTCCTGACGCTTGAGCCGACGCGCTCGCTGTGGCTGATCGTCACGACTCTCATCGTGGCGCTCGGCACTGACGGCATCGTTCGCTCCTATTCCCACGGCGCCTTTCGCGCCCCTCTCGACACCGCGCCTCATCTGGTCGTGCCCGTGGTCCTTAGCTTCGCCGCCGGGTTCTTCCTGGAAGAGACCGTCAGTGGCTATTGGGAGATCCTGGCTGCGTTGGTAGCAGGCGCGCTGATGGCCGGCATCCTCTTCGGCGAATGTCTCTCCATCGATGTGGAGAGCCCGCTATACGGGACGGGGCGGTTCATCCTCAACATCGCGACGTACCTGGGCGCGTTCGCCTTGTATGCTGTGATGTACAGCTACGATGTCAGCCTGGTCGCAGCGGCCGTCGGCAGCGGACTCTTGAGCGCGGTGCTGGCGGCGGAGATTCTGCGCGAGACGGAACTGATGCCGCCGCCGGTCGGACGGAGGAGCCTGCGATCTCTGGGCTTCGCTGCCGCCATCGGACTGATAATCGCTGAGGCGCGCTGGTCCCTCTACTTCGTGCCGCTGGAGGGGTTCCTGGCGGCTGTCTTCCTGCTGCTCTTTTTCTACGTCGCGAGCGGCATCGCGCAGCATCACCTGACGGGCCATCTATCGCGTCCGGTGGTCACGGAGTACGGGCTCGTGGCGTCGGCCGGGCTGCTGATGGTTATCCTGGGGAGATGGCTCGGCGGAGGCTAGCGACCGGCACGGCTTGTCGCGGCGGGCTTCGTCTGGTAGGATTGACGCGGTCGGGGTGTAGCGCAGCCCGGTAGCGCACCTGAATGGGGTTCAGGAGGTCGTGGGTTCGAATCCCACCGCCCCGACCAATCTCCCTCAATTGCGGCTAGGCGGCATTGCGTCCGGGAGCGCCGCAACCCCTGCAGAAGACTCGCCTCGCAATTCGCCGATGCTGCTGAACTCGGCTGGCCTTAACGTGACGGCAGGATGACGGTCGCTCTGCCCGGCGAGGTCTTCTCACCGTTCAGCTTCTCGGTCCAGATGTCAAGGTCGACCATGTTCTTGCCGTCCTCTTGCCGCTTGCCGGTGACGACGCCGCGGCAGGTGATGTCCTGGCCGGGCACGTCCATGCCACGGTACTGGCAGTTGTACTTCTTGATCTGGCCCTTCTCGCCGAGTCAGTCGTGGAGCAACTGGCCGAGGAAGGCGTTCTTGAGAGCGCCGTGGACGATTATGCCGGGCAGTCCGTTCCCCACCGCAAAGTCCTTGTCGTAGTGGATCTGGTACATGTCGCCGGAGCCGGCAGCCCACATGACCAACTGCTGCGTCGTGCAGTTCTTGACCAGCTTCGGTATTTCGTCGCCGACGTTGACGTCTTCGAAATAGACTTGCTCAGCCACCTGTGCCGCCTCCTAGTAAATGATCCCGGTGTCGCGCTCGGTGGCGACCCGCTTGCCTTCGGCGTTGTAGAGGTGCGTCTCGGTGCTTAGGAGGAGCATCTTGCCCAGGGTGCCTGTCTTCTCTTGGAGGTCGGCGACCCTGGTGATACTCTTCAGGACGTCGCCCGCGCAGACGTCCTCGCCGTAGTACTCGAACTCAGTGCCGCCGTTGACGATGCGCCTAATCTCCAGGCCAGGGAGGGCAGGAGGCCGCCTGAGCGAGTTGCCGATGGTATCCGAAGGGTTCAGGGGAGTGTGGATTGCGTGTCCCAGGAAGCCGGGCGGGCAGATGATGCTGCGGTGCCCCTTGCTCTTGGCGTACGCCTCGTCGTAGAAGACGAGGTCGGTGTGGCCGACGGCGCGGGCAAACCAGCGGATCGCCGTCTTGTCGACCTCGATGGTTTGCGGTTCCCCTTCTTTGCCTATGGCTGCGCGCATACCCTCCGTGATAAGCGATTCTTCAGTCACGATTTTTCACCTCCCTACAGGAAACCGGCCAGATGAAGACGGTCGTGTGTGGCCTTGGCCCAAGAACGGGCCCGTGGCAATGGTACACGCATTTGGCGACGCGCTTGCGCTAATCGGCTGGAAAGAATGTCGCTGCCGCGCGGACGGCAAATCGCGGTCAAATCGGCGAAGTCGCCTTGAGTTGAAAGCCCCGAACTTGTCTCTCAGCCCCGCGGCAAGCCCAACCCGCGCATGGCGATGATGTTCTTCTGAACCTCAGATGCGCCGCCGCCGACCAACATGGCGATGGCGTATAGGTACGACTTCTCAAAGCGCCCCATGAAGCGGGCCCATTTGGAGTCCCGCTCGAGCTGTCCATATAAGCCCAGTATCTGGATGCCGGCGTCGGCCACCCGAACGTCCAACTCCGTGTTGTAGAGTTTGCATACTGCCGCTTCGATACTGCCGGGCTCGTGCCGTGCCTGCAGAGACACCACCCGATAGACCAGATATTTGCCCACCTCGGCTTCGATGGCCAGCTCCGCCAGCTTGTGACCCACCTGCGGGTTGTCCAGCAAGCGTCTGCCGTTGACCTTCGTCTCCTTGCAGTACCCAACAAGGTCATCCAGACTGCGCCTGGCCATGGAGACGGCCGATGCCACCAGGCTGGAGCGCTCGAGGTCCAGGGTCATCGCGGCAATATACCAGCCCTGGTTCTCCTGGCCCAATAAAGCACTACTCGGGACACGCACGTCCTCGAAGTAGACCTGATTGAAACTGTGCACGCCGGCCATATTGACGATGGGCTGAACGGTGATTCCCGGTTCCTTCATGCTGACAAGGAAGAAGCTGATGCCCTTGTGCTTGCGTGCGGCCGGGTCAGTGCGGGCCAGGAGGATGCACCAGTCGGAGCGGTGCGCGTTGCTGGTCCAGATCTTGCTCCCGTTGATGACGTAGTCGTCGCCATCCCTCACCGCGCGCGTGCTAAGCGAAGCCAGGTCAGAGCCCGCCTCCGGTTCGGAGAAGCCCTGGCACCACACAATCTCACCGGCGCTGATAGGTGGCAGATGTTGTTTCTTCTGCTCCGCAGTGCCAAAGAAGAGAATAGCGGGCCCAATGTAGCCCACGGCCTGTACGATGGACCCGATGGGCGCGCGATGATAGCCCATCTCCTCATTGTAGGCCAGTTGCATGGCCGGGGAAGCTTCCATTCCGCCGTACTCTTTGGGCCAGGCCGGCGCTATCCAGCCCTTCGCAGCCAGCTTCCCGATGAAGGCCCGGCCGACCTTCCAGGCTTCCTCATCTTCCTCCAGGAAGACGCCCTCCCAATCGGGCGGAACGTTCTCCTGAAGCCAGCACCGCAGCTCCTGGCGGAACGCCTCATCCTCCGGACCGAACCGAAAGTCCACTTTGATTACTCCTCAGCCTCTGGACAGGCCTGGCTTCCAGGCGGCGAAGATGATCGTTTCGAACGCGGGACTGTCGCCGCCCAAACTACCTGCCCGGAGCCAGCCCATCTTCTTCATGGTCCCGGGCGCATGCCTGTGGCAACTTTCGGGGCTTCGGCCAGTCTTCCAACGGATACACGCGCGGCCGGTCGCCACCGACCGACCCGACTGTACTTTGTTGGGTGACAAGCGTCAATTATCTGCCTGGGGACGAGCGGCCCCATGCTCGATCCGTGGCAAGAAAAGGGATAGCCGGGCTAGCGGCTGCGCGTGCCGCTAGTACCGCACTGCCTTGCCGTACCTCTCCCGCAGCACCGTCTTCAGCACCTTCATCGCCGGACTCCGCGGCAGAGCATCGGTGAAATCGACGGACTTGGGCTTCTTGTAACTTGCCAGGTGCTGTCTGCAGAAATCGATGATCTCTTCCTCGGTCAGCGTCTCCCCCGGCTTGGGCACCACTACCGCCTTCACTGCCTCGCCCCACTGCTCGTCGTGAACGCCGATGACCGCCGCCTCCAAGATCTTGGGGTGTCGGTAGAGAACCTCCTCCACCTCGGCCGGGTAGATGTTTTCGCCGCCGCTGATGATCATGTCCGTCTTGCGGTCGACGATGTAGATGTAGCCTTCTTCGTCCTGGCGCACCATATCGCCCGAGTGGAACCAGCCGTTCCTCATGGCCCGGGCGGTACCCTCGGGGTTCTTGTAGTACTCCTTCATTATGTTGGGCCCCTGGTAGACGGCTTCCCCTATCTCGCCTATGGGAACATCCCGGTCCTCCTCGTCGACCACGCGGACCTGGATGAAGGGCAGGGGCCTGCCCACGGAGGCCACCTTCCGCTCGCCCTCCGATGGCCTGAGCGCGCAGACCAGGCCGCCCGTCTCAGTCTGCCCGAACCAGTCGTAGATCATAACTCCCGGGAAGCGCTCCAGCATCGCCTTGCGGGTCTGGGTGGGCAGGACGGCACCGGCCGAACCGCAGATCTTCAGAGAGCCGGCGTCGTACTTGCCCAGGTCGGGCAGTTGGAGAAGGAAATTGGCCATGGCTGGTATGATCTGGATCGACTGGATCTTCTCCCGCTCAATGATCTCCATGATCTCCTGTGGGCTGAAGACCTCAGTAGGCAGGACCACCGTCGCCCCCATGAGCAGGTACGCCTCGCAGCAGCCGAAGGACGCTATGTGGAAGAGCGGGGGAGGCGAGCACACGCGGAAGTCCCACGGGTTGCCTACCCCGGGCTCAGAGTTCGACTGAATGCTGGCCAGCGTCCACATTATCACCTGGCTCTGGTGGGTCAATACTGCTCCCTTCGACCTCCCGGTGGTTCCTGCCGTGTACATGATGAAGGCGGGGTCCTCCTGGTCGACCAGGACGAGGGGCTCGTCGTCCGGGTGCTGCCGGATGAGGGTTTCGTAGTGGGACATCCCCTCTACCGGCGCCGCCGAGACAGATATGTATCGCTTGACCAAAGGGAGTTCCTTCTGGATGCTTTTGATGGTGTCGATGAACTGCTCGCCCATAACCATCGCGACGGCGTCAGCGTGGTTGGCGATGTAGACGATCTCGTCAGGGTGGAGCCGGAAGTTCAGGGGGACGGCGACGCCCCCGATCTTGCCGAGGGCGAAATAGTACTCCAGGTACTGGTTGCAGTTGAACATGAGGATGGCAACCTTGTCGCCCTTGCCTATCCCCATGCCCTGGAAGGCGTGGGCCAGGCGGTTGATCCGGCCGTTGAACTCCCGATAGGTAAGGCGGGTATCGCCGAAGATGACCGCCTCCTTGTCGGGGAACTTGCGGGCGTTTCGGGCTATCAGTTCCCCCAGGAGCAGCCGTCGGGCGAGCTCTTCCTGGATCGCGTGCGGCGACGCCATGGTTCGTCTCCTTCCTAGCTCGATGCTGCTGGCCTGGCGGGTTGCCGCCCCTCTGGCCGAGCACGCGCAAGGAGGAGCGCAACGGCTGCCAGTCGCACCGACAGCATTCTACCCTATTGGGAGGGGCATACGGGCGGACATGCTGCTGCTTTGCTGGGTCGACTTGGGTCTCGACACTTGCGGAGCTTGACTGGTAGCGCGAATAGGTGGCAACGTAGGAAAACGCATGAAGTACCAGAACCCCACATGCTCCAAGAGAATGATTCTGTTTGTATGCACCGGGAACACCTGCCGAAGCCCGATGGCGGAGGCCATTTTCAACAAGACCGCTTCTGCTTATCAATCAGACATGGGGGCAGAATCCGCGGGACTCAGCGCCAGCAACGGCGTCCCTGCGACAGATAGCGCGTGCACAGCGATGCGGAGGTTGGGTCTGGATATCGGCTCCCATCGCAGCCGCCGGCTGACCCAGGATCTGATCGATCGGGCCGATCTGGTCCTCGCAATGTCTAACGTCCATCGCGGGCGGATTGCGGGTTCTTTCTCCGAAGCGCGGGGCAAGCTCGTCGTGCTGGGCGAATGGGCGGGGATAAAAGGCGACGTTGAGGACCCTTTCGGCGGCACGCCGGAGGCATACAATCGCTGCGCCGAACAGCTTTCACGCCTGGTGGCGGCGCTATACGCTCGCCTGGCCCGTTGTGACGAGATCGAGGAGGCGGTGACGTAGCCCCACTCGCTCCGCCTACCGCTCCTCAAAGAGAGCGCCCTGATTTGGGCTTGACGCCCTGGATGGAGATTGCTAGACTCGTGCCGCTGTCCTACAACGGTCATGCTCCCGGCACTCATCGGGCGCTATGCGCGGAGGGAGACGCGTGAGCAGCAGAGTGTGCATTGTCGGCGTCGGCCAGACTCATCACCGCGGGCCCGGTGGAAACCTCGCCTACTACGAGATCGCCTTCGACGCCGCAAGGGCCGCCCTGCAGGACACGGGCCTGACAAGGGGCGACATCGACACGGTACTGGCCTCAGGCTGGGATGTTCTCGACGGCCGCACCATCTCCGACATGTACCTCGTCCCAGCCGCCGGCGGCTACCTGAAGGACTCCGCCAAGGTTGCCGACGATGGCATTCTTGCCTTCGCCTACGCTTACATGCGCATCGCCAGTGGGGCCTTCGACACCGCTCTGGTGATGGGTCACGGGCACGCTGAAGGACCCACAGAGCTGGTGAGCAACGTGACCATGGACCCCTTCTTCTATCGCCCTCTGGGCATGAGCGCGACGGCGGCGCTCGCGCTCGAGGCCTGCTCCTACGCTGCTCACTACGGGGTGAGCGAGGGCCAGGCGGCCGCAGTGGCTGAGAAAAACCGCCGCCAGGGCGTCAACAACCCCTACGCCCACTTGAGGAGCGCAATCACTCGCGAGCAGGTTCTGGCTTCCAAGGTGGTAGCCTGGCCCCTGCGCGAGCTCGACTGCCGGCCGGAGTCTGTGGGAGCGGTAGCCCTGGTCCTATGCTCTGAGGACAGGGCCAAGCGCATCGCCTCTAGCTGGGCCACCGTCGAGGGCATTGGCTGGGCTACAAGTTCGTACTACATCGGAGCCACCGATCTGTGGCGGCTGGACGCTCTGGCGAATGCCGCCCGGCAGGCTTACGTCATGGCCGGCATCGACGACCCGATGGCCGAGCTGGACGTGGCGGAGGTGCACGACGTGACCTCCTACCACGAGCTCATGGCGTACGAGGGAATGGGATGGGCGCAGGAAGGCAGCGGCGGGCGGTTGCTGGAGGAGGGGGCGACGTCAATGGAAGGCCGTCTGCCCGTCAACCCTTCCGGGGGCGCGCTGAGCACCAACATAGGAGCGGGAACCGGCCTCCTGCGGGTGGCTGAGGCGGCGCTCCAGGTAACGGGGCGAGCAGACGGGCGGCAGGTCGAGGCACGGACCGCCCTCGCTCACGGCGTAAGCGGGCTCGCGGGGTCGATCGGGCAAACGCACGGCGTAGTGATCCTGAGGGGGAGGTGAGCGATGCCCCGGCGCGTGGCCATTGTCGGCGTGGGCCTAACCCGCTGCTCTAGCTGGCGGAAAGACGTCGCATACCCCGAGTTGGTGTATGAGGCCACAAGCGCCGCGCTCCAGGACACCGGCATCACGCCTAACGATGTGGACGCAGTGGTGTACGGCTGCATGGACCCGTTCGACGGCGTGAACGCGCCGGAGAAGTGGAACGTAGATGCCTGCGCCGCTGCCGGCATGCTCAACAAGCCGTATCTCAAGATCAGCACAGGCGGGACAACCGGCGGCTCAACCGCTTTGGCTGCCTATTATCACGTGGCCTCCGGCCTGCACGATGTCGTGCTGGCAGTGGCGTCGCAGCGGGTGGGAGAGACGCTCGAGGCGCAGCTCGTGCTCAACACCGCCGTCGACCCGGTCTATGAACGGGGCTTCGGGATGGGCGCCATCACCATCGCAGCAATCCAGGCGTGCAGTCACATGCACGCCTATCACAGCACTGAGGAGGACCTGGCGCTGGTCTCGGTCAGGAACCATGAAAACGCCCTCAACAATCCCTTCGCCCACCTGCGTACCAAGTTTAGCGTAAAGGATGCGCTGGGCTCGCCCATGCTCTCCTGGCCACTGCGTCTCTCGGACTGCTGTCCTTCCTCCGACGGGGCGTGTGCTATCGTCTTTGCGTCCGAGGAGAAGGCGCGCAAGCTCGCCCGGCAACCCTCCTGGATTACAGGCGCCGGCCAGATCACCGACAACTACTTCGCCGGTGACCGTTACTGGTACGAGGACTGGGACAGCCTGGCGATGCTGGCCCGTCGCGTCTATCGCCTGGCAAAGATCGACGACCCGATGCGGGAGTTCGACGTGGCCGAGCTGTACAACGCCTTCACCATTCAGGAGATCCTGGAGTATGAAGCCCTCGGCTTCTGCGAACCGGGAAAAGGCGCCGAGATGGTGCGCCGGGGGGTAACCGCCATGGACGGGCAGTTACCTGTAGACCCCTCGGGCGGAGTGTTGTGCACCAATGCAATCGGCGCCTCCGGTCTCATTCGGGTGGCCGAGGCGGCCCTCCAGGTGATGGGCAAGGCCGGCCAGCGACAGGTGCCCAATGTGAAGAAAGCCCTCGCCCACTCCTGGGGCGCTACCATCGGCTTCCATACTCTCATGGTCTTAGACCGGGAGGCTCCCTGAGCCTTCGGAGGGATACTGCCATGACCTCTCAGCAAGAAGAACCCCTAACCATCGACGGCAGGTGGGATATCCCTTACCGGCACACCGCCGGCAAGGCTGCCACTCGCTTCTTTCGAGAATTGAAGGAGAACAGGCGCATCGTGGGTGCGCGCTGCCCGAGCTGCCGGCGCGTTCTGGTGCCCCCCAGGGGCTTCTGCGAGCGGTGCTTCGTGCCCGTCGATGAGTTCGTCGAGGTGGAGGACAAGGGCACTCTGACCACCTTCACGATCGTGTATGCTCATTTCACCAGCCTGCCCCCTCCCCCATACTGCGTCGGGATCATCAAGCTCGATGGCGCAGACACCGGCCTGATTCACTATGTCGGCGGCGTGGACTTGCAAGACATGGAGGCAGCCAAGAAGGCGATAAGCGTGGGGATGCGGCTGCAGGCTATCTGGCGCGATGAACGCGAGGGCAAGATAACCGACATCGAGTATTTCCGGCCGACCTAGGGTGCCGGCCGATTCGGGTGGACGAAGTGAGGCCCCGACCATGGCGGTGAAAACCCCTGAGAATCTGCGCGACCTGATCGAGCTGAACCTGGCGGAGCGACCCGACCAGACTTGCATCTACTGGCGAGATGAAGAGGTCTCCTACCGTGCCCTTGACGAGCGGGCCAACCGCGTAGCCAGCGGCCTGCGCGCCCTGGGGGTGGGCAAGGGAGACGTCGTATCGGTCTACCTGCCCAACTGTCCGGAATTCCTTTACACCTGGTTTGGCATCATCAAACTGGGGGCCGTGTTCGGGCCGGTCAATGCCATGTTCAAGGGCGATGAGGTGCGCCATGTTCTGAGCGACTCCGGCGCGGTGGTGGCAGTGACGAGCAAGATGCTGCTCGACACGATCAACGCCGTCCGTGACGGCTGCCCCGACTTGCGCCACGTGATTTGCCTCGAGGGCGAGGCGCCGGGGGCCATGGCCTTCGCGAAGCTGATGGGGTATCCTCCGGAGCTCGAGCCGGTCGCGCTGGCCCGGGATGACCTGGCGGCGATCGTCTACACCTCCGGCACGACGGGCCGGCCCAAGGGGGCGATGCTCTCCCACTTCAACTTCGTCTGGGACGCCATGGCGGCGGTGGACGTTATGCCCGTTCAGCCGGGCCAGGACCGCCTGGGGCTCATCCTGCCCCTCTTCCATGTCAATGCCCAGCTCACCACCCTCTTCCAGATCTATATCGGGGGAGCCGTGGCTATGTGGGAACGGTTCAGTCCCAGCGATTTCTGGGAGACTGTGCAGCACTTTCGCCCCACCACCTTTTCGGCCGTTCCCACAATGCTTAGCATCTTGCTGGCCGCGCCAAGGCCGGAGGGATTGGACACCAGTTCGCTCCGTTATGTCATCTGCGGCGCCGCTCCTCTACCCCTGGACATCTTCGAGCGGTTCGAGGAGACCTTTGACCTGCGCATTTTGGAGGGCTACGGCCTCACCGAAGCCACGTGTGTCTCGTCCCTCAACCCGTACTGGGGCATCCGCAAGGTGGGGTCGATCGGTCTTCCCCTCCGAGGCCAGCCTATGAAGATCGTGGACGAGAACATGAACGAGCTTCCACCGAGGGAACTGGGCGAAATCGTGGTCAAGGGGCCCAATGTGATGCAGGGCTACTACAACAACCCGGAAGCGACCGCCGAGACGATCGTCGGTGGCTGCGTGCGCACCGGCGATGTCGGCTATATCGATGAGGATGGCTACTTTTTCATCGTTGACCGCAAGAAGGAGATGATCATCCGCGGTGGCGAGAATATCTACCCCCGCGAGATCGAGGAGGTGCTGTTCAGCCACCCCAAGATCGCCGAGGCAGCGGTAATAGGCCTTCCCGACCCAATCTGGGGCGAAGAGGTTGTGGCTGTCGTCGTGCCCCAGCCGGGCGAGAAGCTCACTCCTGAGGACGTGCAGGAATTCTGCAAGCAGCGCCTGGCCAGCTACAAGACACCGCGTGAGGTGAAGTTCCGCGAGGAACTCCCTAAGACTCTCACGGGCAAGGTGGTCAAGAAGGCCCTAAAGGAGGAACTGATGCAGGCGCGCGGAGAGGGGCAGAGCACTGCCACCTGACGCTCCACCTGGTAGAACCGGGCTTCGCCTGCTGCCCGTGACCCGCTGCCGCCCTCGCGCCCTCAGCGTATTTCCCCGGCTTGATCACGACTATCGGCTCGCCTCAAGTAAGGAGTTGGGACCATCAGGGGAGCGGTGAGCGCGAGACAGCCCTTTGCCAGCACAGCAGACGTTGCACGGGAGACAGACCGATCCGTTCGGCCGACCCCCGCGTTGACTCGACCACTCCCGCCACTGGCTCAGCGACCGCCGACTCCGCCACCACCGACTCAGCCGCCGCCACCGACTCAGCCGCCGCCACCGACTCAGCCGCCGCCACCAACGCAGCCGCCGCCACCAACGCAGCCGCCACCGCCGGATCAGCCACCACCGCCAACGCAGCCGCCGCCACCGACTCATACTCTGCTGCATATCTCGGGCCGGACGGGAAGCAGATAGTCATTGCGTCGGCAGCAGGGAAGGCTGGGGCGGGATTCCCGCTGATTGATGGGGTTCAGGAGGTCGTGGGTTCGAATCCCACCGCCCCGACCAGTTTCCCTAGAAACTGGCACCAAGAGGCCCATTATCGGGGTGGAAACCCGCCGAAACGGCGGGTTTCCTGCCTAGGCGGCCGCCGCTTTGCTGGATTCCAGTAGTTGGATGAAGGGCTCAACAAGCTCCGGGTCGAACTGAGTGCCTGAGTTTCGCCTCAACTCTGCGATAGCTTCCTCATCAGTTAGGGCCTTTCGATACGGCCGATCGAGGATCATCGCGGAGTATGCATCTACAAGCGCCATTATGCGACCCGGAAGGGGTATCTCTTCCCCCTTCAAGCCCCGGGGATACCCCATACCGTCCCAGCGTTCGTGATGGCAGTAGACCGCGTCGGACACGTCCTCCAGGTTCGGGATGCCATGAACGATAAGGTTGCTCAGCACCACATGCTCGCGCATCAAAGCCCGTTCCTCATCAGACAATGGGCCGGGTTTCTTGAGAATGTCATCCGGGACTCCGATCTTGCCGACATCATGCAGGAGGCCTGCGACACGCAACGCACTCACGGCACCCTCGGTTAGCCCTATCGCCTTCCCAAGTGCCACAGCGAACTCGGCGTTCTGCTGAGAGTGCCTGCGCGTGTAGCGATCCTTTCTGTCAACCGCCCTCACGAGAGCATCGAGGACCCCGAAGGGCGACCGTTTTCTGGTGATAATTTCGCCAGGCTCCCGCTGCGTGACCACCACGGCGCTTCCGGAGACTTGCCTCGCCTCCGCCAGTGAGGCGTCTGCGTAAGCGATCAGTTCCTCCTTGTGCCTGCTATCACCGGGACAGACGGCAATACCCACGCTGAGCACGACAGGCACGCTCTCCCCATGACGAGGCTGAACACGTTCGTGGGAGAGCGCTTCAAAGAGCCGGTTCGCGCACGAGACACCCTCGTCACGGTCGGTCTCCGGCAGGATGGCCATGAACTCGTCACCGCCGTAGCGACCGACGATATCGATGGATCGAAATTCCCGTTCAAGCACCTGCGCCACCTGCTTCAACACGCGGTCTCCCTCTTGGTAGCCATAAGTGTCATTGAAGAGTCTGAATCCATCGATGTCCATCATCATGATGGTCATGGGCCGATTGTAGCGGAGACTGCGTTCCACCTCCTTGGCCATCTCTTCGTTTAGAGAGCGGTGGCTACGAAGCCCGGTCAGTCTGTCCGTGGCCGCCTGACGCTTTAGCGCCTGCTCCACCCGGATGCGCTGGCTGGCCATCTTGTTGAGGTCCCGGACAGAAATGGGGTGCACCACCAGCGGGACGAGCCTGAGCAGCATGGCCGCTCCCCCGAGAAAAGCAAGGAGGCTAAGACCAATCAACAATCCGAAGGTGTGGTCCGAGACGCGGCTCGCTGTCGCTTGCTCGGCTGCCAGTTTGCCACGCTCGCCGTCGGCCAGTTGCTGCAGTTCGGCCATCACACTCTCGACCCCAGGCCATATCCGTGAATAGTACTGCCGCCCCAACTCGGTCTTGTCTGCACTGTTCAGGGAGACAAGCGCCAGCACATCGGGATCTTGCATCAGTTGATCCATCTCCGAGTCCACGGATTTCAGCGCAGCGACCGCGTCCACTTCGCCCACGGCGGATAGCCCGGCTTCAGCCACCTGCATATCTCCGTCTATTGCCGCGATGGCTTGAGGGTACAGGTCTGCGACAGGGGAAGTGTTTCCTGAGAGCGTGGAGGACGCAATCTGGGCAGCCGTGAAGTATGTCTGGGCACGGGCATCATCCAGGGCGGCAACCACTGCAGAGTAGTGATCGATCGAGCGGGCCGCCTCCTTGGCGTGCTGGTCACGCCAGGTTGCCAGCGCGGCCACGCTGACTACGAGCGCCAGCAACGCCACACTCGTCAGGAGGGCCTGATTTCGGGCCGGTCTTATTCTGAGCATAGCCCCGCATCAGGCAAACAGGCCGCCCTCAGCTTATGGTCCAAAGGGACGCCGATAGGCTTTCTTGGCAGCTCACAGCGCGTCATGCTGCCTTTGCCCTCACCTGCTCTTCTGCCTCGATTACCGCTAGGAACGCCTCCACCACCGCGGGGTCGAACTGGCTGCCCGATCCTTTTCGCAGTTCCTCCTTCGCCTCTTCGTGGCTCAACGCCTTACGGTAGGGGCGGTCCAGCGTCATCGCGGAATAGGCGTCTACTGCCGCAAGGAGCCGTCCGAGGAGCGGTATGTCGTCCCCCTTCAGCCCGCGCGGGTATCCCGTGCCGTCATAGCGCTCGTGGTGGGTGGCCACCGGTTCGATGGCGTCGGAGATCTGGGCAATGCCTCTAACGATCGCCTCCCCGAACTGCACATGCTGGCGCATGATTTCCCACTCACCGCTGTCCAGGGGCCCCGGCTTCAGGAGCGTGCTGTCAGGTACTGCTATCTTTCCCACGTCGTGCAGGAGGGCAGCTTTGCGCAGCGATTCCTTGGCGTCCGCTGGAAGGCGCATTCGGTCGGCCAGCCGGTCTACGTAGCGGACGTTGTCTTCGCAATGCTTTCTCGTGTAGGGGTCCTTGTGGGCCAGGGCGTTGAGCAGGCTCTGCAGAAAGCCGAAACCGAGGCTCCACGCCGCCGGTGGCTCGATGACGTTGCTGTGTGCCGACACGACCCTTCCCCCGCCCAACCCTTTCGCCTCGTAGAGCGCGGCGTCGGCGAGGGCCAGAAGCTCCCGGGTTCCCACGCCGTCCTCGGGATAGCAGGCGACGCCGATACTAACGCCCAGGGGCACCTGCTGGCCGGAGTCGTCCAATGATAGCGGATGCTCAGCGAGAAGGGATACTATACGGTGCCCTATCTGCTCCGCCCGCTCGCGGCCGGTCTCCGGCAGGACAGCCAAGAACTCATCGCCGCCGTAGCGACCAAGGATATCGGAAACCCGTAACGCCTTGCTGAACAGCCCGGCGGCGAACCTAATGGATTCATCGCCTACAAGGTGGCCGCAGGTGTCGTTGAAGAACTTGAGGTTGTCCATGTCCAGCATCATCACAGCGAGCGGCCAGCCGCTGCGGGAGGCCCGCGCGAACTCTTCGTCCAGGCGCTCATGGATGTAGCGGTGGTTGTGGAGGCCGGTCAAAGGGTCGGTGGTTGCCTGCTCCTCCAGTCTCTCGTGGAGGCGGGCGTTCTCAATTACGATGGCCGCCTGCTTCGCGACAGCAGCTAACGTCTCGACTTCCTCCTGAGGAAAGCGCACCTTGTCGCGGGAAGAGTCCACCGTCATCGCCCCTACCGTTCTGTCCTTGACCCGCAGCGGGTACTGGACGAGTGACTTCAAAGCGAAGGTCTTTACCCACCAGCGAGGCAGAATCGGTGAATTCTCTGCATCCTCGACGACTACGGGCTTTTCCCAGCTGGTTGCAGCCTGCAAGAAGCGTTGCTCCGCCGGCTCGCGCCTCACCCTGGCGGGCGGGCGACGGAACTTCTTCCACAGTTTCTCGTCCCGAGTGCCCAGAGACATGACGGGCTCCAAACGGTGATGTTCAGCGTCCATCAGGAAGATGCTGCAGCGCTCGCCGACGCTGAGGCTAAGTACCGTCTCGCATACCTTGGCCAACACCTTCCTCAGACTTAGGCCGGAGGCGGCGGTTGTCAGCACATCCAGCAGCGCTTCCGCCCTTTGTCGCTGCTGCTGCTCCCCCTCGTACAGGCGGGTATTCTCGATCGAAATCGCCACCTGATCAGCAAACAGGCCCGCCAGTTGCACGTCCAGTGGCGAGAAATGGCGCGGTCTCTTATCGCCAATGCAGAGGCAGCCCGTCACGTCCTCTCCGGCCTTCAACGGCAGCACCATGAGGGCGCGTAGCCCCTCGCGTGCCAGGGGCTCCCCAGCGTACTTCCTCTCAGCAAGCAGATCGGAGATGACGTAGGACCGCGCGGTCCGGAACACCGTGCCTGTTATGCTCTCCGTGGGATGGCGGTGCCAGCGCTCCCCGAACTGCGGTGACAGGCCGTGCTGGCTGCGGAACCCGAGAAAGCCCTTTTCATCAAGCAGAGCTATCGTCGCTGCATCACTCTTGAGGATCTCGCAGGCAAACCTGATCGCGGCGGCCAAGACCTCATCGAGGTCCGCGTGGCCGCGCCCAGGCGCTACATCGCCGAAGGACTGCTGGCCACGATTCTTGGTCATAGCGGAGCTTGCCTTTTCTAGGGACATCCCACCAGTCATTATCGGCATTCTTTCCCAAGCAATGATATCGAGAGTCGACAGTACAGAGCTCAATTCACGACGGAGGGCGGCGCCTCGACGAAGTGCCCCTTGAAAGATGAGACAAATGTCTCAGGCAATTGTTGGATGTAGCCAGTCGGGCCCCGGAAACCCGAACATCATGATCTTTCAGATGACGCCGGTGTTCGACACGGCGTCAGAGAAGTACAGCCAAGCGCTTAGCGTGCAGTGCGATGTCTGGGAGAGGTGTGCCCATTCGCTTACTCGACAAGAAATGTGTCAATTCCTCGCGTCATCAGCGGCCACGCAGGCGAGGGTCCAGTAGGTCGCGCAGCGAGTCGCCCAAGAGATTGAAGCTCAGTACCGTGAGGCTGATCGCCAAGCCCGGGAAGATGGCCGTGTCATGGAAGCGTATGTTCTCGTTAATCTTGAACAGGTAGGTCAGATCGTCTACCTGCTCGATGCTAGTCGCAGCGACGGGAATGAGCTCGTCCGTGTCTGTGCGGACGGTCCAGAGATAGCTGTAGCAGGCCGAGCCGACAATTGGGCCGGCGACGTAGTTGAGCCTCGGATCAATGTTGAAACCGCCGGGCGTGCCCCGTTCGCGCTGGCCGCCTTGTTTGGGCTCCCCTCCTGTGGCGCGGGGCGATTGCTCAGCCACTTCTTTGTCTCCACCACCGCATCCGACGAGGGTGATACCGCCCACTGCTGCGGCCGCGAGCGTCCGCTTCAAGAAGCGCCTGCGAGTCACTGGATTGCCGCTTGACATTGTCGCATCTCCTTTTCCTGTGCGGCCTACCGCATCGCCAAGCCTATGCTACGGATCTCTCGCCGAGATTTTTCAGCGCGCGCCCTTCACCTCTGCCTTCGCTGAACCGGATTGTAAGCACGCACGCAGCACTCCCAAGGTCGCAATGGCGCCAGATTACGCCAGTTTAGTACTTTCCTTGGTAGCGGCGCACCCTATCTACTATCCGAACATTCGACTCCACTTCTGCCAGCGCGGCTTGTCTCCAACTCAACGAACATTAGAAGATGTTGCCCGCCCCGTTGAATCTATTTCAGGCTTCGGCAACTGCGTGAAGAAGTCTTGATGTAGCTGAAACCGCTCACCAGGACGAAGCTCGGCTCCACGTACTTGCCGGACTTGTTCTGCAAGGATGTCCACGAGGGGTTGTTCTGGATGGCATACGCCAACTCCACGTAACCGATTGCGCCGGGTATTTGGCGCGCCTGCTGCGCGACGCCGTCGTTCTTCTCGCCGCCGATGTCGCCGGGCCATTGGACAGTCGTGGCGTTGCCGACCTTGGTCTTCCATCCTGAGCTCACCTTGCTCAGGTAGTTGGTGAAGATGAAGGTGGTGCCGGAGCCATCGGAGCGGCGTACGATAGCGATGTCGAGGAGGCTGATCTCGGAGTTGATATCAGCGATTCGCGAGTCGTTCCACTTGGTGATCTTCTTCAGGTAGATGTCGGCGAGAACGTCCGGCGTCAGCTTCAGTTGGCCCTGTTGCACGTTCGGCAGGTTGACGATGACGGCGCCGCTGGTCATCGGGATGTGGAGGATCGGTCCTCCCGCGGCCTCTGCTGCAGCGACCTGCTCATCGGTCATGATGCCTTGGGACAGGTACAAATGTCGACCAACGGCGGCATCACGCCAGAGACCTGGCGCCCGCACTCGCAGCACCTTGAAGGTAAGGCGGGGGTCGCCCTTCTAAACGGCCTGGAGGGCTTCGCTAAGGGAGAGCGCGCCTTCGTACAGGGCGCGGCCGAGGATGGCGCCTTCGACGCCGATCTCGCTCAGACGGCGTATGTGGTGGACGGTCGCGACGCCGCCGGACGCGATTACCGGCACGGGCACCGCCTTCGCCGCGCGCGCCGTCGCCGCAAAGTTCGGGCCGCGCAGGGTGCCGTCGCGGGCGACGTCGGTGTAAATGAAGCGTCGAACACCCATCGCCGCGAGGCGTCGCATCAGGTCTTCCGCTTTCTCAGGCGAGCGCTCCCGCCAGCCGTGTACGGCGACGCGGCCGCTCCGCGCGTCGACGCCGGCAATGATGGCTTCGCCATGTCGCGCAAGCGCCGCTGCGAGGACCGACGGCTGCTCGACGGCGACGCTGCCCAGGATTACCCGCTCGACGCCGCCGGTCAGGTATCGCTCGATTGTCTGGACGCTGCGAACGCCGCCGCCGACCTGACACGGGACGGACACAGCGCGCGCAATAGCGATGATGACGCCGTTGTTCACGGGACGTCCTTCGCGGGCGCCGTCGAGGTCGACGAGGTGGAGGCGCGCCGCGCCCTCGGCCTGCCAGCGTCGCGCCATGGCGACGGGGTCGTCGGAGAAGACCGTCTCGCGGGCGTAGTCGCCCTGGTAGAGGCGGACGCAGCGGCCGTCGCGGATATCAATGGCGGGTATGAGCTCCACGGCGCTACCTACCCTTCTTGCCGGCCGCCCATTCGAGGAAGTTGCGATAGAAGCGAAGCCCCACGTCGCCGCTCTTCTCCGGGTGGAACTGCGTTGCGACGACGTTGTCGCGGGCAAGGGCGCTGGCGAAGGTCACGCCGTAGTCGGTCTCGCCGACCACCGCCTCGCCGTCGTCCGGCGCCGGGAAGTAGCTGTGGACGAAGTAGAAGTAGGCGTCGTCAGGGATGCCGTCGAAGACGGGGTGCGGCTGACGGCGACGCACCTGGTTCCAGCCCATGTGGGGCACCTTGAGGCCGCCGGGCAGTCGCAGGACGCGCCCGGGGATGATGTCGAGGCAGGCGTGCTCGCCGCCCTCCTCGCTCGCCGTGAGGAGCGCCTGGAGGCCCATGCAGATGCCGAGGTATGGCCGGCCGCTCGCGACGAAGCTGCGGATCGGCTCGACGAGCGACCGTTCGCGGAGGTTGCGCATGGTATCAGCGGCGGCGCCGACGCCGGGCACGACGACGACGTCCGCGGCCTCGACAGCGGCGGGGTCGCTGCTAATTGTGGCGCAGTGGCCGCAGTGCGCGACGGCACGCTCGACGCTGCGAATGTTTCCGGCGCCGTAATCGACGATGACGATTTGCATGGATGGCCTCGATTTCGATTCTAGCATAGGCTCCGCTAATGAACCTATGTCGCACCTGCGCCACGCCAGGCGTGCCAGCGTCCGGCCGCTGCCGCCGGCTCTTAGCATAGGCGATCTTCTTCCCACCTCCACCCAGAGAAGTGTTTTGGGAAACCCAGGGGACACCCCTGGAACCCCGGCAGATGGGCTACCCTCTGCACTTCCGCTCCTCAGGGGCCGAAGTCTTTTGAGAGGGGTTCAGTCCCTTGCCCCCGACCGAGAGCGACAGCAGGAGCTGAGGCATCTTCCCTGCGCGTTCGCAGGCGGGCGAGCAGGTTCCGCCACAATCGGAGCCGTACTATGATGAAACGGCACAGACTCCCGCTAGCAAGGCAATTCCCCATGAGCAACCCGGGTGCTTTCGACGGCGTGCGCGTGCTCGACTTCACGCAGGGCATCGCCGGACCGTATGCGGCGATGCTCCTCGCCGAGCAGGGCGCCGACGCCGTCAAGGTCGAGCCGCCCGCCGGCGACCGCGCGCGGGGCAGGCCCGCGTTCTATGTGCTGAACCGCAGCAAGCGCGGCATAGTGCTCGACCTTGAGAGCGCGGACGGACGCCTGAAGGCGCAGGAGCTTGCCGCGGCGGCAGACGTCGTGCTCGTCGACTCGCCGCCCTACGCGCTTCGCCGCTGGGGCATCGACTACCAGGCGGTCGCGCATCGCAACCCGGCCACCGTCTACTGCAACGTGCCGCTGTATGGCTCGCGGGGGCCGAGCGCCGACCTGCCGCCCGACGACGACCTGCTCGCCGCGGTGTCCGGCGTCTTCGGCTTGCAGTGGTCTCATCGCGAGGCGCCGGTCTACCTCGTCGCTCCTATCGTCTCCTATGCGACAGGCATGCTGGCCGCAGACGCCGTAGCGGCGACGCTGTTCGACCGCGCGCGCACCGGCCGCGGCGACTACATCGAAGTGTCCGGCCTGGGCGGCGCCTTCGCGCTCCAGGCGACGAGCTACATCGTCCCGCTGGCGGCGATGGACATCGTCCGGCTGGCGGGCCGCGGCGACCCCAAGGGCCCTTTCCCGACCTATCGCGTCTACCGGGCAAGCGACGGCGAATGGTTCATGCTCGCCTGCCTGACGCCCGTCTTCTGGACGAAGCTGGTACTCGCGCTCGACCTCGTCGAATGGCTCGCGGACCCGCGCTTCGTGGGCGCTCCCGTCGCCATACCGGTCATCGAGGACCGCCAGGAGATCGCGGACCGCCTGGAGGCGCTGTTCGCGACACAGCCGCGCCGGCACTGGCTCGACTTTCTGCGGGAGAACGACATTCCTGCGGGGCCTGTCCTTTCGCGCGAGGAGTTCCTGGCCGGCCCGCTGGTCATGCACAATCGAATGAAAGTGGAGATCGACGACCCGGAAGTGGGCAGGGTGGTGCAGATGGGGGTGCCGCTGACGCTGTCGGAGACGCCGGGCGCCATCCGCGGGCCTGCGCCGTCGCTGGGGCAGCACAACGGCCGGGTCCTATCGGAGGGTGCCGCCGGCGCGACGAGGGCGGCAGCGGGCGTCGCGCAAGTCGACGGCCGGGCGCCGCTGGAGGGCATCACCGTGCTCGACCTGGGCACGATCTACGCCGGCCCCTACGCCGGCATGCTCCTGTCCGACCTCGGGGCGAACGTCATCAAGGTTGAGCCGCTGGACGGCGACCCCTGGCGGGCGTTTGCCTTCGGCTTCCTGGGCGCGAACCGCGGAAAACGCGGGCTCGCGGTCAACCTCAAGCACGTGGATGGCCTGGCGCTGTTCTACGACCTCGTGCGGAAGGCGGACGTGGTGTGTGATAACTTCCGCGCCGGCGTCTCCGGCCGGCTGAAAATCGACTACGCGACGCTAAGCCGCATCAATCCGCGCATCATCTCCTGCTCCATCACGCCGTTCGGGTCGTCGGGGCCGATGGCCGGGATGCCCGGCTTCGACCCCATCCTCCAGGCGCGTTCCGGCCTCATGCGCGCCCAGGGCGGCGAGGGCGAGGAGCCGGTCTACTATCAGATCGCCGTCTGCGATTTCGTGGCCGCGCTTCTGGCCGCGTTCGGCGTGATCGGTGCCCTTAACGCCCGCGAGAAGACGGGCCGCGGCCAGGCTGTCGAGACGTCGCTCGCCAACGCGGCGATGGCGGCGCAGGCGGCGGAGTTCACGCGCTACAACGGCCGCCCGCCGGACCCGCGGGGCGCGCCCGACCTCATCGGCGTGTCGGCGTTGCGCCGCGCATACCAGTGCGCGGACGGCTGGGTCTTCCTGGCCGCGGACGCGCCGTCAGCCGTCGAAGCGCTCATCGAGGTGGCCGGCGATGCCCTCGGCGGGACCGACGCCGCGATGCTTCTCGAATCGCCGGCGGAGGGCGAAGTCGCAGCCCGGCTGGAGGCGTTCTTCGCCCGGCTACCGAGGGAAGAGGCGGTGCGGCGCCTGAACGCGAAGGGCGTGCCCTGCGCCCCCTGCCCGACGATCGTCGACCTGTTCGAGGACGAGCACCTGAAGGCGAACGACCTCTGGTGGGAGACAGAGCACACGCTGAACGGGCCCCTCCGACAGACCGGGCGCATCGTCAAGTGGGGGCAGCGGAGCATGCGGCTGGAGCGGCCGGCGCCGGTGCTGGGGCAGCACAGCCGTGAGGTGCTGCTGGAGATGGGGATCGAGGCTTCGCGCGTCGAGGAACTGATCAAGAAAGGCGTCGTCCTCACGACGGACCTGCCGGACACCCCTATCTGGCGCCTGTTGACGGAGCAGGCGACCTAACCACGGCTTCCCCATCTCGGCGGGCAGCCGTGCTCGACCAGCCGCTTCCGCACGGGATGGGGTGGGGATGCACACTCCAGGCAAAGGCGGCCTTCCGCTGGCGGCTCAACAGCATCGTGCTTATAATGCCGTTATTGACCCGTTACGCACAGGCTATCCGGCAAAGCCTCTGACGCCATGACCGCTGAAACCCCACGAGAACCGGACCTGCCATCGCCGTCGATGCCTGCGCGGGCCTTTCGGGGGGCGACGCAACCGCACGTTCTCGCGCTGCTGGCGATCATCGTGCTGGCGATCGGCCTGCGGATCGCCTGGATCACTTATGTCAACCCGGACCCAAACGACGGGCGGATGGACGACACCGTCTTCTACGACAAGGCCGGGCAGTCACTCAGCCAGGCCGCGGGATACACGAACTTCTACGGTTTCCCGACGGCGCAGTGGCCGCCCGCCTATCCATTCCTACTCGCCGGGATATACAAGGCGTTCGGGCACAACATTACCGTCCCGAAGGTCGCGAACGCGCTGGCCGGAGGACTGACCTGTCTGCTGATCTATCTCATCGCCGCGCGCGTGTTCCACCGGCGCGCTGGGCTGGTCGGCGCGTTCCTGTTCGCCGTCTTCCCGGGCCAGTTGTTCTGGTCGACGCTGCTGATGACGGAGTCGCTGACGCCCGCCCTGCTGTGCCTGATGCTGCTCTTGTTCATCATGTGGGTCGTGGAGCGAAGGGAGGCGGGATGGCTCCGCTACGCGACGCTGGGCGCACTGTTCGGCGTCGCGGTGCTGACGCGCGGCGAAGGCGCCGTGCTGGTGCTGGCGGCGCTGGTCGTGTGGAGACTGGCGGTCTCCTCATGGCGACAGTACGCCCGAGAGGCGAGCATGTTCGCGGCGGCGGTAGTGCTCGTCGTGATCCCGTGGACGGTGCGAAACGCTGTCAGCATGCACGCCTTCGTGCCGGTGACGAGCGCGGCCGGCCACACGCTGCTGGCGGGCCACCAGTCCGACCCCTATAACCCCTACCACGTCTTCCCTGAGGCGAGCATCCAGGAGAAGTACTCGGACGTGCCGTTTCCGGAGCGCGAGATCAAGGTCGAGAACGAGGCGCTGCGGCAGTCGATCAGCTTCGCCGTGCGCCACCCGGTCGATGAAGCGTATTTCCCGTTCGTCAAGTTCTACCATCTCTTCCGGAGCGACGCCGACGCCCTGGGCTGGGTCAACTCCTGGTCGCCGGAGGACCCGCTGCCCGTGCTGCTTTCGCCGGCGGCGAAGGACGCCTGGTCAACGCTGGCAAACGTGTACTATATTCCCCTGATGATCATCGCGGGCCTCGGCATGCCGCTGTGGTTCTCAGTGAAAGACAAGAGGAAGCTGATCCTGGTGTTCTTCGTCGGCGCCTGGGTGGCCACCCACCTAATGCTGTGGCCGTCGGGGCGCTATCACGTCGCGCTGACGCCGGTGTTCTCGCTCTGGGCCGCGGTCGCGATAATCGCCGCATACGACATGCTGCTCGCGCGGCGCGGCCGGGTTGCAGTGTGACACCGAATGGAATGATGCCTCCGTGCTAGGAGGAGCGACTTGAGCGCCGTCCTCGATCCCGATCAGTTGCCGGACGCCGACGCTGCGAGCGTCGCTTCGCCGGAAGCGCGGCCGACTGGCAAGGCGATACCGGCGTGGGAGGTCGCTTCGCTGGTCGCGATTCTGGGTATCGCGTTCGTCCTGCGATTGGCGTGGATCGGCATAGCGAACCCGCAGCCCGACTCCATCACGGGCGGCGACCCCTTCTTCTACGACGTCTTCGCGCGCTTTCTCGCCGCCGGTCAGGGGTTCGTGCGCATCGGCGGGCAGGCGACGGCGCAGTGGCCGCCCGGCTACCCGGCGGTGCTGGCGGTCATCTTCAAGGCGTTCGGACACGAGATCATGCTGGCGAAGCTGTTGAACGTGCTGCTGGGCACGGCGACCTGCCTGCTGGCGTATCTCATCGGCAAGAAGGTCTTCAACCGGACAGCCGGACTCACCGCGGCACTGGTGCTGGCGGTTTTCCCCAGCCAGGTCTTCTCGCCGACGCTGGTCATGAGCGAGACGCCGGCGACGTTCCTCGTCGCGGCGTTCGTGTGCCTGGTGGTGTTCTTCGCCGTCGACTCGCTGTCGTGGCAGCGGGCGGCGGCAATAGGCGCGTTCATCGGAGTAATCACGTACGTCCGCGGCGAAACGATCCTGCTGGCGCTGCCGCTGGTCGTCGTGTGGGCGGTCACGAGCCGGTCCTTCCTGTCGGGGGTGCGCTACGGCGCCGTGGCGTTGGCGGCGACGGGGCTGGTCATACTGCCGTGGGTGGCGCGCAACTGGGTCGAGATGGGGTATCCGATCCTGATGTCGACCGGCTCCGGCGAGAACCTGATCGCCGGTCACTGGCCGGGCGCCGATGGCAAGGGCAGTTTCGTGCCCATCGTCGAAGTCGACCGCCTGTACGAGGGCGTCTCCTTCCCCAAGAACGAGACGCTGGTATACAAGGAGGAGACGCGACGGGCCATCAGCTTCGCGCTGCACAATCCGGGCACGGAGTTGAAGCTCATTCCGCAGAAGCTGTACGAATTCTACCGCGCCGATGGCAAAGTCATGCTCTGGATCCGGAAGGGGACGCTCGACGACCCCGCGTTCAGCGCCGCCGCCACGGCTCGCTGGGAGGCGCTGGCAAACGTCTATTACTGGATTGCCCTCGCGGTCGCAGCAATCGGCGCGCCGCTATGGTTCTCGCTGCGAGACCCGCGCAGGCTGCTGATGCTGATGGTGGTGGCCTACTACTCGTTCCTGTTCGGCTTCGTCTTCATCGGCGAGCAGCGCTTCCACTCCGCGCTCATACCGCTGCTCTCAGTCTTCGCCGCGGTCTCGCTCGTCGCGCTGGCGGAGCGGGCCCGTCGACGGTTTGCGGCTCCTCAGCAAGCGGCGCCGGAAGCGGCCGTCCTGTCGGCATCCGGCGACGAGGCATAACGGCGATGACTCGCCGGCCGTTCGCATCGCTGTCGCTTCGGGGTGTGACATCGCGCGATATGGCGTGGCTGCTGGCGATCTTCCTCCTGGCGCTGGCCCTGCGCGTGACCTGGATCCACTTCGTCGACCCGTCGCCGACCGACGGCCGCATCGACGACGCCGCCGTCTACCACCGGACCGCCGTCGCCATCAGCGACGGCGAGGGCTTCCAGTGGGAGGACGGCTTCTCCGGACCGTCGGGCGGCCCGTTCAAAATGGCGCCGACCGCCTATTGGAGCGTCGGCTATCCGGCGATGCTGGCGGGCGTCTACCTGCTGACGGACACGAACGTACTGAGCGCGAAGCTGCTCAACGCCGTTCTCGGCGCGGCGACGGGCGTGCTGGTCTACGTCGTCGGGCGGCAGGTGTTCGACCGCCGCGTCGGACTCATCGGAGCGGGTATCCTGGCGTTCTTCCCCAGCCAGGTCTTCCTGCCGACGCTGCTCATGACGGAGACGCCGTGGACGTTCCTGACGATGCTGCTCCTGGCGCTGACGCTTGTCCTGACCTTGAGGGGGAAGACGACCTGGTTGCCGGTCGCGCTGCTGGGGCTGGCGTTCGGCGCCGCGTCGCTGGTGCGCGGCGAGATGCTGGCGTTTCCGCTCGTGTTGGTCGCCGTCTGGGCGATTGCCTATCGCTCCGGCCGGCGGGCGCTGGGCTTCGGCGTCGTCGCGGTCGCGGCGATGCTGGTGGCGCTGCTGCCGTGGACGCTGCGCAACTGGAGGGCCCTGGGCTACCCGGTGCTCATATCGACGGGCTCGGCGGACAACCTCCTGGCAGGCCACTGGTCGGGCGCCGACGGGCTGGGCAGCTTCGTGCCGGGCATCGAGGTCAACAACGCGCATAAGGACCTGCTCGCGCCGGAACGGGAAGTCGTCGTGTACAAGGAGGAGATAAGGCGCGCCCTCAGCTTCATGGTTCACAACCCATCGAAGGAGCTGGACCTCGTGCCGAAGAAACTGAAACACTTCTACCAGCGCGATTCCCGCCCGCTGGACTTGATCCGGCTGCATACGTATGCCCTGAGCGATAACAAAAAGGATTTCTTGAGCAACGTCGCCAACGTCTACTACTACGGCGCGGCGGGCCTGGCGCTACTCGGCCTGCCGCTCTGGTTCTCGTTGCGCAACCCGAAGAAGTTGCTTATCGCGGCCTTCGTCCTCTACTATTCTTTTCTGTTTGGATTCGTATTCATCGGCGAGGAGCGACTGCACGCAGCAGTCATCCCCGCGCTATCGCTTCTGGCCGCCGTGCCGCTGGCCTGGGCGAGCGAGAGGGCGCCACGACTGCTCGGTCGGGCGGCGTAGAGAGAATCGACGTCATGGAACGGATAGACCGCAAGACCATGGCGGGCCTGATAGCGGCGTACGGGACCGCCGACACGCCCCGCGTCTATACGCATCGCAACCGGCTGGTCGGCGAGCTGTTCTGGCGCAGCCACGACCGCATGCTGGCGCTGTCGCGGTCGTCGAAGCGCGGGCGGGTGCTCGATTTCGGCGGCGGCAACGGCGTCCTGCTGCGGGAGCTGAGCCATCGCTTTGAAGAGGTCGTGTGCGTCGACCTCAACGCCGACATTGCGCGCGAGGTCGTGCGTATCTACGGGCTCCCCAACGTGCAGGTGGTTTCCGACGACATCTTCAAGCTCGGCCTGCCCGGCGAGCACTTCGATATGGTGATCGCGGCCCAGGTGCTGGAGCATATACTGGAGCTGGAGCGTCTTGCCGGCGAGATGAGGCGACTGCTGGCGCCGGGCGGCGAATTGCTGGCGAGCGCGCCTTCGGAGAACCTCTTCTACGCGCTGGGCAGGAAGCTTGTCGGCTACACGAAGCCGTGGGACCATCACTACGACGGGCGGTTCATCATCGACACTGTTGGAACGCAGCTTATGTTAAGTCGCAAGCAGTACTTCCCGATTAACTGGGGGCCGCTGGCGGTGTTCTACCTGCTGCGTTTCGTGAAGGAGGCGTCGCCGGAGGGAGCGGCTTCGTGAGCGCCGAACGCGTCAATGCGCTGCTCATCGTGCCGGCCTACAACGAGGAGGCGTCGCTGCGGCTCGTCCTGCAGGAGCTGCGCGAGGTGGCGCCGCAGTTCGACGTCGTCGTCATTAACGACGGCTCGATCGATGCGACCGGCGAGATCGCGCGCTCGCTCGGCGTGCCTGTCCTCGACCTCTGCTTCAACCTGGGCATCGGCGGCGCCGTGCAGACCGGCTTCAAGTACGCGCTCCAGCAGGGCTATGACGCAGCCGTCCAGGTTGACAGCGACGGACAGTTCCCGCCGGACCGCATCGCGTCTTTGGTGGCCCTGGTGCTGGACGAGGATTGGGACATGGTTATCGGCTCACGTTACCTGGCGGAGCCTGGCTACGAGGGAAGCCGTGTGCGTCGGTTCGGAAACCTCATTCTCTCGAAGATAGCCGGGCTGTTCAGCCGCCAGCGGGTGACCGACGCCACGTCCGGCTTTCGCGCCTACAGCCGTCGCGCGCTGGAGTACCTGGCCGACTATTATCCGCCGGACTACCCGGAGCCGGAGTCGATCGTCTTCCTCGCCCGGCAGGGGCTGCGCATCCGCGAGGAGCCGGTAGCGATGCGGGCGCGCCAGGGCGGCGTGTCGTCGATCGGCGGGCTGCGGCCGCTGTCGTACATGAGCAAGGTGAGCCTGGCCCTCACTCTGAACGCTTTCAAGGAAAAACCGTTTCCCACGGCCGAAAGGAGACGAGACAAATGACAATGCTTGCGATATCGATAAGGCCGATTACGGTTTTCGTGATAGTGGTTGCGGTGGCGATAGCGGGGGTCGTGCTGTCGTACGTGCGGAAGTGGCGGCTGCGCGAGGAGTACTCGATCCTCTGGCTGCTGCTGTCGGCGGCGATGGTGGTGCTAGCGTCCTTCTCGGGCATCACGGTCTGGATGGCGGACCGGCTGGACGTGAAGTACCCGCCGTCGATCCTGTTCTTCGTCGGCCTGGCGTTCGTGGCGGCGATGCTGTTCCACTACTCGCTGGAGATTTCGCGACTGTCGGACCAGAGCCGGCGGCTGGCGCAGGAGCTGAGCCTGCTGCGAGGGCGGCTGGAGACGCAGTCGCCGGAGCGGCCGGCGGAAGGCGGCGAGTAGGAAGGCTCCGCGAGCGCGTGTCAGAGGCGTCGCCCTCAGCAACCCGGAGCGCGTCAGCACCGACGCCCCCGAGCGCGTGTCAGAGGCGTCGCCCTCAGCAACCCGGAGCGCGTCAGCGCCGACGCCCCCGAGCGCGTGTCAGAGGCGTCCCCCTCAGCAGCCCCGAGCGCGTTACCAGCGTCGGGTCTCTTGCCGTCACCACTCCGATGGGCCGCGATGGGTGCGCACGCTCTGTAATATCCCCAACGCGATGAACAGCGTCACGAGCGAGCTCCCGCCCTGACTGATGAACGGCAGCGGGATGCCCGTAACGGGCACCAGCCGGATGTTCACGCCGACGTTGATGAACACCTGGAACAGGATGTAGGTGCAGATCCCCGTCGCGAGCAGGCGGCCGAAGGGGTCGCGAGAAGAAGCCGCAGTCTGCAAACCGCGCATCAGCAGCACGACGAACAGCGCGAAGAGAATCACGACCCCCACAAAGCCCAGCTCTTCCCCCAGCACACTGAAGACGTAGTCGGTCGTTTGCGTGCGCAGGTAGTCGAGCTGCGTCTGTGTGCCGTGCGTCAGCCCCTTCCCGAACAGCCTGCCGGAGCCGATGCTGATCTCCGCCTGCAGCGTGTTGAAGCCGGAGCCAAGCGGGTCTTTGCCGGGGTCGAGGAAGGTGGCGATTCGCTCCCGCTGATAGTCGCTCACGACGGCAATGAGCGCGAACGGCGCGACTACCGCCGTCGAGGCGATTAGCCCCAGCACGTGGGCGGACCGCGCGCCGGCCATGATCACGACGGCCAGCCAGATAGCTACGAGGATGACGGCTGATCCAAGGTCGGGCTCCGCGAAAACGAGCGCCATCGGCACGAGGGTGATGGCGAGGGACGTGACGAATACACTGAGCTTGCCGATGCGCTCCTGGCGATCGGTCAGGTACTTGGCGAGGACGATGACGAGGATGAGCTTCGTCAGCTCCGACGGCTGGACCTGCGTGCCGGCAAGCTCGATCCAGCGCCGCGAGCCGTAGATCGCTTCACCGGCGACGAGCACGAACAGCAGGGCCGCCAGGGCGCCGGCGTACAGGAATACCGCGGTGTAGCCGAGCAGCCGGTAGTCGACACGTGAGATCGCGAACATGGCGATGAGGCCAATTATCGCGAACACGACCTGTCGTGCCACCGGGTGCTCGATGGCGCCGGTGGGGCTCCCGTATTTGGGAAGGCTGCCGCTGTAGATAAGGATGATGCCCAGAGCCACAAGAGCCAGCGCCGAGAGCAGCATCAGGTAGTCGAAGTTGCGTATGTAGCTGACCTTCTCCGTCCTCACGCTAGCCCCCGCGGTGGAAGAAGTAATTGAGGATGCGTCCGCCGAGCGGCGCGGCGTTCTTGGCCCCGTTTCCCTGTTCGAGGAAGACGACCACCGCTACCTCCGGGTCATCGGCGGGCGCGAAGCCGGTGAACCAGGCGTGGCTGTCGTAGGTGCCGCCGCCCAGGTCGGGGCCGAACTCCGCGGTGCCGGTCTTTCCCGCCACGCTTACGCCCGGGACGGAGGCGCTATTCGCGGTGCCCCAGGAAACGGCCTGCCGCATGCCCTCGCGGAATGTGGCCAGGTTGTCGTCGCTGACGGAGAGATGGCGGGCGACCTTCGGTGCAATGGGCAGGATCGACTTGCCGGTGGCGTCGACGACCTCGCGCACGACGCGTGGCACCATGACGTCGCCGCCGTTGGCGATGGCAGTCGTAACGCCGACCATCTGCAGCGGCGTCGTCGCGACGAAGCCCTGGCCGATGGCGAAGTTGTAGGTATCGCCGATGGTCCACGTCTCGCCCAGTTCCTGCTCCTTCCAGTCGGGGTCGGGAATGATGCCCGCGGCCTCGCCCGGCAGGTCGACGCCGGTGGGCGAACCCAGGCCGTACTCTCGCGCATAGCTGGCGAGGGCGTTGGCGCCCATGCCGCGGAAGAGTTCGACGCCGTCCTGGTAGTAGCCGCCGGCCAGGTAGTAGAAGTACACGTCTGACGATTGGGCGACGCCCTGGTAGAAGTCCAGCGTGCCCAGGGCCGCCCAGTCCTTGAAGACATAGACGATGTTGGGGTCGTACTCGTTCTTTACCGTTATCGAGCCGTAGCTGGTGATGGTCGTGCCTGGGTTGGCGACGCCTTCCTGGAGGGCGCCGGTGCCGGTGATCTGCTTGAACGTGCTGCCGGGTGGATAGGTGTCGGATATGCAGTGGTTGACCATCGGCTTGGCGGGATCATTGTTCAGCGCCTGGTACTGCTCGTCAGTTATGTTCGTGAAGACGTTGTCGTCGTACGTCGGCAGGGAGACCATGGCCAGGATATCGCCGCTGCGCACGTCCGTGACGATGGCGCAGCCGTTCTTGGAGCTTCCCATGCCGTCCTGGAGGTATTCAGTGACCTTCCGCTGGAGGTCGAGGTCGATCGAGAGGACGAGGCCGGCGCCCGCCTTGGCGGGGACCTCGTGGACCGTCTGAATCTCGCGGCCTGCGGCGTCGACCTCAACGTCCTTGCGTCCGGGCTGGCCGCGCAGCACCGACTCGTAGACCGATTCGACGCCCATTTGGCCGATGCGGTCGTTTATCTCGTACCCGTTCGATTTCAAGTCGGGGTATTGCTCGTCCGTCACCTGACCGACGTAGCCGAGGATGAGGGAGACGAGCGACCCGAGCGTGTAGCGCCGCACAGGGTCGACGATGACTTCGGCGCCGGGCAGGCGGTTTTCCAGCGAGCGGAGGGAGAACGCTTCCTCCGGCGTGAGGCCTTCCTTGATGATGACCGGCGTGAACGGGTCCTTGCTATCGCGCTTGGGGTCCACCTTCGCGGCGATCTCCGCGGCCGGGACGTGCAGGAGCGCCTCCAACTGGGGCAGGAGCTCCGCTTCGCGGTCCTTCGGGAAATCGGCGGGGATGATGCCGGCGGAAAACTGGGGCACGTTCTCGACGAGGGGCGTGCCATTGCGGTCGAAGATGAGGCCGCGCGAGGGCGTCGTGGGTGAATAGCGGAGGTGATTGTTCTGGGCGCGTTGCTCGTAGGCTTCGCCTTCGAAGATCTGCATTCGCATGAGCTGGAGCGTTAGCACACCGAAGACGATGAAGATGAGTAGGCGGAAGTAGAAGAACTTGTCGCGCAGGACCTGCTTGTCGCTGCGCTCTTCTTTCTCCTTCGGCGAGCGCCATCGCCGCTCCTTGCGACCGAAGACGTCCATGGTTGCCTTCCGCGGCGGGAGGACTGAAGTCCTCCCCTACAGCCAACGAACCACTTAACGCCGAGGCTGGAAGCCTCGGCTACTTCTCCCTAGCAGCTAGGCGAAGGCGCGAATTCTGCGTCGCAACCCCTCGCTCCTCGACCGCACCAGCCAGTAGAGCGGCGGTGTGAAAAGGACACTCACTATGCCCGTCGGCAGGACGACGCGGAGGAACGCGGCGAACCAGCCAACGCTCTCTCCCTCCAAGCGCAAGGCGACAAGGAGGACCATCTCGTAGACCATGCTCGACAGGAAGACGATGACAACGGTGAGCAGGAAGTCGCTGGGCGTGAGCCGCAGCGCCCGCAGCTCGGAGAAGAGCACGACAGGCATCGTCGCCAGGAGCGTCACGCCCAGCGGCTGGCTTCCGACGAGGCCGAGGCACAGGCCCGCCATCGGGACGACGATCATCGCTTCTTGCTGCCCGCGCACTACCGTCCAGCAGACGGCCAGGGCAAGCACCAGGTTGGGCACGACGCCGAACACCGGGAACGCCGGCATCACCGATGCCTGCACGAGCGCCGCCATCAAGAGCAGCAGGGCTGCCAGCACGTACCTCATGGCGTCTCCAGGTTCGTCGGGAGGAAGCTGGTCAGCACTAGCACTGTCTCCAGGTGGGAGAGGCTGGCCAGCGGCTCCAGCGTCACTTTCTTGAACAGGTCCTGCGCCATCCCGCCCACGTCCGTCACCTTCCCTATCACCAGGCCGGGAGGGTACAGCCCGCCGATGGCCGAGGTGATGACGACGTCGCCGTCTTTCACCGCCGCGCCCTGAGCGACGAACTCGATCGAGAGCTTGCTGCTGTAGCTGCCGGTGACGACGCCCTGGGCGCGCGACTCCTGCACCATCGCTGAAACGGCGCTGTTCGGATCGGTGATCAACGTCACCCAGGAGTAGGAGTCGAAGAGGTGGGTGACCGTGCCGACGACGCTGTGCCCCTCGGTGACAACGACCATACCCTCGCGCAGGCCGTCGCGCTTCCCCCTATCGATGGCGACGGCCTCTTTCAGGCTGCTGGGGTCCTTCGCCAGGACGTTGGCAGCAATGAACTCCTCGTCCGGGTAAGACTGCTTGATCTGGAGGAGTTTCTGCAGCTCCTGGAGCTGCACCTGGCCCTCGCGCAGGCGCACGACTTCGCCTTTGAGCTGCTCATTCTCGGCGCGCAGCCGGTCGTTCTCGCTACGGATATCGCCGTCGTCTTTGACATTGGAGAGCCATGCAGCCAGAGGATCGGCCGCGTTTTTCAGGCCGTGTTGCACGGGCGAAGTGATGCTGAGGACGCCGCTCTGTAGCGGGTCGAGCAGGCCGGCCTTGGAGAGCAGGATGAGCGCCAGGCTGAGGACAGCTATTCCCAACGTCCACGTGCCGACCCGGGAACTCACCTCGGCACCCCCTTCCCCTCAGCAGTGCCGCCTGTAGGGAGACTTTTTCGGGGAATCATCATAGACTGCGCGACGGCATCTCTCGACCGCACCGAGGGCTAGTGCGGCGGTTTGCGCGCTGCCAGGTTCGACTGCACTTTCGACAGCAGGGCCGTTTCTTCCAGGACCTCGCCGGTGCCGCGGACGACGCAGGTGAGCGGCCCTTCCGCGACGTACACGGGGAACTTGGTCTCCTGCGCCAGCCGGCGGTCGAGGCCGGAGAGGAGCGCGCCGCCTCCCGCGAGGGCGATACCCCGGTACATCAGGTCCGCCACCAGCTCCGGCGGCGTGATCTCGATTGTCGAGCGCACGGCGTCAACGATGGCGTTGATGGAGCCGGAGAGGGCGTCGCGCAGCTCGACGGTGCTGACTTCGACTGACTTCGGCAGGCCGGTCGCCAGGTCGCGGCCGCGCAGCACCACGGTCCCCTCCTCGTCCATCGGGAACGCGGAGCCGGCCTCGATCTTTATCTCTTCGGCAGTGCGCTCGCCGATGAGGAGGTTGTGGACCTGACGGGCGTAGGCCATGATCTCCTGGTCCATCTCGTCGCCGGCGGTCCGCACGGACGTGGCAACGACGATGCCGCCGAGGGCGATCACGGCGACCTCCGTCGTGCCGCCGCCGATGTCGACGATCATGCAGCCGCTGGGCTCCATTATGGGCAGCCCGGCGCCGATAGCCGCAGCCATCGGCTCTTCAACAAGGTAGGCGGCGCGGGCGCCGGCGTTCAGCGCGGCGTCGTGGACGGCGCGCTTCTCGACCTCGGTAACGCCGCTGGGAATCCCGACCACGACGCGCGGCCGCGGGATGCCGAAGCCGAACTTCTCGTGTACCGAGCGGATAAAGTACTGGAGCATGCGCTCCGTGACCTGAAAGTCGGAGATGACGCCGTCGCGCATGGGGCGGACGGCGACGATGTTCGAGGGCGTGCGGCCGACCATGCGTTTGGCCTCGGCGCCGATGGCGAGGATCTTCTTGCTGACGCGGTCGATGGCGACGACGGAGGGCTCGTCGATGACGATGCCGCGGCCCTTGACCATGACCAGCGTGTTGGCAGTGCCCAGGTCAATGCCGATGTCGTGCGAGAACGCGCCCAGCAGGGCGGAAAGGGGGTTCCACACTCAGCCGCTCCTTGGCTCGATGGCGGGCCGAATCGTGACGCATTATAGCGCATCGAAGGGGCTAGCGAAAGGGGCGTCAAGGGATAGGATTTCTAACGCTTCGAAATGCCTGAAAAGGCAAACATAAGCGATAAAGGCTACTCCAGCCGCCCCATGACCATAAGGTTGGAGGCGGTCGACGCGGTTTGGCCTGGATGGGCGTCCACCCGCGCTGTGAGGGGGCGGAGGGGCCACGCTGACGTGTCATGGGGCGCCGTTAGCGCAATCGCGCCGACCCTACCGAAACGTACTCCGCCGGCAGCGTCAGGACGCGTCCGGCACAAGCGCTGACGTGTCATCCGGCGCCGTTAGCGCAATCGCGCCGACCCTACCTGAGCCCCAGTCCGCCGGCAGCGTCAGGACGCGTCTGGCACAAGCGGTAGCGCTGAAGCCGTTAACCTTTCTCCTTCTTATGCGTTGATATAAGAAACGACTATCTGGAGGCGTCGCAATGAAAGCGTTTGCCCTGGTTGTCATTGGATTGGCGTTGTTCGTGCTCCCTTCCCGGTCTGTTGCGGACAGTACTTCGAACTTCCGCGTCGCCTATCTCTCTCAGTCACACGGGTACCCTGTCTGCATCATGGACGCGATGACCCTGGCGAACGCATGCCCCTATGAGCCCGAGGAAGGGTCAGACGGGCGTTCCCTCGCATGGTCGCCCGACGGCACAATGATCGCCGTCCAGCAGGAGCTATTCGACAACGGCGAGAACGTCGGCGCAAGGATTTTGGTCCTCGCCGCAGACGGCAGCGACCATCTGGCCAACGGCCGGCCATCGCCTGCGGTCGTGACTGGCCTCGCGCGTGTCGAGGGGCGTCCTATGTGGTCGGCCGACAGCAGGCGAGTCGCCGGAATCGGCGAAGGCGGCATCGTCATCGCCAACATAGCAGGCGGTCCGCTTGACGTGCTCGAGCTTGGAGAGGTTGGGATATTCGACGCCGCCTGGTCGCCGGACAGCACGCAGTTCACCGTCGGTCGAGCCGACGCTGACGGGAACGCCGTGCTTGTCCTGGTCGACGCGCGGACTGGCGCGCAGAGAACGTTGCTCGACTTCGCTGGCAATGAGATTGGGGCCGGCTTCTTCAACGGGATATCTTGGTCGCCCGACGGCCAACGCATTCTCTTTACTTACTCGCCACCCCCACTCGCCCCGGGGCCCGGAGGGGCGTCGCAGCACTGGATAGTCGACGCCGATGGCAGTAAAGCTAGAATGCTGTACAACAGCCCCGTCCAGAATGGGCTCATGCTGGAGGCGCGCTTCTCCAGCGACGGGCAGTTCATCGCGTTCGACGGGTATTCGGGTGCGATTCGAAACGTCTTTGTCATGAAAGCGGACGGCTCGGATGTCCACCAACTGACGCACAGTGCAACGGGCGCCTTCGGCCCGCGATTCGACGGCGAGGGACGCGTACTCTATTTCGACTTAGACACCGCCAGCGAGATCAACATGATCACATTTGACAGTGACGACCCGGAACATGGAGCAGTAAAGGCGCTGCTACCTGGAATCGAGTTCGAGTGGGCGCCGGCACCGGGCCGTCTGCCGGCCGTCGCCGATTCCAGTTGACCTGCTCGGGCCGAATGTGGGGCACGGGGCATCCGGCGGCGACGGCGACCGATCGACATATGCCGTGCTCGGCCTGCTGGGCGCGTGCGCGATCCTCGGCGGACTGGCGTTCCGAAGGATCGTTCTGAGAAGGCGCTAAGCGGGCCTGTCGCCGCCACGGAGCATCGCGAGGAACTCTTCTTCGGTGAGCGTTTTCGTCCCGTATTCCTGCGCCTTCTGCGCCTTCGACCCCGGGTTCTCGCCTACAACGACGTAGTCGGTCTTGCGGGTGACGCTGGAGGCGGCGCTGCCGCCGAGCTCCCGTATTCGCTCTTCCGCCTCCTCACGCGTGAACGCCGACAGCGTGCCCGTGACGACGAAGGTCAGCCCGTGCAGTGGCCCTTCTTCCCACGCCGCGCGCTCCTCGGCGAGGCGCACGCCTGCCTGCCGCAGCTTCTCGATGATGCGACGGTTATCCTCGTCGTCGAAGTAGGCGCGGACGCTCTGGGCGATCTTCGGCCCGACCGTCGGCACCGACTCCAGCTCTTCGACGTTCGCCGCGGCGAGGGCATCGATGCTGCCGAAGTGCTCGGCGAGGCGGTCGGCCATCTCGCTGCCGACGTGGCGGATGCCGAGGGCGAAGATGATGCGACTGAGCGGCCGCTGCTTGCTGCGCTCGATAGCGTCGAGCACGTTCTGCGCACTCTTGTCGGCAAGGCGCTCCAGGCCCAGGAGCTGCTCCTTCTTCAGGAAATAGAGGTCGGCGGGGTCCTTGACCAGGCCGGCCGTGAGCAGCGCCGCCGCCAGCGATTCGCCGATGCCGTCGATGTCCATGGCGCCGCGCGACACGAAGTGGGTGAGAAGGCGGAACGCCTGCGCGGGACAGGCGGTGTTGGTACAGTAGCTCATCGCTTCGCCCTCGAGACGGCGGACCGGCGCGCCGCAGACGGGGCACTTCTCCGGCGTACGGTACACCTTCTCCTTGCCGGTGCGAACACTCACGACCGGCCCCACGACCTGCGGGATGACGTCGCCGGCGCGCTGGATGATGACGGTGTCGCCGATGCGGATGTCCTTGCGATGGATGTCGTCCTCATTATGCAGCGTCGCCAGCTTGACGGTCGCGCCGCCGACGCGCACGGGCTCAAGGACGGCGTAGGGGTTGAGGCTGCCGGTGCGGCCGACGTTCACGCCGATGTTTTTGAGCCTGGTCGTGGCCTGTTTCGGCGGGAACTTGTAGGCGATTGCCCAGCGCGGCTCCCGCCCGACGACGCCCAGGCGGTCCTGCAGAGCCAGGTCATCAATCTTCACGACGATCCCGTCGATCTCGTACGGCAGGCTCTCCCGCTTGCCGACCCACTCGTTGCAGACGCGGATGGCGTCGTCCATGGCGGGCACGCGGACGTTGTTGGGGTTGATGCGGAAGCCAAGCTTGCTCAGCCACTGCAGTGTCTCCCAGTGCGTCGGCGGCGGCGCGGCGCCTTCCAGCCAGCCGAGGGCGTAGATGAAGATATCGAGCGGGCGTCGCGCCGTTATGCGGGCATCGAGCTGGCGGACGGAGCCGGCGGCGGCGTTGCGCGGATTGGCGAACAGCGGCTGGCCCTCGTCGGCGCGCTCCTCGTTGAGACGCTCGAAGCCGCGCTTGGTCATGTACACTTCGCCGCG
>Ga0315281_10000882_pt1 | contig 43346 bp, 36 predicted proteins | sample YL17G07_0_MG_FD_204540 | JGI IMG/M metagenome (GOLD analysis project Ga0315281, IMG submission 204540) | Sediment microbial communities from Yellowstone Lake, YNP, Wyoming, USA - YL17G07_0 | ecosystem: Environmental > Aquatic > Freshwater > Lake > Sediment | place: USA: Wyoming | collected...
CTGCGGCAATGGTGCGAAGACATCAACCGGGCGCAGACGGACGTGGAGTACGACTTCGTTTACGTGGACGAAGAGGGCTTCGAGAAATACAAACCGACTTCCTTCAGGCAATTGATGGGGGGCTTCAGGGAATACAAAGATAAAATATAACCAACCCGTCTTATTCCGGTATCCTGCTGTAAAGGTATATCGACGCACCGGCAAACACTACCGGAACTATCCACGGGGCAAGGCCGGGCGGGATTGTGCCTGCATATCCGAGGGAAAGGCAGAGAGAGTACCCGAACCAGTAAGCAAGACTTATAATCAGCCCCAGGCCGGTTGAGATTACCCCGACATTGGCGTGCTTGCCTGAGAGTATTTTCGCGTGTGAGATCCATTCAAATAGCTTCTGTTCTCCACCCAGAGAAAGTGATATGCCCAGAAGGAGCATGAAAAAATTGATCAGGGGATAGGAAAGCCGAGAGTTTATGTCGGCGGGCAGTTTTGTGTTCCTGAAGCCTGCTTTATTCAGACGCCTGTCGTACCGCAGGAGTTCACTGATCGTCATCTCATCCACCTTCCACAGGTCTTCCTGAAAAATCCCGGGCGATTCTATGCCCTCGTAGACAAGGCTTTTCTTTTCAATAACCTTGCTTCCGGCAATATCATGGATGACCACATTTTTCAATTCCCACTTGTCTGCCTTCCATTCAGCAGTCTCAGCATCTATCCTTTCCTTTAATCCGCCGGCATCATATTGAAAAATGCTCACCTCCTGCGACAAATTCCTGTCAGGCATATACAACTCTACCCTTACGATTGCGCCGTCCTTTCCCCTCATGTAAAGCCTACCCTCCTTAAAAATCACACGTTTGCCTTTTTGCATAATACTGTCTTTCAGTGCATGCAGCTTCCGGACCGCCGCAGGCACAGCGATCTCGCCCAGCACAAAAGCAAACAATGTCAGGACAAGGCCCATGCCGACAAAGGGCTTCAGCACTTTTTTCATCTTACCGGAGGCAGCCTTGATAGCCGTAATCTCATGCCTTTTAAGCGCCTGAGAGAATATGAACAGACTGCTCAGGAGTATGGCCATCGGCATGAGATACTGCACAAACCTCGGCATGCCCAGGAGCATATACATTATCAGCGGCCGCGCCCCGGGACTGTATGGCAGGAAATCATCTATTTTGTCTATGAGCACCAGGATACTGAAGACCGTTGACAGGCCCAGCGTGAGGACGGTCAGCGTCTTTACGAATTCCATAGTATAAAGTTTCTGTATCTTCAGCACGGGCTCATCTCCTGTTGACCTTCTCAAATACCCATACTGAAAAAATGCCCAATATCGTGAAGGGCAGCCATGCCCCGGCAAAAACCGGCAGCCGGCCTGACCTGGCCAGATTTTCCCCGTAAAGCAGCATCGTATAATATAAGGCAAATATCAGAAACCCCACTGTCAAACCCCCTATCCTGCCGGACTTACCGGACATGAGCGAGAGGGAAGTTCCGAGAAGTATTATTATCAGGCAGATGGCCGGCATGGAAAGCCTCCTGTAAAGTTCCAGCAGTAGCGGGACTCTCCTGCCTTTTTTGTCGCGTATCTGTTTCAGTATTTCAGCGGGTGTGAGCTCGCTGTTTTTCCGAACAGGCGACTCAAGGGTTGGGTTAAGCCTGAAATGGTATCCTCCAAACCGTATTTCGGTCATGATTTTTTTCCTGGTAAGATATATATGGCCATGCGTCAGCGTGAAGCCAAGTGCGTCCTCAGACGGCACTATGACCCCTTCACTTGCTGTGATGACCTTTTGTTCATCCTTTTTCCTGTCATCCATTATGAAGATATCCGCAAGCCTGTTGGGAGCCGGCTTATTTCTGACCAATATGACAACATCCTTGAACGCAGTGTTGAAGATGCCTTCCTCTATGGTCATTGGGGCCTTCAGGGTAAGTATTTCAGAGATAGTAGCCCTGAGCATGGCGCTCCCTATGGGGCCGAGATAAAAACTCATCAAAATGCTCAGCAAAAAACAGGCTCCCCCAAGGTACATAACTGGCAGGGATATTGCCCTGAAGGACATGCCGCTGCCTCTCAGTATCGTCAGTTCGCTGTCTGCGTTCATCCTGCCGTATGTCACCAGAGTCGCAAGGAGCATTGCCATTGGAATGGTAAGGATAAGCAATTGCGGCTGTATGCACAGGATAATCTTCCCGACATCCCCCATCGAAGCGCCTACACCTGCAAGTAGTCGACTGAGCCGCAGCAGCTTTTCCATCATAAGCGTGAAGTTGAGGAAAAGCAGGGAAAGGAGGAACGAAATCAAGAGTTCCTTTAGGATCGACCTGTATATCAGCATAGTAGAGTATATACAAAATGGGCCGCGCGTGGATAGCAGAGGAACTATAACCAGGGGGGCTTACGCCACCAGCCGTCAGTCTTTTGCCGCCCGCCTCAATTTGCCGCCCCGCGGAATAATGGCAATGCCCGAAGGGTCTACGTGGCATTTAAAACGGTCCTTGTCCGGGTCAAACCCTATATGCTGGCCCTCGCCGATGATATTGTGCTTGTCTACGATGACCCTTTTCAGCGAGCATCCGCTCCTGATAATCGTGTTGTCCATTATGATGCAGTCCTCGATCGTAACACCCTTTTCTATGATGACCCCGTTTCGGACAACGGAATTACAGACCTTTGCCTTATTTATGACAGAACCCTCCCCAATAATGCTGTTTCTTATATCACCCCTCAATATCCTTGCCGAAGGCCCTTCATAAGCCGAAGGATGTATGGGCCAGCCAGGGTTATGCAGTTCAAACCTGGGCTTGTCACCGAGCATGTCCATGTGGGCGTCGAAAAAGGCCGGTATAGTGCCGACATCCCGCCAGTAGCCCTTTTCCTCTGTTTCAGTCGTGCCCTCTATGATATTGTCGGCAAAGTCGTAGGCAAAGACCTTGCCGGTATCCACGAGGTTCGGGATTATGTGGGCCCCGAAGTCATGTTGTTTTTTCCTCTGGGCCTTGGCAAGGGCCCTCAGAAGGGTCTCCCTGTCAAATATGTAGTTGCCCATGGAGACATAGGCCCTGTTAGGATCGCCAGGCATGGGGGCGGGCTTCCTGGGCTTTTCCTGAAACCCGGTTATCCTTTTGTCGCCGTCGGTGAGGATCACTCCAAAGGACGACGCCTGCTCAAGGGACACCGGCCTGGCCGCCACTGTAACATTAGCGCCTTTTTGGAGATGAAAATCCATCATCTGCCTGATATCCATCCTGTATATGTGGTCGGAACCAAAGACAGCCACCAGCGCAGGCCTGTGGTCCTGTATGAGCGGGATATTCTGGAAGACCGCGTCGGCCGTGCCCTGAAACCACTCCGGTCCCATGCGCATCTGCGGCGGGACAATGGTAACAAAATGGTCCTTGATGAGCGACGACAGCACCCAGTTGCGGCGCGTGTGTTCGATAAGGGATTGGGACTTGTACTGCACGAGCATATAGATGGAGTAGATGTGAGAATTTACCAGGTTGCTCAACACAAAGTCCGCTATCCTGTATCGTCCGCCGAAAGGCACTGACGGCTTGGACCTGAAAGATGTCAGCGGAAAGAGCCTCTCCCCCTTGCCGCCTGCCAGGACTATTGCGAGTATCTTAGGGTATGACACGGCGCCTCCATCCGGAATGCATTATTAAGTCATTTGTCGGACGCTTCCAGTACAGTATAAGTAACAAGGCCCGAATGGTCAAGCAGCCGGGACCCGGAACCAACCGTGGGATTTTTTCAAAGGCGTATTATTTGTTAAATTATATTTCTTGATATACAATTATCCAGGGTCAACGGGGAGGTCATGAAATGAAAGTTGCCGGCAGCGGAGAGTGGAGGATATTGCTGGTTGATGATGAGCCGCAGATACTTGCAGCCAACCAGGCCATTCTGCGAGGCGCAGGTTACGACAACATAATCACCCTTGAGGACGGCAATCAGGTTGTCCCCCTTCTTAATATCCCGGGGCCGGAGATAGGGATAATAGTGCTGGACCTTCATATGCCGATTGTTTCGGGCGCTGAACTTCTTCCTCTTCTGAGCGCCGATTTTCCCCATATTCCGGTAATCGTCATGACCGGTGTCGATCAGATTGAAACAGCCGTAGAGTGTATCAAGGCAGGCGCCGTAGATTACCTTGTGAAACCTGTTGAAAGCAGCAAATTCGTTTCAGTAATAAGAAGGGCCCTTGAGATATATAACCTGCGCAGGGAGGTCGAAGCGCTTAAACAGCATCTCCTTTCCGGCTCCCTCAAAAGCAATGACGCCTTTTACGCCATCATAACCCGAAGCCGGAAGATGCAGGCCATATTCCAGTACGTTGAGGCCGTTGCTCCTTCCGCAGCCCCGGTCCTTATCACGGGCGAAACAGGGGTCGGCAAGGAGTTAATAGCAAAGGCCATACACAAACAGAGCGGAAGGGCGGGAAAATTTGTTCCCGTCAATGTAGCAGGTCTGGATGACGATATGTTTTCGGATACCCTTTTTGGCCATAAAAAGGGCGCCTTTACAGGTGCGGTCCAGGCCAGAGAGGGTCTGGTTGAAAGGGCTGAAAATGGAACGTTATTTTTGGATGAGATAGGAGACCTCAATGCCTCCTCACAGGTAAAACTCCTGAGACTGCTTCAGGAAAATACGTATTATGCCCTCGGCTCCGATGTGGAGAGAAAGAGCAATGCCCGTATTGTCGTTGCGACAAACAGGGGCCTTCAGTCCATGCTGAAAGACGGCCTGTTTCGCAAGGACCTGTACTATCGTCTCTGCTCTCACTCTATCGACATCCCTCCGCTGAGGGAGAGGGCCGAAGATGTACCGCTTCTGATTTCACACTTTGCGGCCGACGCCTCAGAAAAAGCAAATAAGGAAAGTCCGGAGATCCCCCCCGAATTGATAGCCCTTCTGACCGGCTACGCTTTTCCTGGCAATGTTCGTGAGCTGCAGACACTGATTTTTGATGCAGTCATGAGGAGCCGGTCCCGCATCTTGAATATGGAAAGCTTCGCGCACATCGCTGCCGCGTTGACCCCCCCGGCCGGAACATCTCTTCCTCCGCTTAAGCAAAGGGAGACCGACACCTGTTTACTTGAGGAAATTTTCGGGCATTTCCCGACACTCTCTGAAATCGAAACATACATGCAGGATGAGGCCTTAAGGCTTTCAGGCGGTAACCAGAGAATTGCTGCAGCATATCTGGGGTTGACCCGACAGACCTTCAATAAGCGATTAAGAAGAGCTGACTGACCTCCCAAGAGGGTGCAACTTTTGTTGCTTGAGCAACAAAAGTTGACATGCCGAAAATTAATCAAAACTAATTGATTTCCAGCTAAAAAAGATTTGATAAGGCACTGCTTGTCAACTTTAGGCTCTTCACACTGTCTTTGGCTCTACATCTCCGTATTTCTATAACCTCTTGATTTCATTTTGGAAAGCTTACAGCAACTGCACGGCATGCATCTTGCAATTATAGTATGGCAATTCACAAGAAAATGGGGGGGCAATGAACAGGACTGAACTCATAGACAGGATAGCTATCGGGGCGAATATCTCCTTTGAACAGGCTTCAAGATCTCTTGATACTATTATTAATTCCATAGTTGGAACGCTGAAAAGAGGCGACAAGGTAATGCTCCTGGACTTCGGGACCTTCCATGTTGCCAAAAGGAAAGTCAGGACAGTGCTCCTGCCCGGGACATCATCTGAGCCAATCGTGCCTGCTGTGAAGGTCGCGAGGTTCACCTCCGGCATGCTTCTTTAGCCGTCGAATTTTACTGTCCGAACACCCTTTTGAAGATGAAGTCAATGTTTCTTAAATAGTAATCCATATCAAATATCTCTCTCACCTCTTTTTCGGTGAGCTGTTTGCTGATATCTTTATCTTTCAGTAGCTGCCCCATGAAGTCCTTCCCTTCCTGCCAGCTTTGCATGGCGTTGCCCTGCACCAGGGCATAAGCATCCTCTCTTGTCATTCCTTTTTCCGTGAGGGTGAGCATGACTCTCTGGGAGTTATGGAGTCCGCGGCTATGCTCCATGTTGGCCTTCATCCTCTCAGGATATACATTAAGGTCCCTGAGTATCCCCGTCATCCTGTTGAGCATATAGTCGGTCAGTATTGTGCTGTCCGGGATTATGATCCTTTCCACAGAGGAATGGGATATGTCCCGTTCATGCCATAGGGCGATGTCTTCCAGTGCAGCAAGCGCGTTTGAGCGCACCACCCTGGCAAGGCCGGATAGATTCTCGGACCCGACAGGATTTCGCTTGTGCGGCATTGCCGAGGAGCCCTTCTGCCCTTTGGTAAAAGGTTCTTCGGCCTCAAGCACTTCGGTCCTCTGAAGGTGCCGCAGTTCGAGCGCTATCTTTTCCACACCCGCCGCTACAAGCGCAAGTGCGGTCATGTACTCGGCGTGCCGGTCCCGCTGCACAACCTGGGTTGCAATGGGTTCCGGCCTGAGCCCGAGCCTGGCGCAGACCAGTTCCTCAAGTTCGGTCGGGACATTTGAAAAAGTGCCCACTGCGCCTGAAAACTTGCCTACGCTTATGGCCTCCCCGGCCGTCTGCATACGCCTGAGACCCCTTTTGGCATCCTCATACCAGAGGGCAAACTTCAGGCCAAAGGTCATGGGCTCGGCATGGATGCCGTGGCTCCTGCCCATGCAGGGCGTCTGCTTGTACCTGAAGGCCTGTTCCTTCAGGACCTCCATCAAGTCCCTGATATCGGCTATTATGATTTCAGCAGCCTCCCTCATCAGGAGGGAAAGGGCAGTGTCAACAACATCAGATGAGGTGAGACCCTTGTGTACGAACCTTGACTCAGGCCCTATAAACTCTGACAATGAGGTCAGAAAGGCGATTACATCGTGCTTGACGGTCTTTTCAATCTCATCTATGCGCGCCGTGTCAAAGCCGGCCTTTTTCCTGATGACCTCAAGCGCTTCCCCTGGAATCTGCCCCAGTTCGTGCCAGGCCTCGCAGGCGGCCAGTTCCACATCCAGCCATTTTTGGAACCTGTTTTCGGGCTCCCAGAGCTTGCCCATTTCAGGGCGGGTATAACGCGATATCATGTTGCCTCCCTAATGTTTCCCCTCAACTTACTCTCCTTCTGCCAATACTGTCCTGTTCCTCCCCTGGTGCTTGGCGCTGTACAGGGCCTTGTCGACCGCGTTACAGATGGCCGTCGGATCCTTATAGCTCGGGAACACGGCAATACCGCAGCTGAAGGAAGACGAAAATTCGCCCTTTCCGGACAGATGCCTTATCTTCTGAAAGCTGTCGCGTATGCCGTCCATTATGCTCAGGGCTGACGCGGTATCCGTGTCCAGCAGTATTACCGCAAACTCCTCTCCGCCGTAACGGCCGACTATGTCGGTCTTGCGCACCCTCTGCCTGAGAAGCCTGGAGAGACTCAGTATGACCTGGTCCCCGGTCGGGTGCCCGTAGGTATCGTTGACGGACTTGAAGAGGTCTATGTCTATCATGGCAAAGGCCAGCTTCCCGTTTCGCCTCGAGGCCTTTGCAAGTTCCACGTCCAGGAACTCCTTTGTCTTTGTGTGGTTAAGCAGGCCGGTCAGGCTGTCGCACTGCATGAAGGAGCGGATTATTCGCATGCGCTCGGCCCTGACGGCGACCGAGGATATAAGGTGCTCAGGTTTAATGGGCTTTGTGAGAAAGTCGTCACCGCCCATGCTCATGGCCTTGAACTGCTTGTCTGTGTTTGTTTCGGCCGAGAGAAAGACAATGGGGATACTGAAAAAAGCAGGCATCTGGCGGATGGTCTTTGACAGTTCCATGCCGTCGCAGCCGGGCATGTACATATCCATAAGTATAATGTCCGGGTTAAACTCGATAAGCGGATCGTACACCTTCATCGGGTCATTGACAACCTCCGTTACCATACCCGCATTCTGGAGTATCAGGGCGTGGTAAGCCGCCATTTCAGGATCGTCGTCTACGATAAGCGCCCTATAAATTATTTCCTCTTTGTCCCTGGTCAGGGCGTCCAGTGCGTCTATCAGGTCGGTGATATTTACAGGTTTGGCAAAATACGCGTCCCCGCCCGCCCGGACCGCCCTCAGGCGCGCAAGGAGATCGTTCCTGGCGGAAATAAATATAACAGGCACATGGGCCGTGAATTCCTTCCGCAGTCTGGCCACGGCCTCCACGCCGGCAAGGTCGCCTTCTGGAAAAATAATATCGGCTATGATCGCAGCAGGCTGCTTCTCCCTTACTGCGCGGGACATGCCTTGCAGTTCATCAAAGATCCTGACCTCATAACCGAAAAAGCTTATCTGAAGGAAAAGGTTCTGAAGGACATACGGATCATCTTCTACAAGATACACAAGCCTGTTTTCGGTCTTCTTTCCGGGCTCCGAAGGAAGGGCCGGATAGGCCCTGAAATCTTCCCCGCCGTCATTGTCCTCCAAATGGGACAGGGCGTCCCTTACAAAGCCGAGCCTGGTCCCGATGTCTGCGATCCGGTGGTCGTCCGGTCTATCACCGGACTGAAGAAGCGTCTTCAGGAGCCGCTCAAGGATAAGCGCCCCATCGCTCATCTCCTTATAACCAAAAGACGCGCTGGACCCCTTTATGCTGTGGGCCAGGCGGTGAAAGTCGGACAAACCGTCAAAGGCCATGGGATCAAGCTTTAACCTCTCAAAAAATGCCTCCAGGTCCCTTACCCTGTCCGGCAACTGGCGGACATAGGCCTCACGCAGGGACTTCATTTTTTCGCGTATGTTCTCTTTGGGCTTCATTGCCCGCTCTCCCCCAAAAACTTTTCAACGGCGTCCACTACGGTCTCCTGTATATTTTCATCCTTCAGCAGGTAAAGGTCGACGCCGGAGTCGGCCAGCCTTCCTGAGGCATCATCTCCTGTCAGGAGTATGAAGGGGACCTTTGTCCCGGTTTGCCTGAGGAGCCTGAAAAGTTCGAGGCCGTCCATACCGGGCATGTTCATATCGGAAATCACGAGCCCGATGTCCCCACGCGCATTAAACTTATCAAGGGCCTCTGCGCCGTTTTCAGCAGTCTCCACCTCATAGTCCTGCGACCGGAGGACCATCGCAATCATCTCCCCGACAAAGGGATCATCATCCACAAGCAATATCTTCAACCGGACACCTCCATATATTGAATATCAACCCGCCAGGTTACGTATCGTCTCAAGCAGGGTCGTCTGCTCAAAGGAGCCTTTCACTATATATGCGTCCGCCCCTACCTGTATGCCCCTTCGCTTGTCCTCTTCCTTTTCCCTGGAGGTTACGATGATAATCGGGGTGTCCTTGTATGCCGGCTCGGCCCGCAGTTTTTCCGTCAGCGAGAAGCCGTCAAGGCGCGGCATCTCCACATCGGTGATGACTACATCATACTTGAACTCCAGGGCCTTCTCAAACCCGTCAACCCCGTCCCCGGCAACAGTGACCGTATAACCGTAAGACTCAAGGATGCTCTTCTCTATCTCCCTCGTGTTCACGGAATCATCCACAACCAGGATGTTCAGGCCGGCCTTCTCCCCCGCTTGGCCGGCAGGCGCATGCACGGCCTCCCTCATCTTTCCGGCAGCCTCAATAACAGCGGGGATGTGGAGCACATTTATTATCTCGTTTTTGCCCGATATGGTAACGCCCGAGACAAGGTTTATGCTTTTCATATGGGGCGGCAGGGACTTGATGACCATGTCCTCCTCATCAAGCAGGGCGTCAACAACAAGCCCCAGCTTTTCATTGCTGACGCGCACGATAATTACAAGATAGGTATCCCTCTTGCCGCCGTGGTCTCCGGGCATTTTCAGGATGGCTGAAAGGTCTGTCACAGGTATGAACTCATTGCGCAGGCGGATCGCCCTTTTGTCCACTACGCGCATGAACTCGTGTTCCGGGACGCGGATTATCTCGGCTACGTAATGGGCGGTAATGGCGAATATCGTACCCGAGGCCTCTATGAGCAGGATGCGCATCACCGCCAGGGTCAGGGGCAGCCTGATGGAAAAAGCAGTGCCCAGGCCTGCCCTGGTCTCAACCCTCACCGCCCCCCGCAGGTCCTCCACGATGTTCCTTTTTACGACGTCCATGCCGACACCACGGCCTGAGACATCGGTTATTATGGCGCTCGTACTGAAGCCCGGCTGGAAAATAAGGTCAACCAGGGCGGCATCCGTCATGCCCGCAATTTCCTGTTCGTCCAGGAGTCTCTTGCGCAGGGCCTTTCCCCTGATCTTTTCAAGGGGTATGCCGCCCCCGTCGTCGGCCAGTTCAATCAGCACGCTTCCGGCGTCATAACAGGCGCTCAACCGCAATGTGCCGCAGGCAGGCTTGCCGGCCTTTGTCCTTTCCTCGGGCCTTTCAATGCCATGGTCCAGTGAGTTCCTGATCATATGGACAAGGGGGTCTCCAAGTTTGTCTATCATTTTTTTGTCCAGCTCTATCTCCCCGCCCTCAACGATAAAGTCTGCTTCCTTTCCAAGTGAACGCAGGATATCGCGTACCATCCTGTGCAGGGAATCAAATACCGTTGAAAGGGGGACCATCCGCATTGTCAGGGCCTTGCCCTGGAGTTCGTCCGTGAGAAAGTCACTGATATTGGCGTCGTCCCTGATATTGATCAGAAGTTCCCTGGCCTTGATGTAAAGCGCATGTGCCGAGCCCGACAGGGCATCCCGGCAGCCGTTTACGGGCCCCTGCTCCGGATCCATGTCAAGGAGCATTTCCATATGCCTCAGGGCGGCCCGTTCCACTTCCCTGACGTCAAGCAGGCGCTGTTTAAGACGGTTCCGGTTTGAGACGATCTCGCCCATGAGTTTAATAAGTTCATCGAGTTTATCAGAGTTTATCCTGACCGTATCAGAGGCCTTTGCGCGTGCAGACTCCTTCGCCGGCTTCTCCTGTCCGGCATCTCTGACCTTCGGCTGCACATCTTCCGTTACTGCAGTTTCTGTCTGCTCCTCTGAGGTCACTGCCTCCTCAACCTTCGGAACAGCGGGCGCGGGCCCTTTGTCGGCATCCTTTACAGTAAGCTTTCCTTCCGCCGCATTGGCGAGTTCCTCGCAAAGGGCGCTGTTGTCGGCCGTGAGTTCCTCCCCTGAGGAAGTCTTTTCTATCATGTCCGATATGGCATCAACGGCCTTAAACAGGAGGTCGGCAAGTTCCTTTGAATGGCCTATCTTCTTTTCCCTCAGGGCGCCCAGCGCATCCTCCAGCTTGTGGGCTGTTTCGGTTATGGCGGTAAGCTTCATCATCCTTGATGACCCTTTTATGGTATGGGCGGAACGGAAAATAGCGTTTATGTTCTCCGAGTCTCCAGGCTCCTTCTCAAGGACCACCAGTCCGGCATTCAGCTTCTGAACGTGTTCCCGGGCCTCTTCCACAAAACGCCCGAGAAATTTTTTCATGTCAAACGCCATATCTGCTCCTCAGTCCTGCGATATTGCGCCTGCAGAGTCGCTCAATCTCCTTCTCTCCGGATGAAAGGGAAAAGAAGGTAAAACCGTGTTCCCCGCCGCCGCCTTTGCCGATCAGCCTCGCAACTATCTCATATTCACGACACGCCTTGTCCGCATCCCCGGCAGTCCTGTATATCTCTGCCAGATAATAATGCGCAGGCCAGATAGAGGGACTTATATAGAGCGCCTCCCTGAACCTTTTGAGCGCGGCCTTGTCGTCCCCCCTGGTCCTTGAGATCAGTCCGAGAAGCAGGTACGCCTCGGGATGCCATCTGTCCAGTTCAAGCCCCTTAAGGCAGGCCTCTTCAGCCTCCTCAAGCCGCTTCATGTTCATCAGGACGCCCGCCTTCAGAATGCAGGCCCCGGCATGGGAAGGGGCCGGAGACAGGAGGCGTTCAAGATGTTTGAGGGCCTCGCCGTATTTCTTGTCCTTCGCGGCCGATACCGCAGCTTCAAAAAGTTCTCCGTCTTTCTCTCCATCCTCCGCAGCCGTCACGGCCTGTTGCACCGGAGGCCTTTTACCGGCCCCGATCCGCGTCCTCTGCTCAGTGCCGGCGGTCACGCGTCCTGCGTCTGATGCAGGTTTGCCGGGTTGCAAAGCAACGTGTGCCGGTTTTTGCCGTTTCCAGGCATGAGTGTGATGCGCGTTCCGGACCGGCTGCGCAGCGGCTTCCTTTCGGAAAAAATAAAGTCCCTCAAGCTCTGCCAGTGAGAGCAGCCCGCTGTTATGAAAAATGGTCTCTGTGGAACTCACAAACATTACGCCCTTTTCCTTGAGGAGACCGGCCAGTATCGAAAAAATCTTTTCCTGGATCTCGGCCTCAAAATAGATTGAAACATTACGGTAAAAGATAATGTCCAGGCCTTCCAGTTCATCGGAGTATGAATCATCCAGGAGGTTGAGCTTCCTGAAAGTCACCCTGTTGCGCACAAAATCCTTTATCCTGTAGCGGCCGGGGCCTAAGGACTCGAAATATTTTTCCTTGAGACCGTCGTCCCCGCCCCTGAAGGAATTTGAACTGAACACACCTTTTTGGGCCTTCTCCAGCGCCTTGTCATCGATGTCCACACCGAAGACCGAGATAAAGTCCCCGATCCCGCGGCCGAATTTATCCATGGCAGCCATGACTATCGTATAAGGCTCCTCCCCGGTTGAGCAGCCTGCGCTCAGGATATTTATCTTTTCAGCCCCCCCGGCGCGACCGAGCATATCGGGAAGGATCTTTCCGTTCATGAGCCTGAAATGCGCCGGCTCCCTGAAGAAATATGTCTCATTGACGGTGAGCAGGCTGATGAGACAATGGAATTCCTCCATGTCGGCCTTCAGCATGGCCAGGTACTCATTGCCGGAGCCTGCGCCCTTTTGGGACATCCTTCTCTTTATGCCTGCCGCGAGGCTGCCGCTCCTTATGTCATCGAAAGACAGCCCGCACTTTTTCTTTATCAGGCACTTGAAAGGAGCGAGGTCCATCATAGCCCCTCCTATTACCCTGTCACAATCCTTATGAGTTCTCTGCCGATCCTGTCTATCGGAAGTATCATGCCCACGCAGCCGCTGTCAACGGCGACTTTGTTCATGCCGTAGACGATTGATGACTTCTCGTCCTGGGCCAGGGTCATACCCTTTGCCTCTTTTATGCTCTTCATGCCCTGTGCGCCGTCCATGCCCATGCCCGTAAGTATGACCCCCACCGTGTCCGGGCCGTACACGGTCGCTGCGGACCTCAAAAGGGCATCGCAGGAGGGACGGTAGATATCATTCGCTTTTCTTTCGGTCAGGACAACCTTGCGATCCCGGCCTACCTCCATATGCCTCTCCGACGGAGAGATATAGACCGTACCGGCTGACAGGCATTCCCCTTCGGAAGCAACCTTGACCTTCATGCGGATCCCCTTGCTCAACCACTCCACCATGCCGCCTACGAATCCGTCGGCCATATGCTGGGCGATTACGACCGGACATGGGAAGTCCTGCGGAAGGGCCGAAAGTATTATCGAAAGGGCCGCGGGCCCGCCCGTTGATGAGGCGATAGCAACCAGCCTCTCCCCGGCCGCTCTGCTGAAAATCGGCTTTACTGCTCCGCCCGGCTCCGGGACAAGCCTCTTTCCCTTCATATGGGTAATCACCCTGATACCGGCCAGCATCTTGATCTTGGCTATAAACTCGTGCGCCGCTTCAATACTGACATCCGGCTTGGCCACCAGGTCCAACGCGCCCTTGGACACGGCGGCATAGGCAGTCCCGGCATCGGACTTTGTGGTGACAACTAATATCGGGACTGCGTGCAAGGCCATAATCTTTTCTATGGCTTCAAGACCGTTCATCACCGGCATCTCAATGTCCATCGTAACCAGGTCGGGTTTCAGCTCTGCTACCTTTTGAAGCGCTTCCTTTCCGTTGGCAGCCTCGCCGGCCAGGACAATGTCCTTGTCTGTGGCCAGGACATCGGCTATCAGTTCCCTTGCAAATGAACTGTCATCTACAACAAGTACCCTTATAGGCCTCATATGTTATCCACCTGCGTCAAGTTTGAATTGCTCCATCAGGACCTGCAACTCATCTGAGAGTCTCGTCATCTCACTGCTTATCAGGCTTATTTTATCAATTGCCTCCGTGGTCTGGCCCGTACCCGCCACTATTTCCCTCAGGGCCATTACCACCTGGTCCCCGGCAGTCTTCTGTTGCTGCGTGGACAGCGATATCTGCTTGGCCGCCTCGGTCGTGGCATGCGCCGCATCCACTATATCTATAAGTAAAGACGCCGTGCTGTTGGAATATTCCATTCCCTCCTGTATCCCTTTGGACCCTTTTTCAGAGGCGATAACCAGCCGGTTTATGGATTCCTGTATCTCGTTTATCTTTCCTTCGATCTCACCAGTGGACTCCATTACGCTGTCAGCCAGCCTCCTGATCTCAACGGCCACGACCCCGAACCTCTTGCCTGCCTCCCCGGCCCCGGCAGCCTCAAGCGCCGCGTTGAAGGCTATCAGCTTGGTCTGGTCCGCTATGGTGTTAATTATCTCCATTATCTTTGTTATTTCCTTTGACTTCTTGCCCAATTCAAGTATCTCGTCTATGCTGTGCTGATTGTCGTTATTGATATCAGCCATTTTCATTATGACGGTCTCTATCGCAGTAGCGCCCTTTTTGGTGTCTTCCCAGGTCCTGGTCGCTATGTCCACGACCGACCCGGAATGCTCGGCTATCTGGAAAGATGATGCGGAGAGTTCCTCCATGGTGGAGGTTATCTCCGATACGGACGCCGACTGCTCTGAGGAAACGGCCGCCTGCTCCTGTATGGCCACTGAAATATCGTAGGCGGAGCTGCGTACATTTCGTATTGCCTCTGAGACCTGCCCGATGACGGCCTGCAGCTTTCCCTTAACCCTGGCGCCGAGGCAGGTCATGCCGGCAAACAATATTGCCAGAAGTAAAATTGAGACGAGGATTGCGGCAGTCACTGAGTTCGAAAATGCAAAAACAGCAATAATCACGGCGATTACCACGGTAATGGAAATCATCAGAGAAAAGTTAAACTGTTTAAGGGTCATAAGTCCTCCTCACTGTCAGTGCAAATAGTTGCCGGCTCGCGGCCGGGGAAGTTTGTCAAAATCAAGCAGCAATATTACCTCTTCGTTCCTGATTGCCACCCCCCATATCGCGCTTGAAGCGCAGCTCGCCTCAACAAGCGGAGGAAGAGACCTCAGGGAATCAAGACAGAAAGAGGGCATGTCGTCGGGCGCACCCACCAGCACTCCACAAGGAGGCGTCTCTCCCTTTATCAATAAAACCCGGGGGCAATCATAGCCTGCGGGACCGGGGCGGAAAGGCGTCAACTCGTGCAGCGGACTGTAAAAGAGCCCCATCGCATCAGCCTCCTCAACGTTAAGAATTCCTCCAACCTGCGCTGTGTCAACGCCCATCCTGACCCCCATGACAGTGAACGTCAGAAGCTGCAACTCTTCAGCCGGCGGGGTCCCAATGTCAGCAGCAGTTTTCATGAAGCGATCTTTGCAAATATCTTCCCCACATCAAGAAGGGTCACGTTTTTGTCCATGCAAATCAATTCACCGGCCACAAGGTCGCCGATCTCAGCCCTCAGTGTTGAAAGGGCGGGTTTAACAGAGCTTACCGGCATATCCGATACGTCCTCCACAGAGTCTACCCGTATGCCCGACTTCACGCCGCCCCTGGAGGCCACGACTATGCGGCTTTTATCTGTTTGCACGGAGTCCGACAGGCCCAGAAACCCGTTGATGTTAATCACCGACTCTATGTCGCCCCTTATATTGATTATTCCAGGGATGAAGTCCGGTGAACCCGGGACATAAAAGATATTGGACACATGCAGGATCTCCTTTATGTCCTCACCGTGAAATGCGTAATAATCCCCAAGGAGTGTGAAGATGACGATCTTGACAGTCTCTTCCTCAACATCCACGATCTTTTCTCCAGCCCTGCGCCTCTTCAGTTCGTTCAGGATGCTATCGCTCTTTTTCTCGCCGGCGTTCATTTCACTCCGCATTAATCCCCGACGCACTGCACCGGGTTATTCAATAACAATGTTGATTATACAATGCCCCACCCCACAATTGCAGCGCTGAGGCCGTCAAATATTCCCCCTTAAGAAAGGGGGAATTGAAAAATACTACATCCCCAGTACTTCCCTTGCCTTTCCAACAATCTCGTCGGGGTTAAACGGCTTGGTCACGTATACGTCCGCGCCTGCCTCGTTGCCCTTCTGTTTGTCGAATTCCTGCCCCTTTGCAGTCAGCATCACGACGTAGACGTCCTTCATGTCCAACTCTTTTTTGACCGCGTGGCACACATCAAACCCGTTCATCTTCGGCATCATGATGTCCAGGAATACGAGCCTCGGCTTTTCGGCCTTTATCAGTTCCAGGGCCTCCTCTCCGTTTTCCGCCATGATAAGCTCCACACCTTCGTCCTCAAGTTCCTCCAGCGTCTGTTCAAGCAACAGCCTGATATGCGGCTCGTCGTCAACTATAAGTATCTTTGCCATGCGCTCCCTCCTTGGTGCTATAGACTTGATATAAATTTTACGGCAGGGGAAGCGTGAAGAAAAAGACGCTCCCCTGTCCGGGCTCGCTCTCCGCCCATATCCTGCCGCCGTAGTGTTCGACTATCTGTTTGCATATCGGCAGGCCCAGACCAGTGCCCTTGGGCCTGTCGGTGTGTATATCGCCCACCTGCTTGAACCTCTCAAAAACCAGCAGCAGGTCCCCTTTTGCTATGCCTATGCCGTTGTCTTCTACGCTTATGGTAACGACGTCTCCGGTCCTGACGGCCCTGCATGTCACCTGCCCCTTTTCCGTAAACTTCACGGCATTGGAAAGAAGATTGAGCAGCACCTGCAAAAGCCTGTCTCCGTCAGCCTTTATATCCGGCAGACCTTCCTCTATGTCCCGGAGCAGCAACAGCTTCCTTTCCTGAAACAGAGAGGCCGAGGCGTCTGCCGCCCGTTCTATGAGCTGTTTGAGGGACAAGGATTCATCCTTCCATTCGACCTTGCCCGCCTCCATCTTGGCTATGTCCAGCACGTCGTTGATAAGCGCAGCCAGCCTCTCCCCTTCCGATATTATTATGCCGAGATTGCCTGAAACCTGATCAATACTCTTTTGCGCCTTTCCGTCTGTCCGGTCTATGGCCGGGAAAAGCACGTCTTCCAGCTTTTTCCTGATAAGCTTGGTAAAGCCGATGATCGAGGTCAGGGGCGTCCTCAACTCATGGGACACTATGGAAATGAAGTCGTTCTTCATACGGTCCACTTCCTTTTCCATCGTTATGTCTCGCACTATCACGAGGGAACCGATGTACTCATAGTCAATGTCCCTGAAAGACGATTTCTTCCCTATGGCCGTGGCGGACGCCCTCGCTATCCCGCCCCCGGGCAGGTCCATGTCGGACGTAAAAAGACCGTCCCTTTGCGCGCCGGTCTTTTCCATCAGTTCGATAAGCGTCCCCTTGAGTATCTTCGAGTAGCTTTTGTCTATTATGTCCCGGTCCCTGAGGTTGAACATTGCCTTGATGGCCGGGTTGGTCAGGGTGACCAGGCCCTCTGCGTTTGTGACCAGCAGTCCGTCCGGCATATTGTTTATGATGGCGGTCATCGAGGAAAGGGCGTTCTCCAGTTCGTTGGTCTTTATTGACAGGTCCGCTATGAGCTGAAGGTTCCTATTTTTCAGGGCCTTCTTTTCAAGGGTCTTTTTTATCTTGATGTCTATGGTGTCCTGAATGAATTCATCCTTTATCAGGTAGTCTTCCGCCCCGCTGTTCAGGGCCGTCATGACCACGTCTATCTCCTTGTTGCCGCTCAGGACAATGATCGGCACGTCCAGGATGTTTTCCTGCAGCTCATTAATCAGTTGCTGTCCGTTCATCTCGGGCATATTCATATCGGTCAGGATCAGGTTTATCGAGGGATCAGACACAAAGGCCTCAAGCGCCGCCTTGCCGTTTTCAGCGGTGGTGACCATATACCCGCCGTCCACGAGCACGGATTCCAGGAGTTCCCGTACAAAGGGGTCGTCATCCACAAGAAGTATCTTGTACTCCCCATTTTTCATGATACTTGCCCCTGTCCGGTCGGAAGCACAAATATAAACTCACTGCCTTTGCCCGGTGCGCTCTCTACCCATATCCTGCCGCCGTGCCTCTCTACGATATGCCGGCAAATGGGAAGGCCTATGCCCAGACCCGAGGGTTTACCCGTCAGGGAATCCCCGGATTGCATGAACTTGTCAAATATCCCTGTCAGGTCCCGGTCGGGTATGCCCGTGCCCGTGTCCCTTACGCTCACCCGCACGCCTTCAGGCGTGCCTTTGGCTGAACAGGTAATGGATCCCTGTTCAGTGAACTTTACCGCATTGAGAATCAGGTTGTTCACAAGCAGGGCAAGCCTGTTGCTGTCGCCGATAATCTCCGGCAGGCCTTCCTCAATCTCCCTGTGAAAGACAATGCCCTTTTCCTCCAGGGGAACGGCGACGGCAGGGACCACGCTTTCAATTATGTCCCGCATGGATACGGGTTCCTGTTTCCACTCGGCCCTGTCGTCCTCCATCTCGATCATGTAAAGTATGTTGTTTATCATGCGAGTCAACTTCTCCGCCTCAAAGATTATGATGTCCATGTTCTTTATAAGACGGTCCTTTTCCGAAGCCGCCTTTTCCGCGTCAGTGTGCAGGCCCTTGGCCAGCTTTTTCCTGACAAGGCCGGCAAAACCCATCACCGACGTCAGCGGCGTCCGGAGTTCATGGGAAATAGTGGACAGAAAGGCGGTCTTCATCCTGTCCAGCTCTATCAGTTTACTATAAGCCGTCCTGAGCGCCTCGGCTTCTGCAACCGACTTGCCGAGCCTCCTTATCTCCCGTTCCATTTCCGCCTTTTCCAGGGCCCTGCCGACCATGAGTATGATCCTGCTTAGCTGGGGCGGTTTTTCCACAAAGTCATAGGCCCCGAGTTTTATCGCCTCCACGGCGGTGGGTATGTCCCCGTAGGCGGTTATCATTATGACCGGCACATCCGGGTCAGCCCTCCTCAATTCCTTGAGCACGGCAATACCGTCCATGCCCGGCATCCTGAGGTCCAGGAGCACGGCGTCCGGTTGCTCCCGCAAAAAACAGTCAAGCGCAGTATTGCCGTCGGCGGCCTGTGAAGTAAGAAAGCCCTTGCCCGAGAGGGCCTCCTCAAGTGCAAACCTTACGATCTCATCGTCGTCAACAATCAGTATCTTTTTCATTGCCTCTCCCCTTGCAACAGTCCTTCTTACAGCTTTATCCTGCCCTTTTCATGGGCGCTGAAAAACGCCCTCACCGCGTCCGCGTCAAACTGTGTGCCTGCATGTTTTCTTAGTTCTGCGAAGGCTATGTCCAGGCTCAGGCCCTTCCTGTACGGCCTGTTTGAGGTCATGGCGTCAAAGGAGTCGGCAACCCCGATTATCCTTGCCGTAATGTCTATCGCATCACCTTTGAGTCCTTCAGGGTAGCCCCTGCCGTCATACTTCTCGTGGTGGTATTTGACCCCCGGTATGACCGTTTTCATCTGATGGACGTGGGAAAGTATCTCTTCACCGTAAATTGTGTGCTTTTTTATGGCCTCGAATTCCTCATCCGTCAGCTTTGATTCCTTCAGCAGTACGTTGTCCGACACTCCCAATTTGCCTATATCGTGCAGGATGGCGGCAAGCCTGAGGCGCACCATCTCATCCCCATTCAGTCCTATTTCCTCTCCTATTGACAGGCTGTATTCCATGACCCTTTTCGTATGGCCTCCCGTATAAGGGTCCCTTTTTTCTATGGTCTCAGCCAGGGTGTGCACCATGGTGAAAAAGGTCTCCTTGAGTTCCTCATAGAGTCTTGCAGTCTCAATTGACGCGGCCGCCTGCGAGGCAAGGGCAGTCAGGAGCTTCAGGTCCTCGGCCGTATAATTGAACAGCTCGAGGCTTATGACTTTTATGACCCCTATCACCTTGTCCTTTATCTTCAGCGGCGCGCAAATCATGGATCTTGCGCTTTGGCCCTCCATGGCCCTCGGATCCAGGAACCTGTCGTTGACAATCTCGGCCCTGCCGGAACAAAATACGCTTCCGGGTATGCCCTGGGTTACCTCTATGGTCTGAAGGACGGAGGACCCATCACTGCTGGAGGCCGCCGTCTTGAGAATCCGGGGGTTATCGTCGGATTGAAGCAGCACCGACACATCGTCGGCCGTTATAACCTTCATAGCCTCGGCCACGACCAGCCCGGCCACCTCGTTGGAGTTCAGGCATACGGCCACGCGCTCGGAGAAGTCATAGAGCATTGTTATTTCCTTGTATTTCCCGAGGGTCTCGGCAGCCAGGGTCTTTTTCTCATTTTCAGCGTTCGCCGCATACCGGACAAGAGAGACAAAGACCGAGAGGTCGCCTTTGCCGCTCACAAAGCCAATGGTCTCACCGCCTATCGTGACCGGCACTTCTCCGACGCCTTCAACAGGGGATCCGAACAGGACATTCCCCCGGGCGTCCCTGATACTGGGGGTTGCGCCTATTGCAACAGCCGTATCCGTCAGCAGGGAAGAAAGTTCCTTTCTGGACAAGAGGCGTTTAAGGTTTATGCCGGACATTACAATACCTCCCATTAACTCCCTGATTCATCGTACAGTTCCTCCAAGTATACCGACGAGCCTATATACCAGTCAAAGCCCTCGAAGTGCCTGACCCAGGCTATCTTATCATAGCTGTAATTGCCGGGGTCCTCGGGCTTGTCCCATTTGTAATAAATCTTGTAGTCCTGCAACCTGGATGCGTTGATCAACTCGTGGAAAAGAGGCCTGCTCGTAAGCGGGTCAATCAGGGTTTCCACATTGGTCCCCTCTATATTCGGGTTCGGGTGGATGATCATATTGAATTTGGAATCGAAGACGTAGATATATCCTGTCTTCGCGATTTTTAATTTCCTCAGGGTAAGACGCAGTTGATCAATTTCATCTCCCTTACGCCTCATGGCCTCATCTTCTATATCGTCAATATATACTCCAGTGCCGACGACCCATTCCCATTCCGGGATAAGCCTGCAGTAAGCTATTTTCCCCTTTGGCTCCTCACCCTGCAACCTTTTCCACCAGTACGAGTGGTATCCCTCTCCATCTCTTTGTGCGATTTCAATCATGGGAGGAATGATCAGGCCCCCCTTTATATCTCTGACTGCGGAGAAATCCGCCCCGTCCGAGGTTGGATCAGGATGGGAGAGGAACACGGATTTCAGATTCGACACGTAAATATAGTCTTTGTTTCCGTATTGAAGGGTCCTCAGTTCCTCCAGCACCTTCTTCTTCGCCTCCTCCTCGGTCAACTCCCCGGCAGCAACCTGCTTCCGCACATGATTAATATGGGACTCCACCAGGAGCACGATATTTTTCAACTCCCTTTTGCGGCTTTCCAGGATGGATTGCCGCTCGGTCTCGATACCCGAACATATCTTATCAACCATAGTGTATACGCTGTCCAATATGGACCGCGCAGCAGTGATCACGTGCTCCCTGAGGAGCCGCGCAGCATCTACGGCCGTTCTCCGGTCTGTCCCTTCAAGGGCCTTAAGCAGGGGCAGTCTGATAAAGAAAGTGCTGCCCTTCCCAAGCTCGCTATCCAGCCATATCGAACCGCCGTGGTGTTCAACGATCTGTTTACTGATAGGCAGTCCGAGCCCGGTCCCCATGGGCTTGTCAGTCAGGGTATCGCCGATCTGCCTGAATTTTTCAAAGACCAAAGCGTGATTTTCAGCGGAAATTCCGATACCGGTGTCGCTTACGGAAAGCTCAATGGAATCTTCAAACACCTCCCTGTCGCCTGCTTTTTTCAATAAGGCATTTACCGTTATAGTCCCCTGTGGGGTGAATTTTACGGCATTTGAGATAAGATTTATCAGGACCTGTATCAAACGGTCCCTGTCTCCACGGATCTCCGGAAGACTGTCTTCGACTTCAACGACAAGGGACGGTCCGGAGGTGTTGAAAAGCGCCGACGTAGCAGCAACTGCCCTGTCAATGACTTCTGCAATGGTGGTCGGCTCATCCTTCCACTCGACCTTGCCGGCCTCCATCTTGGCAATGTCCAGCACGTCATTGATCAGTTTCGTCAGCCTCTCGCCTTCCAGCACTATTATCCCTATATTGTCCCGCACCTGCATAGAAGCCTTATCCACCTTGGGGTTTCCCGGCAGCAGGGCGGGAAACAGTGTATTTTCAAACTTATTCTGTATAATCTTTGCAAACCCCAGCACCGAAGTCAGAGGCGTCCTCAGTTCGTGGGACACTGTTGAAAGAAAATCAGACTTGATGCGGTTGGCCTCCTCGGCAACGTCCCTCGCCCTGACCAACTCAGCCGTCCTCTCCTCCACCTTGCGCTCAAGTGTCATACTATGTTCCTGCAATTCCTTGTTGAGCCTCTGGGTCTCAGCCTGGGCATGGTCCTTCTCCTCTCTCATGATATTTATGCGTTCGGTCAGTGCGAGAGAGAGCACTATGACGTGAAGGCCGGAACCTATCTGGCTGCTGTATTGGGTAAGAAAATTAGCCGGCAGGACACCCCAGGCCCTTAATATGTTCAGTAACACCCCGGCCAGGAACAGGGACCAGGCCAGGAAAAAAGTCCTTGCCGGCTTAAAACCCTTCCTCCAACTCAGGAAGGCCGTCAAAAAGATGAAGAGGATGCTGACGCCCGTGAAAGCAGTGCTCAACCGGATGCCGATGCGGGTCGGGATTAAGAAACTAAGGAGCATTCCGGCTGACCCGACACCGCACATGACCATCATTACACGGTAAAAAGAGGGCTGAACTATCTTCATCCTGAGAAAGCCGGCGGTGAAGGCCATAGCGCCGACGATGGATGCGCTCATGAAAACCTGGAGCGCCTTGCTTTCCCACCAGGGGCTCCCCGGCCAAAGGAACTGGTAGCCTATCCCATTGAGACACAACTGGGCGAAAACATACGGCATAACGCAAAAAACGTACAGCAGGTATATTTTGTCCCTGAGGTAGTAATACACTGAGAGGTTGAACAGGGACATGACCACTGCGATCCCGTAATAAAAACCGAAGAGCAGCAGCGCGGGCTGCTCTTTTGCCGAAAAGTCCTCACGGCCCCAAAGCTTAAGTGGAAAGGACGCGCCGCTTTGGGTTTCAAAGCGGAGGTAAAGGGTCTGTGCTTCTCCGGCACGAAAGTCCAAAGGAAAGACTATGTTGCGATGTCTGAACGGTCGCTCGTCAAAAGGCATGGCCCTGCCCGACTTCACGACTGTGAAGCCGCCCCGGGGAGTCGGCCGGTAAAGGTCGACGCGGTCAATAAGGGGGTTCCCGCACTCGAGCATCCAATCCCCCGGAGGGCCGCCGTTCTTCACTGAAAAACGGAGCCAGAAGACCGATTTTGTATAGCCATAGCTGATTTTGCGGACAGGTTTGAAAAGACCATCTACACCGGGAGCCGACATGTCTGAGATGCCCTTGGTCCCCTCACGATCTTCGTAAACCTCTATGAAGCCGTCGGAATCAAGGTCATACGATGCCTTGCCTCCGGAAAGTGCAAGGACCGGAGCCCCCTCCAGAGCATTTGATACGCTCGGGCGCATCAAGAGCAGGAGGACCAATAAAGTCCCGCAAAGTATGGCCCTATGGTATATTCTTTCGTGCATATTTAATTATGAATCCCACTGTCCACTCATCTCCGGCATCACCTGCCGGGAAATATCTTTTTACGGGAATTGGCCGTAAAAAAGGCCTCCATTACATCGGCCGCGAAAAAGGCGTCCACCACCTCGGGATTATATAGTGTGCCTGAACACCTTCTTATTTCCTCAAAGGCATGGTCCATGCTTAATTCAAGACGAAAAGGCCGTCTTGAGGTCATGGCGTCAAAAGAGTCCGCGACTGCGATTATTCCGGCCGTAATGTCTATATCGTCCCCTTCCAACCCGTCCGGGTAGCCGCTGCCGTCGTAACGTTCATGGTGGCCCCTGACACCCTGGATAGCGCCGCGCAGTTGTTTAATGGGGGACAGGATTTCCTCCCCGTACAGGGGATGTTTTTTCATCTCCGTAAACTCTTCAGGGGAAAGCGGGGCCGGCTTGAGCAGGATGTCGTCCCTGACCCCGATAACGCCGATATCGTGAAGCATCCCCGCCAGTTCAAGCCGCTCCATGTCGTCGCCGGCCAGTCCGAGCACCCTGCCGACGGCAAGACTGTATTCCATTACCCGCTTGGTGTGGCCGCTTGTGAAATAATCACGTTTTTCGATGGTCTCGGCCAGCGTGCGCAAGATGGTGTAAAAGGTCTCGCGCATGCCCTCATAAAGGCGGGCGTTTTCAAGTGAAGCGGCCGTGTGAACTGCCAGACCGGCAAGCAGCTTCAGGTCTGCAGCTTTATAGGCGGCAGGCTGCTCACGGCTTGCATTGATCACGCCTATGACCGCATTTCCGGTCTTCAGCGGGACGCACAACAGGCAACCGCAGGCATTCGGGCCTTTAAGATAACGGGGCTCAGAGGCGACATCGTCAACCATTTCCGCCCTGCCTGAGGACAAGACGCTGCCTGCGATTCCCTCCCCGGGTCCCATGTCCATTACGGGCCCGCGCCTTGTGCCATGGGCCTGCAATATCTCAAGCCTTCCGGTTTCCTTGTTCAAGAGCATCACTGAGGCGCCGGCCGGCCTGAACAGTCGCACGATCTCAGAGATGGTCGAGGCTGCCGCTTCAGACAGCTTTGTGAAGACCGGCAGCCTCTCTGCAAGGTCGTAGATCAGAGACAGATCCCGGTATCTTTCCAGGGTCTCTCCTGCAAGCAACCGTTTTTCAAATTCCCTTTCCGCCAGATGTGAGAGCAGATCCGCAACCGGCGATATTCTTGGACTGCCGCAGACCCAGCCAATCTCCCTGCCCGAGACCCTTACCGCATAACGGGAACCGCTTCCCCCGCCCTCAAGGACCGTAAGAATGGGGCCCTTGTCGTCTCCAATGACAACAGGTTCTCCAATGGAAAAGAGCAGTCCCCGTATTGTCGCCGAACTGTCCCTGCCGTTTACAAGCCTCCCCAGATCAATCTGTCTCATCCGGTTTCCCCTCCGGCAAGTCTTCCCCTCTGCCGGATTCATTACCCAAAAGCACGAAGACCACACGTTCAAGTCCTTTGTTAAAGCGCAGGGTCCTGACTATATCGTGCCTGTCCGAAAGAACGGCGTCTATGATGATCATGTCCGGACGTTCCAGATCAGCCTTCAGAAGGCAGTCACCCCGACTCGCATTAACCACGGCATAGCCCTTCGCCGCCAGCGCACCTGTAAGCATTTCAACCGTGGAGGCGTTTTCATCCACAACCATGACCTTCTTGCGTGAAGCGCCCTGGGATATAAGCGTCCCTATTTCTCCCAAAAGGACGTCCATGTCCACCGGCTTTGTCAGATAGCGGTCCACGCCCACCCTGTATCCGCGTTCCAGGTCCTCTACTATGGAGAGGATTATGATCGGGATATCCATTGTGACCGGGTCGTTCCTGATCACTGCCGCAACGTCAAAGCCGTTCATGCCCGGCATCATGACGTCCAGCACAATCAAGTCCGGCCGTTTCTCCCTCACTTGTGCGAGCGCCTCTATCCCGTCGGCCGCCTCTGTGATGTTATACCCTTCGCTTTCGAGGTCCTGACGAAGGAACCTGCGGATATAGGCGTCGTCATCTACAAGGAGGATATCCCTGCCTTGTCCGGTATACGTGGAGGGCAGGCCTTCCACATGCTCCTTAAGCCTGTTTACCAGCGCATCAAGGGCAACTGTTTTGGAAAATGTCCGGCTGCCGGTTTCCACAGGCAGGGTAATAAAAATAGTGCTTCCCCTGCACTCGGCGCTTTCCACCCAAATCCTCCCCCCGTGGTACTGCACGATCTGTCTGCAGATGGGGAGTCCCAAACCTGTGCCTCTTGGTTTGTCGGTAAGCGTGTCGCCGACCTGCTTGAATTTTTCAAACACCTTCTCAATGTCGGCCTCAGCTATCCCGATTCCCGTGTCCGCAATACTGATCAGTATGCCCTCATCACTGAGAGAGGCCCGGCAGGTCACAGAGCCAGCATCGGTGAATTTAACGGCATTTGAAAGAAGGTTGACCATGGCCTGCACCAGCCGGTCCCGATCACCCGTGACCTGAGGCAGACCTTCAGCAATATCAACATGCAGCCGGAGGCCTTTATGGTCAAAGAGGGGGCGCACGGAGGCCGTCGCATGCCTGATCACTTCTTCAACAGAGACCGGCTCTTTCCTCCAGTCCATCTTGCCCGCTTCCATCTTGGCTATGTCAAGCACGTCGTTTATAATGGCGGTAAGCCGTTCTCCTTCGACAACAATTATGTGCAGATTTTCCTTTACCTGCGTCATGCCCTTGAGGGCCTTTCTGTCTTCCGTGGCCACAAGGGGGAAAATCGAGTCTTCCAGTCTCTTTGAGATGATCCTGGCGAATCCAAGTATGGAGGTAAGGGGGGTGCGCAGTTCGTGTGAGACAAGGGAGATGAAATCGGTCTTCATGTGGTCTATCTCTTTTTCACGGGTTACGTCCCTGATGATGGTCACCGTGCCCATGCATACATTCTCCTCGGACATCTGGTCGGAGGTTTCTGAAGTCGCCTTGTGGAAGATGGGCGCGGCCAATGCCTTGCCTATCCTTCGGCCCGGCAGCTCGATCTCGGCGCTCACCGAATTACTGTGTCCATCCGGTTCGAAACCCTTCATCAGGATGGGCAACTCCTTGCCCAGAAACCTGGACGAGTCCATGCCGACCGGATCGTCTTTAGTCAGGTGAAACATTTCCAGCAGGGCGCGGTTGGCCCTGACCACCTTTCCCTCAGTGTCGGTTACCAGGAGACCGTCCGCCATGTTCTCGACTATTGCGTTCAGGCGGTTGAGCGTGTTTTCCAGTTCGACATCCTTCTTTGCTATTTCCCAGGCCGAATCGTCCAGGCGTTCCAGCATACCCTGCACATCGAACGCCAGGTACTTCAGGGCGCCTGCCAGGGTCTCGAATTCGTCCCCGGACCGCACATCTATGACAGCGGAGTAATCGTGAGCAATAAGACCATTGGCGTAATTCGTCAAAACGCTCATGGGGGTGTTGATGTTTTTCTCGAAAAAGAAATAAATCACAAGGAAACTCACAAGGGACAGGACCATTACAAGGCCTATCTCAACAAGTATTGCCGAACGTATGCTGTTCATTATGATGCCGGTGTCCATGCCCACATGCACATATCCCGCAATGCCGGCAAGGATGGGAGCGGCCACGTCAATATACCTTTTTCCTCCCCGGACCTCCACATTGTGAATAACGGTCTCCGACGGAGAAGATTTAGCCTGCAACACTTCTTCCGGCACGGAAGGGACGAACGTATGCGAAAGGACCTCGCCTTCCCGGTCTATAACGAAAACATACCCGACGCCCTCAATGGCCAGGAACTGGTCGATCAGGGCCTGCATGGTGGAGGCGTCCCGGTTAAGCAGGAGTTCCGTGCCGGAACTCGCGATGCTGTCGGCCACGGCCACACCCTTGGTGCGATATTCGTCCACAAGGTGACTGTAAAGGTTCCAGCCCGAAAAGGCTATGATGGCAAAGACCAGTGACGCCAGTATAACGGACAAAACAACAAGGTTCCTCTTGAAAATGGTTGTCAGCCTCATTTGCGCCAGGCCTCCCAGTCCGTCAGGGGCACAAACCGTCCGTCTCGCACAGTGGTGTAATAGACCCGGTCAAGTCCCTGATGCCTGCCGGCTCCGAAGGTTATGGGGGCCTTTATCCCTAAATCCAGTCCCCGGACGGTTTCCACAACGGCCTTTATATTTGCCCTGTCGTAGTCACCGGCCATCCGTTTCAATATCGCAACCAGCGTCTTGGCATTCAGAAAACCCTCAAATCCCACAAAACTGTAAGGCAGCGGCTGATAAGCGCCCTTCATTAAACTCCCGGGCGGCATGGGCTTGTAACGGTCCATCAGTTCACGGTACTCCCTCACGGCAGGCAGGGATTTATCTTCATAGCTTGGGACGACCTGCGAATTGATGAGGTTGCGCGTATAGTCCCGTCCCGACCGCCGTCCCTCGTCGGACAGTAGCTTGAGCATGCTCTCGGAGCCGACAAAAGAGAGATTGGCCACTGGGATGTCCTGGCCCGCATCCCGAAGCGTCCTGACAAAGGCGGCGCATGCTGCATAGGCGCCGACGGAAATCACAGCGTCGGGGTTGGCGCGCCTCAGGATGGACATCTGTTCGCTCAGGTTTGCGTCGTACTTAGTCCCCCTGCGGTACGTGGCTTCAGCAGCAATCTTAAGACCGTGCCCGGCCAGCGCCCGCCGCACCCCGTCCCACCCGCTCCGGCCGTAGGCGTCGGCCTGGTAAAAAACCGCTATCCTCTTTCTGCCTATGCCGACAAGGTGGTCCACCAGTCCCCTGGTTTCTTCACGGTACGAGGCCCTGAGGTTAAAAACAAACTCGCTGTATGGCCATTCCCGCTGGGGCTGCGCGCCGGTGAAGGGGAAAAAGATATATATATGCCGGTCGCCGAAATTTTTTAAAAGGGGCAGCACGCGGGTCACCGTGGGGGTGCCGACATAATTAAACAGTAGCAGGACATTGTCCTGTTCAATAAGTTTAACAGTGTTATTTATGGCGGGGACGGGGTTGTACCCGTCGTCATAGGCTTGTATTGTTATCTTTTTGCCGTTTACGCCGCCCGTATGGTTTACATGCTCAAAATAAGCCATCGCCCCGCGGTATAGCTCAATACCCAGGCCTTCGGAAGGTCCGCTGAAGGCGGCGGACATGCCCACTTTGATATCAGCGGCACGGGCTGTTCCGGAAAAAAGAAATAGAATTACTAAGAATGCGGAAAGAACTCGTGTAAAATACATTGTAATTGTCCTATAGTTAACGGAGTTCAGATATGACCTTTTCAAATTCCCTTTCCATTATTGTGAATGAATCGTGAGCCTTCGCAATATCCTGGTCCATAAGCGCTTTCTCCACACAAGAAGAGGCGTCACGGAGAGAAAGTGCGCCGATCATTGAAGCCGAACCTTTGAGGGTGTGCGAAAGCAGTTCAGCTGTAGGTATGTCCCCCGAACTGAAAGCATCCCTGAGTCTCTCCATTTGTCGGGGGGCATTACGAATGAATATCTCGCGTATGCCTTTCAGGAGTTTGGTGTCTCCCTCAAGCCAGTCCGGGCTTGAGGTGTCTTTAATATCTGCATTATCGGGCATACTGAGATACCGTAGGGACTTTACACAAAACGTTGTCTCAGAATTGAATTTGGCACTTTTTCGTGCCGCCTTCATCCCTGATCCACAGCAGGACTTTCTTTGACCTTGTGCACCAGTCCCGTAAGTCCTTCTCAAATGTCGGACAGTCCGCAATGACCTCAAGCACGTCTCCCGGTCTCATCTTTACCGCCAGGGCGGTTATCTTGAGGGTGGGTTGTGGACATTTAAGCCCCTTTGCATCCAGCGTCTGAACTGCCATATTACACCTCCAACTTATTTAATTAGCACTAACCGGAGCGCTCAAGGGCCCCATAGCCCTGACAGTCTCCACCATTCCCTTTATGACCGAAACGAATTTTTCACCCTCTCCTGCGGACACATAATCCAGCCTGAACCTGCTTTCTTCTATGCCCATCTGCCTGAGCAGCCTCGAAAGCATCCTGAAGCGCTGGACAGCCCGGTAGTTGCCCTCCTTGTAATGGCAGTCCCCCGGATGACAGGCAAGTATTATAACACCATCTGCGCCCTTCTCAAAAGCGGACATGACAAACTGGGGGTCAACCCTGCCGCTGCACATGACCTTGACCACATTGACGTTGGGAGGATATGGGCTCTGGGCTGTCCCGGCCTTGTCAGCCCCGGCATAGGAACACCAGTTGCAAAAGAACCCGATTATCTTAGGCTCAAACTCCGCCTTCATGCAAGCACCTCCTGTATTTCCGCAAGTATCTCTTCATTTGTGAAATGATTGCCCTTAACGGCCCCCGACGGACACGCGGAAACGCATGTGCCGCAGCCCTGACACAGCACGTCGTTGACCTTCGAGACCTCCTTTTCCGCATCAAAGGATATGGCCTTGTACGGGCACACTGTCATGCAGACCCTGCAACCGGAACACCTGTCCTCATCCACAACCGCCGTAATAGGCTTCACCTCCAGCTTTCTGCCTGCAACGAGTCCGGATAATATGTAGCCGGCGGCCGCCATGCCCTGGTTCATGGACTTCTGTATGTCCATGGGCGACTGGCATGTGCCTGCAAGGTAAATGCCGCGCATCTTGCTCTGGGCCGAGTCAAGCCTGCCGTGCAACTCTTCAAAGAAACCGAACCTGTCCTGCGACGCCTCAAGTATTGCGCTCAGCTTGCCCGAACCTGTCGCGGGCACCACGGCAGGACACAGTATGACCATGTCCGCTGATACGGCGCCGCCGCCGGTCATGGCGTTCCTTACGACCTTTTTGCCGCCTTCATCCTTTATCTCAAGCGTCTCGATGTTCTTGTAACGCAGAAAGGTGGCGTTGTGGTTTTCCATGGCGTGATGGTAAAGCGAAAACTCCTCCTTGCCCGGGATGACCAGTTCCTTATAGAAGTGGTAAATGTTTGTGCCGGGCAGTTTGCTCTCAATCATATGGTTGAACTTTAAGGCATACTGGCAACAGATGCCTGAGCAGTACTCCCTGTGGTTTTTATCCAGGCTTCCGACGCAGTGTATTATGGCAATCGTTTCAGGCTTCCTGCTGTCAGAAGTCTTTATCTCACCGCCGCACGGCCCGTTGGAAGCCAGCATCCTCTCGAATTCCAGTCCGGTGTATACGTCCTTCAGCTTGCCGTATCCCAGATTGGGGATATTGGAGCAGTCATAAAGGGACGAGCCCACTGCCACGACTATCGCGCCGACCTGCCTTTCGATGGTCTGCTCCTGTTCGTCGAACCTGAACACCCCTGCGCCGACAGGGCAAGCCTCGACGCAGGCACTGCACTCTTTGCTGTTCAGCTTAAGGCACATGGAGGCATCTATGAACGGTACGTTTGGCAGCGCGCCCATGAACGGAAAGTCCACGGCCTTCCGCTCATTAAGCCCATAGTTGAACTCGTTGGCAGCGGAGACCGGGCAAGGGCCCACGCACTCGGCGCAACCTATGCACTGGTGCATATCCACATATCGTGGCGACTGTTTTATCTTTACGATGAAGTTTCCGTAAAACCCGGTGACGTCCTCCACCTCTGAGAGGGTCAGCAGTTCGATATTGTCGGCATGTTCGCCGTGCAGTATCTCTCCCATCATGGGCTCCAGCATGCACGGACCGCACTCCATGTTGGGGAAGATTTCCTCATATCTGACGGGCATGCCGCCCAGGACAGGCGTCTTTTCAACAACAATAACCTTCCTTCCTGCCTCTGCCAGGCTCAGAGCCGCCTTGAGGCCTGCCGGGCCGCCCCCTATGACGAGCACATCGGGAGACATATCCAGTTCCTTTTTCTCAAGGGGGTCCTGGAGCATCACCCTGCGCATGGCCGACCTTATGTAGCGGCCGGCCTTTTCAGTGGCCTTTTGCCTGTCCTCAGTTACCCAGGCTATCTGTTCCCGGGAGTTCACCATCTGCATCAGATAGGGATTGATGCCGGCCTTTGAAAGCACCCTCATGAACGTGTTTTCGTGGTCCCTGGGAGAACACGCCGAGATTACCACCCTGTCTATGCCGTGTTCCCTGATGTCTTGTTCGAGAAAGTCCTTTCCCTCTTCAGAGCACAGGAAACCGGTAGTGGTAAAATGCACGTCTTCGGAAAATTCGGAGAGTCCCGCCTTTACCTCTTCAGCATCGATCTTGTCTGAGATGTTCGTGCCGCAGTTGCAGAAATACACGCCTATCTTCATGGCAACCCCCCTTGGTTACTTATAAATTTCAGCCATTATACGGTCCACTGCCTCCGGAACGGCAGCTGCGACTTCTTCGGTCAACTCTTCACCAAAAGACTCGACCTCCACAGCCTCTATGCCCCATATCCTTATGTCCGAAGGCAGTGAGAGCCCCAGCATCCTGCCCATTTCAAGGGCGGTCGGGAGATTTGTATCGTGTGTGCAGACCATATTCCTCGTACAGACAAGGTCTGAAAGGGAGAGTTCATGTAAAGTGCCGGGCTTGCAAGTTCCGGTTACCATCGCATCCACGATCAACGCCCGTTCATAACCTATCAGTTCATCCATAAGCCTCATGCCGCCGGCGCCGGCCTCTTTTACTGTCACTCCGGGGACAGTCCCCATTCTATGACTCCGCGCTGCTCCGTCCATAAATAGGGACAGTCCCCTTAGACGGTCCTTTATTTCCCGGGCAACCTTTATCCCCACGCCGTCGTCCATGAGGATAGGATTGCCGAGACCGATGACTACCGTTTTCATGTTATTTTCTACTCAGCGTCTTAATCACTTCACCCTGGCTGTTCCGCACATTGACCGTCATGGGCATCCTGCCGGGCAGCGAATGGGTGGCGCAGGAAAGACACGGGTCGTAAAGCCTGAAGGCCATCTCTATCCTGTTCAGCATGCCTTCCTCTATGACCTTGCCCTTTGTAATGAGCTTCTCGGCCGCCCTCTTTATGGACATGGTCATGGGGGCATAATTGTTTGTGGTGCCGACGATCATGTTTACCTTTGTAAGCACTCCCCTTTCATCTGATTCATAATGATGAGTCAGGGTACCCCTGGGGGCCTCCACTGATCCGATTCCGATACCCGTTATCTTCTCCGGTATTGTCCTGACCTCGGGTGAAGTTATCTCGGGGTCGGTTGCCAGTTCCAGCATGCGCTCCGCTGCATAGAGCAGTTCAATCAGCCTCGCCCAGTGAGTGGCCAAACGGTGATGGATCGGCTGATACCTTCCGTCAACCTTCTTGCTCCCGAAGGTCTCATACATCCTCTCAAAATGTTCCTGGGCCTTTGGCGTAGCCATACTGTCCGAGACATTAAGCCTGCTGAGCGGGGTCGCGGCGTAGACCCCGCTGTCCATGCCGTCCGTAAAGCCCTTCCATCCGACCTCTTTTAAAAAGGCATATTTCAGGTAGGTGTAGGGCTCCACGTGTTCGCCGATGTGGTCCATATATTCCGTCGGGTGGTATTTGAGGAACTCCTTGCCTTCAGGGTCCACTACCCTGATCAGGCCGTCGTAGAAGTTGACCCGGTTCATTTCGTCAACCGTTCCCATATAGTAAGTTTTGTGCATATAGATGTCCGATGTAACCAGATCAAGGTAGGCCGGGTTCTTCAGCACGATGTCGTCAAAGGCCTTTAGGGAGAAGAGGGCGAAATCTATGTTCTTTATAGCTATCTCTTCGATCTCCTTCCGCTCCTCCTCCGACACGGACTTGCTCCATCCCCCCGGCAGTCCGGCCGCGAGATGGACGCCCCTGCCGCCGAGCATCTCGATGACGTGGTGGTTCCTTGCACGGCAGTCTATGACCTGCTTTCCTATGTCGAGGCCGACTTTCCTGATGACTCCCAGCACATTTCTCTCCGATGGCGGGGCATCGGGTCCGACTATAAAATCCGGGCCGCCGAGAGCATAAAAATGGGTCGTATGGTCGGTAACGTAAAAGGCCATATAAAGCATTTCGCGGATCTTTTTGGCCGCAGGCGGAGGGTCTGCGTTAAACAGCATGTCAAGGGCTTTTACAGACGCCATGTGGTGGGCCTCGGGACAGACGCCGCAAATCCGGTTGGTGATTACGGGCATGTCCTCTGCAAGTCTGCCTATTGAGAACTGTTCAAACCCCCTCAGTTCAGGGACCTGAAAATAGGTGTTTGCGACGTCTCCCTCATCGTTCAGGAATATTTCTATCTTTCCATGACCTTCCAGTCGTGTAATGGGGTCTATGGTAATACGGTTCATTCTATCCTCCCTTGTAAAATCGAGCCCGGCAGGGAGTACTTGTAAAAAGTCCCTGCGAAATCGGGGATGGGATCGAGTATCGAGTCAATCCTGTGGTTTATCTCCTCTTCCGAAAGCCCCTTGGTCTCTCCGATATCCATTATCGAACCGAGGGCCGCCACCATCTTTGCGCCCTGGTCGAGCACTCCCTCGGGCGGGCCATAGCAACCGGTGCAGGGCATGTTCACCTTGGGGCAGAGGGCGCCGCAGCCGTCACGCGTGGCAATGCCCATGCAGATGATGCCCTGCTCAAGGAGGCACTGTTTGCCGTCGGGGACAATTTCATACGTCCGGAAGAACTTCCCGATCTTCTTGTCTTCTTTTTTTCTTTCGCATTCGTCACATACTGCCGACTTGCCGGCGCCTATGACACTGCCCTTTGAAGGAAGCGGATTCCCGGATAGCACGGCCTGGACAACATTCCATATCTGATGCGGCTCAGGCGGACAGCCGGGGATGAAGTAGTCCACGTCCTCAACCTGGGCCAGGGTCTTCACCCTGTCGTAAAACTCGGGGATATGCAGTTTTCCTTCAGGCACTTCTGTTTCCGGTCTTGGTATTATGCCTTCAGGATTGGCAATGGACGGGTTATCCAAATATATGGAGCGGAAGAAGTCTTCTTTTTTATGCAGGTTGCCGAGGCCGGGTATGCAGCCCTCATAAGCGCATGAGCCGAAGGCGATCAGGACCTGGGACTTTTCCCTCAATAAATGCGCCAGCTCCTCGTTTTCAGCGGTCCGTATGGCCCCGTTGAACAGCGTAATGGCAAGGCCCTTGTCGGGCAGCGCCTCGATGTCCTTGTACTTCGTATCCACGAGGCAGGGGCAGAACATGAAGTCGAAGTTCGCGTCCACATCCAGGATCTTTTCGTGGATATTTACGAGGGCGATCTCGCACCCTCCGCACGATGCGGCCCAGTACATGGCCAGCTTGGGTTTGTCCGCCATAAGACCTCCTTTCCATAACATAGACATTCAACTGTCAGTTTAGACCTTTAGGACACTATCATATTCCATGCAAAGCTTTCTTTGCAACAGCCTGCTATCACAGGGCGAACGCACTATGTGCCATAAGCATCCATTTTCCGTCATGCCCGAAGGTTTTTATCGGGCATCCAGGAGCAAAAGAGCTGGATTCCCGCTTACAAACTGCGGGAATGACGTTTCCCATGCTGTTTTTTTTGATTCATAATTGCTTTTTTGTCTGATTAGTTTCGATTTTATGCATAGTGCGTTCGCCCTGCCTGCTATCAATGTTCCTATTGACAATCAACGGCAATATAACAAAAAACATAAATGAAAAAATGTGGATAAGTATTCCGTAAAGTGCTATGCTTTTATCTAAGGTTTTTGTGACAGACAGGTTGTGATGTTGTTTGTTGGGACAGTATGACTTTATCCTGTCATTATCTTATCACCGGGGCTAAATATGGAACGAGATTTGCCCGGACAGACTAAATTCAGAGGTGAACCATTTGATGATAATAATGGCTGATGCGAATACGGTTGCAAGGAGAAGAGAGCTGGTCTATCTGGGCACTTTTCTGGTTCTTGCCTGTAGTTATTATTTGTTGCGGGCTTCCACATGGTTGGGGAGTATGGAGCTTCATACCATTATGGAGACGGCAGCGACTCTCTTGGCGTTGAACATCGGAATACTGGCGCTGGTGCACTATTACAGCAAGAAGAACAATATTTTTCTTTTTGTCGGAACAGGTTTTGTTGCCACGGGATTCCTGGACGGTTATCACGCGCTGGTGACTTCTTCTTTTTTCACGGCAAACTTCCCTTCGGCTCCGCCGCACCTGGTGCCGTGGAGTTGGCTTGCTTCGCGCCTGTTCCTGTCAGTGCTTCTATGGTTGAGTTGGGTATTCTGGAAACGGGAAGAAAGGTTGGGAGATGCCGGGAAAGTCAGCGAGCGCTGGGTTTATGCGATTGTCGGAGTCTTGGCGCTGACCTGCTTCATATCGTTCGCATTTATTCCTCTTCCTCGCGCTTATTACCCTAACATGGGTTTCCCGCGTCCACAGGAATCAGTGCCTGCAGTCTTTTTCTTTTTAGCGATGGTCGGTTGTTTGCGCAAAGGCCTCTGGCGCAGCGATCCCTTCGAGCATTGGCTGGTTATGTCACTTCTTGTGGGGTTTATGGGCGAAGCGGTGTTCATGTCAAGCTCCGGCAAGCTCTATGACGCGATGTTCGATGCGGCACATGTATTAAAAAAGCTCTCCTATATTTGCGCTCTTACCGGTTTGCTGATCAGCATGTATGTGTTGTTCAAGCGTTTCGAGGTGGCAAAAACTAAATTAGCGGAAAGCGAAGAGCGTTTCCGGCTGGCCATGCTGGGGGCCAACGACGGATTATGGGACTGGAATCTACAAACCGACGAAGTATATTATTCACCTCGCTGGAAGTCGATGCTCGGCTATGCCGAGGAAGAGCTGGAGAGCCACCTGGATACCTGGAAACGCGTAATTCACCCTGACGACCTGGGGCTCTCGCTGGCTTCTATACGAGACTTTCTTGAGGGACGAGCTGACAAATACGAACTGGAGTTTCGCCTGCAGCATAAGAACGGCCACTATCGTAACATTCTTTCGCGGGCCACTTTGGTGCGTGGAGCAGCCGGAGAGGCATTGCGCTTGGTGGGCACACATGTCGACATCACCGCCCGCAAGCTGGCAGAGGAGGCGCTGCGTGAGAGCGAGCAACGTTATCACACCCTTTTTGATCAATCACCGGACGGCATAGTCATTGTTGACCTCTCCTGCAAAATCGTGCAATTCAATGATGTGGCCTGCCGCCAGTTGGGTTATACTCGGGAAGAGTTTTCGCGGTTGAACATCTCCGACATAGACGCTGATGAAAGTCCTACAGAAATACGGGGACGCACAGAGAATATACTGGATGCCGGAGGGGCCGCCTTTGACGTGAGGCATAAGACCAAACTGGGAGAGATAAGGTATCACCATGTCATAACTCAACCGATTGTCCTGGCCGGTGAAACGTTTTTATATGCCATCTGGCAGGACATCACCGAGCGAAAGCAGACTGAGGAGCAGGTACAGCAGTCCCTTGTGGAAAAAGAGACCCTGCTCAGGGAGCTCTACCACAGAACTAAAAACAATATGCAAGTCATCATCAGCCTTCTTAATCTCCAGTGCAGGGGTATTGATGATGAAAAAACATTGAATATATTTGAGGACACCAAGAGCAGGATACATTCAATGGCCCTGGTCCATGAGAAGTTATACGAAGCCAAGAATTTATCACAGGTATACCTGAACGACTATATCAAGGACCTTGCCCAGGCTTTAATGAAAAGTCATAATGCCGGCAGGGAGCAAATCACTCTCCACCTGGATGTCAAAAGGATTCCGGTGTCCATAGACACCATAACGCCCTTGGGGCTTGTTATAAACGAACTCATGACCAACGCCCTGAAATACGCGTTCCCCGGCAATAAGAGGGGTGAGATAGTGATAAAGGCCGGCTTAAATGAAGATGAAACAATAGAACTGACCTTCAGCGACAACGGAGTCGGAATGCCCAAAAGTATTAATCTCGATAAAGCTGAATCTTTGGGCTTAACGATTGTACGTACGCTCGTAGCATCGCAAATCAAGGGGAAATTGGAAATGCAGACCCAAAACGGGACCGCGTTTATAATCAGGTTCAGGGACAAGGACCTTCCGGCGAGGATATAGAAGGTGGCGCAGGGCAGGATATTGATTGTGGAAGATGAGGCCATATCGGCGCTGGATTTGCAGTTTATCCTCGAAAGGCTGGGCTATGAAACACTCGAGATCGCAACAACCGGAGAGGAGGCCGTTGAACGGGCTGAAAAGGAAAGGCCTGACGTTGTGCTTATGGATATAAATATAGATGGAGGCATGGATGGGATCCAGACGGCTGAAAAGATACTCCGGACATTCGGGATACCGGTAATATTAATGACGGGCTATAGCGATGAAGAGATGATGGAAAAGGCAAAGGACGTCAAGCCGTTGGCAATTTTAAGCAAGCCGTTGAATATTGAGATATTGAAATCCATCCTCAAGTCGGCGACTGAAAAGACCGCTTGAATTGCTAAGAGCACCTAAAAGCACGTAACGGAATCGAGAGAAATGAAAACGCAATCTTGTGATGAAATCGTATGTGCACTTTGTCTGAAGCCGATACCAATGTAATTTGCTATAATTAGATATACTATTTGTTTTATAATCCAAACGAATTAATTATTGGATACTCTGCATATTTCATAATGGCGAATTATATCGTAAAAGAGCTGACCGGCGAAAAATTTGTAGTGTTTGAAGCGACCAAACTTCCGGTCGGTTCAACGCTTCCTTTTGATATTTATAGTCATGACAGAAATGGGCCAAAAGTGCTGTTCAAAAAAGGAATGGTTTTCAGCCCGCTCGAAAAAACAGTCGTAGCCAATAATGCCATTGACAGACTTTATGCCAAATATTTTGATACTTCCCCTTCTGAGCTTGAGCACTATCTCGGAGGCAAACAACGTACTATAAGCTCATTTTTGGAAGATCATGTGGAATTCAAGAAATATACAGCCCAGAAGGATAATTCTTTTCATCTGGACAAGTCGCTTTTATCGACTGGGACTAAAATAAACTTCCCCCTATATTTAATCAACAAAGCGAGTTTCACGCCTCTCTTAGTTGCTACAGAAAATGAGACTGCTGAGATTCCTGCAAACTTGAGGGATAGCCAAGGTGATATTTCGATAAATAAATCCGACCTTCCACTGTATCTTGATTATTTGACCGCGACCCATAAAAATGCTCCGAATCTTCGACCGTTACTTGTCAGGGAAACAGCTCGAACTGTAATGAATCTACTTATGGACACACCTAGGGATATTGTGCAGGTGAGAAAAATAATTTTACTGGTAAACAGTTTGATTGATATTATTTTGGAAAACATGGACACGTTTTACGGCTTAATCTTGATAAAAAACAATGACTATTATGAATATACACATTCTGTCAATACTGCCCTGTTTTCTATAAGGCTTGGCATTGCAGCCGGGTTAAGCAGGCACGACTTAGAGAAGTTGGGTATAGGGACAATACTTCTGGATATAGGCAAGAGTGTGATACACAAGGATATTTTGAATAAGCAGGGAAAGCTGGATCAAACGGAATATATGGTATTTCAAAGTCATGTGATAGAAGGGGCAAACATATTGCGTGGGATGTCCATTATCCCTCCTGAAGCACTTATTCCTGTTATGCAGCACCATGAGAAGCTGAACGGCCGAGGGTATCCCTATAAATTGAAGGACAAGGAGATTAATCTTTTCGGGCGCATATCGGCAATAGCGGACGTTTATGACGCTATGGTGACTGCACGTCCATTCAGACCTGCTCAATCACCCTTTAAGGCTTTATCTATAATCGCAAAAGAAACCACTAATTATGATGCCAATCTATTGAAGCTATTTATTCAGATACTTGCAAAGATGAAATAATAAAATCTCTACTGCTGCTGCATGAAGTCATAAACATTAATAAAATAGTAACGCATTTTATAAAGAAAGAAATGCTGTGTTGCCGATAAAGCACCCTTGAGCATTTCGGATAAAAATCTATTGCTGACGCCAATGGTGCTGTATCACACCTTTATTTCTCCATGTTCTCATGCTTTACAGCAGTTCCTCTTTTTTATATTGAATTTGGCAAGTCTCGGGCCGTTCTTATCCTTAGAGCTATTAAGATAATGGTCCCTGCAAGGAACAGTATCCCCCCGGCCAGCGCCCAGGGCGCTCCGGGGTCCCTGCTTATCTGAAGAAGGACCGCCCTTTCAGGGAATGCCTGCAATTGTCTGGCCCCTATATTTAAGCCTTTATAAAGAGACGGTCCGTTCGGTACGGCCCTGTCTGTCTTTACTATTATGCCGTTCTTGCTGTAGGAAAGCCCGACAGCCCAGTCCGTAACATATCCCTCAGGTGAAACCTGAACATTGATGTCTTCAACCCTGACGGACATGCCTGCATCCGGTATATCCAGGATATCGCCCTCTTTAGCGGCAGACATGAACTGTGAACCGCCCATCGAACTGAGCAGGTGCGCAACGAGCATGCAGAGGAAGCCGGCATGGATTATCTGCGGGGATATCAGCAAAAGCATACCCGGGCCTCTCCTTTTCCGGACAACTGATTCGATACTGCAAAGAAAAGTGCCTGTCGCAAGCAATGCAAGAGCTGCAAGGGCCGCCCATAGCCACCACGTTATTTCAAACGGCTGTGTCCGAAGCCATACAAGGAGGGGAGCGGCGTGGATTGACGCAAACTCCTCCCTTAACGGCATTATCACGGCCCCGACAAGGAGAAAGGACATGAGGAGCCACAGGGACCATAAGGCAGTCCTGAGGGAAAGCAGGAACTCCAAGGCGGCCGCTGAAATATTCTTCATGTGCTATTAAAAACTGTGCGAACTCTTCATTAGCAGGCCCACACCCAGATAGGTGAACATTACCACCGAAAAGCCGGCAATCCCAAGATACGCCATTGGTCTTCCGGCCCACCATGATCTTAATCTCGCATGAAGATACAGGCTGTAAAACAGCCACAGTATGCTTGTCCAAAGTTCCTTGGGGGTCCAGAGCCAGTATGAGCCCCACGCCAGGTAGGCCCATACGCCTCCGAAAATCATTGAAGCGGAAAACAGGCAGTACCCTGTCAGTACCGCCCTATATTGCAGGCCGTCCATCACGTCTTCGGCCTTTCTGAGATAAAGCAGGCCCAGAAGCGCAGCAATACCGAACAGGGCGTATGAAAGAAAGGCCGTCACAACATGGGTCTCAAACCAGAAGGTCCTGAGCACGGGCGGCAACGGAGAATTATGGGGCGTCGAGACAAGGGCCAGGGCGGTGAAGACCGCACAGGTTAATGCTGCGCCGCTGTGAAAGGCCGGCCGTTCTTTCAGGACCAAGGCAAAAGGGATTGAAAAGATAGCGATGGATGCAGCCATGAATGCAAGGGTATCATGAGGTCCAACCAGGGGAAGTCTGTCCAGTTCGAGCCCCCGTGAGATTATATACGAAACCTGCAAAACAAGACCGGCAAGGAAAAGCGGTCTTTTAAAAAAACCGGCGACATAAAACGCGCACGACAAAAACAGCACAATCATCGCCGACTCCTCATAAAACAAAAGGGGTCGGCCACGTGCTACGAAAGGCCCTTGCGGTTTAAAAACGGGGCATAAGCCTTGTCCGAACCAAGGATGTGGGTTATCAGCCAATCCTTCAGAAACTGCATAACATCCACTGAAAGGACATTCTCCCCTCTTTGCATGGCATCGGCCAGTGACATGGTCTTTTTCGTGAGGCCGTCGTGTTCGTTTTTGTGCCTGGCGGAATCAGGATAATCATACTGCTTGAAATATCTCTCCTCAGTCCCGAAATGCATGACGGTGTAATCCACAAGTCTCCGGACAACGTCTGCCAGTACAGTAACTCCCTTGCCTGCATACATGGCGTCATGCAGTTCGTTGATTATCTCCACCATCTTCTTATGCTGCTCGTCTATTTCCCTGATGCCGACGCTCAGTTCGCTGTCCCACGTTATTAACGGCATATTGTCCCTCCGCAGCCTGGATTTTATTTATGACGATTTGATCCACTCCACTTCGACCCGGAGCTTGTCGGCTGCGTGAGCGAGATCAGTCGATACTTCGTTCAGTTCCTGGGCCACGGTATGCGCCTTGCGGACCCCTTCGGCAAGGCTGGTTACATTGCGGGTCACGTCCTCGGCGACCTGGGACTGCTGTTCAGAGGCAGTGGCGATGTTCTGGACCATCGCTGTAGCATTATTGGATGCCGCAGCTATGGAATCCAGGGCCTCGCTGACGGACCTCATCAGCTTTACCCCCTTGTCCACCTCGTCGGAACTCTCTTTCATCATCCCCACGGATGTCTGGGTGTCGGACTGGATGGTCTTGATCTTTGCCGCTATGTCGCTTGTCGCCTTGGAGGTCTTTTCCGCAAGCTTCCTGACCTCATCTGCGACAACAGCGAAGCCCCTGCCCATCTCACCCGCCCTTGCAGCCTCTATTGCAGCATTGAGCGCAAGCAGGTTTGTCTGGTCGGCTATATCGTTTATGACCAGCACTATCGCCCCTATCTCCCTTGAGTTGTCGCCGAGTTTTCCGATCATATCAGCGGCCCTTCTGATGGAGTCGGCTATCCTTTCTATCTCTACAACCGCATCGTTTGCAAGGGTCTTGCCCCCTGAGGCAAGACTGGCTGAATCCCTGACAGCATCAGCCGCCCTGGAGGCATTTTGCGCCACATCCACTATGCTCTGTGAGGTCTCGGTCATGGCGGAGGCGACCTGGTCTGCCTGGTCAAGCTGTTTTTGCGAGGTAAAGGATATCGTATCTGAGGTGGCGGATATTTTTTCAGCTGTTGACGACAGATTGGCAATTCCTTCACGCAGTCTATCGGCGCAGCCCCTTATGCTGGTGCACATTCCCCTGAAGGCCACGGTCATCTGCCCTATCTCATCATTGCCCCGGGTCTTTATGTCGAGGTCCTTGAAATGGCCGTCAGCCATGAGGGCGGACTGCTTGGACACCGAAGTGACAGGAGTGACGATATGCCCCGACAGGAAGGATGCCGCCAGAATCAGGAAAATCGTCAGCCCGATTCCGCCTGCGACAAAGGACGCCTTGATATAGTTGGAATATTTCCTGAGCGTTTCCACCTGAATAGGCGTCACGCTTCGCATTGTATCAACCGGCCCCTTGGTTTTATCCATAATCTCGGAGAAAAGGTCGAAAAACTCGCCGTCCGGCGACTTGATCTTGCCCTCGGCAAGGAGGGGCGCAAGTCTGCCCTGCAAGACCGATTTGAACTTGTCCCATGAGGCCCGGGCGTCTTTTATGTCGGAGAAGATTATCGCCGTGTGCTCAAGGGTGTGACATGTAGTACAGTACATCTTGCCGTCGCCGCTCTTGCCGGTCTGCCTGTCATATAATTGTAAGAACAGATTGTCGGTTGCGGATATGACATTGTTCATGCCCTGAGTCCGGTCTTCGTCGTAGCCGAATATCTGGATCAGATACATGCCGCGGATGAGGTTGAGGTTCATCCTTACCCTGGCAAGGTCATCAACAATGTCTCTTTTGAGTTCAATGCCCTTGAAATATTTTCCCCCTATCTGCACAAATTGAAAGGCCACCTGTCCCACAATGACCCCGGCGATGGAGCCTAATATGATGAGTCCGAAAATACCGTAAAACTTCTTCTTGAGACCCATATTATGAAGCCATTTCATATCTTCCTCCCCAGGGCGAACGCACTATGTGCCATAAGCATCCATTTTCCGTCATGCCCGAAGGTTTTTATCGGGCATCCAGGAGCAAAAGAGCTGGATTCCCGCTTACAAACTGC
>Ga0315281_10000884_pt1 | contig 43288 bp, 44 predicted proteins | sample YL17G07_0_MG_FD_204540 | JGI IMG/M metagenome (GOLD analysis project Ga0315281, IMG submission 204540) | Sediment microbial communities from Yellowstone Lake, YNP, Wyoming, USA - YL17G07_0 | ecosystem: Environmental > Aquatic > Freshwater > Lake > Sediment | place: USA: Wyoming | collected...
TATATTTTTTATAATTTTCTCATTCGACATGGTTTTCACCCTTAGTCTCAATTTTTAAGCGGATAGCACATAGGAAATTTAGCTGGATGAAAGGAAATACAGACAGCATATTTTTTGCCGGCTATTTCGGCAATCTTAAGCTTGGTATACACCTCCCTTCGTTTTATCGTTTTCCCGAACTCCCATATAAAGGTACCTGGCCTGTCTCTGTCTGGTTCCGGACCGCTGCAATAATTTTCAATGGATAAAGACATTAATTCGTTAAAAGCGTCCGAAATGGTAATTTCCAGTTCGATAAGTCCAGCTTGAAATTCTGTCCGTTTTATAAAAATATCAACTTCACTGTTGGCGGCTAACTTTTTGAATTCCTTTAAAAATGCTGCTACCATCGCTACTTTGATATTATCCATTCAATGGGGTCACCTCCTTTCTAATATCATCATTCGAGTAAATAATAATACTTATTGGCATAATTGTCAACACTTATTTATCAATTGATAAGCATATTGGTCAAATAAACAGGAATTTGCGTAATGGTGAAGGTGAGTCGGGATATCAGGGAAGAATTACGCTCGGTGCTTATGGCAGATAAGGCACTGCTCCTTTGGAGGATGGGTCTCGTTCAAAGGAGTCCGCTTGCCCGGAGCATGGCATTCCCCGCAGGCGGCATTCGTCGTAATGCTCTTGTGAAGATCGTCTGCCGGGATGAAAGGCGCCTTTTTGTTTACAGAAAGGAAAAAGAGTATGAGCAGTATTGTTGCGGCAAAAGCAAGAAAAGAGATATTCTTTCGCATGGGATGTCCCTTCTGAAAATAGTCGTAACTGATTGGAAAACGAGATTGCCGCGTCGCTCCGCTCCTCGCAATGACAGCACGAGGGACTTTTTGCCAAACCATGTTACCTGCATCACCATTCGTACTGAAAACAACAACTGCCCTCAGCCCTGCCTGCCCTTTCTCAGCGACTTTGCCAACAGCGCAAAAGCAACCACGGAATACTCCTCGGGATTCAGCCGGGGGCCGAGCAACGCGGCCAAACCGGCCCTGTTCAGCAAACGCTCATCGTAAAGGGCCGTTGTGCAGCGACGACGCAGCTCAACCTGGGTATTGATGAAGTTGCCCGAACGGGACAACCCGCGCAGGGATCCGAGCGCGTCGTAGACGATGCCGTTCTCGCGGAACAGGAGCGTCAAACCGTTTCGGGCAAAGAGCCGCAAAAATCCTTCCCGCTCCTCGGTCAACACTTCCCTGACGGTCTTCGTCATCTTCGTCATCTTCAGGCCTCCTGAAAGCACCGCGGCCCCCAGGTCGAATTTGCGCTGCTTCGTCGTTTCCGTCGAACTGCTGCTCGAGATTCCGGTGCCGCGCAGGATAAGGTCGACATCGCGATACGGGACAATGACGCTGCCCCCGTCCTGGGGTTCCACCTGGAGGTTCAGATCGCCGAACGCGAAGCGTCTTACGTTGTGCTCATGCGCCCCGGCCTCGATCTCCTCAGCACTTAAGATCAGGCTTCGAAATCCGCCCGACTCAAGCTTCGCAGAAAGTTTGTCCGCCTGCTCCTTCTCTCCGAACACGCCAACGACAAGGGGCCCGCTGCCAAGAGCGCGCAGGCGCGAAAGCGCCTCGAAAACCGTCGCCCCCAGGACCGCGGCGAGCGCGGGTGCCAGTTTTTCCTTGTCCGCAGCCAGATTGTGGATCGCAACCACATGCATCGATGTTTACCTCATTTACTTCGCCATCTCCCGAAGGATCTCTTCAAGGTCCTTCAAGTGCTTTCCGTAGCCGACCCAGTCCTCTTTCCGGATCGCCTCCCGCGCCTTGCGCAGCTGTTCCAAGGCCCGGGAGCCAAGCTCTTTTGGCTGGCGCGCGGTTGCGCCTTTTTCCGCCATCCTCATGCTCGGCAGCCGGCCGGAGAACAGACGCTGAATTGCAGCTTCGAGCGTCTCCTCCATCACCACATCGTTCCCGTAGGCAACAATGACCCTGCGGAGCTCCGGCAGGCCCCCCTTGTCCGTGGCCACCAGGTAGAGCGGCTGGACATAGATGAGCGAATCCTCGATAGGGATGATCAGGAGGCTCCCCCGGATCACGTCGGAGCCGTGCTGGCCCCAAAGCGTGAGCTGTTGCGAAATATAGGCGTCCTGGTCGATGCGGGCGTCGATCTGCCGCGGCCCGAAGACCAGCCGGTCCCGCGGGAAGGTGTAGACGATGATCTTGCCGTAGTTCTCACCGTCGCATCGCGCCGCCATCCAGGCCGCCAGGTTGTCCCGTTTCGACGGGGTAAAGGGCAAAAGAAGGATAAACTCTTCCGCCGTGCCCTTGGGCAGCTTCGTAATGAGGTAATAGGGGTCCATGGTCTTTTCGCGATACGACGGAATTTCCCAGAGGTCTTCTTTATTGTAGAACACCGCGGGATCGGTCATGTGAAAGGTGGAGAACAACCGCGCCTGGATCTGGAGCAGCGCGCGTGGATAGCGAATATGTTTCCTGAGGTCCTGCGGCATGGCATCGATCGGTTTGAACAGCGTCGGGAAAATCGCGGCGTAGGTCTTTGCCATGATGTCCTTCTGGTCCACGACGTAGAACACGACGCTGCCGTCATAGGCGCTGACAACCACCTTTACGGAATTGCGGACATAGTTGGTCCCGCCTGCAAGCGGTTTTGAATACGGAAGATTGGCGCTCTGCGTGTAAGCATCGATGATCCACGACAGTTTGCCGTCGTCGCCTACGACCATGTAGGGATCGGGATCAAGGGACAGGAACGGCGCGATGTCGGCCACGCGTTTCATAATGTTGCGGTTATACAGGATCCTGCTTTCATTCGTCACGTCGCTCGACAGGAAGATATTGAAGTTCCCGAAGTAAGCGGCATACAAAAGCCTCTGCAGAATCGATGTGAGCCGGACGCCGCCGCTGCCTGAGTAGACCGTATACACATTTTCCTTTGTCGTGGGATAGCTGAACTCCTTTGTCTTCGTATTCACAATCACATAGTCGTTCGGGCTCTCGCCGTAGTAGATCTCGGGACGGGTCACCGTCGTCCCCGCGCTCGTCAAGGGCGGGATGTCCTTGATATAAAACTCCGGCAGGCCTTCCTTGGTAATACCGCTCACCGGGCCCATGGCAAGGCCGAAACCATGGGTAAAGACAAGCCGTTCGTTGATCCAGGACTTGTTCGGCAGATCGGCGTAGGACAGCTCGCGCGGGGACAGCATGACCTGCAGATATTTGCCGTTGATGGTGTATCGGTCGTTGTCCACATCGCGGAAGTGGTAATAGGTCCGGATCTGCTGCAGCTGGCTGTACGTCTTGAGCAGCGGCTGCTCATCCCACAGACGGATGTTCTGGATCGTGGACAGGTTCTTCGCTATATCCGTGAAAGTCAGCTGTTTGTTCGCGGCAAAGGGCTGAAGCTCAATGCTCTCCAGACCGTAGCCGTACCGCGTGAACTTGATATGGTCGGCGATGTACGGCAGCTCGAGCACACTCTCGTTCGGAGAGACCTGGAAGCTCTGGACCGTCGAGGGATAGACCTTCAGCCCCAGGATGTAAACGGCAATCAGCACAACGAGGGCGATGAGCGGCACAGCGAAAGAGCGTTTAGCGGCAACAAAGGGAACGATGACCGCGGCTGCGCAGAACAACACGGCCATGACGGAAAACATCATCAGGCGGACATGCACGTCGGTGTACGAGGCCCCGTATAACACGCCGTGCTCCGTCAAGAGCAGACCAAAGCGGTCGAGGCCGAAACTGAGCCCGAGGCTCAGAAGAAACAGCGAAACCAGGAAGCCGAGATGGCGTTTCATGAAGGGAGCCGCTGACACGAACCGGTTCGTTATTACAAGACCGCCCCGGACGAGGTAGAACCCCGCTGTCAGGAGAGCGGTGATCGCGATCAGGCTGCGCACCAGGATGTTTATCGCATCGATAAACGGGTACAGGAAAAGAAAGAACGAGATATCCTTCCCGAAGACCGGATCAGCGAGGCCGGCGGGCACGCTGTTCAGGAACAGGAGCGCCTGCTCCCAGTATTGCGCGCCGACAGGGAAAACAAGCAGGAAGGCAAGGATTGCCGCGAGGAAGGGAATCCAGCCCATCAGCCGGTTCACGTCGAGGCCCTGCAGCTGCGGCACGTTTTCCCAAATAGGCCGCACTCCGCTCATCGGGGACGCGCTTTTGCCGGCCAGAAAAAGATTGACGAAGATCACGAGAAAGGCTGTTGCGCCGAAAGCGAGCCCGGTCAGCAGCTTTGCCTGGAAGACCTTGGTAAAAACCGCCTTGTACCCGACCTCTTGGAAAAACAGCCAGTCCGCCATAAAAGAGAAAATCCCCCGCGCACCGGCAAGAAGAATGAACACCGCCACAGCGGCAAAAATGAGGACCCCGTTCTTCGATATTTTTGCACTCAAAATAAACTCCCTTCGTGAGCCCGTTTGTCTATATTATGATTCCAATTCCGCACTCCGCAGTCCGCATTCCGCGATTGCTTCATCTCGCCCTTCACTCCGAACTCCACACTCCCAACTCCGGACTGTATTTAATGATACTCGTCGTGCTCCTCTCCCATGACATGGTGAACAATCTCCCACGCAGTCTCCTCAATGGATTTATTCGTCGTCTCAACGACCTTCCAGCCCCTGTTTTTTTTGATGAGGTCCCGGACATACTCGACCTCGGCAAAAACCGCCTTGAAATCACTGTAACTCGATTTGAGTCCTGAATGCTTTTGACGCACTTTCCGGATCTTCTGGAGGACCTCGGGGTCTATATTGAGACAAACGACCTTGTGCTGGTCGATCACGAAGAGCTCTTCAGGCAGGGGTATGCCCGGGACGATGGGGACATTTGCGACTTTGAAACCTTCCTGGGCCAGGTAGAAGGAAGTCGGCGTCTTGGATGTCCGCGAAAGACCGACGAGAACGATCTCGGCTTCCTTAAGGCGCTCGGCGCCCCTGCCGTCGTCGTGCCCGAGCGTATACTCTATGGCATCTATTCGCTTGAAATACCGTTCGTCAACTTTTCTGAGCAACGTTGGCGTTTCGAGAGGTTCCAGCCCCAGGTAGGCCGCAAGATTGTTGATGAGCGGACCCAAAATATCAAGATGGTACAGCGCGTGTTTCAGGCAGTATTCGCTGGCATAGTCCCTCATCTCTTTTCTGACAAAGGTAAAAGCGATGAGCGCCTTGTCCAGCCTGGCCTGGTCGAGGATTTTTTTGAGCCTGGGCTTTGCATCGATGTCATGGAACACCATCATCTTGGTCCGGGCATGCTTGAACTGCACAATGGCCGCCCTCAGGATGTGCAAACCACTCTGGCCCGTGGCATCGGAAATGATATAGATTTTTTTCACAGGCCTTCTCCCCTCCGTTTGTTGCCGATCATAATATGCGACTTTTTGCCGCAACCAAAGCAAGAAGCAAAATACTTTGAATCTTTGACAGGATTACAGGATAAAAATCGGATAAGAACGAATTTCAATTCTGATTCCATCCTGTCAATCCTGTCATCCTGTCAAAGATTTTTATTCCTGCTTGGCCAGACCCAATCTGCGCCATCCGAACCAAGTCAAACCAGTGTCCGGCGGACGAATTGACCGATCTGTTCGATGGCCTGCCTTCCCTCCGCCAGCCGTGAAGCAAAAGCATGCCACACATGCCACATGCCCTCCCAGACTTCCAGCGTCACGTCGACCCCTGCCTCCTTCGCCCGCTCAGCCACGCGGACTGAATCGTCGAGCATAATCTCGTCGCTGCCCACGTGGATCAAAAGCGGCGGCAATCCCCGGTAATCGGCATTGAGAGGCGAGATGAGCGGATGGCGCAGGTCTTTTCCGTTTGCATACAGCGCGGCATGGTAGCGGTTCATCTCGTCGGTGAGCCAGGGGTCGGCCTCGGCGCGGGTGATCACCGAGGCGCCCGTCCCAGCGAGATCGGACCAGGGAGAAATCAGCACCGCGCCTGCGGGAAGCGCAATGCCGGCATCGCGCAAGGAGACCAGCGCGGACAGGGCAAGGCCGCCGCCGGCCGACAGGCCCACGATAATGATGCGGCTGGACAGGAACCCCTGCTCAATCAGCCAGCGATACGCGGCGATCGTGTCTTCTAATGCCGCGGGAAAGGGATGTTCCGGCGCCAGACGGTAATCGATGACCAGAACCCGGCACCCGGAAGCTGTGGAGAGGAATGATGCGGGAACACGGGTCGCTTTGCTCGAACCCATGGTATAGCCGCCGCCGTGAAAACACAGTATTGCGCGGTCCGCGACCGCGCCAGGAGCGCTGACCCACTCGCCGGACACGGTGCCCGCGATAACCGCCTCAACGCTGGTATCGGCCGGCAGCGGCACCCAGCTCGACATCCCTTCAAGCCCGGCCCGTGCCTCCTGGATGGAGGAAGGTAAGGGGGCATTTTTTATATTCTGAACCAGCCATCTGCGAATCCGTTCGTTTTCCCTGCTTATCATTATCCGCTTCAACTCTCTTGGAACGATCAGGCCTTCTCGCGCAACTCATGAAACGACTTTTGCCATGAAGCAGAAAGCGCGGGCACACTTAAAACTTTTTCGATGGCCGCGCGGTTTTTCCGGTCATGGTGAAAGACCTGATTCGCAAAGGCGACGGAAACTCCGCGGGCATCGTGTTCGACCAGCGTAACCGCATCCCCTGCCTGCACCCTGCCTTCTTTGACCACCTTGAAGTAGAACCCCGTACGGCCGGAGTCCACGACCAGCTTTACAAAATCCTCCCGTCCGTACCGCGCCGCAAGCGTTCCGCAGGGCTGGCGCGGCTGGCTCACCTGCACTTCCGCCGTGCCGATCCGGTAACGATCGCCGATACAGACGCTGTCTTCCCCCATGCCAATAACCGACAGGTTCTCTCCAAAAGCGGCTTGCGGCATCGGGATACCGAGGGTCCTTTCCCAGAAAGAATAGTGGTCGAGACTATACACGCAGACGGCCTTGTCGCTTCCTCCGTGGTGCTTGCGGTCTCCCACGCCGTCGCCCTCAAAACCCTGTTCCGTCAGCACGAGCGGACCGGAAACCGGTTTTTTGCAGATGCCGGTCGTCAATTCCCTGCCGGGAAAAATTTCTTTTTTCGGCAGCCCGATACTGAGGATTTTTACTGTCGGGGCCATAATCCATCCTTGTGAAAAAATACGGCTGCGGAATGCTCCGGCAGCCAGGGCGAAACATCCCCTTACATCTTTAATTTCAGGAACGAGCCGAGCGCCCTGTCCGAGTACTTGATATGATTGATCAGCCAGTCAACGCACAACTCCTTCGTTTCCTCGGCCAGCTGCGGGTTGATGCCTTCCATGAGCATCCGGTCCTTCAACTTCATGAAATTTTTCACGAATTGCTCGTGCTGCGCCTTATGAGCGGTCATGCTCGAGTAGGCGTACGTCGCCATGTATCGTTCCTCATTTCCGAAATGCAATACCACATAATCGGTTAAATACTGGATGATCTTACTCACGTCCTCCCTGCCCGCCGCTCCCTTCTCAAAAACAGCAAGCAGACTATTGATCCGATGAAACAATTCCTTGTGCTGGGTATCGATTTCTGATGAGCCTGATGCGAGGTTGTTGTTCCATTCTATAGACATTCGGGTGAATCTCCTTTCTCATTTATCCGCTCTGCACATGAGTGACGGCCGCCCGCCAAACGGTAATACTATACCATATTCCATCGTCCTTGAAAAATATTTTCATCACTCCACGACCCAAACCGCGCAGCCTTTTGCCTCGTGGATAAGCCTGCTGGAGGTGCTGCCGAAGAGAAACTCTTCAGCCTTCGTTTTGTGGCGCCTGCCTACAACCACGGTGCAGCAGCTCAAGCCGCATTGGGATTCGAGGATGACGTCGGACAGGGCCTTGACTTCGTTCACGCACGACCGGATCCGCACCTTGTCTTCAGGGAACCCGGACTGCAGAAGGACCTGACGGTAGTTCTCCAGCATTTTGTTCGTCTCCTCCCGTTTTCGTCCGGTCCATGCGACTTTCTCCGCCTCCGTATCAAAAAAGTCCTCTTCCGGCTCCGGAATGATCGAAAGAAGCGTTACCCTGAACCCGGGGAACCCGCCGAGAAAATCGGCTACATAGAGCACCGCACGCTTCGAATAATCGGTCTGGTCCACGGCGACCAGAAGGTGTTTGTCCTTCACGGGATTTTCATTATCACAATCAGATGACATGGCTGCCCCCTTTTTCCTGCCCTTTGTTTTTCATTCCGCACTCCGCATTCCGCACTCCGAAATTCAACTCTTCCCTCGCTTCGCCCAGGTCCTCGATGAGTTCCCGCGTCTCCTCGTAGTACACCGGTGCGCTCATCGAGAAATGCATCAATACCCGGTTCAGCTTCTCGGGAATGTAGGGATAGATCTTTTTGAGATTGTTCACCCGGTTATGAAATACGATATTCACATCGTCCTCCGTAAGGCGGTCGAGCAGGGCCGGATGCTCATGGAGAAGCCGGTACGTGGTGATGTCGCCGCGGCCGGTGATGAAGAGCAGGACATTCCCGAGGCCGAAGAGATCGTACCCGAACCGGCTTTCGCCGTGACGATAGTTGAAATCAAAGTCGATCCAGCGGTATCTGCCCGTGGAATCGTCCATGATGATGTGGTCGCGCCGGATGTCTCCGTGTTTTTCGTTGTTCGCATGCAAAAACCCGATGGCCTCGATGATCCCGATGAATGCATCAAGCAGAGTGGGATAGTTGATGTGGAAAAATTCCTCATGGTCATTGCCCAGCTCAAGGGTGCGCTGGCCCAGGGTCTTGCCCTGGATATAATCCAGGATCCGGAGCTGGTTGCCTGCGGAGTCGAGCACGGTGATGCCCTGCATGAACTCCGGCCTGCCGCGCACCAGTTCGAGAATCCGGGCCTCTTTCTGCGGGCTGCGCACACAATCGAACACAAGGTTGCCGATCCTGGCCTGGAAGCGTTCTTTGAAGACCCATTTCAGGATCTTGACCTCGCCCGTAAGCAGGTTTCGGGCGCGCTTGACCCAGAACTTCTGCTCGTCCTCGATGCCGAACCGCCCCTCTCGCTCGTTATTCCGGACGAAATAAGGAATACTGTCGAGCACTACCACATCATCATAGTCCACGCGGAAAAAGTCGGACGTATCCTTGACGCGGACCCGCTTCGGCACCCGTTCCCGCGGGACCCACTGACGGATCATGCGCAGAAGCTCTTTTTCGGTATATCCGCCGTTATTCATCGGTAGTGAAGGGACCTCTCTCCTGATAATTATATCAGACCGGTCGGCTTTTTTGATAAAATCAATGGTATGATTTTCAAGTATCCTCATGCCCGGATGGAGGGGCCGTTTTCGGGGTCACCGGGTCACCATAGTTAATGTTGTGGAAAAGCGGCTTTTGCGGCTGACCCGTTCAACCTTTTCCAAGCTCCAGGGGTCTCACCTCACGAACACCATTTTTAAAAATAGAACAGGAGGATTAATTCATGAAGACGCTTTTCAGTTTTGTAGTTGCCGCACTGTTCCTGACAGCCATTTCGCAGCACGCCTTTGCCCAGCAGACTCCCGGCAATGGCCCCGGCCCTGCTGTCCAGGGGGGAAAACCGGCGGAGACCTTCAGTGAAAGAAAGGCCCGCATCCTTACCATGATAGAGGACCGCAAAACGAGGCTCGACAAGGAGAAAGCCTGCGTGGAAGCGGCGCAAAATTCCGACGACCTCATAAAATGCAGACCCGAGCGGCCGACGGGGATGGGCCCCGGCGGCATGTCACCGGGTCACCCCGGCCGGCAGCGACCGCCGATGTCGCCCGCGGAACGCCCGCAGTAGCAGGGGATATCTTAATTTATTTCACGAAACCAAAACCGGCAGAAATCATTTCTGCCGGTTTTTTATTCCCCGGCATCGCTGACAGGCGCCGCTCAGCTGCAATCAGATCATTGCCGATCCACGTGCTCCGCAAGCAGCAAAGGAAACGTTTTCTCTTGACATTTCGGGCAAATAAAGCTAATTTTCAGGTGAATTTCACAGCTGCAGCTGAATTTCACGCACGACCCGGTCTGGGAGTGCTTGTGTACGGAGAGGCGCAACCACCCATGTCGTACCAGATCAAACTTGAGATTTTCGAAGGTCCCATGGACCTGCTCCTGCACCTGATCAAAAAACATGAACTCGATATCTACTCCATCCCCATTGCGCTCATTACCCAGCAGTACCTCGAATACATCGACCTCATGAAAAGCCTCGACATGGAAATCGCGGGCGAGTTCCTAGTGATGGCATCAACACTGACTCATATCAAGTCAAAGATGATGCTGCCGCCGTCCGAGAACCCGGAATCCGATGAGGACGGCGTGGACCCGCAGGCCGAGCTCATCCGGCGGCTCCTCGAATACAAGAGCTACAAGGACGCGGCCCTGTCGCTCGAGGACAAGGAAGAGACCTGGTCTCAGGTCTACACGCGGCCGGCCGAGGCGGCATCGGACCTCCCCGCTGACGACGAGCCCCTGCTCTTCGACTTCCACCTCTTCGACCTGCTCGCGGCGCTCAAGGACATCATGGCGCGGACGCCTGACGCCGATTTCGAGATCACGGCGGAGACCGTCTCGATCACCGAGAAGATCTCCCAGATCCTGTCCCGGCTTGAGACGGTGGACAGCGTGCTTTTTGCCGACCTCTTCGAAGGGAGTTCGTCCAAGGCCCAGGTAATCGGCACCTTCCTGGCGCTCCTCGAACTGATCAAGACCAGAATCGTGAAGGCTTTCCAGGTCGAGCAGTTCGGCGCTATCCGGATCATGAAGTCCGTGACCGAGACCCGGGACCGCGACACGGCCACGGGGAACCTGTTCGGGTGAAAACCAGCGCCGTTTGAACAGTTGAAACAGTTATTACATTAAACCATGAAACCAGACATAAAAGCACTTGCACTGGAAAAAAAGTTCGGCGACATCGAGACCGCGGTCTACGCGGACCGCTCGCTTATCGGCGACCTCGTGGCGCTTTTGGCGGAAAAGAACGGCGATGTTCGCTCGGGCGTGCTGAACCTTCTGTCACGCATCGGGTTCGATTATCCGAACGACACCAGGCCGCACTTGCCGGTTCTGATCGCCCTGCTCGACGAACCGGACATGTTCGTCAAGATCGACGCGGCGAACGCTGTCGGGAACCTGGGGTTCAGCTTCAAGGAAGCGGCGGCGGCGGCTTCACCCACGCTGAAAGCGCTCCTGGACCACGAGCAAAGCCTCGTGCGGCAGGAAGCGGCCTATGCCCTCGGGAATATCGGGTTTGCCCACACAGACCTGGTCCGGGACGCGGTGCCTCGTTTGATCCGCATGCTCGAAGGGGGCGACGACGATGAACGCGAGTCAGCAGCACATGCCTTGGGCAAGGTGGGGATTAACGCGCCGGAACTGATCAGGGGAATTCTTCCCAAGCTCGTCGAAGTCCTTGAATTCTCCAAGGAAGCCACCTGTGGCGGCGTATTGTTCGCCCTGGGCGCTATCGGCCTGCATTATCCGAAGGAAGTAGCAAGCCTGGTGCCGAGATTGATGCGCTATCTTGACAGCGGACACCCGAACGCGGTCAAGAACGCGGTGGCGGCGCTCGGAAACATCGGGAGCTCGAACCCGGAGCTCGTGAAAGACGCGATTCCGAAGATCCGGAAGATCATGGAAGCCGCTACGGACATCGACGTGAAGATGAACGCCAAGGTGGCGCTCGGCAGACTTGGCGATCCTTCGGCGATGTGAGAAAATACAGGTTAGCGTTCAGCGTTTTTAGTTAACATATTTTTATTCCAACAACTCAAAACTCAACATTCATTACATTAAACTCACCGCGAGGTTTGACTTGGAAGATCACCAACTGAAATCGGCAATCGAGGCGCTGCTCTTCGTATCGGGCAATCCCTTGACCCTGGACAGACTCAAGGGCATCTTTGAAGCTGAAGCGACGCCGGAACAGATCGAGGAGCAGATCCGTACGCTCCAGCGGGAGTACAGCGACCGCGGTGCGGGCATCATGCTGTCCGAGGTGGCCGGCGGGTACCAGCTCGCGACGCGGCCGGAGCTTTTCGGCTGGATTCGCAAGTTCAAGGCCGTGAAGGTTTCGTCCAGACTTTCGAAGCCCGCTCTCGAGACCCTGGCCATTGTGGCGTACAAACAGCCCATTACCAGGACCGAGGTCGAGGCGGTCCGCGGCGTGAACATCGGCGGCATCATGAGAAATCTCATGGAACGCAGACTGGTAAAGATCGTAGGCAAGAAGGACGTGCCGGGCAAACCCATGATGTACGGCACCACTCTGGATTTTCTCCAGTACTTCGGGTTGAAGGACCTCTCGGCGCTCCCGACCCTGAAGGAATTCCAGGAGCTCGAGGCCGGAGAAGAGGTCATGGAAGAAATGCCCTCGGCGCCGGAGAACAGGGACGAACCAGATGGATCGTCAGAGACCGATACCCCGGCTGACGACGGCGAGTTCGAGGCCTCTGATGAGATGCCGGCTAAAGCGGCCTCGTCCACAGAGACGGCTGACGTTGCACCTCTGCCAGCGGTTACGACCGAGGAGAATGTTTCAGAATGATCGAACTCCAGGATGCCCTTCGTAAAAAAGAGATCTGGGCCATCGGCGGCGGCAAGGGCGGGATCGGCAAAAGCCTGATCACCGGCAACATCGGCATCACTCTCGCGCGACTGAAAAAGAAAGTCCTTCTCGTGGACGCGGACTTGGGCGGGGCAAACCTTCACACAACCCTCGGCATCGGGGTGCCGGATATGACGCTTTCGGATTTTCTGAACCGGCGGGTTGAAAATCTTCAGGACGTGATCATCAAGACCTCTATCCCGAACTTGGGCCTCGTGAGCGGAGCACAGGACTTTCTCGACGCGGCGAACCCCAACTTCGCGCAAAAGACCCGTCTGATGCGGCACCTTGAGACCCTGGACGCCGATTACGTCCTGCTGGACCTCGGCGCGGGCACCTCGTTCAACATCCTCGACTTTTTCCTCTTTGCGGACCACGGCATTCTCGTGGTGCTGCCGGAACCCACGGCCATCGAGAACGCCTACCGGTTCATCAAGAGCGCCTTCTACCGGAGATTCAAGAGGGTCGTGGCGGACCAGAACATCAAAAACCTGATCGATGCGGCCATGGACCAAAAGAACGCCATGGGCATCCGCACTCCCTATGACCTGATCGAACGGGTAAAATCGATGGATCGCGAGGTCGGCGAGATCCTCGAGCTGGAAGTTCTGAAGTTCAGGCCCAAGCTGGTCGTGAACCAGGTGCGGACCAAGAACGACATCCAGATCGGGTTTGCGATGAAAAGCGCCTGCCAGAAGTTCTTCGGCATCAACCTGGAATACCTGGGCTACGTGGAATACGACGACTGCGTCTGGCAGTCCATCCGGAGCAAACGGCCGCTCACGGTCGAATACCCCTACTCGCGGCCTTCACGTTGCATTGAACGGGTCGTCCACAACCTGCTCAGGAAAGAGCAGATTACGCGCAGCATGTTGTATTGAAATGAACAAAATCCCTGTTGAACCGGCCTAAACCGTTTCAACTGCTCAAACGGATATCAATGAAAAAGATAGAAAACCTGAACTACTATGAACTGCTGGAGGTCAGCCCCACGGCGACCTCCCAGGAGATCCACAAGGCCTATGAGCAAATTCGGCGGGTGTATGAACCGAATTCCCTGGCGCTCTATTCGCTCTTCACTCCCGAAGAGACCGCCAGCATCACCCAGCGGATCGAAGAAGCGTATCGGACGCTCGTGTATGATGAGCAGCGAAAAAAATATGACGCGATGCTGCGGGGCCGCGACGTACTGCCTGATCTGCCGCCGCCCCCCCCCGAGGAAATGAAGTACCAGCCCCTCTCCGTCCAGCCGATGCTCACGCTGCCGGCGGAGAACCGCTATATCGGCGCCCCTAAATCCCCGGCCCCGAAACCAGCGCCTCCCAAACCAGTGCCGGAGATGGTTGCTCCGGTCTCACAGTTCATTGCGGAGTTTAATGGATCCGCCATCAGGATGCTGAGAGAGCAGAAAGGATTTACCTTGCGGCATATCGCCGACAGCACCAAAGTCGGCACCCGCTACCTCGAATGCATCGAAGCGGAAGTCTTTCAAAAACTGCCCGCCCGCGCCTATATCCGGGGGTTCCTCATCCTCTATGCAAAGACTCTCGGCTGCGAACCCGAAAAAATGGCAAGCGACTATTTGAAAAGATACGACGCAGCAATGAAGCTCATTAAAAAATGAACCAGGCGTTTGGAGTTTAGAGTTCGTAGTTAAAAAACAGCACGTAATTGCGATTTCCTCTACTCCGAACTCCCAACTCCCGACTCCTCATGCCTTTCGGCCTTTGAAAGCGCCCGCTCCTTCCATATCACGTAGATCGCCGGATAAATGATAAGTTCGAGAATCGTTGACGTGATCACGCCGCCAACCATGGGAGCGGCGATGCGCTTCATCACATCGGCGCCCGTTCCCGACGAGAACATGATCGGCACCAGGCCCGCAAGGATCACCGACACCGTCATGATCTTCGGCCTGATTCTTTTGACCGCGCCTTCCATCACCGCATCCTCGAGATCGCGAAGAGAATGGATTTTCCCCTCGCCCTCCCATTTATCATAGGCAAGATCAAGATAGAGCAGCATCACGATACCGGTCTCCGCGTCGAGTCCCGCGAGAGCGATCACGCCGACCCAGACCGCGGTGCTCAGGTGATACCCGAGAAAATAGAGAAGCCAGACCGTTCCCACGAGCGAGAATGGCACCGCGAGCAGCACGATGGCGGTCTTGGTCCAAGACCTGGTGTTCAGGTAGATGAGCACAACGATGATCAGCAACGTGAGCGGGATCACGTAGAAGAGCTTGGCTTTTACACTCTCCATGTACTCGTACTGGCCGCTCCACGTGAGCGTATACCCGGCAGGCAGTTTGACGTGCTCGTGAATGGCCTTCTTTGCCTTCTCCACGTATCCGCCGAAGTCACTCCCCGAAATATTGAGCGTGACCGCCGCGGTCAGCATGCCTCCCTCGCTCTGGATCATGCCCGGGCCGCGGGTCACGCGGATATCCGCGAGCTGGCCCAGGGGCACCTGTGCCCCGCCCATCACCGGCACAAGAACACGCTGCAGCTTTTCGATATCGTCCCGCAACTCTCGTCCATAGCGGATGTTCACGGGATAGCGCTCTCTGCCTTCTACCGTCGTCGTCAGGTTCATGCCGCCTATGGCGGACTGGAGGATCTCCTGCACGTCCTCGATCAAGAGGCCGTAGCGTGCGATCGCGTCCCGGTCAATGGTGAAATCCAGGTAGTATCCTGTGTTCGCCCGTTCGGCATATGCGCTTCTTGTTCCCGGCACATCCTTGAGCGTTTTTTCCACTTCGAGCCCGATGCGTTCGATCTCGTCCAGCCGGGGCCCGAAGACCTTGATGCCGAGAGGCGTCCGTATCCCGGTGGAGAGCATATCGATCCTGCCGATGATCGGCATGGTCCAGGTATTGGCCACACCGGGGATCGCCAGGGCATTGTCCAGCTCATCGCGCAGGTCCTCCCACTTCCTGAACTGGGGGCGCCATTCTTTTTCGGGCTTCAGGTTGACGATGGTTTCGAACATCTCAAGGGGGGCCGGGTCCGTGGGCGTCTCCGCCCGTCCGGCTTTGCCGAAGACCGACTCCACTTCGGGGAACTGCTTTATGATCCGGTCCTGGGCCTGGACGAGTTGACCCACGGTGGTAATGGACGCACCGGGCAGGCTTGAGGGCATGTAGAACAGCGTCCCCTCGTACAAAGGCGGCATGAACTCGGAACCCAGTTTCGTATAGGGATAAACGGTAACCGCAACGATGAGCACCGCTGCAATGATCACGTACCAGCGGAAGCGCAGCGCGAACCCGGCCACCGGGTGATACACTTTTCGGAGAAAATGACTGATCGGGTTGGCGTCCTCATGCCTGATCTTGCCCTTGATGAACAGCGTCATGAGCACGGGCGTAAGCGTAACGGCAAGGAAGCTCGCGAAGAGCATGGAAAAGGTCTTGGTGAAGGCCAAAGGCTTGAACAGCCTGCCCGCCTGGTCCTCGAGGGTGAAGATCGGCAGAAACCCTACGGTGATCACCAGGAGCGAAAAGAACAGCGACGGGCCTACTTCCTTTGCCGCGTCGATGATCACATCAATGCGGGAGCCGTGCTTACCAGCCGTTTCCCATTCCTCGAGCTTCTTGTGGGCGTTTTCGACCATGATGATCGAGGCATCGACCATGGCGCCGATGGCAATAGCGATGCCACCGAGGCTCATGATATTCGAACTGATCCCCAGATAGTACATGCAGATGAATGAGATGAGGATCGCGATCGGCAGCGTCAGAATAACGACGAGCGCGCTCGGCAGATGGAAGAGGAAGATGATGCAAACCACGCTCACGGCCAGCCCGAGTTTGATCACTTCATCGCGAAGGGTTGCGACAGACCGGTGGATCAGCTCCGACCGGTCATAGGTGGTGACGATCTTCACTCCTTCAGGCAGGGACGGATTGATCTGAGCGATCTTTTCCTTCACCCGCTCGACCACCGCCAATACGTTCTCGCCGAACCGGACGACCACGATCCCGCCCACGGTCTCGCCCTTGCCGTCGAAGTCCGACAGACCGCGCCGGATCTCGGGGCCGAGCTGGACCGTGCCGATGTCCCGGAGCAGGATCGGTGTGCCCTTCCCGTCGTTGCCCACGGCGATTTTTTCGATGTCGGTCCGGTCCTTGATGTACCCCCGGCCGCGGACCATGTACTCCCGGCCCGACCACTCGATCACCCGGCCTTCGACATCGCGGTTGCTCCGGCGCACCGACTCCATCACCTTCATGAGCGGCAGCCTGTACGCGCTCAGCCGGTTCGGGTCCACGGTGATCTGATACTGCTTCACGAACCCGCCCACGCTCGCCACCTCGGACACTCCGGGCACGGATTCGAAGGCGTACTTGAGCGTCCAGTCCTGGAGCGAACGGAGCTGCGCCAGGTCATGTTTGCCCGACTCGTCCACGAGCGCGTACTGGAAACCCCAGCCCACGCCCGTAGCATCGGGACCAAGGAGCGGGGTCACCCCGGCGGGCAGCCTGCCCTGAACGCCCTGAAGATACTCCAGCACGCGGCTCCGCGCCCAGTAGATGTCGGTACCGTCTTCGAAAATGGCATAGACAAAAGACAGTCCGAGAAAGGACTTACCGCGCACAGCGCGCACTTTCGGGGCCGAAAGCAGGGAGGATACGATGGGATAGGTTATCTGGTCCTCGACCAGGTCTGGGCTCCTTCCCTGCCACTCGGTGAACACGATCACCTGGACATCGGACAGGTCGGGGATCGCATCCAGGGGCGTATGGAAAACGGCCCAGATGCCCCAGGCCGCGAGGAAAACCACGACGAGGAAAACGAGGAACTTGTTTCTGGCTGAAAGGTCTATGATTTTGGCAAGCATGTTTTACTCCAATTCGGAATGCTGAGTGCGGAATGCGGAATTATGACCACCCCATACTCCGACCTCATTTTAGAACCAAGAAGTATTTTTGTACTCCGAACTCCGAACTGATTTAGTCACTGGTTCTGCAGCTGGCTCTCCGAGTCGATGAGAAAGTTGCCCGACGTCACAACGCGCTCGCCTTTTTTGATCCCTTTGAGGACCTCGACCTCTTGTTCACCGCGCTCGCCGAGTGTTACGGTGCGCATCTCGAAAACGCCCGGTTCTTTTTCCACATACACAATCTGGCGCGTGCCTGAATCTATCACCGCTTCGCGGGGGATGAGAAGCCGGGCTCCGGATACGACCGCGATCTCGACATTCGCAAACATGTCCGGTTTGAGAAGAAGACCGTGGTTCTTTACCGCGATCCGCACCTTCACCGTGCGCGTCATGGGATCGAGCACGGGGCTGATAAAGCTCACCGTCGCATGGAGCGTTTCGCCCGGGGAATAGGGAAGGGTCACCCGGACCTGCTGGCCGATCTTCACATACGGGACCTCATATTCATAAACGTCCGCAATGACCCAGACGGTGGAAAGGTCGGCGATCTTGTACAGGTTCATGCCCGGGGTGATAAAGGCGCCGTCGAAGACCATCTTTTCGAGCACGATGCCGCTGAGGGGTGCATTGATGGTCATTTCGTTATGCGTTTTTTTTCTCCGTTTAAGAGTCGCGACCTGCTCTTCCGTGATGTCCCATAGGAGCAGCCTGCGCTTCGCCGAATCGATGAGTGATTTCTGGGAAGCGTCCACCTCGGAAAAGCCGCCCGTTGTCGTCGTCAGGGACCGGAGGGCCATAAGATATTCCTCCTGCGCCGTGACCAGGTCGGGGCTGTAGAGAGAAAGGAGCGGCTGTCCCTTCTTTACCTCTTTCCCCGTATAATCCACGAAGAGTTTTTTTACCCACCCGGCCACCTTGGTGTTCACAAAAGCGAGACGGGTCTCGTCAACCTCCACCTTTCCCAGGGTCCTGATCTGTTTGTCCAGCGTACGGAGCTCGGCCGGGGCGGTCCTGACTCCGATGAGCTGACGCTTTTCCGGAGAGATGCTGATGGTCGGCGTCGCCTGCTCCTGGGCCATTGCCGTCGCTCCGAAAGCGATCAGCAGGAACATGACCATGGTACAGGATGCCTTGTGGACAAACAGCAAACGCACCGCAGGCCTCGGTTTTTCACTTTTGTCTTTCCAATTATTTCCCATACTGTTCTTCTCCCGTCATTTCACCGATCATGGAAAGGGTCTTGTGCAGGTTCACCTGTTCTTCCTGTTCCATAAGCTGGTACTTGAGCAGAAGGCTCTGGCTGTCCAGGAGAGCCATTAAATCGGTTTTCCCGACCTGATAGTTCGCCGTGGTGGACTGCAGGGCCATCCGCGCCTGCGGGATGATCCCCGTTGCATACAGCTGGAGGTGGTGATCCGAGGTCATTGCCGTTGCGTAGAGATCGCGCACCCGGGCCAGGACCATGAGCCTCGCGGCATCGTAGTCATAGCGGGCCGCATGGAGTTCCGCATTGGCGGCCTTTACTCCCGAGGACTTGTTCCAGAAGTAGAGCGGGACCTTGAACATCACCGTCGCCTCCCACACGTCCTTCATGTCGCCCCGGGTGAATCTGCCGGCGGTGACCACCATGTCGGGCAGAAACTCCCTCCGGCTCATGGAAACCTCGAACTCGCTCTGCTCCTTCATCCGCTGCTTGCCCTGGAGCAGCGGCGAATGGGCCTGCGCCATTGAGGCAAGGTCCCCTGCGCTTTTGTCCAACGAGGCCCGGGAAAGATCGGCGGGCCGTCCCAGAGGCGTCATCGGATCCCGCCCCAGGAGGCTGTTGATCATGGCAGCCTGCGTTTCTTTTTTGCGCTCCTCTTCGGAAAGCTTGTCTATGAGCATCGAGACCTCAAGCTGGGCGCGCAGCACGTCCTGCTGCATTCCCTGCCCCGTCCCATACCGGGTCTCCGCGATCCGCTGAAAGTTCTTCATCAGGTCTTTGGTCCTGGTGAGAATGTCCGAAGAGCGAAAAGCCAGGTAATACTCATAGTAGGCGCTGCGAAGCTCCGCCAGCACCCGGAGCCGCATCTCCCGCGCATTTTCATGCTCTCGCTCGGCCTGTTTCATGGCAACATTGTTTCTGGTGGAGAGTTTTCCGGGAAAGGGAATTTCCTGCGTTACCATGAAGCCTTCCATGCTCATCTCTTCCTTGCCCACGGTGGAATTGCCCAGAGCGCCTATGTTCCTCACCGAATACCCGATCATGGGGTCCGGCATGGCGGCCGCGAACGATCTTTTTTCATCGGCCGACAGTGCCCTCATCCCGGCCATGCGGATCCCGGGGTTGTTCGCAAGGGCCTCCTGTTCCAGGTCCTTGAGCGCCACTTCGCCGCCGTCCGCCCGTGACAAGGCGGGATGCAGGATCACCATGAGCAGCAGTAACCTGAGAAGCATTGTACGCATCACTTCCTCCTTGACGCAAAACATGTTCGCACGAATATTTTCCCTGTCGCGCCATACTCTTTCCGCCTGATGAATGCTCTGCGGTGTTTCATACACTAAAGAATAGCAGAAAAAAGGGCGCTCGTGCATATGCACTGCGCCCAATCAGGTAAAATCCATTCCTGCGTACAGTGTATATTTCGTCTACCGCGAATCAAGGTTAAAAGTGGCCTTAACGGTTGCTTTGCCCGGTCTCGCTACAGACACCTCGGCCTTCCATGTACCCTCCATGGCGACATTTGCCGTAAACCGGTAAACGTCGCCCTTCTGAACAGCCTCGGTCGTGGACGACATGGGCGCCATCCCCGGCATGGCAGGCATGAAGAAGCGTACGGTGACCTTGGCATCCGTCACCGGCTTGCCCGACCCATCAGTGACTTTCGCGCTCATCGCGTTGTCGCCATTCACCAACGGGTAACTGCCGGCAGTTATCATGATGGTCAAACCCTCCGCCGTCTTCTGCGTTTCATACGCCCATGACATTCCGGCTGAAAGCGCGAGCGTCATGATTGCCGCTGCTACTGTTACAAGAGAGAATCTTTTCATAGAACTGGTACCCCTTTCCTTTTTATATTTTCTGAAGCCTTTAGCCTCTCATTCAATTATACTGTCTACATTGCAATTAAGAGACCAGAAGTGCCAATCGCTATTTCACACAACAATTCGGACACTTACGAAAATCGTATCAATACGTGGATATGATATATTGGACCATCCGATGAACCAGCTGAAGGATTTCCTACAGTTTCGCGAACAGACGAAGTTTCAGATTTGATGAAGGACACAAAAGCCGGATGGAGAGCGATAAAAATGTTTGCCGTCTAATCAGGCATGACGGTTCCGGTCCGATTGCTGTTTTTGGTATTAGTGAGCGGGAAACGGATTTGTTTCAAGATGCGGTGGAAATAGAATGGATAAGCGATGTATTCCGGGAATGCTTAACAGACATTAGCCGATGCGAGAATTGGTTCCTTGAAAACTCCCTTTACTTCACTGTCTTACGAAGCCGGTCTTTTGCAATCTCCGCCTCGGTGGTGTCGGGATGTTCCTTGATGACTTTATTGAGGTATTCCTTTGCTTTTGCCATATTCTTCTCGCTCAGATACGACAGCCCGATCTTGAGCTTTGCTCCGGCAACCTTGTTGCTTTTCGGATAGGTTTTGATCACCTTTCCAAAAGCCTCAATGGCCTGACTGAAGTCCTTTTTGGAGTAGTAGCACTCGCCGACCCAGTATTGGGCACTGTCCACCTGGCTCGTATCTGGGAACTGGGCAACGTAATTTTGAAATCCCGCAAGCGCGAGATCGAAATTCCCCTTGTCGTAATCGTTCTTCGCCTGACGATAGACCTCGGAAGGCTCCGGGGTCTTCGGAAGGGGCTTTTTTTCCTTATCAGCCGCGGCCCCTGCCTGCTTGGCCTGGATCGTCGCGGTCCCCGCGCTCAACAACCTGATCCTGGCTTCGAGCTCATCGATCCGCGACGACAGCTCCGCTATCCTGACGCTTTTATCATCGAATTTCTGCGCCAATTCGGCCAGGCGAAAATTGTTTTCTTCAAGCTTGCCCTGAAGGAGCTGAATGTCCGTGGCAAGCTGGTCCGACTTGGCGCCGGAATCGGCCATTACCTTTTGCACATCGACTGTCCCCTTGACGTTCGCATCGAGCACGTCAAGACGTTTTTGCAGTTCCTCGACGCGCACTTTTACGGACTTGTTGTTTTCCCGCAGATCGGACATCTCTGTTCTCGTCTTCACGAACTCAGCTTGGGGAGCACATGCGGTCAGGGTCAGGAGCAGTGCAATCGCCAAAAGGATTTTAGTGGTCATTGGGCTCGATTCCGAATACGTTGTTTTCTCGATAGTACTGAACGTGAATGGTGAAGGTGCGCATTGGAGCTTGTAAGGAAGGGAAAGCCGAAGAGGTCCTCTCCGGCTTTCCCTCGTACCTGTTCTGTTTTCACAACGCTACTCCGTAACCGCCACCAGATCGTCTTTCCGGTTCTTCTGCCAGCACTCCTCATTGCTCTCGGTGCAGACAGGCTTCTCCTTGCCATAGCTGATGAGCGATATTCGCTTGGCGGAAATGCCCAGGTCGGTAAGGTACTTCTTCGCACTCGCCGCACGACGCTGGCCAAGGGCCTGGTTGTACTCCTTGGTGCCCCGTTCGTCGCAATTCCCCTCGATCCTGACCTTCACGCCGGAATTGGCCTTGAGCCAGTCAGCGTTCGCCTTCATTATGGCCTTCGCGTCGTCACGGACAAAAGCCCGGTCAAAATCAAAATATATCGGCTGCAGACCGGTAGTAGCGACTGCGGAGCGCTCTTTGGCTTTTGCCTCTTCAGCGGCCTTTGTCTCTTCAGCGGCCTTTGCCTCTTCAGCGGTCTTTGCTGCCGCGGCAGCGGATTCCGCGGCTTTCTGTTCCTCCGCGGCCTTCGTTGGTTCAACAACCGTGGTCGTTGGCTGAGACATTTCCGGTGTGGCGGTAACTTCAGTCTTCTTGGGACCACAGCCCCAGAGAACGAATAAACTGAGCAGTGCAATCATACCAGTCAGGAAAACACTCTTGTTCTTCATACCATCCTCCGTTTTACATGTAGTCGGTTGTTTTGAAATACCAGGGGAATTGCGATGTTTATGATATTCTTCTTCACTTTGTTCAAATAACCATAGCATACAACTCACTTGTTGTCAACGGGGAAAGGGCTTTTTCACCGTAGGTGAAGGATCTGTAGAACATAAAGCAAATGAGCACCGGGCAGGAACGATCGGATTGGCAGGGCGTTTTAGAAATAGTATATGAACAGGCCCAGGAACAGCAGACTCTTCACTACTTCTATCCAGCCGGTGGTTTGAAGCTTCGCGCGATAGAGCGCGGCGGCGACAATCAGGTTGTCCAAAAGGGGCAAAAGAATAATAAGCCGGAGGTGCATGCCATGGTAGGCAAAAGCGGCGAACACAACAGCGACAACCGTCAGGATCCGGTCCACGGTCTTTTTGAGCAGAACAGCTTTGATCTTAAAGACACCGGCTGCGAAATACAGCGCCACTCCGGCGAAAAGACGGATGTCCAGGCCGCCCGTAAGCAGAAATTTTGCCAGCACGGCAGCCAGGCTGAGCAGGACAAACCCCAGCAGCTCGGTGAGAACAAAGTGTTCTCCGGCAATTGCGCTCATCACCAGATAGGCAGCGGGAAAAACCAGGAGGGGCAGCAACCGGGGAATATCCCTGTTGAAAACAGCAAGAAGGATGACTGTTGCGATGAACAGCTGTCCGAAGAAGATCGCGAGGGACGCTCTGTCCGCCGCCCGCCGGATCAATTTAGTGAAGGTCTGTTTGGAATTGATCAGGAGGCCAAGGGCCAGAAAGACCGGGACCGCCTGCCAGCTGAAACGCCCGCTCACGCCCAGACCGATAAGGTAGGCTATGGTCAAAACGCTCCACGAGCCGTATTCTTTCAACAGATACCCCTTTGCTTCATTTCTCATAAAGGGAGTATATCATGGATCGCAATGAGGAGGTATGAGGGAGATCATACTGCGGTCTGAAAACCGCAGCCAAAAGACGGAAAGGGACGTTGTGAGAAAAAACGACTGATGATTCCCCCGCTGTTCTTATTCAAATCCCAGGGCAAGCCCGATGCCCACGTAGGTCATCCTGCTGGCGCTTGTATAGAACTGGCCGTAGGGAGAAAACCCTTTGTAACCCTCGACGAGAAGACGCATAGTGCGCCCGTTCGAGGCCGAGCTGTCGAATTGAAGCCCAACCTTGACCGAGGAGTTCAGAGACCAGTCATGCGCCTGATCACTTTTCAGGTCCCATCCCCCGACCAGCCGCCCCCACCCTACGCCGGCCTTCGTAGCATAGTACTCGATGCCGCACTGCGCCGCCGCTGGTTTTATATTGGTCGGGCCCTGATGAATAATATATTCTCCGCCGTAATACACGCGCCACCTCTCCCATTCCATGGACCTGAGCACTTCTATCGTTTCAAAGGAAAGCTCCAGGCGGCTGATATTGTTATGGAGCAGAAATTCATCCCCCAGATGTGAGCTTTGATGGTACAGAGCCACGCGGTACGATTCATTTCCCTTCCTGAAGCTGAAGGGAAAGCCGATCATATAGTCAGTATTCACGAGATCGAGCGAGGGCGCATGGAGATCGAATTGCGCATGGGCGCCGCCTCCAAAGTTCGCCTGCCAGCTGTATCCCCCGCTGTTATTGGTATGCCGGTAAAGTCCGAAAATTTCTCCGTAGCCGCCCACAGCGCCATGGATCTTTGTGGAATTGAATTTAAAGAGACGATAGCTGAGGTAGAATCTCGGTTCTTTCGGGTCGGCGATAAGGGGCCGAAACAGGTCGCGCGTCGGGAGAAAGATCGTTTCCGGGGGATTGACGGGTTCGTTCGCAAGCGTAAGGGGCGGCACGTCAAGAAGGGTGGGCGTTTTATCTTCGGCACCTGCGGACGAATGCACGGCAAACGACAGGCACAGCGCCAAGAACTGAAAACCGACGAACGAAGCGAACGTCTTCATGTCCTTAGTATAGCATCAGCCAACCTGGTCCGACAAGCCGGAACTGCAAAGTGCACCTTAAATATAAATATTTTAGGTGTTAAATTACAGGATCCCGGAAATGGAGGCCCTGGCGAAATTCAGGAGGTCCGTCGGGTACACGCCTATGACGATCACGGCGGTCACCGAGATCGCAAGCGCGAGCGCCAGGGACGGCGATGTTTGGAGCTCGATGCTGCCCTTGGGCTCCTTCATATACATGACCATGATGACGCGAAGGTAGAAATAGGCGCTGATTGCCGAAAATATCACACCCACGACAGCAAGCCAGAGGAGTCCGGCCTGGACCGCCGCCTTAAAGATGTAGAACTTTCCCATAAACCCCGCGAAAAGCGGTATGCCGGTCAAAGAGAACATGAAGATCAGCATCAGGAACGCCGCGGTCTTATTCGTCTTGCCCAGGCCCGCGAAGTCGGTAATCTCCTCGCCCCGCTCCCCGGCCTTCCGAAGCATGATCACCACGCCAAAAGCGCCCATGTTCATGAAGGCGTAAATACAGACATACAGCATGACGCTCGCGGCGCCTTCAGGCCCGCCCGCGGCAAGGCCGACAAGGGCATATCCCGCATGAGCGATGGAAGAATAGGCCAGCATGCGCTTGATGTTCGTCTGGGACAACGCCACGATATTTCCGACGGCCATGGTCAAGACGGCAAGGCCGGCGATGATCGCCGTGGAGTTTGCCTGCAAAGGCTCAAGGGCATAGAGAAAGACGCGCAGGAGCACGGCAAAACCCGCGACCTTGGGCCCCGCTGACATGAAAGCGGTGACCGATGTCGGCGCGCCTTCGTACACATCAGGCACCCACATGTGGAACGGCGCCGCGGCCACTTTGAACCCGAAGCTCACGATCAGCATGATCATGGAAAGGAAAAGGATGGGGTTGGTAAGATCGGTCTTGTGCAGGAATGCGAGGATCCCGGCAAGATTTGTCGTGCCCGAAAGTCCATAGAGAAGCGACATGCCGTAGAGCATGATGCCTGAAGAGAAAGCGCCGAGTACCAGGTATTTTATGGCCGCTTCATTCGACCGGTTGTCCCGACGCTTGAAGCCCGCAAGGATATAGACGGAGAGCGCCATGAGTTCCAGCCCGAGGTACAGCGTGATAAGGTCGCCCGCTGACGCCATCATCATCATCCCGGTCGTGGCAAAAAGCATCAGGGCATAGTATTCTCCGCGATGAATATCCTCGACCTTCAGGTAGTTGATGGAGAGGAGGATGCCGAGGCCGCAAACGATATAAAAAACGAACTTGAAAAAGGTCGAAAAAGGATCAAGCAGGAACGTGCCCTCAAAAAACGTCCCGCTTGCGTTCATCAGCTTAGTGCTCGCATATGCCGCGACCATGATGCCGGCCAGACTGTACCAGCCGAGCGCTGCCTTCTGTTTTTTTTCAACAAAAAAATCGAAGATAAGCACCGTCAGTGCCACAATAATCACGACGAACTCGGGCAGCACCGGTAGTATGGCTTGCTGAAATTGCTGATACATGCTGGGCATAGTAACTCCTTAAGACGAAAAACATCTATTGCAGATTGTACGTTTCACTTCTCACTTCTCAATGCGGCAATATGCCGTTCAGTGTCTGCGCAATTGCCGGGGCTGCCTGCATTTTGGCGTTCACCTGCTGGAGGAGGTTCGCTACCGAAGCATGCATCACTCCGAAGGCCGCATTCGGATACAGTCCGATAAAGAATACCAGCGCCACGAGCGGAAGCGCCGCAATAACCTCGCGTGTGTTCATATCAGCAAGATGCTCATTATGAGGATTGGTGATCTTGCCGAAGGCAATGCGCTGATAGAGCCAGAGCATATATCCCGCTCCGAGGATAATGCCGAGCGAGGCGATGACGGCATAGGGTTTGTAATGCAAAAACGCGCCGAGCAGGATCGTGAACTCGCCGATGAACCCGTTCATGCCCGGGAGTCCGATGGAGGAAAGCGTAACGATCAGCAGGAACGCGGCATAGACTGGCACCTTTGCGGCAATGCCGCCGTAGTCGGCGATCAGCCTCGTATGCGTGCGCTCATAAATGACTCCCACGGCAAGGAACAGCGCGCCGGTGGAGACGCCGTGGTTCAGCATCTGAAGAATGCCGCCCTCCATGCCCTGGAGGTTCAAGGCAAAAATGCCGAGGGTGACAAAACCCATATGGCTGACGCTCGAATAGGCGATCAGTTTTTTGAAGTCCGTCTGGGCAAAAGCCATGTAGGCGCCGTAGATGATGGCAATGACGGACAAGGCCATTATGGCAGGGGTCCAGGCAATTGTCGCGTCGGGGAAGAAGGGCAGCGAGAACCGCAAGAAACCATATGCGCCCATCTTGATGAGAATGCCGGCAAGGATGATGCTGCCTGCTGTCGGCGCTTCGACATGGGCATCCGGCAGCCAGGTGTGGACGGGGAACATCGGCACTTTGACCGCAAAAGCGGCAAAGAAGGCTGCGAATGCCCACAATTGAAATGTCCGATCAAACTTATAATTCATGATCGCGAGCACGTCAAAGGTATGTCCTGCGGCGAAATACACGGCGATAATCGCGACAAGCATGAGCACGCTTCCAACCAGGGTGTACAGGAAGAACTTGACCGCCGCGTACAGCCGGTTGGGGCCGCCCCAGATGCCGATCAGCAGGTACATGGGGATAAGCATGGCTTCCCAGAAAACATAGAACAGGAAGAGATCGAGAGACACAAATACGCCGACGATCGCAGCCTCCAGAAACAGCATGGCGATCATGAACTCCCTGACGCGGTCCTGGATCGCTGTCCAGGAAACCATGATGGAGATGACGGTGAGCAGCGTAGTCAGGGCAACGAACAGGATGCTGATCCCGTCCACGCCGAGCCGGTAGTTGATGTTCCAAGCCTCGATCCAGGGAATACTTTCACCAAACTGCATGTGCGGGGTGGAGCTGTCGAAGCTCATGAGAAGCGGCATGCACAGGCCAAGCTCGATGATCGAGAAGGCGAGAGCTATCAAACGCACGAAGGCCGCATTCCGTATGAACAGCAGGAGGAACGCTCCAAGCACCGGGATGAAGATCATGAGGCTCAGCAATGGATACTCAAGCTGATGGAGTTTTAATTCGAGCATGGATCGGGCTCCTTATATATGCACTGACTCTGAACGGTTTTCCCTGTGCGCCATACAGGGTTATGCTGCATGTCGGCTATGAAACGCCCTAGTAGCTGATGAGAACGTAATACAACCCGACCAGCACCACCAGGCCGAGGCCCATGGTAAATGCATATTGCTGAATATAGCCGGTCTGAAGCTTTTTGCCGCTCTGGCTCATACGGCCGATGGCGTCGGCGAACCCATTGATGAAACCGTCGATGATTTTAACGTCCCCTACGGTGTAGAGAAACTTCGCCGTCTTGTGGACCAGCCCATCCACGAAAAGGTAGTTGTAAATTTCGTCAACTTTATATTTATTGAGAAGCAATGTGTAGGCGCCCTTGAATTTGTCAGCGATGCGATCAGGCCAGGTACTTTCCTTCTTGTACATGCCGATCGCAAGCCTCCAGCCCGCCGCCGCGACGATAACAGACAGGATCATCGCCAGTATTTCCGGGGCATGGCTTGTGGATTCAGTCGCATGCTCGCCTGCGGGGAACAGCGGCGCCAGATACTCGCCAAAGAGATTTCCATGCTTGATGAGCGGCAAGCCGATAAAGCCGATGAAGATCGAAAAAAACGCGAGAATCATAAGCGGTATGGTCATGACCCGCGGCGATTCGTGTACATGGTGTTCAACCTCGTGGTCCACCCGGGAGGTGCCGTAAAAGGTAAGATAAATCAGGCGGAAGGAATAGAAGGCCGTCATAAAGGCCCCGACAAGTCCGAGAAACCAGAGAGCAGGTCCTATCTTCGGGGCGTTGTACACGCTCCAGAGAATTTCGTCCTTGCTGAAGAAACCCGCGAAGGGCGGAATGCCTGACAGCGCCAGGGTGCCGATAAAAAATACCGCCCAGGTAATTTTAATCTTCGGCTGGAGCGCTCCCATCTTGCGCATGTCCTGCTCCCCCGAAAGGGCATGGATCACACTGCCCGAGGCAAGGAACAGCAGGCCCTTAAAAAAGGCGTGGGTCGTAAGATGGAAAATCCCGGCTGAGAAAGCGCCGACCCCCAGCGCCAGGAACATGTACCCCAGCTGGCTGATCGTGGAATAGGCGATCACGCGTTTGATGTCGTTCTGCACCAGGCCGATGGTCGCGGCAAAAACCGCGGTAAGTCCTCCGACAATGGCGACGGTGTTCATGGCGGTCTCGGAGAGCGAGAAGATCGGGGCGCAGCGCGCGATCATGAAAACGCCGGCCGTGACCATGGTGGCGGCATGGATCAACGCGCTGACCGGTGTCGGGCCTTCCATGGCATCGGGGAGCCAGACATAGAGAGGCAGCTGCGCGGATTTGCCCGTTGCGCCCAGGAACAGGAGAAGGGCGATGAGCGTTATCACCGTGATCTCGCCCCCGAACAGGTTGTACGTTACGTTTCCGAGGGAGGTAGGGACCGCGGCAAAGACCTCTGAGAAATCAAGCGTCCCGAAGGTAAGAAAAATGAGCAGCACGGCGAGAACAAAGCCGAAGTCGCCTACGCGGTTCACTACAAAAGCCTTGATGCCCGCATCGGATGCCGATTTTTTCTCATACCAGAAGCCGATCAGGAGGTACGAGCAGAGGCCCACCCCTTCCCATCCCACGAACATGAGCAGGAAGTTGTTAGCCATGACCAAAATAAGCATGAAAAAGGTGAAGAGCGCCAGGTATGCAAAGAACCGGGGATAGCCCTTGTCCCCGTGCATGTAGCCCACGGAATATATATGGATGAGGGAACTGAGCGTCGTCACGACGAGAAGCATGACCGTCGTGAGCTGGTCGATCTGGAATCCCACATTCACTGAAAACGCTCCGATGGAGATCCAGGAATAGAGGTTCTCGTTGATCTTTGCGCCGCCGACAACGTCAAAAAAAGCGCTGACCGAAAGGATGAATGCGCCAATGACCCCGGCAATGGGGAAGTATGCCGCCTTTTCCTTCAGGTATTTGCCGAACAAGCCCGCGATCAGGAACCCGGCAAACGGCAGCATTGGTATAAGAACGTATTTGAGCATAAACACCTCTTAAGAAGAAAACTCCAAATTTCAATACCCAAATCCCAAGTAATATCCAAATTGCAAATCCGAAAGATCAAAACGTTTGTCAATTGGTGCTTGGAATTTATTTTAAATTTGCTATTTGTTATTTGAAATTTTCCCGTTATCCTTTCATGATATTAAACTCATCCACGTACACGGTCCCGCGATTCCGCGAGATCAAGATGATGATGCCAAGCGCCACAGCCGCCTCGGCCGCGGCCACCGTAATGACGAATATCACAAAAATCTGCCCATTGAGTGACTGGAGGTAATGAGAAAAAGCGACCAGGTTAATGTTCGCCGCGTTCAGCATCAGCTCGATGGACATGAGAATAATAAAAATATTGCGCCGCGTGAGCACTCCCACCACGCCAATGGTGAATAGCGCCGCGCTCAGCAAAACATACCAGGAAAGGGGAATCATAAAAGCCTCCAAAATAACAGTAGTCAGTAGTCAGAAGTCAGAAGAGCGAAGAAAAAACCGGTTACACAGCATCACCGATTTACTCATGGCTTCTGTATTCTGTCTCCTTCTCGTCTTACTCTTTCAGATGTTTTTTGGCCAACATAACCGCGCCCACCAATCCCACAAGAAGGATGAGGGATGATATCTCAAAAGGAATAAGGTATTTCTGATACAGCAGCGCACCCAATTCCCCGACACCCGTCCCGAGCCGCATCGGCGGATTACTATCCGCCGGGAACGTCCCGCGGGAGACCAGAAGGGCGATCTCGCCGGCCATCAGGAGTCCAAAGCCCGCCATCCAGGGCCAGAACCGGTTCGCCCTGGCCGCGGTGCTTTCCTTGTCCACATTCAGCAGCATCACCACGAACAGATAGAGGATCAGGATTGCCCCGGCATATACGATAAGCTGTACTGCCGCGAGAAACTCGGCATTCAGAAGCACAAAAATCCCCGCAATATGGAAAAAAAGAAGGAGCATGAACAAGACACTGTGCACCGGATTTTTCCGGGTGATCGTGAGGACCGCTGAAACCAGAATGACAACGGCAAAATAGGCGAATATCAGTTCGTTGATCATTATTTTTTTACCGCCTTCCCGCCCATGTAGCGATCTCCCACTTCGACAAGCCGGTCCTTGCTGTAGAATCCGTCGTTCCGTGAGTAGCAGGCAAGTTCGAATTCGGGCGTCATCAGGATCGCAGACACGGGACAGGCATCGACGCAGAATCCGCAGAACACGCACCGGAACAAGTCGAGTTCATAGGAGTTCACGATCTTCTCGTTCCCGGGCCCCTCGGTGGTGAACACGGTGATGGCCTTGGACGGGCAGACCGCCTCACAGAGACCGCACCCGATACAGGCTGCCTTTCCCGTTTCATCGCGCCGCATGGCGTGAAGCCCTCGCGAGCCGGGGATCGGCTTGCGCTTGAAGGTTGGATACTGACGGGTAACCGGCTTGGTCAGCATGGTTTTGAGCGTCAGGGCCATGCCCTGGGCTATCTCGAACAGGAAGATCGTTTTTAGAAATTTTTTTGCTCTATGCATAGTTGTTACTCCTTGCAGCCCCAAGCTCTCGATCACAAGCACCAATGACTAATTTTCAAAAGAAGTAATCCCCGGAATTTTGAATTTCGATATTATTTGAGATTTGTCATTTGTTATTTGGAATTTTCCCCTCTCCTCTTAAAGCCATCCCATCTGCTTCATGCACGCCGCCACCAGCAGGGTACCGAGCGACAGGGGCAGCAGGATCTTCCAGGAAAGCGTCATGAGCTGGTCATACCGGTACCGGGGAAGCGTGGCCCGGAGCCACATGTAGACAAAGAGGAAAAAGTACAGTTTGACAAGCAGCCAGATCGTCGGGGGCAGCGCGGCAAGCATCCGGTTGACCCAGGCAATATGGGGGAGATTCCCAAGCGTCTGCGGCAGGATCTGGACCGGCAGCCAGCCGCCCAGGAACATGATGCTCGCGAGCAGCGACACCACCATCATGTTCATATATTCCGCCATAAAGAACATGGCATATCTGATGCCGCTATACTCGGTGAAAAAACCGGCCACTAGCTCGCTCTCGGCCTCGGGCAGGTCGAAGGGCACCCGGTTCGTCTCGGCAATGCCCGCGATCAGGTAGAGGAAAAAGGCCACCGGACCAACCGGCAGCGCGATGATGTTCCATCTCTGGGACTGGGCGTTCACGATATCCGACAGGTTCAGCGATCCGGCCATAAGCACCACGGTTATGATGGCGAAGGCCATGGGAATCTCGTAGCTGATCATCTGCGCCGCGGAACGAAACCCTCCCATGAGGGAATACTTGTTGTTCGAAGCCCACCCTGCCATGATCACGCCGTAGGTCCCGACACTGGCAAAGGCGAGGATGTACAGCACGCCGATGTTCAGGTTTGATACGTACAGCGGGACCTTGTCCGAGAGGAGCCCGTAGAAATCCGTTTTCGGGCCAAAGGGAACCACGACCATCGCGCCGAACGCCATGATCAGCGTAAGGAACGGCGCAGCGATAAATACCCATTTATCGGCCTTTGCCGGAATAATGTCTTCTTTCAACATCAGCTTAAAGGTATCGGCGATGGGCTGGAGCAAACCATGAAAGCCGGCGCGCATCGGTCCAAGACGCGCCTGCATGTGACCCAGCACCTTCCGCTCGACGTATTGCAAATACACGGTGTTGACAAGGATAAATACCAGCAGGACAGCCACGGGAATAACAAGGCTCGTGACAATACTCATTATTTGATGAATATCGGGCATGTTGCGCTCCTATGTTTCGATCTTAATATGCCGTATGGTCCCTATTTCGTGGGATCGCGTGATCGTCCCGCCCGAGGAAAAAAGCAGGCGTTCGGCGGTGATCACTTCCTGCTTCATGATCGTATCGGAGGCCAGCGAAAGGTCCGCATCCGTGTTGATCAGCGGGGACTGCTCAGGCGGCCAGCAGGTACCCGGCGCAAGGTCACGATACATGGGTACGACAGCACGGATTTCCTTGAGAACGTCCCGGGCCGAAGCATAGTGCAACGACCCGCCCATCCGCCTTGCAACATCCTGAATGATTTCCCAGTCCGGCCTTGATTCTCCGATCGGCGCCTCAGCTGCGTTCAATTGCTGGAGCCGGCGCTCAAGGTTGGTGAAGGTGCCTGATTTCTCGGCGCTAGCCGCGGCCGGAAGCACTACATCGGCGATCTTTGCCGTTTCGGTCATGAAGATATCCTGCACGACCAGGAACTCAAGTTTATCGAGAGGCTGCTCGAGACGATGATCGCTCCCCACCGGATCATCACCCATAATATAGAGCGCCGCGAGTTTGCCTGACGCGGCCGCGTCGATCATCTCGACGGCGTTCATGCCCGGCGTATCAGGAAGGACCGCATTCCACGCGCTCGAGAATGATTTCATTGCGTCTTCGTCGATCTTGCGGTATCCGGGATAATAGGCAGGCAGCACCCCCATGTCGAGTGAACCCTGGAAGTTGCTCCGGCGCACGATCGGATAGTGCGTTACGCCCTTGAGCTGTCCCGAGAGCTTCCTGATGCCCGCACATTCCTTGTCACTGACATGCGCAGGGATGATGATCGCGACACTCCTGGCCGCCTTCAGAAGTTCCACCGCCTTCAGCGCCTCGCTTCCGCCTTTTGCGGAAGAAAAAGCGGCAAGCAAGTCTTCGATCGCCCGGTCAGAGCTCGCGGGAATGACCACCGAGGCGATCTTGTTGAATTTGTTGTTCCCGTCGTTGACCAAAATAACTTTCCGGTCCTTCCGGACCGCGGCCCGAACGATCTCGATGCCCGTAAGGGGATTGATCTCACCCACATTCTTATCAAGGATGAGAACGACCTCATGCTCCCCGATCTTATTCAATTCACCGGAGAAAAATGCCGAGTCCAGACCCTTCGGGACCTTGAGTCTCGCGAGCATGTCGACGTTGTTCGTCCCGACGACCGTTCGCATGAACTTCTGGAAAAGGTAGCTGTCTTCGTTCGTGGTACGGACCGAACCGAGTCCGCCGATGCTTTCCGGCCCTCTCTTGCCCTTGATCACCTTGAGGTTGGTCGCGACGACGGACAAGGCCTCATCCCAGGTGCAGTCCACGAGCTCGCCGCCCACCCGCATTTTCGGCGTCGTAATCCGCTCGCTGCTGTGAACGGAATCCCATCCGAACCGGCCCTTGGCGCACAGATAGTTTTCCTTTGCAGGCCCCACGCGCATGATCTTCCCGTCGCGCGCTTCGTAGGTGATACCGCAGCCGCAGCCGCAGTAGTTGCACACGGATTTCGTCCCCTCGAGGTTCCAGGACCGGGCTTTATATTTGAACTGGCGCGTGGTAAGCGCGCCCACCGGGCAGATCTCGGTGCACTCGCCGCAGAATTCACAGTCGAGCGGCCGGTCGAAATCGGTGCTGATACGCGCCCGCGTTCCCCGGCGGGTAAAAGCCCACTCGCCCACGCAGTTCTGTTCATCGCAGATCCTGACGCATTTTCCGCAGAGGATGCAGCGGCTGATGTTGCGTTCAATAATCGGGCTCTCCAGATCCGGAGGGAGGTATCCCTTTTCAGCGTCGAACCGGCTTGGCGCGAGACCGTACTCGTGGACCAGGTCCTGGAGCTGGCACTCGCCCGCCTTGTCGCAAACCGGGCAGTCGAGCGGGTGCTTGATCAGCAGGAGTTCAAGTACCATCCGCCGCGCCTCTATGAGCGCCGGGCTCGTGGTTTTGACGACCATATTATCCGTGGTCGGCGTGGTGCAGGAGGGCGTGAACTTGCGCGGGGTCCCCTCAACCTCGACCAGGCATATTCTGCAGGCGCCGAAGGGATGCAGTTTGTTGTCATGGCACAGGGTCGGCACCCGCGATCCAGCCGCATTGGCTGCATCGAGGATCGTTGACCCCATGGGTATTTCAACCTTTTTTCCATCAACCGTTACTGTCATTTTTTGCATGGATGATTACCTTCGATTCCCAAAAGCATAATCGGCAAACAGTTCAAGCCGTTTGAATCCAAATGCCCTAATCAATTGACCAGAACCTGCACGCCTTGATGCAGGATTTGCACTTAGTGCACTTTTCCGGATCGATATAGGCTACTTGGCCCTTTTCCCAAACAAGCGCGCCGGTCGGGCAGGCTTTGAAGCACTGACCGCATTTCTTGCACTTGTCCTTGTCCACCACGAACTTGACGAGGGGAGTACACACCCGTGCCGGGCAGCGGCGCTCTTTGATGTGGGCCTCGTATTCGTCGCGGAAATACTTTATCGTGGTAAGCACCGGGTTGGGCGACGTCTGGCCCAGACCGCAGAGCGACGTGTCCTTGATCTGCTGCGAAAGCTCAAGCAGGAGTTCGATATCGCCCTCGCGGCCCTCTCCGTTCGTGATGCGCTGCAGGATGGTAAGAAGGGTTTTGTTGCCGATACGGCAGGGAATGCACTTGCCGCAGGACTCGTCTTCCGTGAACTCGAGAAAGAACTTGGCCATGGCCGGCATGCACGTTGTTTCATCCATCACCACCATACCGCCCGAACCCATGATCGCGCCCGTCTTGTTGATGTTCTCGAAGTCCACCGGCGTGTCGATCAGGGTATGAGGAATGCAGCCGCCCGATGGTCCGCCCATCTGCACGGCCTTGAACTTTCTATTATTTTTTATTCCGCCGCCGATTTCGAAGATGATGGTCTTGAGCGGAGTGCCCATCGGCACTTCGACCAGGCCGATGTTGTTCAACGCGCCGGAAAGGGCGAAGACCTTCGTGCCTTTGCTCTTTTCGGTCCCGAGGCTTGAGAACCACTCCGCGCCGTTCAGGATGATCGGCGGCACGTTCGCAAAAGTCTCCACGTTGTTCAGCACCGAAGGACGCATCCACAAACCCTTGACCGCGGGAAATGGCGGTTTGGCCCGGGGCATGCCGCGCTTGCCCTCGATGGACGCCATGAGGGCCGTCTCCTCGCCGCACACGAAGGCGCCCGCCCCCTGATAGATTTCGATGTCAAGATCGAACCCCGTGCCGAGAATGTCTTTCCCGAGCAGTCCCCGGTCCATGGCCTGGTCGATGGCGAGCTGGAGCCGGTGCACGGCCAGGGGATATTCGGCGCGCACATAAATATACCCATAGTGCGCGTTGATTCCCTTGGCCGCGATGATCATGCCCTCGAGCACCGAGTGGGGGTCCGCTTCCATGACACTCCGGTCCATGAATGCGCCGGGGTCGCCCTCGTCGCCGTTGCACAGAATATATTTGATATCGCCGGTGACCCGTGCGCAGAGTTCCCACTTGAGGCCCGTGAGGAAACCGGCCCCCCCGCGGCCGCGGAGCCCCGAACTCTTCACCGTACTCACGATCTGCTCGGGGGTCATTTCTGTGAGCGCTTTGGCCGCGGCCAGATAGCCGTCGCGGGCGATATACTCCTCGATCTTCTCCGCATCGATGAGACTCCGGTTTCGAAGCGCCCGCAGCACCTGGTGCTTGAAAAACGGAATTTCATTCATTACGGGAATCGTGTTCTTAGCCGCCGGCGGCGTATAGAGGAACTTCTCGACCGGCCTCCCCTTGATAAAATGTTCTTCCACGAGAAACGGCACATCCTCGGGCCTCACCAGCTGGTAGAAGATGTCCTCGGGGTAAACCACCATCACCGGACCCTTGGCGCAAAACCCGTTGCACCCCGTCAGTACGATCTTGACCTCGTTTTGGAGGTTCCGCTTAATGAGCTCGGTTTCGAGGGCATCCTTGACCTTGAGCGAGCCGTTTGCCACACAGCCCGTGCCCGCGCAGATCATTATGTTTGAACGGTATGTCGTCTCCACGATACGTAACCCCGTTTAGCGTTTAAACTGTTTGAACGGTTTAAACCGAATTTGATCAGTACGTTGTTTCATGCCCCACAACCAGCGCGTACTCTGGGACCGCCTTGCCCCCCACCACGTGCTCGGCAAAGATTTTCTTCATTTTGTCTTCCGTCAGAGAGACGTATTTCACCGGCGCCTCGCCCGTCGTTTCGATGGTGGCCATGGGCTCCTGACTGCAAAGGCCTGCGCAGCCGGACGTTGTGATGGCAACGTCTTTCAGGTTCGATTTGGCGAGCTCTTCCATGATCACGTTCATGATCGGCCGAGCGCCCGCGGCGATCCCGCAGGTCCCCATATGCACCGTGATCTTAACGCGGAACCCTCCCTCGCGCAGCCCCTGATGGAAGTCTTCCTTGATCTTTTTTAAATCAGCAATCGTGAGTTTTGCCATTTTTTCACCTTCAATCCGAAATCCGCAATCCAAAATCCGCAATCGAACCACTACTCGTACTTCTTGATTATATCCATGACCTTTGTGGCGGCAACGTCGCCGTAGGTGTCCTGTCCGATGACGACCACCGGCGCGAGACCGCAGGCGCCGAGGCACCGCACGGCCTCGAGGGAATATTTTTTGTCCCGGGTGACCTCTCCGACCTCAAGCTCGAGTTCATCCTTGATCTTATTCAGGATCTCCTCGCTCCGTTTCACGTAGCAGGCGGTGCCAAGACAGACCCTGATAACATGCTTGCCGCGCGGCACAAGCGTGAAGAAGGAGTAGAAGGTCGCGACGCCGAATACCACGCTCGGCGACATATTCATTCCCCTGGCGACATATCGCTGCACCGCGTGCGGCAGGTAGCCGCATACGTCCTGCGCCTGCTGAAGCACGGGGATGAGCGATCCGGGTTTGTCCTTGTACCTGGCGACGATCTCGTCGATCTTCAGATACATCGCCGGAGTTATGATCTCGTTGTCCGTGGCGGACTGCTGTGCAACCGCTTCGTTACTCATGGCTTACCTCTTTGCAATTTGAAATTTACATTTCAAATTGAATCTGTTCTTTCAACATCCCCCTGATGGCCTCAAGCACCGCAGGAGCATTGATCGGCACATCTTCGAGTTCTTTCCTGAACTCCTGGGTATCGAGCCGGAAGACCCTGTCTCCCTCCCGCATCTCATAGAGGACATCAATATCCGGGTGGCCGGCGATCAGGGTGAGCACGGTATCCGCCATACTGCCGAGCGCCGGACGGTCCACATGGCTCCATCTGAACGTAACCGAAACCCTGGTGCCCTTGCCTGGCGCGGAATCTACGGTGAGCGTTCCACCGGCCTGCTCGGCTGCCTGGGTCAGAAGCGGAATCCCGAGGCCCGTTTTCTTGTTTTTTGTCGAAAAGAACGGGTCCTGAACCTTTAACAGCGTCTCAGGATCCATTCCCCTACCGTCGTCATTGATCTTGATGCGGATAATGTCGCTCTCCGGCTCATGAACAATGAGGATTTCTATTCTCTTCGCACCTGCACGGACTGAATTCTCGGCAATATCGAGAATATGCAAAGAGAGGTCGTCCACGTCTTTAACAGACCGCCTTCCTGCCATCCTTGCCTGCCAGTGCTTTTTTAATCTCTTCGATGCTCCCGTCCTCAACGGTCAGGCTGAAATACCGTGTCCCGATGTCATCGGGATGGTGCGCATCAGAACCGGTGATAACAGGATAGCGCTTGCAATCAGGGAACCTGTCAATCGCTGCCGCCGTCATCGTATGCCGTGAGATCTCAACGGCATCAAGTGCAAGCGCGGGTGGGATAAACCCGAGCTGTCCTATCAAGCTGTATGACTCCCGGTCCACGTGCGCCGCAACCACGAGGCTTTGCCCCTTTGCCGACCGCGCTGCTTCAACAATTGCCGAAGCGGAGAGAGACGTTGCACCGATCAGAAACCTCTCGCAGAAACCGGACACCCCATCCTCGTCATCGGCAATCACCTGCAGGCCGAAGGAATGCTCGTCATTCAACCCGGGCAGGTGCTGGTAAATAAAATCCTGGAAGCTCAGCAGATCGTCATCGTCGTCGAAGAACACCAGCAGGTGCGCTTCTTCGGAAGAGGAGACTTCCATCCCGCCGAGAACCATCAACCCGTTCCGAAGACCGGCCCGTTTCACGGCCAGAACGTTTTCCGCCGAGTTATGGTCGCAGATGCCGATCAGATCAAGGCCCTTCTGGAGGGCCGCATTCACGACTTCCCGGGGAGACATGTCCAGACCGGAGCAGGGAGAAAGACAGGTATGCACATGCAGATCCGCCTTAATCCGCCTCAGCGCCACGAATCCCCGCCTTGTATAATCTGCCCACCAGCTCGAATGCCGAGAGAGTGCTCACCAGGATCGGGAGCCCCTCTTCCTCCGCTTTGGCGATCGTGTCCTTTTCCGGCTGCCTTCCCTGGACCAGGATGATGCCTGCCAGGTCTTTGTGCGACGCCACCGCCACGATGTTTTGATGTATGTGGAGCGTGACCCAAAGGGTCCCCTCCTCGGCGTGGGCCAGAACATCGGACAGAAGGTCGCTTGCGTAACCAGCCGCTACCTCCCGGTCAAGATGGCCCTTACCGGTTTTTACTTCCAGACCGAATTCTTTTACCAGATCATTCAGTTTCATATTTGCTTGACCGTCAACTCGTATAGTAGAACTGCATAGTCAGGTGCGTTCCTTCGGGCATTGATGATTTCAGGGTCATTTCATCAGCGCATTTTTTCATATTCACCAGCCCCATGCCCGCGCCGAACCCCAGTTCCCGCACCCACTCAGGCGCTGTGGAATATCCCGGCTGCATGGCTTGCTCGACGTCGGGGATTCCCGGTCCTTTATCGATGGCTTCCACGATAATTCCCCACTTCTCCACCTGGGCGCGGATTTCGCCGCCCGTGGTGTAGGAAGCGAGGTTTATCTCAGCTTCATAGGTGGCGACCCCGATCCGCCTGAGGAGCGGCGGACAGACCCCAAGTTTCTTCAAAACGTTTTTGAGCTCGCTTGCCGCCTTGCCTGCTTCTTTCAACGATTGCCCGGCAACACGGTACTTAAAGGTGAAACTGGTTTCGTCTGCGAATACGTCTTCGAAAAATTTCTTGACCGTGGGCCGCTGCCGGGTAACGGCCACTTTCGCTTCGGCCTGTTCGTATTCTATCTCGAGCTTCTTGAGCAGCCCTTCGACGATGCTCCCCTTGGTGACGATGCCGACCAGTTCATTGTTCCGGTCCAATACGGGGTACCGCCGGTACCCGTACTTGGAAAACTTGGCGATGCAGTGGACCAGCAGTTCATCGGCATACAGACATTCAAGCTTTGTCTTCATCCGCTCCCTGATGGGAACGTTGATCGCGTTGTCGGTAAGGGCATTGATCAGATCTTCGATGCTGATCATGCCGACGAGCTTGCCGTTCTCTACCACCGGCGTGCCGGACAGGTGGTTGTCCCGCAGGAGTATCCTGAGCTCCGCCATGGTCTGGTCCGGCCTGACGGTGACCATCTTCGGGGGCATGACCTCGCCGACGGTCAGTTCATAGACCATCTCCTGCGTCTTGGTCAGCCGGTCCTGCGTCACCTGTTCTTTGGCCTGCTGTGTCATCGCCTATTGCCGCTCGGCCACTCCCCTTAAGCCCTTCGTATACAGAATGCCGCATGCCTCGAACATGGTCAGCTTGGTTATAAACAGGGGGATGTCCTTTTGTTTCGCCAGGGCCACGGTCTCCGCTTCCGGCTGTTTTCCCCGCACCACGCAAACCGCTTTAATATCGGCGATGTCAGCGGTCCGGACCGCCTGGGGATTCGTGAGCCCCGTGATCAGAATGCCGGTCGCGTGGGAACGTCCGAGCACATCGCTCATGAGGTCGGCGCTAAAACACCGCTCCACCTCGATCTCATCAACGAGACTGTCGCCGACAAGAACATCGGCCTCAAGCAGCCTGACGATCTCTCTCAAATTCATCGGGAGACACTCTCCTCTATCGGTCGCATTCGCCCAGCACGATGTCGATCGTGCCGATGCAGGCCACCACGTCCGCAACCATATGGCCGGTCACCATCTTCGGGATGGCGCTGAGATTCACGAACGAAGCGGCTCGGATCTTGATGCGGTACGGCCTGCCGCTCCCATCGCTTACAATATAGAAGCCAAGCTCGCCTTTTGCGCCCTCGGTGGCCACGTAAACTTCGCCCTTGGGCATGGGCACATATTTGCTCATGACCACAAACTGATGGGCCAGCGTTTGGATGCTCTGCATCACCTTCATTTTTTCGGGGATCGCATACCGCAGGTCGTCGGTCATGACCGGTCCGGGCTGCATCATATCAAGGCACTGCTTGATGATCCGGTTGCTCTGGCGCATTTCGTTGATGCGCACAAGGTACCGGTCGTACACATCGCCGTTCTTGCCGAGGGGCACGTCGAATTCCACTTTATCATAAGCGGCGTAGGGCTCCACCTTGCGGAGATCGTAGTTCACTCCCGAGCCCCGGAGCGAGGCCCCGGTCAAACCATAGTTGACGGCCTCTTCGGCGGTCATCACACCGATGCCCACGGTGCGGCCCATGAAGATGCGGTTTTCCCGGATGAGGGTGTCGTATTCTTCAAGCCGCTTGGGAAAGAGTTCGGTGAACTCGCGGCATTTGTCGATAAAATCCCGGGAAACGTCATTCCGCACCCCGCCGATGCGCGCATAGCTCACCGTCTGCCTCGCGCCTGAAGCCATTTCGAGAAGATCGAGAATAAGCTCACGCTCTCTCGACGCGTAAAAGATCACCGTCGCGGCGCCCAGATCAATGACGCTGCTGCCGAGCCATATCAGGTGGGCGCTGAGCCGTCCCAGTTCCGCCGTGATCGTTCTGAGGAACTGCGCCCGCTCCGGCACCGTGATGCTGCCGAGCTTTTCCACCGCCGTCACATAGCCCAGGTTGTTGGTCGCGCAGGAGATATACTCCAGCCGATCGGTCATGGGGATGATCTGGTGGTACGTCCTGCTCTCCATCCACTTCTCTATGCCGCGGTGCAGATAACCGGGACGCGGATCAACGCCCACCACGGTTTCACCTTCCAAATCGAGCACCAGGCGCAGCACGCCGTGGGTGCTCGGGTGCTGCGGACCCATGTTCAGAGTAATTTCTTTTTGAACGACCTCTTTTGTGTCCGTATCGGTAGCAGACATGCTGTTCACCATTAGCATTTTTTTAATTTCAAACCCTAAATCCTAAATCCCAAATAATATCCAAGCACGAAATTCCAATTTTCAAACTGTTTGTAATTTGCTGTTTGTCGCTTGGAATTTATTTGTTATTTGGTGCTTGAGATTTCGTGCTTGCTCTAAAATCAGTATCCCTTCAAGGGATATTCTTTTCTCAGCGGATGCCCTTCCCAGTCCTCGGACAGCAGGATTCTGCGAAGGTCCGGGTGCCCGTCGAATTTTATCCCCATGAGGTCGAACGTCTCGCGCTCATGCCAATTCGCTGTTTGCCATATCGAGGACACTGAGTCAATCCGCGGATCATCTTCCGACACCCGCACTTTGAGACGGATTCGGTGACGATGCAGGGTGGAAATAAGGTTGTACACTACTTCGAACCGTGGACCGGTATCTCCCGGATAGGCTGAAAAATCAACCGCTGTCAGGTCAACCAGAAGATCCATTCTGATGAGCGGCTCGTCGCGGAGATAGAGACAGACCTCCTTGATCATGTCCTTTTTAAGCGACACTCCCACCTGCCCGACATGGGAAATCGTGCCGAGGACCTGGCCCGCGAATTTTTCTTCAATCATTTTTGCGATCTGTAAGGGATCCATACAACCTCGTCATTGTTGTTCAAAACTCAAGGTTCAGGCGTAACGCTGCTTGGCATTCAGAGACCCTGTGGCCTGCTTTTGCTGCACTCGGCAAGCGGAAGCTATTTGCGGACGTAGTGCTCTTTTTGGATCTTTTCCTGGAGTTTGATGATGCCGTTCATCAGGGCCTCGGGACGCGGAGGGCAGCCCGGGATATACACATCCACGGGAACAATGTTGTCAACACCCTGCACCACGCTGTAGGTATTGAAGATCCCGCCGGATCCGGCGCAGCTTCCCATGGCGATGACGTATCGCGGCTCCGGCATCTGGTCATATACGCGGCGAAGGACCGGGGCCATCTTCTTGGTCAACGTGCCCGCCACCAGCAGAAGGTCGGACTGCCTCGGTGAGGGGCGGAAAACGGTGCCGAACCGGTCAAAATCATGCTGGGGAGCGGCAATATACGCGATCATCTCGATGGAACAGCACGCAAGACCGAACGTCATCGGCCAGAGTGAATAGGCCCGTGCGGAATTCAAGAGCCAGTCAAGCTTCGTTGTAATGAACCCTTCTTCAAATACGTTCTGGATTATTCCCATTCAAGGGCGCCTTTCTTCCACGCGTAGATATACCCGACAAGCAGGATGATGATAAAGATCACCATTTCCACGAAGCCATACAGCCCGATGTGGTCATAAGCAACGGCCCAGGGGTAGAGGAACACGGATTCGATGTCGAATATAAGGAACAGCATGGCGATGAGGTAATACCGGATGGAGAACTTTTGATGGGCGTCCGTAAAGGGAGTGATGCCGGACTCATAGGTCAGCAGCTTTTCGGGATAGGGGTTCCGGGGCCGGAGTATCCAGCTGAAAACAATCATCCCGATGCCGACAGCGGTGCCAAGCAAAAGAAAGACAACGACGGGCAGAAAATGCTCCGGAAGATAGGTACTTGGTGTCATACGCTAAGCTCCCTGCTATTAAATTTTGGATTAGCAGAACTTCTAAAAC
>Ga0315281_10000885_pt1 | contig 43268 bp, 33 predicted proteins | sample YL17G07_0_MG_FD_204540 | JGI IMG/M metagenome (GOLD analysis project Ga0315281, IMG submission 204540) | Sediment microbial communities from Yellowstone Lake, YNP, Wyoming, USA - YL17G07_0 | ecosystem: Environmental > Aquatic > Freshwater > Lake > Sediment | place: USA: Wyoming | collected...
TTGAGGCGGTTAACGACAGCGCGACGGACAGCCCGGAGACACTGACCCTGTCGCTGAGCGGCGAGACGATCAGCGCCGGCACGGCCTCGATCAGCGGCACCGGCACGGCCGATCTTGTCATCACGGACATCGACAAAGCCGTGAGCTTCGCGATCACGGTGACGTCGGAGGCGCCCGGCAACGACAGTGGGACCCAGTCGGCGACGATCAAGGAAGAGGACAATAACGACGACCTGGGCACCTACACCATCGCCATGAGCGGCGGACCGCTGTCCGTCGGCCAGACGGCGTCGGTGACGGTGACGATTGGCGGCGGTACCGAAAACCTGGTCGGCGAGGACTTCACTACGGCGGTGCTCGCGGCGATCCATACCGGGGCGACGGCGGCGGGCGTGAGCTGGACCGACAATCTGGACGGGACGGTGACGCTGACCTGGAGTTCGAGCTCGACCTCGGCGAACGTGCTGGTCGCGCTTGAGGCGGTTAACGACAGCGCGACGGACAGCCCGGAGACACTGACCCTGTCGCTGAGCGGCGAGACGATCAGCGCCGGCACGGCCTCGATCAGCGGCACCGGCACGGCCGATCTTGTCATCACGGATGTGGACGCCGCACCCATCGTCGGACCTGCGGAATGCGTCTGGGCGCCGGATGCTACGGCACAGATGACCGGTGCCTATGCCAACGGTTATCCGCTTAGTCTGCCGGCGCCGACCGATCCGGACGGCGGCACGATCACGATCACCGGCTTCACGCTGCCGGTGAGCGGCGAGATCTGGTATCAGCTTGGCGGCGGCGGCGGCGCCTCCACGTTACTGTTGGGCGGTCACACGCTGACCGTTGCCGAACTATTGACCCTCACCTACAAGCCTGACGGCGATTTGGTGGCGGACAGTTCGACCTTTACCTACACCGTGAGCGATGGCTCCAACACCGCCACCGGCACCGTGGAGTTGCACGACGTGCTGCAAGTGCTGGTGCAGGCGCCGACGGTAACGATCGGCAGCCGATCCGCCAACACGCCGCTCAACTCCGGCCACAGCGTCGTGGCGGCGTTCACGGTCTCCTCGGCCATCGTGACGGCGATTTCGACCGTCGGCAAGATTAAGGTGGTCACCGACTTTCAGGTCCAGCCCAACGACATCCCGATTCCGTCGGGCGAACAGGCTACGGCTCTTGCCGCGCTGCAGGCCCAGGTCACGGTCAGCATCAAGATCGGGACCGAGACCTTCAACATCACCGCTGCGGGCGGCGCCGCCGACCCGTGGGCTATCGGTACGGACCCGACGAAGAGCGACTATGGCATCTGGGGCGCCGAGGTGTCGCTTGCTTCGATCGTCAATGCCAACGGTAGCGGACAGACTCTCACTCAGTATTTCGCTATCGCTGGGAATGCACCCGCAGCCGGACAGTCCTGGACCATGACCTACGACGACAATACCGGCGGCAACGAGCAGGCGCGGTTCGCCGAATTCAGCTTCGGCGAACTCGGATCGACGACGGCCGGCGGCATCGTGGTGGTGGGTTGCGACGGCGAGCCGAACCTGATCTACGGCAGTACGCTCAACGATACCCTCACCGGCGCCGATGGCAACGATCGCATCTTCGGCCGCGAGGGCAACGATATTATGACCGGCCTCGCCGGCAATGACTCGCTCGATGGCGGCCTCGGCAACGACATACTCTCGGGCGGCGTGGGCAACGACACGCTGCTCGGCGGGGACGGCAACGACGTATTGCGCGGCGGCGACGGCAACGACAACCTGGACGGCGGCCTGGGCAGCCTCGATATCCTCGATCTGTCCGATGCCGGGGGCAGCATCAACTTCACCCTGACGGCCTCGGGCAGCCTCACCGTTACGGGGCTTGGCACCGATACACATGCGAACTTCGAGGGCGTGATTGGCGGCAGTTACGACGACACGCTGATCGGCAGCAGCGTCGCTAATTTTTTGGCCGGCGGCGGCGGCAACGATAGCCTGTCCGGGCTCGGTGGCAACGATACGCTGCTCGGCGGCGACGGCAGCGACACGCTGAGCGGTGGGGCCAACACCGACTCATTGGACGGTGGTGCCGGCAACGACCTGCTGCTGTTCGACTCGGCCGACAGCTTCGACGGCGGCGATGGCTTTGATACCTTGCAGCTCTCGGGCGCCGCCAGTTTCGACGCCAGCGACGCAAACGTCGCGAAGATTAAGAACATCGAGTTGGTCGATATGGAGACGAGCACGAGTAACGAGGAATTCGGCACCAACAGCAAGTCACTCAGTGTCGCGGATGTGTTCAACCTGACCGACACGTCTCATTCCCTGCGGATCATCGGCGAGTCTGGCGACAAGGTGGAACTGAAAAGCGGGGAATGGACGCTGCAGGCCGGCGGTCCAGTGAGCCTGGGCGATGGTCACAGCTATGATTACTACACCGGCACAAGCGGCGCCACGACCGTGCACCTCTACATCGAAGACCTGGACATTGCGGTAGCGGGTCTCCCGTGAAAACGTCCGCTTATTCAATTGGCTAGGGACCACAGCCGCCGACGGATGGATCGCCACCGTCGGCGGCGGCCTGCTACGCCATCCCCCGCTCGCTGAACACCAGCGCCCCGCCGAGACTGCCCTCGCACCTCGGGCGCTCCATAAGCCAATCCGTGCCGGCGTGGCATTCCCACGAACCCCCGCCGGTCTCCCGCCAGACATAGCGATATCCCGCCAGCGCCTCGATGAGGCGCGCCGTCGCCCGGCGCTGGCGCAATTCGTCCTCCTCGGCCGAACCGGAGCCGACCAGGTTGAACGGGTGCAGCGACAGATGCAGGCTTGGCCGGTGTCGCCCGAGCCAGGGCGCCAGATGCGGGATCAGCTCGTATTCGCCGCCCTCGATATCGATCTTGAGCAGCGAGACTTGGGCCAGATCGAGACCCTCCAGAAAGCGCCGGCCGTCGATCGTCGCCGCCTCGGCGAAGTGGCGCTGTTCCGCCGTCTTCTTGTAGCCGAAGACCGGGCGCAAGGAGGTGCCGCTGTCGCCGGGCGAATTGTTGTAGAGCGCCGCCGTGCCGTCGCCGGTGCCCAGCGCCGCCTCGTGCAGTTCGATGCGCGCGGCCAGTTCGGGATTGAGGGCCAGGTTTCGTTTTAGAATCGGCAGGGCCTCGGGGTCGGGCTCGAAGGCAATGACCCGCCCGGCCGTATGCGCGGCATAGAGTGCCGTGACCCCGATCCAGGCGCCGACATCGACCACCGTGCCGCCGGGCTCGATCAGGCTGTCGAAGGCCGTGAAGGTGGCCGGTTCCCAGGTGCCGCCGGCGACCTTGTCCCAATACTTGCCGAATCGGCCGGCGTCCACCACCATGCGCCGCCCGCGAATTTCAACGGCGCGGGTCGGCCCGTCGGCGGGCACTTGGACAACGAGTGAAGACATGAGCAACGAATCCTCGGGGCCGGTCGCCTCCCCTCATCTAGAGCGGGTCGCCGCCGATGTCACGCTCCGGCACCGGGCGCCGGCCCCGGCAAGGCCCCGCGTCATGGCCGCAAGCCATTGATCGGAGCCGAGTTTTTCTCCGTTCCCGAACCCGCCCGCCGGGTCATCCTGGTGCGCGCGTTGCGCAGCTTCGGCGACGGCTTCATGAGCCTCGTCGTGCCGGTCTATCTCTCCTCCCTCGGCCTCGACGCCACCGCCGTCGGCGCCGGGGCCACGGCGACGCTGTTGGGTTCGAGCGCGCTCACCTTCCTCGCCGGCGCCAGCGCGCATCGGCTCGGCCGGCGCCCCCTCTTGTTGGCGGCGAGCCTGGCCATGACCGCGACCGGCATCGGTTTCGCCGGCTTCGAGAATTTCTGGCCGCTGCTGCTGGTGGCGATCCTCGGCACCTTCAATCCCTCGGCCGCCGACATGAGCGTGTTCCTGCCGCTCGAACAATCGCTCCTGGGCGACGCGGCGGACCCCAAACGCCGCACCGACACCTTCGCGCTGTTCAGCCTGATGGCGGCGCTCGCCTTGGCGCTGGGCTCGCTCGCCGCCGGGGCGCTGGATTGGTTCGGGCCCGCTTATGGCACGGCGGCGGTCTCGCGCGGCTTCTTCGTGTTCTATGCGGCCCTGGGGGCGGCCGCGTTCCTGATCTACCGCCGACTGCCCGAGAGCAGGCCAGGGCCGGGCGCCACCGCGACCGCCGCGCTCGGGCCCTCGCGCCAGCGCGTCTATCGGCTGGCGGCGCTGTTCAGCCTCGATTCTTTCGGCGGCGGTCTGGTGCTGCGCTCGCTGCTGGCGCTGTGGCTGTTCGAGCGTTTCGGCCTTTCGGTGGCGGCGACCGGCGCCGTGTTCTTCTGGGCCGGGCTGCTCCAGGCGGCCTCGTTCCCGCTCTCGGCCTGGCTCGCGCGCCGGATCGGCCTCGTCAACACCATGGTCTTTACGCACCTGCCGGCGAGCCTGCTGCTGATTGCCATCCCGTTCATGCCCAATGCCGGGCTGGTGGTGGGGTTGCTCATCGCCCGCAGCCTGTTCACGACCATGGACGTGCCGGCGCGCCATTCCTACGTCATGGCCGTGGTCTCGGCCCCGGAGCGCCCGGCCGCCGCCAGCTTCGCCGCCGTCGCCCGCAGCCTGGCCTCGGCCATCAGCCCGGTGCTGGCCGGGGCCATGTTCGCGGCCTCGCCGTTCGGCTGGCCGCTGGTGTTGGCGGGGGTCATCAAGACCGGCTACGACCTGCTGCTGCTCCGGGGCTTCCGCCATGTGAAGCCGCCGGAGGAGCAAGACTAATATTCGAGGCGCAGGCGATAGCTCAAGGTCGTTTTGCCCTTGGCCGGGACCGCCACTTGCCATTGGGCGGCGAAGGCGCCGGTTTTCTCGTGGGCCTGGCTTTCCTCGACCATCGTCCATTGGCCGGGAATCTGTTCGACCACGCCGACCGTGACCGGTTCGCTCTTGGCGTTCTTGATCTCGACCGCGAAGGCGACCTCGATGACCCGCTCCGACAGGTGCTGGAAATCCGTCTGGCGCGAGGTGGCGGTAATGTCGAAGGCCCGGCCCAGGTCGAGGCGCACGCTCTCGCCCTCGGGCGTGTGCTCGATCGAATCCTCGCCGACAAAAAGCGCCTCGCCGCCACTGCTGTTCTTGTAGACGCGAATCACGCCCTTGGGCAGCGGCTGGCCCAGATGCGCGGCGGCGCTGTTGTCGAAGCCAAGCCGCACGGTGGCGCCGACGCGGCGCGGTTCGGCCATTTGAAAGTCATAGGCGTTGCCGATATCGACGAAGCGATACTCCTTGGTTACGGGCACGACGCTGGCCGACAGTAGGGCTACCTGCTTGGTCTGGTTCTGGGCGATGGTGGTCGGCCGGGCCAGGGTATAGAGGTGATATTCGAACAGCGGCTCCTCGGCCGGCGGCGCCATGCCCATCTCGGCCGTCGCCATCTTCTCCATCAGCATCGGCGTCGGCCGGACCTGGTTCACCTCGCCGGCGACGAGCTGCAATTTGGCCGCGTTATAGGTGACGCCGCTGGTGTTGGTGAGCGTGACCAGGCCATTGAGATCGAGGCTCGATTCGTCGGCCGACAGCGTCGCCACATAATCGGCCCGCCAGCCGAGCCCGCCGGTCAGATAGCTGAGTTCGAGCGGCGTTTCGCCGCTACCGGCGCTCTCGATATCGAGCACCAGGGTCGGGCGCGCGCGCAAGGAGGGCGGCACGGCCGCGAAGACGATGCGCCCCAGGGGGTTGGTCTCGATGCGCTCGCCCACCTTCAGCACCAGGCCGTCGGCGACGCTCAACACCGTCGCCTCCTCGACCGTCTCGGCGCCGGTCGCCGGGTTGGTGGTGATCAGGCGGACCGTCTCGCCGAGCGATTTTTCCAACAGCTTGGCCGGGGTCAGCAGATCGAAATCGAAGTTCTGCTCGATGGTGGCGAGCTGCCCATCGGGCCCGCGCAACAAGGCCGTCTCCGGCTTGATGGCGGCGCTCACCTCCTCGAAGGCCAGGCGATTGCGCCCCGCCGTCAGGGTCACGCGGCGGGCGTCGCGGACCAAAGCCAGATCCTCGTTATAGATCGTGACCGCAACGCCGGTTTGCGCCTCGGCGCCGACGCGGGTCTCATCGGCGGCGAGCGCCTGGCCCATCGGCAGCAGGGCGAAAAAGGCCGCAAGCCACGTCGAGCGATTGAATGTCATGGTCCCTCATCCTCCTCTGGCGGCCCGCGGACGCTAGGGTCCGATTCAGGCCGAATTACGGCGGCGGCAGGGAGGCCCCGCCGCAAACGTAAGCGCGGAACCTTCAGGCAAACCCCTCCGCTTCGTCGGCCTCGATCAGCCCCGGTTCGCGCTCGGCCGGGTTGCCCCAACCGGCCCCGCCCGCGCCTTGCAGGCGCAGCACGTCGCCGCGCTTGACGCGGATGCCAAAGGTCTTGCTCGGCCAGCGGCACTCGTCCGCCGTGCCGGGGTTGAGCGTGATGCCGGCCGGGCCGCCGGGTCCGCCGCCCATGAGGCCCCATGGCCGCGTGTCCTCGCGCGTCTGCTGCACATAGCTGGCGATGATGGTCTCGCCGCCCAGGAACTGATAGTCGCGCCGCAAACCCAACCCGCCGCGATGCCGGCCCCGTCCGCCCGAACCGTTGACAAGCTCGCTGCGCAGTGCCCGCAGGGGCGCCAGGGTTTCCATCACCTCGGCCGAGAGCAGGGCGCAGTTGCCGCCATGCGTATCGACGGCGTCCATGCCGTCGCCGGAGGGCGCGCCGCCCATGCCCCCGCCGACGATATCGCAGACGATGTAATAGGGTGCGACGGTGCCTTGCCGGCGCTGCGCGCGGTCGTCGTAACCGCCGATGTTCAAGGTCGGGAACGAAATATGGCAGCCGGCCGCGGCGCGCTCCGGCGCCGCCGGGGCCAGCGCCTTCAGCACCGCGTCGGCCACGCTCTGCTGGGTCAGGTGCCGCACGGAAACCGCCGCCGGGCGCGCCGGATCGAGGATCGAGCCCGCCGGTATGCGGATCTCGACCGGGCGGTTGCAGCCCTCGTTCTGGGCGATGGCCGGGGCCAGCATGCATTTCACGGCGTAGTTGGTCATGGACACGGTCGAGGCGACCGGGCAGTTGAGGCCGTTCGCTTGTTGCGGGCTGGAACCGGCGAAATCCACGACCAGTCTGTCGGCGGCAATGGTGACGGCGGCGCGAATGCGGATAGGTTGGTCGCCGGTAACGTCGTCCTCCATCAGCACCTCGGCCTCGTAACGGCCCTCGGGCAGGGCGGCGATGGAACGCCGCATATAGGTCTCGGCATAGTCGAGACAGGCCCGCGTTAAATCCGCCGCCCGCTCGCGGCCGTGGCGGGCGAACAATTCCGCCAACCGCCGCTCGCCGGTACGGCAGCCGGCGATCTGGGCCCGCAGGTCGCCCTGGCAGGCGGCGGGGTCGCGTACATTGGCGGCGAGGATGTCGAAGATGGCGCCATTGGGCCGGCCCTCCTCGATCAGGCGCAAGGGCGGCAGGATCAACCCTTCGGCGAAAAGGTCGTAATTGTCGGCGGCCTCGGTGCCCGGAATCTTGCCGCCGATATCGACATGATGGGCGATGGTCGAGGTGACGGCGGCCATCCGCCCATCCACGAACACCGGGCTGAACAGCACGATGTCCATGGTGTGGGTGCAGCCGCGGAAGGGGTCGTTGCAGACGAAGACATCGCCCGGCCGCCAGCTCTCGCGCGGATAGGCCTCGTACATATGCTTCAAGGCCGTGGACATGATGCCGAGCTGCGCCGGGATGGTGCGCGCCTGGGCCATCATGTCGCCCTCAAGCGTGAACAGGCCGCAGGAATAGTCGTACATGTCCCAGATGATCGAGGAAAAGGCCGCACGCCGCAGGGCCATGGACATTTCCTCGGCGATGCCGACCAGCTGGCGCTGGAACACGTCGCGGTCGATGGGGTCGATGTTACGAATGGCGGACATCGGGGTCTCTCTCTTTAAATTCCACCGGCGGTGATGCGAATAACGCCCAGCCGATCGACGCGCCCACTCTGATCGGGCAAGACCAGGACGGTCGAATCGCGCTGGGTAACAATGGCCGGACCGGGCAGGACATGGCCCGGCGCCAAATCGTCGCGCCGATAGAGGGCGCAATCCTGCCAACCGCGCGCCCGGTCGAGATAGACCCGGCGGGTACCGCTGGGGCTGGCCTGGTCCTTGGCCGGAGCCAGGTCCAGGCCCGGTTGGGGCTTTCTCATGCGGCCCAGGCCCTCGACGCGCAGATTGACGAACTCCACCGCCACCATTGGATCGGCGTGGCCGTAGGCGCGCTCATGCGCGGCGTGGAAGGTGGTCGCCATGGCCAGCGCGTCAAACCATTGCGCGCCGCCCGGCGTCGGCAAGGGAATGGCAAGCTGATGGAATTGTCCGACGCAGCGCATGTCGCCGCTGAAGCGATAATAACGATCGCCCGCAACCACGCCGTCGCGCTCAAGCTCGGCGTCCAAGTCCTGGCGCAAGTTCGTCAACGCGGTAGAAAGCGCGTTCGCATCCACCCCGGCGAGACCTGTCTGATAGGGGCGCTGCGCCACATGCCGGATGTCGGTCAGCAGCAGGCCGAGCGCGGCAAAGACGCCGGGGTTGCGCGGCGCCACGACCTCGGCCATGCCCAACTCACGCGCCATGTAGGCGGCATGGACCGGCCCCGCCCCGCCGAAGGCCAGCAGCGCGAAGCCGCGAATGTCGTGGCCGCGTTCGACCGAGAGGGCGCGAATAGCCTGGGTCATGCTGGCGTTGGCGACGGCCAAGATGCCGAAGGCCGCTTCCTCGAGCGAAAGGCCGAGCGGCTTGGCGACGCCCCGCTCGACGGCGGCGCGGGCAAGCTCGGCGTTAAGCGGCATGTCGCCGCCGAGGAACGCGCCCGGATCGAGAATGCCGAGCACCACCTGCGCGTCCGTGACGGTGGCCTGTTCGCCGCCTTGGCCGTAGCAGGCCGGGCCCGGCACGGCGCCGGCCGATTGCGGGCCGACGTTAAGCGCGCCGCCCACGTCCACCGTGGCGATGGAGCCGCCGCCGGCCGAAATGGTCTCGATGTCGAGCGTCGGCAGGCGCAGCGGTTGGCCGCCTAGCGCCCGCCCCGGCACCGTGCTGGGCAGGCCGCCGAGGATGACGGAAAAGTCGGCCGAGGTGCCGCCCATGTCGAAGGTAACGAGATCGGCGATGCCCAGCGTCTCGGCCAGCGCCGCCCCGGCGATGACGCCGCCGGCCGGGCCAGAGAGCAGCATATGCGCCGGGTTTTCGCGCGCCGCGCGCGGCGTTGCCACGCCGCCGTCGCTGCGCATCAGGCGCAGGGGCGCGCCGACGCCGGTATCGCTTAGCCGCGCTTCGAGCGTACCGAGGTAGCGGTTCACCACCGGCCCGACATAGGCGGCGATGGCGGTGGTGTTGGCGCGCGGGTATTCCTCGATCTCGGGGTTGACGGCACTCGACAGATAGACGGGAACCCCCGGGGCCTGATCCTTCAACGCCGCCGCGATCATGCGCTCATGCGCCGGGTTGAGATGGGCGAAGAGAAGACACACCGCCACGGCCTCGGGCTTCAAGCCCGCCACGGCTTCGGCCACGCGCCGGGCTTCCGCCTCGGTCAGCGCCGTCACCGTCTCGCCGAAAGCATCAAGCCGTTCATGCGCCTCGACCGCGAGCGAGCGCGGCACGATCGGCGCCGGCTTGCGGCCCGAGAGCGCATAGAGGTCGGGGCGCATCTGGCTGCCGATGGCGAGCAGGTCGCGGAAACCCGCCGTCGTCACCAGCACCGTGCGGGCGCCGCCGCGCGTCAGATAGGCGTTGGTGCCAACCGTGAAGCCGTGCACGAACAGGTCGATATCGCCGGGCGACAGGCCGGCGTTTTTGGCGATGCGTCGGATGCCCTCGGCGATGCCGGCGGCCGAACCGGCGGCGGCCGAGGGCACCTTGTCCAGATGCACGGCACCGCTGGCCCCATCCACCAGTACCAGGTCCGTGAAAGTTCCGCCGACATCGGCCGCGAGATAGCGCATGGGCCGATACTAGCGGGCATGGTGGCAGAGGTCGAGACAGCGCGGACTTTGACCTCGGTTGAGCATAACATCTGTATCTCGCCCCAGGAGAGGTCAGCAAGGAGTCCGGCAAATGAGCGAGCAGACGCGGGATTACAAGGATCTTGGCCGCTTCGACAAAGTCGACGCGACGAAGGAAGCGCAGATGTTTCTGTCGTTCCTCGATCACGTCGAGGCAATCGCCGACGTTCGAGCTAGGCGCCAGCGCTCAATCGACCTCATCGAGCCCCGACCAGGTATGTCGATAGCGGAGATCGGTTGCGGCACGGGAACGGCGGCTCGTGAACTGGCTGCGATGCTGGGGCCACAAGGCAAGGTTTACGGTTTCGATATTAGTGAAGCAATGATCGCCGTCGCCAGCGAGCGTGCAAGAGAGCTTGCCGACCGAACGGAGTTTCGGCTTGCCGATGCCTCGCGTCTTCCCTTAGCCGATGCCTCGCTGGACGCCTATCGTGCCGAGCGGGTCTATCAGCACCTGGCCGATCCGCTCGCGGCGCTGTCGGAGGCGTTGCGCGTTCTGCGACCCGGCGGGAAAGTGGTGCTTATTGATCAGGATTGGGATGCCCTGCTCATCGACTCGGCCGAGCTAGGCGCCTATCGAATGATAGCGCGCGCCTTTACCGATTCGATGGTCAACGGCACAATCGGGCGCCAATACGCGCGGCTACTTCGGGATGCCGGTTTCTCGGATGTTTCTATTACCACGGAAACGGTGACGGCAGTCGATTCGCGCGACTACGGCTTGCTCCCAGGGTTGTTGGCCAAGACTGCCAGAACGGTGGGCGTCGAAGAGAAAGTCGTGGCGGCATGGGAGTTGGATCAAAACCGACGTATTGAGAGCGGGCGGTTTTTCATGGCCATGACCCATTTTATCGCTGTCGGCCGGAAGAAGTAGAGAAGGCCCCGTTATTTTCTCTCCATCACCGACAGCCCGTCCCAGTCGGGCGGCGGGGGCGCTACCTTGAACGTGCGGGCGCGTTCGATCAAGAGATGGGAGGGTCCATCGTCGCCGCGCCGCACGGCGAGCACGCGCTCGAAGCGGGCAATGGCGCTGTCCCAATCGCGCCGGTCGAGAAGGTCGAGACCCTCCTCGAAGGCGGCGATCCAGGCCTCGGTTTCGGGCCTGCGCTCATCGGCCAACCCGATCAGCTCATAGACCAGCGCGCCTTGGCTGCGGCCATAAACCGCGACCCGGCCGAGGCGGCGGGCAACGATGGCGTGCTTGGCCGCCCGATAGGTTGCCTCGCCGATCAGAATCCCCGTGCCGTAGGTTTTGTTGAGCGCTTCGAGGCGGCTCGCCACGTTCACGGCGTCGCCGATGACCGTGTAGTTGAGGCGCTCGCGGCTGCCGAAATTGCCGACCAGGACCGAGCCCGTGTTGAGGCCGATGCGGGCCCGCAAGGCCGCCCGCCCGCCGGTCGCCTCGGCGTTGAGCGCCGCCAGGCGCCGGGCGCAGGCGAGTGCCGCCCGGCAGGCCATTTCGGCATGCTGTTCTTGGGGCCTCGGCGCGCCCCAGAAGGCCATGACGGCGTCGCCGATATACTTGTCGATGGTGCCGTCCTTGGCGCCGATTTCCTCCGACATGGCCGACAGGTAATCGCCCAGCAGCGGGATGATGCCCTCGCCCATGCCTTCCGACAGGCGCGTGAAGCCGGCCAGATCCATGAAAAAGATAGTCAGGTCGCGCCGCTCGCCGCCCAGTTCCGCCTCGATGCCCTGTGAAAACAGGGTCCGTACCACGTCGGTCGGGATGTATTTGCGGAACGAGGTTAGCGACGTACTCATCCGGCCGATGGCGGTGGAGAGCAGGCCTATTTCGCTGAGGCGCGAGACCACCGGGCGGATGCCTTCCGGGCGAAAATCCTCGAGCGCGCGCAGATTCTCCGCCACCTTGCCGAGCGGGCGGGCGAGGCCAAGGCGCGCGGCGGCGGCGGCCCCCACGGCCATGACCAGGACGAAGGCCGCGACCGCATAGAGAACGCGACCGCGCGCCAAATCGATCTCGCCCAGAACATCGGCGCGCGCGGCAATGATGGCCACGATCAGGCCCATCTGCGCCAGCGGTTCGAAGGTGACGAAATAAGTTTCGTTGCTCGCGGCGTCGGCGACCGTCATTTCCCAGCGTCGATCGATGGCGTTGAGCGCCACGTGCCGCGCTTCGAGGGCCTGGAGCGCCACCCGAATCAGCGGCTGATCGGTTTTTTCCAGCATCATCACGGCGGCGGGCGAATCGCTGTCGGGCTGCATGGCGCCCATCGCCTTATGCGCGGCCACCAACTCGCCATAAATGTTGGTCAGGAACACGCCGCCATGCGCTCCGGCGTCGATGCCTTGGAGAAAGTCGGAAATGCGATCGAGCTCGATCGAAACGCCGATGGCGCCGAGTGGAATGCGGCCCAGCGTCACGGCCTCGGCCGTGGTGACGCCCGCCTTGCCCGTGCCGGGCAGGCGATAGATGTTGCTCCAGGCCGGCATCGCGGCGTCGAGGGAGGTCTGGTACCAGAGCTGCTGGGTGACGGGCACCTCCTCGCCGCCGACGGCCGTGTCGAGCAGGCTCAGGCCCCCATCGGGGGAAACCGCATAGCGCGCGCTGCGCCGGAGTGTGGCGGCCCCGGCGGCATCCGCCGCGACCTCCTCGATCGTCACCTCGTCGGTGCCGGAGCGGCGCAGAACCAGGCAGCGGTCGTCGGCCCAGCCGAACTCGATCGAGGAAATGGCCGGGTTGTGGCGCAGGAACGAAAGAAAGACGGCGCGCCGCTTCAAGGGATCTTCCATGTCCACGGCGCCGGAGCGGATGGTATCGGCGATGGTTGTGCGCACGCCCACCGCCGCGTCGAGGAGCGCATCCGCCTGGCGGCCGATCGAATCGACGAACTGATCGGTCAAACGCTGGCGCAACGCCGAGACGCTGGCTTGCGAGGTATAGTCCCACGGCAGGTGCACGAGCGCCGCCGTCAGCAGCACCAGCGCCGTCGTGCCCAATGCCAGCGCGGTGCCGATGCCCAGTCTAAACCCAGGGGGTTGAAATCCTGGACGCCGAAGCCCGCTGTCTGGTTTGGCCGCTGGCGGCACTGCCTCTATCTCCCCCGTGTCGGGATCATGTCGGGATCATGCTCTACACCGGCCGCCGGGCCTTCATGGCCGTCGCCAGCGTGCCGTCGTCGAGATAGTCAAGCTCGCCCCCCACCGGCACGCCATGAGCCAACCGGGTCACGCTCACCGGCAGTTGTGCCAGGCGGTCGGCGATGTAATGGCTGGTCGTCTGCCCATCCACCGTGGCCCCGGTGGCGAGGATGATTTCCTTGACCCCGCCGGCCGCGCGCGTGACCAGGCCGGCGATGGCGAGCTGGTCGGGGCCGATGCCATCGAGCGCCGACAGTGTGCCGCCCAAGACATGATAGCGCCCCTTGTAGGCGCCGCCGCGCTCAAGCGCCCACAGGTCAGCCACGTCCTCGACCACGCAGATGACCGAGGCGTCGCGCTTGGGATCGGTGCAAATGGCGCAGGGCTCGACCGTATCCAGATTGCCGCACACAGGGCAGGGCCGGACGCTGGCCGCCGTGGCGTTCAGGGCCTCGGCCAGGGGCAACATCAAACTCTCGCGCTTCTTGAGCAGGTGTAGCGCCGCCCGACGCGCCGAACGAGGCCCAAGCCCCGGCAGCTTGGCCAGAAATTGGATCAGGCGGTCGAGGTCGGATGGGGTCATGGTGCGGCCCTGGGGCGCGAGCGCCGTCAGAACGGCAGCTTCAAGCCGGCCGGCAACTGTAGCCCGCCGGTGATCTTGGCCATTTCCTCGGCGACGAGGGCCTCGACCTTGCCCTTGGCATCGTTATGGGCGGCGACGATCAGGTCTTCCAGCATTTCGATGTCGCCGGGCGCGGCCAGGTCGGGCGCGATTTTCAGGCCGCGCATTTCACCCTTGCCGTTGAGCGTCACCGTCACCTTGCCGGCGCCGGCGGCCCCACTCACCTCGACCTGCATCAGGCTCGCCTGAAATTCCTGCATTTTGCCCTGCACGGTCTGGGCCTGCCTCAACATCTGGCCGAGATTTTTCATTCTCTGTTCTCCGCTCCGGCCACGTTCTCCGCTCCGGGTGTCTCGCCCTCGCCGCCGGGCGCCATGACCGGCTCGTTGGCGGGCGTTGGTTCGGGCCGCCGCAGCGCCTCGATGATGGCGCCGGGGAAGGCCCGCAGCACGGCGCCGACCAGGGGATGGTTCAGGGCCTCGGCCCGGGCGGCGTGCTCGACCGTGGTCGCTTGTTCCGCCAAGGTCGGCGCGCCGGGCTGGTCCGAAACGGCGACCACCCAGCGCTGCCCGGTCCACTCGCGCAGCAATACGGCCAGCCGGTTGGCGAGATTGGCGGGGGCTTGCGGCTCGGCTCGGAACTCGATGCGACCAGGCTCGAATTGCACCAGATGCACGGCGCCGACCAAGTGCGCGTGCAAGATGACCTCACGCTTGTCGGCGAACAGCGACACCAGTTCCTCGAAGCTCTCCGGCTGCGGCAATTCCTCGGCGAGCACGGCGCTGGGCCGGGTGGCCGGCTCGGGACTGGGCTCGGGGTTGGGCCTAACGCTTGGCGCCGGCGCGCTACGCGGCCGCTCCGGCGCCGGGCTTGGGCTCCGCCCGCCACCGCTCGGGGTCGAAATTGCGGCCGTGCCGGGGGCCGAGGTCAACTGCGCCACCAACTCGCCCGGTGTCGGCAGGGGTGCCGCGTGCATCAACCGGATCAGGGCCATTTCCGCCGCCTGTAGCGGATTGGGCGCGGTCTGGGTCTCGGTCAGTCCCTTGAGGAGCATCTGCCAGGCCCGCGCCAGCGCCGGCAACGCCAGGCGGCGCGCCAAGCCCGATCCGCGCGTGCGTTCGGCCTCGGGCAGGCCGGGCGCCTCGGCCGCGTCCGGCACGACGGCGATGCGGGTCAGCCAGTGGGTAAGGTCGAGAAGATCCTGAAGGATCACCGCCGGATCGGCGCCGGAACGGTAAAGCTCCCGCACCAGATCGAGCGCCGCCTTGGCCTCACCGGCCATGACATGCTCGAACAAGTCGAATACCTGCACCCGGTCGGCCAGCCCCAGCATGTTGCGGACGGCGGTCTCGTCCACCGAGCCATCGGCGGCGAGCGCGATGGCCTGGTCGAGCAGCGACAGCCCGTCGCGCACCGAGCCATCGGCGGCCCGGGCGATAAGGGCGATGGCACCGTTCGAGGCGCTGACGCCTTCGGCCGTCGCCACCTTGGCGAAATGCTCGATCAGCACCGCTATATCGACGCGGCGCAGGTCGAAGCGCTGGCAGCGCGACAGCACCGTGACCGGAATCTTGCGCACTTCGGTGGTGGCGAAGACGAACTTCACATGCGGCGGCGGCTCCTCAAGCGTCTTCAACAGGGCGTTGAAGGCCGCCGTGGAGAGCATGTGTACTTCGTCGATGATATAGATCTTGAAGCGGGCCATGGACGGGCGATAGCGCACACCCTCGATCAGTTCGCGGATATCGCCGACGCCGGTGCGGCTGGCGGCGTCCATCTCCAGCACGTCCACATGCCGGTCCTCGGCGATGGCGCGGCAATGGTCGCAAACGCCGCAGGGTTCGATGGTCGGGCCGCCGTTACCGTCCAGGCCGACGCAGTTGAGGGCGCGGGCAATGATGCGCGCCGTCGTCGTCTTGCCGACGCCGCGCACGCCGGTCAGCAGATAGGCCTGGGCGATGCGCCCGCTGGCCATGGCATTGGTGAGCGTTCTCACCATCGCCTCCTGACCGATCAGGTCGCGGAAGCTGGCCGGTCGGTACTTGCGGGCCAGAACCCGATAGGGTTCTGGCGTGGCGCTGTCGCCGGTGGCTGGCCGATCGTTCATGCGTGCGCTGTGGGGCAAGGGGGCCAGGAGATAAAGGTGGGAGGCCGAACAAACGACCCGAGCGTATCTCGTTACGGCTGCTTCCTTCCGGATCTGACCGGGTTGGCGAGGCACCCGTCCGCCGCCGACCTCCCAGGGACACTATATCAGTTTTTTTGGTCCCCAGACCACTATCCAGTTTCTCTCCAATCCTCGCGGCGGCCCAGTTATTTGGGCCCGATCCTGTCCGAAAACCGGTTTCCACTTTTCCGGGTCAGGCCCTGGGGGCCAGGCCCGCTACTGCAGGACCAGCGTCACCCAGCTGCCGTCCTTGCTCGGAAACTGGACCTTTACGACCTGGTCGTCGGGGCCGTACCAGACCTCGCGCCGCAGGTCGCCGACGATCGAAAAATGATGTGCCTCAAGCCTGACGCCACGCACCTCGACGGGTTCGCTGCCGTCGTCCGTTACCGTCACCTGGCGCAGCTTGCCCTTGACCGGATCGAACAGCTGCGTTGCCGTGGTCGTGCCGGGATGCCACAAACTCGCCGGCAGAATATCCGCCGGCGCCTCGCGCTGCTGGCCGTTATAGACGATGGCGAGGTGCGTGCCATTGGCCTTGGCGCTGACGGCGCGAGCCTCGCCATCGTCATCCGTTGTCGAACGGAAGGCGACCATGCGGCCGTCCCGCCAGTCCTCACGCGCCTGATGATGGAAGGCAAAGAGGGTGAGGCCCAGCCAGGTGACTTCGATGTCGATCCGCGAGGTCACGGTCAGCGACCCGCCATCGCGGCGGAACTCGACCGTATGGGTGCCGATGCGCTCGCCCAGGCGCATGACGGCGTAGTCGAGCCGCCCCGACGGCGGAAAAGCGCCGGGATCGGCGGCGGCCGGACCCGCGACCAGCAGCAAAAACGCCAAAATATAACTAACTCGGGACATGGGGCGAAGCGCCTCCGGCATTGCGGACTCGATCGACTATCATTACCTAGCAAACGCACCGATTGTGGCAAAACAGCGTCGGACCCGCGGAATTAAGGACTTAATGATTCTCATGGAAATGCTCGCCGATCCCAATGTTTGGCTCAGTCTTGTCACCCTGACGGCGCTCGAAATCGTCCTTGGCATCGACAACCTGGTCTTCATCGCCGTGCTGGTGCAGAAACTTCCCCCTGCCCAGCAGGCGACGGGGCGCCGGGTCGGTATCGCGCTCGCCCTCGTCACCCGGCTCCTGTTGCTGGCCAGCATCGCCTGGATCGTCGGCCTTACGGCGGTGGCCTTTGAAATCCTCGGGCATGGGTTCGCCTGGCGCGACTTGGTGCTGATCCTGGGCGGGCTGTTCCTGCTTTACAAGGCGACGCACGAAATCCACGGTTCCCTTGAGGGCGAGGAAGGCGAAGAATCCGGGCACGTGCGGGGGGTCTTTTGGGTCGTCGTTACCCAGATCGCCATTCTCGACATTGTCTTTTCCCTCGACTCGGTCATCACCGCCGTCGGCATGGCCGACCACCTGTGGGTCATGGCGCTGGCGATTCTTATCGCCGTCGCCATCATGCTGCTGGCCGCGGGCCCTGTCAGCAATTTTGTCGAGCGCCATCCGACCGTGAAGATGCTGGCGCTCAGTTTCTTGCTGCTCATCGGCACGGCGCTGATTGCCGATGGTTTCGGCGCCCATCTCCCCAAGGGCTACATTTACTCGGCCATGGGCTTCTCGGTGCTGGTCGAGGGGCTGAACCTGCTGGCCCGTCGTCGGCGCGCCCGGCCGGTGCATCTGCGCCAGCCCTATGCCGAGGGAGACGGCGGCGGTGCCTGAACTTGTCCCGCCCAACACCTACGCCTCGGGCGGTCTCGACCGACAGGCTCATCGGCGCGCCGACGCCGGCTGGATCGCCGAACGGCTGTCCGATCCGGATAGCCTCCTGGTGCCGGTATGGCGCTCGCTCAGCTTGCTTGGTCCGGGGCCTGAGGTGGGCGCCGCCCTGCTGCCGGCGCGCGCCGAGTTGGTCGCGGCGGCCACTACCGTCGCCTTTCTTGGCCTGGGCCAGGGCCGGGCGCATTTCGCGCTCGACCTGTCGGCGCGCGAGGAGCCTGGCGCCCTGATCGGCGCCGACCATTCGTTTGTCGATCTGCGCTCGGTGGGCGCCGTGCTCGCCCATGGCGAGGGGGCGTTGCTTGCTTACGCGCGCGGGCTTATGCACTGGCATGCGCGCCACGGTTTCTGCGCTGTCTGCGGCCAGCCGGCGGTGAGCGAGGCGGCGGGCCACGCCAGGCGCTGCCTCGGCCCGGCCTGCGGCGCCCAACATTTCCCGCGCACCGACCCGGCGGTCATCATGCTGGTGACGGACGGCGCGCGCGTTGTCCTGGGTCGGCAGAAGAACTGGCCGGCCGGTTTGCATTCGGTCTTGGCCGGCTTTGTCGAACCCGGCGAGAGCCTGGAAGATACCGTGCGCCGCGAAGTGATGGAGGAAATCGGCGTCCCGGTCGGCGACGTGCGCTATCGCTCGTCGCAGCCCTGGCCCTTTCCGGCCTCGCTCATGGTGGCCTTCACGGCCCGGGCCGAGGCGAGGGAACTTCGCCTCGATACCGATGAATTAGAGGCTGCCCGCTGGTACGACCGCGACGCGTTGCGTCGCTCGCCCGAAGACGAGCATTTCCGACTGCCCCGGCGGGATTCTATCTCGCGGCGGCTGATCGAGGACTGGTTGGCCGGGGATTAAGCCTCAGCGCGGTGCGGCGCGGAACGGGCTCGCCGGATAGACGCCCAGGATGCGGACTTCGTTCGAGAAGAAACTCAATTCCTCGAGCGCCAGGCGCACCGGGCGCTGGTCGGGGTGGCCCTCGATGTCGGCGTAGAACTGGGCCACGGTGAAGGCGCCGTCGAGGATATAGCTTTCGAGCTTGGTGATGTTGACGCCGTTGGTGGCAAAGCCGCCCAGCGCCTTATAGAGGGCCGCCGGCACGCTGCGCACGCGAAAGACGAGGCTGGTGACGATGCTGCCCGCCGCCGGATCGGGGTCGAGCGGCTCGCGCGCCATGATGATGAAACGGGTGGTGTTGTGCTCGGCGTCCTCCATGCTCTCCTTGAGAATGTCGAGGCCGTAGATCTCGGCCGCTAGCGTCGAGGCGATCGCCGCCGCCGTCTTGTCGCCGGCCGCGGCTATTTCGGCGGCGGCACCGGCGGTGTCGGCGCGGACCACCAGCTTGAGGCCGAGAGTGCGGATCGTCTTGCGACACTGCGACAGCGCCTGCACGTGGCTGGCCACGGTCTTGAGGTCCGCGAGCTTGGCTCCCTTGGGGGCCAGCAGGTTGTGCACCACGCGCTGGAAATGCTCGGCGATGATATGCAGGCCCGATTCCGGCAGCAAATGGTGGATGTCGGCGACGCGCCCGGCCAGCGAATTTTCGATCGGGATCATGCCCAGGCCGGCGCGGCCCTCGCGTACGGCGGCAAAGGTATCCTCGAAGGTCTCGCAGGGCAGTGTCGTCAACTCAGGATAGGCCTGGCGGCAGGCCAGGTCCGAATAGGCGCCGGGATGCCCCTGGAAGGCGATCATGCGCGCTGGCGCGGATGCGGTCATTGGAGTTGCCGGGAGGAGTGAGGGGAAGCTTCAGGCGCCAGCACGCGACGGGCGCGCTCAAGGTCGGCCGGAGTATCGACGCCGAAAGGAACGCTGTCAACGAGCGCTACGTCGATGCGCATGCCGGCTTCGAGCGCGCGCAGCTGTTCGAGCCGCTCGGCCCGCTCCAACTGGCCCGGAGCCAAGGCGACGAAGCGGGCGAGGGCGGGGCGGCGATAGGCATAGATGCCAATATGGTGATAGCGCGGTCCCTCGCCCGTGGGCACGGCGGCGCGGCTGAAATAGAGGGCGCGGCCCAAGCCCGTCGCCGGATCGAAGGCGACCACGGCCTTGACGACGTTGGGGTTCTCAGCCTCGCCCGGCTCGACGATGGCGGCCGCCAGGGTGGCGATATCCACCGAGGGCTCGGCAAGGGGGCGCAGCACGGCACCGATGGCGGCGGGGTCGATGGCCGGCAGGTCGCCTTGCAGGTTCACCACCGGGTCGAAATACCCGGCCGGGTCGTGGCGCTGAACCGCCTCGTAAACGCGGTCGGAGCCGGAGGCATGATCGGGACGGGTCAGTACTGCGTCGCCCCCGGCGGCCCGTACCGCCGCGGCGATTTCTTCCTCGGCGCAGGCGACCAGCACCGGGCCGATGCCGGCGGCCATCGCCCGGCGCCAGACCCAGACGATCATCGGTTGGCCGTGGATGTCGGCCAAGGGCTTGCCCGGCAACCTGGTCGAGGCCAGGCGGGCGGGAATGACGATAATCGGGTGGCCGGGGATCGGGCGGCCGGGAATGGGGCGGTCAGGCTGGGCCATGGTTCCAGGTCTCGGGGACGGGCTTGCGGCGGCGACCTTATCGCCTTGGCCGGCCGGGGAAAACCGCTGATTTTTAGGTCCGGAAGCGGGCCCGGTTGGTGGCCGCCGCGACGTTGGACAGAGGGCGCGCGAGTCGCTACATTCCGCCGCCGTTCGCCGCCGTTCGCGCGTCGGTTATCCGGAATTCTGACCGCCAGGGGTTTCCTACATGTCGTCTCTCGAAACGAACAAGATCGTCGGCGCCGTTCTTCTTGCCGCCATGGTGGCGTTGGTGACGGGTTTCGTCGCCGACGTGCTGCTGCCCTCGGAAGGCGAGCAGGCCCCGGCCGAGCAAGCCTCGGCCGAGCAAGCGACAGCCGAGAGTACCGCCGCGACAGCCGAACCGCTGGCGCCGGTCGAGGACATCCCGATTGCGACCTTGCTGGCGAGCGCCGATCCGGCGGCGGGCGCGGCGATAGCAAAAAAATGCGCCACCTGTCACAGCTTTGGAAAGGGCGAGGCGGCCAAGGTCGGTCCCAATCTGTGGGGCGTCGTCGGCTCCAATCCCGGCCACATGGCGGGTTTTGCCTATTCGCCGGCCATCACCGGCCTGGGCGTGCCGTGGGATTACGAACACCTGAACACGTTTTTGACCTCGCCCAAGACCTACGCTCCCGGCACCAAGATGACCTTCGCCGGTCTCAAGAAGGCCGAGGACCGCGCCGCCGTTGTGGCCTATCTGCGCACGCTCTCCGACACGCCCTTGGCCCTGCCCGAGGCGGCGCCGGCCGAGGTCGTGGCGCCGGCCGAAACGGCTGAATCAACAACCGAGGTGGCAACCGCCACCGAAACCGCGACCGCGACGACAACCGAGGCCACCGAGGCAACGGCGACAGCCATTCCGGCCACCGAAACCACGGCCGCCGACACCTTGACTGCCGATACGGGGACTGCCGATACGGGGACTGTCAATACGGACCTCGCCGCTCGCTTGGCGGCAGCCGATCCGGTGGCGGGCGAAAAAGTGGCGAAGAAATGCGCCACCTGTCATTCCTTCGACCGGGGCGGGGCGGCCAGGGTCGGCCCCAACCTGTGGGGCATCGTCGGCAATAAGCCGGCGCACATGGAAGGGTTTTCTTACTCGCCGGCCATCAGCGGCCTGACCCAACCTTGGGATTACGCCACGCTCGACACCTTCCTGACCTCGCCCAAGGCCTATGCGCCGGGTACTAAGATGACCTTCCCCGGCCTGAAGAAGCCCGAGGCTCGCGCCGCCGTCATCGTCTGGCTGCGCACGCTCAGCGACCAACCCGTTCCGCTGCCCTAGGTCGGCGGCGATGTCCGGCGACTTTCTGCGCTGTCCCGAGGCGCTGCACGCCCTGGCTCATCGTCTGGCCGATGCCAGCGGCGCCGTCGTGAGGCGATATTTTCGCGCCGGCGTCGATGTCATCGACAAACCCGACCTTAGCCCCGTCACCATCGCCGATCGCGAGGCCGAGGCCGTCATTCGCGACCTGATCCGCAAGGAATGCCCCGATCACGGCATCATCGGCGAGGAATATGGCGAGGATCGGCCGGACGCGGAATACGTCTGGGTGATCGATCCGATCGACGGCACCAAGTCCTTCATCACCGGCCGGCCGCTGTTCGGCACGCTGATCGCGCTTACCCACCGCCAGATGCCGGTACTGGGAGTCATCGACCATCCGGCGCTGTCCGAACGCTGGATCGGCGCTGTTGGCTGGCCGACGCTGATGAATGGGCGCGAGGCGCGCGTACGTGGCTGCGCCGGGGTTGCCCGAGCCTCGCTCTTTGCCAGCTCGCCGCATATGTTCGAGGCAGACGCGGCCCCGGCCTTCGAGCGCGTGCGCGCACGCGCCAAGCTGACCATGTACGGTTCCGATTGTTACGCCTATGCCCTGGTGGCGAGTGGTTTCGGCGATCTCGTCGTCGAGGCCAATATGGGCATCCACGACTATCTGGCCGCCGTGCCCGTCGTCACCGGCGCCGGCGGCGTCATGAGCGACTGGCAAGGCCGTCCCTTAAGCCTCAAGTCGGGCGACCGGGTCGTTGCCGCCGGCGACGCGGCGGTGCATCGGGAAGCGCTGAAGTTCCTCGCCGGCTGAGGGCGCGGCTTTAGCGCCGCTTGCTCGGCAGCACCAGGCGCTCGATCCAATTTCTTACTTCCGTCCGGCGCACGTCCGCGTTCATGACGTCGTCGTCGATACCCAGAAGCCAGGCGATATCCTTGCGGCTCGGATCCTGGTGCAGGGTTTCGAGCAGGTTGACGAAGGCCTCGGCGGCCGCGCGATCGCGGAAGAAGCCCAGCTTCACCAGCCGCTCGATGCGGCACCAGCTGAGGCGGGCCATTTCGTGCAGGTCGTATTCGGGGTGGTACTGCAAGCCCCAGAACTCGCCGCCCTGATGCCTCACCGCCACGGCCTGCACATGGGTGAAGGCGTTGGAGGCCAGCAACACGGTGCCGGCCGGCAGGTGCGTGATCTCATCGACATGGCTGATGAAGGCGTCGAAAACACTGGTCTTGCCGGTGTAGAGCGGATGGCCGCGACCCTCGGGGGTTAGCGCGATCTTGCGGGCGATGCCCATCTCGCGCCCGCGCGGGTTGGGGCGGACGATACCGCCCGCCGCCGCCACGGCGATCTGCGCCGCCCAGCAACTGCCAAAGCTCGGCACCCGGGCGCGGAAGGCGGCCTTGGCCAGTTCGATCTGGATGCCGACGCGCGGATCGTCCTCATAGACGGTCAGGCTGCATCCGGTCCAGGCGATGCCGTCGTATTGTTCGAGGGCGGCGCCCTTGGGCAGGGTGGCGCCGGGATCGGACGGGAAGATGATGTCCACCGTGGCGCCGGGCAGGCAGTCCTTGAGCATGCGCCCATAGAGGTCGCCGGCACCCGAGGCGCCCCCGGCCTGCAATTCGTCGCGGGCCTCCTTGTTGTAGCCGTCCACGACCAAGAACCGCGCCGTCATTCCCGTCACTCCCCTGTTGCCGCCGTTATTCTATCCCGCGCCGCTTCCGGCCGGAAGTGCGCCACGTCCTCCATGCGATCGACCGCGGCCAGGCCTGGGAACAGCCGCCGCCAGACGAACGTCACGCAGAGCGTCAGCGAGCCCCCGGCCAGCACGGCCACGACCGGGCCCAAAAGGGCGGCGGCGCTGCCGGCGACGAAGGCGCCCAACTCATTCGAACCGCCGATGAATACCGCCTCCACCGCCAGCACGCGCCCGCGCAAGCTATTGGGTGTGGCCAGCGGCACCAGCGTGCCGCGCACATAAACACTCACCATGTCGGCGGCGCCGAGAACCATGAGCGCGGCGAAGGAGAGCCTGGCATCGCGCGACAAGCCAAAGGTTATGGCGGCGATACCGAAAATACCGACGGCCGTCAGCAGGCGTTGGCCGGCGTGCCGCGCCAACGGCCAGCGGGTCAGCGCCAAGGCCGTGACGACGGCGCCGATTCCGGGCGCGCTGCGCAGGAAGCCGAGGCCAGCCGGGCCCACCTCGAGCACGTCCCTGGCGAAAACCGGCAGCAGCGCCACCGCGCCGCTAAACAGGACGGCGAAAAGATCGAGTGAAATGAGGCCCAGCAGCAGGCGATGGCGCAGGATCAACACCAGCCCAGCGACGGCGTTCATCAGGTCGATGTGCTCCGGCGGGTCGGCGCGCGCGGCGACGGTGAGCCACGCGGCGGCGGTAAACGCGCCGGCGAGCCCCAGGCCCGTGGCGGCGAAAGGCACCGCCGGCGCCAGCGCATAGAGCAGGCCACCCAGTGCCGGGCCGCCGATGGTGGCGATCTGCCAGGCGGTCGAATTCCAGGCCACGCCGTTGGCGTAGTGCTTTGCCGGCAGGATATCGGCCATCAGGGCCCGCACGGCCGGCGCCACCAGGGCGCGCCCGGCGCCAAAGATCGCCGCCATGGTCAGGATAGCGCCGACCGAGATGCCGCCGGCGAGCGTCAGCGTGGTCAAGACGACGGCGGCGACGACCTCGCCGGCAAGCCCGATCAGGACCAAACGCCGGCGCTCGAAACGGTCGGCGAGCGGCCCGGTGATGAGGGCAAGGCTCGCCGCCGGCAAAAACTCGCACAGCCCAACTAGGCCGAGATGAAAGGGGTTATGGGTCAGCGCGTAGATTTGCCAACCCAGCGCCACGGCCTGGATCTGCTGCGCCGTGGTGGCAAGGAACAGCGTCGCCAGATAGAGCGCGAAATTGGGCGACTTCAGCGCCTGGAAGGCGTTGGCGCGCATGGCGCGGTCCGGTCGGGTTTAGCCGGCCAGGCGGTCCACGATCGCCGGCAAATCGGCGTGGCGCTCGCAGATGGCGTCGGCCGTGGTCAGATTCTTATCGGCGGCCCGCGCGCCCGTGAACAATATGGCCTTCATGCCCAGCGCCTGCGGGCCCTTGACGTCGTTATGGTCGCGGTCGCCGATATGGACCATCTCGGGCAGGCTCACACCCAATTGCCGCGCCGCCGAATCGAACATCGCCCGATGCGGCTTCGAATGACCGACCTCGTCGGAAAAGGCGAACCCGTCGAAGTAGCGCGCCAGGTCATAGTTATCGAGCAGCTTCTTGAGGCAGCTTCCCGGCGAAACGATGGCGTCGGAGACGATGCAAAGCTTGTAGCGTCCGTGCAGGCCCTTGAGCGCCTCGCCGATGCCGGCGATGGGATCGGGGGGAATATCCACTTCCATGGTCTCGTGGGCGCGAACGATCCGGGCCAGGTCGGATTCCGGCAGCACCCGCCCCAACCCCTTGAGCAGCACCTCCAGGCGTTCGCCGATGGTCCAGGTCACATGCTGGTCGTGCCAGACTTTGTTGAAGGCGGCGTCGGCCACGTCATAGGCCCGCTCGACCGCCGCCGGCTCGATGGGCCCCTGCCGGTTCAGCGCCTCCCAGACCAGGTGGCGGCGCTCGGCCTTCTTGCTCAACAAGCCCTTGGCCTTGCGCTTGGGCTCGTCCGAATCGTCGTGGACAATGGTGTCCCACAAGTCGAAGGTCACTGCCTTGATCCGTCCGGCCACGCTCGATACTCCCTGGTTGTGCCTACATTTTTCGGCAGCGAGGCTATCGCCTTTGGCGCCGCTTTTCATCTAGTATCGCGCCCAGTTCCCTAGCGCCACCGGAGGCTGAATCCCCCATGTCCCGCCCCGCCTTGGCCGTCGCCTTCACCGCCCTCGCCGCGCTCCTCGTGTCCGGCCAGGCTTTGGCCGGGGAGACCCGGACCGTGCATGCGCTGGCCATGCACGGACAACCCAAATACGGCCCCGACTTCACCCAGCTCGATTACGTCAACCCCGAGGCGCCCAAGGGCGGCACGGTACGCTTTGCCGCCATCGGCACCTTCGACAGCTTCAACCCCTTCATCCTGAAAGGCGAACCGGCGGCGGGCGCCGGCTCGCCGTTCGAAACGCTGCTCGTCGGCACCGCCGACGAGGCCTTCAGCGAATATGGGCTGATCGCCGAAAGCATCGAGGTGCCGGACGATCGCTCCTGGGTCGCTTTCACCCTCCGACCCGAAGCGCGCTGGCATGACGGCCAGCCGATCACCGCCGACGACGTGATCTTTTCCTTCAACCTGCTGAAGGAAAAAGGCCATCCCTTTTATCGCGCCTACTACGCCAACGTCACCGCAGTCGAAAAATTGGACGAGCGCAAGGTGAAATTCACTTTCGGCGGCGGCGTCAATCGCGAGCTGCCCCTCATCATGGGCCAGTTGCCGATCCTGCCCAAGCATTACTGGCAGGGGCGCGATTTCGAGAAGGCGACGCTGGAGCCGCCCTTGGGTTCCGGCCCCTACCGCATCGAGAGCTTCGAGGCCGGCCGCAACGTGGTCTTGAAGCGGGTGCCGGACTACTGGGGCAAGGATTTGCCGATCAATCGCGGCCAGAATAACTGGGATACCATCCGCTACGAATATTTCGGCGACGATACGGTGGCGCTTGAGGCCTTCAAGTCCGGCGAGTTCGACTTCCGCCAGGAGAGCAACTCGAAGCTCTGGGCCACCGCCTATGACGTGCCGCAGGTCCGGGATGGGCGCATCGTCAAGGAGCTGATCCCGAACGAACTGCCGACCGGGATGCAAGGGTTCGCCTTCAATACCCGTCGGAAGCTGTTCCAGGATCGCCGGGTGCGTCAGGCCTTGGGCTATGCCTTCGACTTCGAATGGTCGAACAAGACGCTGTTCTATGGCCAGTACACGCGCACGGCGAGCTACTTCTCCAACTCCGAGTTGGCCTCGCGCGATTTGCCGCAGGGCGAGGAGTTGGCGATTCTCGAAAAATACCGTGGCCGCGTGCCGGACGAGGTCTTCACGACCGCCTTCGAGCCCCCCGTCACCGACGGCTCCGGCAACAACCGCGCCAATCTAAAGCAGGCGGCCGAACTGCTGAAGCAATCCGGCTGGGCGGTCGAGGGCGGCAAGCTGGTCAAGGACGGACAGCCCTTCGAATTCGAAATCCTGCTCGACAACCCGGCCTTCGAGCGCGTCGCCCAGCCGTTCATCGCCAATCTGGAGCGGCTCGGCATCGCCGCGCACATCCGTTCCGTGGACACCTCGCAATACCAAAACCGCATGGACGCGTTCGACTACGACATGGTGGTCGAGAGTTTCGGCCAGTCGCTGTCCCCGGGCAACGAGCAACGCGATTTCTGGGGCCAGGTCAGCGCCGATACCACCGGCGGGCGCAATATCATCGGCATCAAGGATCCGGTGGTTGACGAACTGATCGATCTCGTCATCGCCGCGCCGGACCGCGAGGCACTGGTCGCCCGCACCCGGGCGCTCGATCGGGTGCTGCTCTGGGGCCACTACGTGGTCCCGCATTGGCACATCCAAGCCTTCCGCGTCGTCCATTGGGATATGTTCGCGCGCCCGGCGGTGCAGCCCAAATACGGCCTCGGCCTCGATACCTGGTGGATCGACGCCGCCAAGGCGGCGGCCCTGGGTCGGGCGGCGAATTAGGCGGCGGGATTAAGACGGCGCAATGCTCAGCTACATCATCCGCCGGCTGCTGCTGATCGTCCCCACGCTGCTTGGCATCATGGTGGTGAATTTCGCCATCATCCAGGTGGCGCCGGGCGGGCCGGTCGAGCAACTCATCGCCGAGCTTCAGGGCCGCGCCATCTCGGCCACCGCGCGCTTCACCGGCGCCGGTGGCGAAACCGTGGCCGGGGCGGAGCAGGCCCAGGCGGCCACCGCCGGCACCGAGCCCAGCAAGTATCGCGGCGCCCGCGGCCTCGACCCCGCCTTCGTCAAGGAACTGGAAAAACTCTACGGCTTCGACCGGCCGGCGCCCGAGCGCTTCCTCAAGATGATGCGGAACTATCTGGTGTTCGATTTCGGCGACAGCTTCTTCCGCGATCGGCCGGTGGTGGATCTGGTGATCGAGAAAATGCCGGTCTCGATTTCGCTCGGCCTGTGGACGACGCTTCTGACCTATCTCATCGCCATCCCGCTCGGCATCCGCAAGGCGGTGCGCGACGGCGGGCCGTTCGATGTCTGGACCAGCGTCGCCATCTTCGTCGCCTATGCCATACCGGGCTTCCTGTTCGCCGTGCTGCTGCTGGTGCTGTTCGCCGGCGGCAGCTATCTCGACTGGTTCCCCTTGCGCGGGCTGGTCTCGGAGAACTGGGCGCGACTGCCCTGGCCGGCGCGTATCGCCGACTATTTCTGGCACCTGACCCTGCCGCTCGTGGCCCTCATCATCGGTTCTTTTGCCGGCCTTGCCATGCTGACCAAGAATTCGTTTCTGGACCAGATCAACCAGCAATATGTGATGACGGCGCGGGCCAAGGGTTTGAGCGAGGCCCGCGTGCTCTACGGCCACGTTTTCCGCAACGCCATGCTCATCGTCATCGCCGGTTTTCCGGGCGCCTTCGTCGGCATCCTTTTCACCGGCGCCCTCTTTATCGAGATCATCTTTTCGCTCGATGGCCTGGGCCGGCTCGGTTACGAGGCCATCGTCAACCGTGACTATCCCATCGTCTTCGCCAGCCTCTATTTCTTCACGCTCCTCGGGTTGGTGATGAACCTGGTTGGCGATCTCACCTATACGGCGGTCGATCCGCGCATCGACTTCGAGCGGCGCGAGGTCTAGGCGATGTCCCCGCTTAATCGCCGCCGTCTTGCCGCCCTCAAGGCCAACCGTCGCGGTTGGTGGGCGCTGTGGCTGTTCCTCGGCTTGTTCGCGGTTAGCCTGTTTGCCGAGTTCCTGGCCAACGACAAGCCGCTCTTGGTCCGCTACGACGGCCACTTCTACCTGCCGGTGCTGGCGGCCTATCCCGAAACCGCCTTCGGCGGCGATTTCGAAACCGAGACCGACTACAACGACCCCTATGTGGCAGCGCTCATCACCGCCAAGGGTTGGATGTTGTGGCCGCTGATTCCGTTCAGTTACGACACCAATGTGCATGACCTGCCGGGGCCGGCACCCTCACCGCCGTCGGCGCGCAATTGGCTCGGCACCGACGATCAGGCTCGCGACGTGGTCGCCCGCGTCATCTACGGCTTTCGCCTCTCGGTGCTGTTCGGCCTCCTGCTCACCGGCCTCAGCACGGTCATCGGCGTCTATGCCGGCGCGGTACAGGGTTATTTCGGCGGCTGGGTCGATCTTGGCTTCCAGCGCTTCCTGGAAATATTCGGCTCGCTACCGACGCTGTTCATGCTCATCATTCTTTCCAGCGTCATCGAACCCAATTTCTGGTGGCTGTTGGGTTTTCTGCTGCTGTTCAGTTGGACGTGGCCGGTGGGTTTGGTGCGGGCCGAGTTCCTGCGCGCCCGCAATTTCGAGTATGTGCGCGCCGCGCGTGCCTTGGGTGTGTCGAATGTCGCCATCATGATCCGGCATGTGCTGCCGAACGCGGTGGTGGCGACGCTCTCGCTGCTGCCCTTTACGCTGTCGGGCTCGCTCACCGCGCTGACTGGCCTCGACTTTCTCGGTTATGGCCTGCCGCCGGGTTCGCCCTCGCTGGGCGAGTTGCTGCTCCAGGGCAAGGCCAATTTGCAGGCGCCGTGGCTGGGCTTCAGCGGCTTCTTCGTCATCGCCTTCATGCTGACGCTGGTGGTCTTCGTCGGCGAGGCGGTGCGCGACGCCTTCGACCCGCGCAAGACCTTGGTCTAGGGCGATGGTCGAGAGCGCTTCTCCCCTGCTTCAAGTCCGCGATCTTTCCGTCAGCTTCGGCCTGGGCGAGGGCGAGACCAAGGCCGTCATCGGCGCTTCCTTCGATCTCGATCGCGGCCAAACGCTCGCTATTGTCGGCGAGAGCGGCTCGGGCAAGACCGTGACCGCGCTCTCGATCCTGCAATTGCTCTCCTCTCCCCCGGCCTGGCATCCCTCGGGAAGTATCCGCTTCCAGGGCCGCGAAATCGTCGGCGCCGGCGAGGTGGCGATGCGGGCCATTCGCGGCAATCGCGTCTCGATGATCTTTCAGGAACCGATGACCTCGCTCAATCCGCTGCATACGGTGGAAAAGCAGGTGAACGAGGTTCTGATCCTGCATAAGGGGCTGGCACCTACGGCCGCCCGCGCCCGCACCCTCGACCTGCTTCGTCTGGTTGGCCTCGGCCAGCCCGAACGCCGGCTCGGCGCCTATCCGCATGAGCTTTCGGGCGGCCAGCGCCAGCGCGTGATGATCGCCATGGCGCTCGCCAACGAACCCGACCTCCTCATCGCCGATGAACCCACGACGGCGCTCGACGTCACCATCCAGGCCCAGATACTGAAGCTGCTCAAGTCGCTTCAGGCCCGCTTCGGCATGGCCCTCATTGTCATCACCCACGACCTCGGCATCGTCCGCAAGATGGCGGACCGGGTCGCGGTGATGCAGCAGGGCCGCATCGTCGAGCAGGGGCCCGTGGCTGGGATATTCGAGACCCCGCGCCATCCCTATACGCGCGACCTGCTGGCGGCCGAGCCCAAGGCCAGGCAGCCGCGCGGGCCGGGCGAGGCGCCGGTGTTGATGCGGGCCGAAGACATGCGCGTCTGGTTCCCGATCAAGAAGGGCCTGCTGCGCCGGGTCGTCGATCATGTGAAGGCGGTGGACGGGGTCGGCATCACCCTGCGCCAAGGCCGCACGGTCGGCGTCGTCGGCGAAAGCGGTTCGGGCAAGACCACGCTTGGCTTGGCGCTATTGCGCCTGGTGGCGGGCCGGGGCCGGATCGAATTCGACGGCCAAGACATCGCCGGCTTGTCGCAACGCGGCCTGCGCCCGCTGCGCCGGCAAATGCAGATCGTCTTCCAGGATCCCTTCGGCTCACTGTCGCCGCGCCTGTCGGTCGGCCAGATCGTGGCCGAGGGTTTGCAGGTCCACGAACCCGGCATGGATCGGGCCGAGCGCGAGGACCGTATCGTCGCCGCGCTCGAGGAAGTCGGCCTCGATCCCGAAACGCGCCACCGTTATCCGCATGAATTCTCGGGCGGCCAGCGCCAGCGCGTCGCCATCGCCCGGGCCATGATCCTGAAGCCGCGCCTGGTGGTGCTGGACGAGCCCACCTCGGCCCTCGATGTCTCGGTCCAGGCGCAGATCGTCGATCTTTTGCGCCAGTTGCAGGATCGCCACCATCTTGGCTATCTCTTCATCAGCCACGACCTGCGTGTGGTCCGGGCGCTGGCCGACGAGGTAATCGTGCTGAAGGACGGGCGGGTGGTGGAGGAGGGGCCGGCGGAAAGCATTTTCGCCGCCCCGCGTCAGCCCTATACCCAGGCGTTGATGGCCGCCGCCTTCGAGCTTGAGGCGGTGGAAACCGGCGTCGTTTCCATGTAGTTGGGTTTGTGAAGGAGTGAATCGTCGAATGGCCGTTCTATACAGCAGCCTGTCCATGCCGGCGGACGACCTGTGCGCCACCTTGTTCAAGCGGGATCCGGCACTCGATCTTCGTATCTGGCCCGATACCGGCCCGGTCGAGGAGATCGAGTTCGCGCTGGTGTGGCGGCCGCAACCGGGCGACCTCGTTCGCTATCCGAACCTGAAGGCGATCTTCTGCCTTGGCGCCGGTGTCGATGCCCTGCTCATGGACAAGACCATTCCCGACTTGCCGATCGTGCGCCTGGTGGACCGGGCGCTGACCGCCGGCATAACCGAGTATGTGCTGCTGCACGTGCTGCGTTACCATCGCCATATGCCGGCGCTGGAAGCCGCGCAGCGCGCCCGCGAGTGGTCCGAACTGCGGGCGCCGGCGCCCTGGGACCGGCGGATCGGGATCATGGGCTTTGGCGTGCTGGGGGGCGATGCCGCCGACAAGCTGGTCTCCATGGGCTTCACTGTCGCCGCCTGGAGCCGCTCGGCGAAATCGCGCCCCGGCGTCGAATGCTTCACCGGCCCCGAGGGGCTGAGGCCCTTCCTCGCCCGCACGGATATACTGGTCTGCCTGCTGCCGTTGACGGCGGACACCGAGGGCATCGTCAACGCCCGCACGCTGGCGATGCTACCCAAGGGCGCCTGCTTCATCAACGCCGGGCGCGGCGCCGAGGTGGTCGAGGAAGACCTGCTGGCGGCCCTTGATTCCGGCCACCTCGCCTACGCCACGCTGGATGTTTTCCGCACCGAGCCGCTGCCGCCCGAAAGCCGCTTCTGGACCCACCCCAAGGTGACCATGACGCCGCACAACGCCAGCGACACCAACGCCGAATCGGCCGCAGCCGGCCTGCTCCAGGGCATGGCCGACGCCCGCGCCGGCCGCCCGCTCAAGAACCTGATCGACCGTCAGCGGGGTTACTGACGCCCCGCTTGCGCGTGGCCGCCCGCTTGGTCCCGGCCCCGGCTCGTTCCGCGATCATGGCATAGAGCGCGCGCAAGACCTGGGCCTCGCCGCCCTTGGGCCGGCCCGGCCGATTGCTCGGGTTCCAGGCCATCAGGTCGATATGCAGCCAGGGCGTCGTGGAGGAAACGAACTCCGACAGGAACAAGGCGGCGTTGATGGCCCCGGCTTGGCCTGCCCCCTCATGGCCCGTGCTGCTGATGTCGGCGACGGAACTGTCCAATACCTTGCGATAAGGTTTCCACAGCGGCAGGCGCCAGAGCGGATCGTCCTCGGCCGTGCCGTGCCGCAGCAGCGTCTGCGCCGCCGCGTCGTCATTGGCGAAAAGCGCCGGCAGGTCGGGGCCTAGCGCCACTCGCGCCGCACCGGTGAGCGTGGCAAAATCGACGATCAGGTCGGGCTTCTCGCGGTCGGCCTCGGCCAGCGCGTCGCACAGAATAAGGCGGCCTTCGGCGTCGGTATTGCCGATCTCGACGGTCAAGCCCTTGCGCGAGCGCACGATGTCGAGGGGCCGCATGGCGTTGCCTGAAACGCTGTTCTCCACCGCCGGGATCAGCACCCGCAGGCGCACCGGCAACTTGGCGGCCATGATCATCTGCCCCAGCGCCAAGACATGCGCGGCGCCGCCCATGTCCTTCTTCATATTGAGCATGCCGCCCGAGGGTTTCAGGTCAAGCCCGCCCGAATCGAAACAGACGCCCTTGCCCACGAGCGTGATCTTCGGCCCGCGCCCGCCCCAGCGCATGTCGATCAGGCGCGGCGGCCGGGTGCTGGCGCGGCCGACGGCATGGACCAGCGGATAGTTGGCCTTGAGCAGGGCCTCGCCGACGATAACGCTGAAGCGCGCCTTGTGGGCTCGGGCAACGCGCCGCGCCGCCTCGGCCAATTCGGCCGGCCCCATGTCGGCGGCTGGCGTGGTGATCAGATCGCGGGCCAGGAAGACGGCGTCAGCCGTGCGCTCGACATGAGCACGGTCGGCCGTCGCCGGCCATTGCAGCTTGGCGAAGCCCCGCTTCGGCTTCTTGTACCGCGAAAAGACATAACCGCCGAGCGCCCAGCCCAGCGCCGCGCGGGTCGCATGGTTCTTATCGAGCCGTCCTTGCAGGCGATAAGTTCCCTCGGGCAGATGCCCCGGCAGTCCGCCATAGGACCAGATGTCCGGCCGGTCCTCGACGATCAGCAGCACGCGGGCGATGCCCCCGGCGCCGTCCGGCAACAGGGCATGGCGGCCGGGCGTGGCCTTGAAGCCGATGCCGTCGAGCCAGCGCGCCACCTGGCGCGGCTGCTCGGCCCGCCAAGCCTTGAAGGCAGATTTGGCGACCGCCGCTATGGGCACGATTCGGCCGCTGGCGCGGGTGGTGAGATGGTCAAGCATTATGAGCCGTCCTCCGTTATCGACCAAAGAGGCCAGCATGGCCCGGCCCGGGCCGGGGCGGAAGGGGCTGCTTGCATCGCCACGCCGGTCGCGGGATAGATTGGGGCACAACCGAAGCCCGGCGGAGCCCCTATCATGCCCGACAAGAGCCCCGAGATCACTATCGTCATCGGCAACAAGAACTACTCGTCCTGGTCGCTGCGGCCGTGGCTGGCCCTGAAGCAAACCGGGGTCGCGTTCGAGGAAGTCGTCATTCCCCTGCGTGCCACCGACACGACGGCCGAGATCCGCGCCTATTCGCCCTCGGGCAAGGTGCCGTTCCTGCGTCATGGCACGGTCGAGGTTTGGGAATCGCTCGCCATCTGCGAGTACCTGGCCGAGGCCTTTCCGGCCGCCAAGTTGTGGCCGGGCCCGCGCGAGGCGCGCGCGCTGGCGCGCTCGGTGTCGAGCGAAATGCACGCCGGCTTCGCCGCGCTTCGCAATGCGCTGCCGATGGATATGCGGGCGCGTAAACCGATGCCGGCCTTGACGCCGGAGCTTGAGGCCAACATCGCCCGTCTGACCCGGATCTGGAACGATTGCCGCGCCCGCCATGGGGCCGGCGGGCCGTTCCTGTTCGGCGCCTTCACCATCGCCGACGCCATGTTCGCCCCGGTCGTCAGCCGCTGCCGCACCTATGGCATCGCTCTCGATGCCGTCTGCCGCGGCTATGCGGAGGCGATCCTGGCTTGGCCGGCGATGGCCGAGTGGGATGCGGCGGCCAAGGTCGAGCCGTGGACGATTCAATACTAGACAGCGCCCCGGCGGCGAGCGAAGCGGAGCCCGAGGGGGCTGCGTCCGGGCGGCGCTATCCAATCTGGCCACTCGTCATCTGGCTCGTGGTGGTGGTGGGGACACTGCTGGCGCGGCCAGCGCCGGTGCCGGCCGAGGCGCGGATTTTCTCGGCGGCCTGGTGGGAATGGCAGGGGGTCGGCGTTGACGCCGACTGGACTTCCGGCGTGGCGCCGCTCCTGGTGTCGCTGATTCATGCCGGCTGGGCGCTGGTCGGGGTCGTGGATTGGGTGCCCCGTCTGATCGTGCCGGCCTTCGGCTTGATGACGCTGCTGGTCATCGTTCCGGTGGCGCGCGATCTGTGGCCGGGCCAGCCGCGTGTGGCGCGGTTGGCGCCGGTGATCCTGATCGGCTTCGCGCCCTTCGCCGGCTTTGCCGGTTTGGCGGTTACGCCGACGGCGATGATGGCGGCGGTGCTGCTCGGGCTCGCCGGCGGGGTCCGGCTTTGGCGTGGGGCCAAGGTCATTGGCGGCCTATTGTTGGCACTTGGGTCGGCACTCGGTCTGGCGGTGGTGGGGCCGCTGGCGATTCTGCCGGTGGCGGCGGCGTTGTTGACGACGCCGTGGTGGTGGCGGGGATCGCTACCGCTCGGGTCATGGCGCACCTGGTATGGCGTCGTTGGCGCCGCCCTTGCCGCCGGGGTGGCGGCATCGCTGCCGTGGCTATGGTCGCGCTTCGCCGGCTCGACGGCGGTCGGGGCGCTGTGGGGCGCCGACGCTGGCTCCGGCCTGGCTTGGTATTTCTGGCTGCTGCTGGCGCCGGTGGTGTTTTACCCCTGGCCGTGGTGGCGGACCGCTCGCCACGCGGTCTTGCACCAAGCTTGCCGGCTCCTGGACGAGGACGCTTTTCGTCTGGCCCTGGCAGCGGCGGCGGCAGCGGCGGCGGGATTTCTCGTTGGCGGCCACTGGGCGGTCGAGGATCTGCTGCCGTTGTTGGCGCCGTTGTCGCTTTGCCTGGCGCGCCTCCTGTCGGCCGAGAACAGCCCTGCCCGCGATTTCCACGCCGTCGGCGCGGCACTGCCGATCCTGCTGGCGGGCGTCGTGTTTTTTCTTCTCAACATCGTGCCGGTGGCGCATCTCGACGATCTGTGGCGCGGCTTGAGCGACAGCGAGGAGCGCCTGCCGGTCTGGCTCGGCGGCGTCGGCTTGGCGGCCGGGATGTTGATCATGGGCGGCGGCTTCCTGCTCGCCCAGTTGGTGCCACGCGGCCTTCATTCGCGCGCCATCCAGGTGGCGTTGTTGTCGACGCTGCTGGCGACGGCGCTTAATCTCGAAATGGTGCGGGGCCTGCGCCCCTTCTTCGACCTGGCGCCGCTGGCGGATCAGTTGCACGCGCTCCAGCAGTCGGGCCGGCCGGTGGCGGTGTTCGGACCCTACGCCGGCGAGTTCGATTTTGCCGGCCGCCTGTCGGCGCCGCCGGCGGTGCTGGCCGACCCCGCCGCGGCCCTCGCCTGGGCGAGCATGCATGCGGACGGGGTGGTGCTGACGCGATTGCAGGGGGGCCTGCTGCACCTGCCGGCCAAGCCCCTCTATCTGGGGGCCGCCGGCCAAGACTGGGCGGCGTTGTGGTCGGCGCAAACGGTGACGGCCACGGCGGGCGAGGTCTTGCGCCGCCAGTTCTGAAGCCGCCAGTCCTAAATCCACCAGCTCTAAATCCAGGCAAGCAAACGGCGGGCGAGGGGGCCCGCCCGCCGTTGCCGGTGAGTAAGGTGGCTTAAGCCGCGCGCACGACGGCGAGGAACTTGTCCACCTCGCGGCGCAGCGTGTCGGCCTGCTGCGCCAATTCCCCGGTGGCCGACAGCACCTGGCTGGCCACGTTGCCGGTCTCGGTCGCCGCCTGGTTGACGCCGGCGATGTTCGACGACACTTCCTGGGTGCCGGCGGCCGCCTGCTGCACGTTGCGCGAGATCTCCTGCGTCGCCGAACCCTGTTCCTCCACCGCCGAGGCGATGGAGGTGGCGATCTCGTTGATGCGCCCGATGGTGGTGCCGATGCTCTGGATCGCCGTCACCGCCTCCTGTGTCACCTGCTGCATGGTGGTAATCTGGTTGCCGATCTCTTCGGTGGCTTTGGCCGTCTGGTTGGCCAGCGTCTTCACTTCCGAGGCCACCACGGCAAAACCCTTGCCGGCCTCGCCCGCCCGTGCCGCTTCGATGGTGGCGTTGAGCGCCAACAGGTTGGTCTGGCCGGCGATGTCGCTGATGAGCTTGACCACGGCGCCGATCTTCTGCGCCGCCTCGGTCAGGCCCTGGACCGTGCCGTCGGTGCGCTTGGCTTGTTCGACCGCCTGGCCCGCCACCTTCGAGGCCTCGGACACCTGGCGCGAGATCTCGGAAATAGAGGCCGACAGTTCCTCGGTCGCCGCCGCCACCGTCTGCACGTTGTTCGTGGCTTCTTCCGAGGCCGCCGCCACGGCGGTGGACTGCCGCGCCGTTTCCTCGGCCGTCGCCGTCATCGAGGAAGCCGAGGCCCGCATCTCCGTCGTCGCCGAGGAGACGATCTCGACCACGCCGCCGACACTCGACTGGAAGTCGTCGGCGAGTTTCAGCATCGTCGCGCGGCGCTCCTTCTCAACCCGCTTCTTGCTTTCCTCCTGCTCGCCGGTCAGGCGCTCGGCCTCGATGGCCGTGTCCTTGAACACTTGCAGCGCTCCGGCCATGTCGCCGACCTCATCCTTGCGCCCGGCACCGGGCACGGTGACGGTCTTGTCGCCCCCGGCCAAGGCCCGCATCGCCGTCGTCATGCGTTGGATCGAACCGGCGATGTTGCCGCCGATGAACCAGGCCAGGATGGCGATAACCAGGGCCGAGGCGCCGATGGAGATCAGCATGTACTGCGAAACCTCGAAGGCCACGGCGTTGATCTGCGTGTCGGGAATCCGCACCAGCACCGACCAGCCGAGGCCGGGATAGCCATAGGCGCCGTCCATATGCGCGTAGCCCGCCGCCTGCTCGATCTTCTTGCGCGCATGCACGGCCAGCGTGATGCCGATTTCGCCTTTCACCGCGGCGATGGCGGCCGCGACGCCCTTTTCGACCAGGTTGAACTTGCCGATGACTTCGGGATTGCGGGTGTATTTGTCCCAACCGCCGGCGACCGGGTCATAATCCACGATCACCGTGCCGGTGGGATCGATCACCGTAATCTCGGCCTCTTTCATACCGCGCGCGGCCAGATCGGCGTGGAAGGTGCCAACGATTTCCTCGACCAGGCCGAAATCGGCGAAGTTGACCCACACGCCGATGACGCTGCCGCTGCGATCCTTGACCTGGGCGGCGAAGGGAATGACATAGCCGTCGTCGCCATAGACCTTGGCCACGATCGGGTTGTTGGCCGGCTGCTCGACCACCGTGCCGGTCAGGTTTTTGCCTTCGAGGAACTGCCCCGCCATGGCCTGCTTGAACCAGCCGGCGTCGGCGAAGCTCTCGTTGTAGAGACCGGACGTATTGATCGGCTTGCCGGCGTTGTCGGTGCTGTTGACCGCCAGCACATGACCGGTGGTGTCCACCAGGACCATTAGGCGGTAGAGACCGTAATTGACCATGTAGCCGTTCATGGCCGCGATCAGTGGATTGTCGGCCGAGGCGTTGCGCCAGTTCTCGGGCGCGATGGCGGCGGCGTTGAGGCCGAAGGCCTGCACGTCGCCGTAACGCTCGAACAGGTTGCGGTCGATGGTGTCGCCGACGGCGATGGCCGTGGCCCGCACCGGCTCGCGGAAGGCGGTCGTGATGCTGCCCTCGAACGAATCATAGACCAGCAGCATCGCCACCGCCGGCACGATGCCGAACAGCAGGAAGAAGGCGATCAGCTTCACCTTGATGCTGTGTAGGTTGATCTTGTGCGCCAATGCGGCCATCGCTTGGTCCCTCCAGGTAACGACCGAACGCCCGTCACGCTCCGCGTGCTTGCGTTCGATCACTCGGTTGTGTTGCGACCACTGCTTCTGTGTCGGTGAGCGAGGGGTCTCTTGCAACCAAGTTAGTCGGCTTGCCCTTAAAACATTGTGAATCCATAGTTAATTGCGAATAATTAGCAAGCGCGGCTCCAGCGAGAACTACATCTCGGCAAGTAATCGCCTAGACTCCAACGATATTCCATCGCCTCTGGCGCCGGGCGGCCGGGCGCTCTAATCTCGGCCCCGGGGGTTTTCATGAGTTATCTGGCGATGGTGGGACGAGACATGGCGGTGGCCGCCGTAGTGGCGACGCTGGTCTATTGCGGATTTTTCATCAATCCCGGGCACATGGCGGTGTTCGATGCCGAATATGGCAAAGCCGCCTCGACCTATATCCCCGAGCGCTCGTCGCTGGTCAGTCAGCGCGTGGAGATGGAGGCCGAATATCTGGCCCGCCAGCGCGACGCCAGCGAAATCGAGACCAAGATCGAGGCCCTGCGGGTGAAGCTCAAGACCGCCCGCGACGCGGAGACGGAGGCCGATCTCGAAAACTTGCTCTCGCTCGAGGCCACGCTCAAGGACCAGTCGCTCGAACTCGACAAGTCGGTGCAGCGCATCGCCTCCGACATCGAGGAGTTGACGCGCATTGTCGATCGCACCCAAGGCCAGGCGGAGAATGTCTATCTGGTCGTGCGGGCGGTGGCGCTGGGCGGCCTGGGTTCGCTCGGCTATATCCTGGTGCGGTTCATGTCGTTCCGGCGCTGGTCGGCGCTGTTTGCCGACGGCAATCTTGAGCGGACCGTGGCGGCGACCATGGTGGGCGCCATCGCGGCCGTCGTTTCCTTCGCCGTCTTCCATACCGGCGATGTGACCATTTTCGACTCGCCGCCGCCGCCGCCGACGCTCAGGCCGGATTTTTGGCGCATCAGCATCCTCGGTCTCGCCGCCGGTGTCGCCGCCGGTTACATCTATCGGCGGGCGGCCCACCGCATGGAGGACATCTTCGTCGCCCCCGACGCGGCGGAGAACGCCGCCGTGGGCCTCGACCCCGACCGGCCGGCATGAAGATCGTCCGCATTCTTGCCTACCGGGTCGAATTGCCGCTGCACGAAGGCAGCTATCGCTGGTCGGGCGGCAAGTCGGTGGATGTTTTCGATTCGACCGTGGTGCGGATCGAAACCGATGCCGGCCTGGTCGGCCATGGCGAAGTCTGCCCGCTCGGCCCCTATTACCTGCCGGCCTACGCGGCGGGGGCACGGGCCGGCATCCGCGAACTGGGGCCGAAACTGATTGGCGCCGATCCGTGCGCGCTCCTGCAACTGAACCGGATCATGGACCGCGAGCTGCTGGGCCATGCCTATGTCAAATCGGCCCTCGACATGGCCTGCTGGGACATCCTGGGCCAGGCCTCAAGATTGCCGGTCGCGACCCTGCTGGGCGGGCGCTGGGGCGAGGACTTCGCCCTCTATCGCGCCATTTCGCAGGACCAGCCAGCGGCCATGGCGGCGCGCATCGCTGGCTATCGCGCCGAGGGCTATACCAAGTTCCAACTCAAGGTCGGCGGCCGGGCCGACGAGGACATCGAGCGCATCCGCGCCTGCGCCGCCCAGCTCAAGCTGGGCGAGGTGCTGATCGCCGACGCCAATACCGGCTGGCTCATGCACGACGCCTTGCGGGTGATCCATGCCGTGCGCGATATCGATGTCTATATCGAGCAACCCTGCGCCAGCTACGAAGAATGCCTGTCGGTGCGCCAACGCTGTCCGCGCCCCTTCATCCTCGACGAATCGGTGAACGATCTCGCCGCCGTGCTGCGCGCTCACGCTGACCGGGCCATGGACGTGATCAATCTGAAGATTTCCAAGGTCGGCGGGCTGACCAAGGCGCGCCAGATTCGCGATCTCTGCGTGGCGCTGGGCATCCCCATGACCATCGAGGACAGTTGGGGCGGCGACATCGTCACCGCCGCCATCGCCCATCTGGCGCATTCGACCCCGCCCGAGTTGTTGTTCTCGGCGACCGACTTCAACAGCTATGTGACCGTCTCCATCGCCGAGGGCGCGCCGGCGCGAAAACAGGGCCGCATGGCGGCCTCGACCGTGCCGGGGTTGGGTATCGTGCCGCGCGCCGGTGTGTTGGGTCCGGCGGCGGTCGAAATCGCTTAACTCGGATAGCAGCCGGCGAGCCGCGCCCGCTGCACCACCAGCGCCCGCACGGCGTCGATGAACGGTGTCTCGATGCCGACCAGACCGCCCAGTTCGATAACCGCCGTCACCAGGGCGTCGATCTCCATCGGTCGGCCCTGTTCCAGGTCTTGCAACATCGACGAGCGATGCTCGCCGACGTCGGCGGCCCAGCCGATGCGCGTCTCGATGTCCACGTCGAAGCGCGCGCCCAGGGCCTCGCCCACGCTTTGCGCCTCGACCATCATGCGTCGCACCACCGCCCGCGTGCCGGGATCCTCGGCGATGGCCTTGAGGGTGCCGTGGGTCAGCGCGCTCACCGGATTGAGGCTCAGGTTGCCCCATAGCTTCAGCCAGATGTCGTCACGGATACGCCGGCGTAAGGGGGCCTTGAAGCCGGCCCGAATCAAGGCTTCGGCCAGGCGCTTGGCGCGCGGGCTATCGCTGCCGTCGGGCTCGCCCAGCATCAAGCGATTGCCGAAATCGTGGCGCACGCGGCCCGGGGCCTCGATGACCGCCGCCGGATAAACGACGCAACCGACGACGCGCTCCGGGGCCAGCAACCGCCACAGGCTGCCGTCGGGATCGAGGCAGGCGATGCGCCGGTCGGCATGGGGCCCCGGATGGCGGTGGAAATACCAGTAGGGAATCCCGTTCATGGCCGTGACCAGCGTGGTCTCCGGCCCCAACAGCGGCCCGATCGCTGCCGCCACGGCGCCAAGTCCCGGCGCCTTCACCGCCAGGAAGACGACATCTTGCGGCCCGGCCGCCCGGGGGTCGTCGGTGGCGGCGATCTGGGCGATGGTCGTGCGCCCCTCCGATTGAAGCGTCAGGCCGTTGCGGCGCATGGCTTCGAGATGCGCGCCGCGGGCAATCAGCGTCACCTCCTCGCCGGCCTGCGCCAGGCGGGCGCCGATCAGGCCGCCGATGGCCCCGGCACCGAAGACGCAGATCTTCACGAGGCCAATTCCAAGCGCGCCGCCATGCCGATGCGCTGCGGCTTGCCGGTCGGGCCCTTGGGCATCTCGGCGACGAAAACGATCCGCCGCGGCACCTTGAAAGCCGCCAGCCGCGTCGCCGCGAAGGCGCGCAAAATCCGCTCGTCGGTTTGCGCCCCCGCCTTTAATACCACCGCCGCCGCCACCTCCTCGCCCAGCTTGTCGTGCGGCAGGGCAAAGGTCACCGCCTCGGCCACCGCCGGGTGATCGAGCAGCACTTCGTCAACCTCGCGCGGCGAGATTTTTTCGCCGCCCCGGTTGATCAGCTCCTTGAGCCGTCCGGTGATGACCAGATAGCCGTCTTCGTCGAGGCGGCCCTGGTCGCCGGTGCGAAACCAGCCGTCATGGAAGGCGGCGGCGTTGGCGGCGGGATTGTTCTCGTAGCCGGATGTTACGTTGGCGCCCCGGATCGCCACTTCGCCGATTTCGCCCTGGGCCAGCACGCGCCCGTCGGCGTCGAGCACCGCTACCTTGGGGCCGGCCGGCAGGCCGACGCTGCCCGGCTTGCGTTGGCCCGGCGGCAGCGCGTTGCTGGTCATCTGATGCGCCGCCTCGGTCATGCCATAGGATTCGATCGTCGGGCAGCCGAAGGCTTGCTCCAGTCCGGCCAACACCTGGGGCGGCAGCGAGGCCGAGGACGAACGGATGAAGCGCAAATGCAGCCGGTCCAGCAGTTCGCGGTTGCGCTCGGCCCGGGCCAGAATGGCCTGGTGCATGGTTGGTACCGCCGAATACCAAGTGGCATCCGACTCCGCCAGCCAGCCGAAAAACTTGAGGGCGTTGAAACCCGGCGTACAGCAAACACCGGCGCCCACCGACATCGACGATAACAAGACGCCGATCAGGCCGTGAATGTGAAACAGCGGCATGACGTTGAGGCAGCGATCCAGGCCTGAAAGCCGCAGCGTGCCGGCCACGTTGCCGGCCGAGACGGCGACGTTGGCTTGGGTGAGCGGCACGAGCTTCGGTCGCGAGGTGGTGCCGGAGGTGTGCAGCACCAGCGCCACGTCGTCGGGCTTGGCCGGCCGCGCCGTGACGGCGCCGGTCGGGTTGGCGGCGGTCGGGTTGGCGCAGGCCAGATCGAAAGCTCCGGCCCCGGCTTCGCGTTTGGGTACCAGCTCGACGACGGCGATGCCGCGCCTGGCCGCCACCGCGCGGGCCGGCGATTCCATGCCGGCCTCGATCAACAGCGCGTGCGCCTTGAGGTCGCCGAGAAAAAAGTCGAATTCGTCCTCCCGATAGGCGGGATTGAGCGGGGCGGCGATGGCGCAAGTGGCCACGGCCAGGAACGCCGCCGCCGCTTCCGGCCCGTTCGGCAGGACCATCGCCACGCGCTCGGCCCGCCCGATGCCAAAGCGGTTGAGCGCGGCTCCGGCGGTGGCGATCCGATCCTTGAGCTCGCCATGCGTCAGGGGCGCTCGTCCGGGCGCGGCCAAGGCGACGTTTCCGGCCGGCGCGCCGGCCAAAAGCTCGGTCAATGTCAGGGCTTCCATCATTGCCTCATCCTAGCCGATGGCGGCCCGAGTTACAGCCCGCCCTTGGTGGCGCCCTCGGCCACGCGCGGCCGGCGCACGATGATGACCCCGACGCCGGCAATGGTGGCGGCGCCGCCCACGATCATCATCGGCGTGATCTGCTCGCCCAGCGCCAGCACACCCGAGGCGACGCCGAAGATCGGCACCAGCAGCGTGAACGGCATGACCTGGTTGACCGGGTAGCGCTGCATGGCGCGGTACCAAAGCGCATAGCCGATCATGGTCACCAGCACGGCCTGATAGGCAAGCGACCCCCAGGTCAGCCAATGGGCGGAACGGATGGCCTGCCACTGGTCGTCCTCGAACAGCAGCGAGGCGAGCGCCAGTTGTGGGGCCGCCAGAACCGAGACCCAGCCGTTGAGCGCCAGCGGCTCGATGTTCTCGCCCAGGTGCTTGATCTGGATGTTGGCAATCGACCAGACGCAAGCCGCGGCGATGACCAACACGAGCGGCATGA
>Ga0315281_10000886_pt1 | contig 43253 bp, 43 predicted proteins | sample YL17G07_0_MG_FD_204540 | JGI IMG/M metagenome (GOLD analysis project Ga0315281, IMG submission 204540) | Sediment microbial communities from Yellowstone Lake, YNP, Wyoming, USA - YL17G07_0 | ecosystem: Environmental > Aquatic > Freshwater > Lake > Sediment | place: USA: Wyoming | collected...
GCTGTTGTGCATGGACTTGGTGACGGCGAAGAACTCGTCGGCGCCCTTGATCACCTGCCAGTCGGCCTGGAGGCCGATGTCGTTCATCAGCGGGATCATCGTGGCGAGGATCTCCGCGACGCCGCCGCCGAAGCCGGTGGCGTTGACGTGCAGCACCCGAGCGCCCCGGAGCTGCGCCGCGAGCGCGAGGATCTCTTCGGTGCGTTCTTCGCCGATGACCGGGCGATAGGCCTCGATGGACTTCGGCGTCGTGGGGACGGAACCCAGCACTAGTACCTCTCCAACTTGACTTCGCGAGGAACGCGTACGCGGCTGTCATCCTGAGCGAAGCGAAGGGTCTCGCCCGGCCGGAGCGTGAGATGTTTCGCTACGCTCAGCATGACAAGCTGCCGCCTGTGCTCAGCGACGCATCTCCCCGCATGCTTATCTATCTTTCCTGTGCAGGGCGTTCAGCAGGTGAAGGTAGTCCTTGAGATAGCGGGTGATCAAGAAGCGGTTCGCCACGTGCTTGCGCGCGTTTTCCCCTAACTTCGCCGCGAGGGCAGGGTCCGCGAGCAGCCGCTCGATGGCGGTGGCGAACTCCTCGCTGGTGGTGGCGATGAGGCCGGTCTCGCCGTCGATCACCTGCTCGGTGAGGCCGCCGACGGGGGCGACGACGCAGGGGCGCTGCTTCCAGAGCGCATCGGAGACCCAGAGGCCGAAGCCCTTGCGCAGCCCCTTCTGGATGACGACGGAAGCGGCGGTCTGGAAGACGTTCAGCTCGACGTTGCCCAGCTGGGCGCCGACCGAGATGACGAACGCGGACGCCTCGTTCTGGCAGCGGCGGGCGAGGTCGTCGTAGCAGGAGCGGCCCTGCGGGTCGTACGGGGCCGTCGTGAGGATCATCACCAGCTGCAGGTCGGGGCGGTTCGCGCGCACGATCTCCCACGCGTCGACGGCGCCGCACAGGTCGCTCGCGGCGTCGCAGGGGGAGATCTGGCAGATCATCGGCCGCTCCGGGTCGATGCCGTACTGCTCGAGCACGCTGCGAATGACGTCGTCGGGCAGCGGCATGTTGCGCGCGCTCAACGGGTCGATGGCGGGCTCGATGACGTGCGTCTCGATCTTGATGTCGGGCCGCACGAAGTGGGGGGCGGAGAAGATCGCGGCGTCGTACTTGTCCACATGGCCGCGCAGCAGCATCCACACGTCTTCCTGCGCGGAGCTCAGGTCGAGGTGGGAGTGCATCAGCCACTTCGCGGTGGTGTTGGTCTGGACGAACGAGCGGATCGCCAGCGGCTGCGGATCGTGGACGACGATGACGTCGAAGGGCTCGGTGAGCAGCCCCGCGTTCATGGCGGCGTAGCGCAGCCAGATGTCGGTCATGTCCTGCGTCCACTGCGTGTTGATGCCGCCGAGCGCGGCGTACATGGCGCGCGAGACGGGCACGTCCTCCTCGGACGAGCGGACGACCTGCCACTGCATGTCGAGCCCGAGATCGACGAAGAGCGGCACGGAGGAGCTGAGCAGCTCGGCGGTGCCGGTGCCGAAGCCGCTGACGCTGAGGTTGAGGACGCGCAGGCCCTCGATGGGCCGCGCGAGCCGCCGCAGCTCGTCGATGTCGCCCTGGCCGGTGACGTCGGCCAGGTCGTCGAGGGCGCGATGGGATAGCGCGAGTGTGCCGTACATGCGGTTCCTCCTGAGGCGTATCGCAGCCGATCAAAAAAGGCCCGGAGGCAACGCCCGGACCCGTGGTCGGGGGGTGAAGCCTCTCCCTGGCGCCTACGGGGTTAGCTGTCGGATTCGGGCTTGAGAGTCGCCCTACCCGCCTTCCGGCGAGATTCACCCCATGTCCCTGAGCGTACCAACCGGCTGCTTGCAAGACCGTTGCAGCGCAGCGCGCACACGCTTCGAGACGCTAACGTGGTTCCCCCGCTCCCCGCCTCGCTCGGCGAAGACTCGGCATGCTCCTGTAGCCCCATGCTATGCCCGGGGGGGTGGGGCTGTCAATTCTTGAGGGTGGCGACAGCAAACAGCAAACGGCAAACAGCAAAGGGGGGCGCGGCAGAGCAGAGAGCAGAGAGCAGAGAGCAGAGAGCAGAGAGCAGAAAGCAGAGGGTAGAAGATTGAAGCTGGAACGTGGAAGGTGGAACGTGGCACGTGGAATGCGGCTGGCGGAGTGCCTACGCTCCCGCGTCGTCCGCCGCTGCTCGCACGCGGGTGCCGCGCTTCTTGAGCAGGCGGGTGCTGAACAGCACATCGTGCGGGTAGCGCGCTATGTCCAGGTCGCGGGCGATCTGCTCGACCGAGGCGATGACGGCTTCGCGCGAGGCGCCGTGCACCATGCCGAAGATGTTGTAGGGCCAGCCGGGGTGGCGAGGGCGCTTGTAGCAGTGCGTCACCGCGTCGCGCTCGCCCAGGCGGCGGCCGGCGTCGGTGGCCACGGCGTCGGGGACGTCCCACACCGACATGCCGTTGGCGGTGATGCCGAGCGCGTAGTGGTTCGGCACGGCGCCGATGCGCTTGATCTTCCGCTCGGCCAGCAGCGACGTGATGATCTCGACCACGCGCGCCTCGCCCAAGCCCAGGCGATGGGCGACGGCGGCGTAGGGCTCGCGGACGAGCGGCAAGCCATCCTGGATCGCCGCCAGCACGTCGCGCTCTTCGGGTGTCAGTGCCGCCATGCGTCCCTCAGAACTTGAACTTGATGTCGACGAAGTACTCTTCGAGCGTCGGCATGTTCAGCACGGGCAGGCCCGTGTGCCGCTCGATATCGTCGATGGTGCGCTGGATGTCGGCTTCGTCCTCGGACGAGATCACGAACCACATGTTGAGGTGGTGCGTACGCTCGTAGTTGTGCGAGATCGCATCGAGGCCGTTGACGAACGCCGCCACCTCCTCGAAGCGGTCGGCGGGGACGTGCATGGCCGCGAGCGTGCGCTCGCCGCCGAGCTGGGGCGCGTTGAGGACGGTGCCGAAGCGGCTGAGGGCGCCGGTCTCGACCATGCGGCGGATGCGGGCGATCACGTCGTCCTCGTCGAGGCCGAGACGCGCCGCCACGTCGGCGAAGGGGCGGTGGGTGACGGGGAAGCCGCCCTGCAGGTTGTTCAGCAGCAGCCGGTCCGTGTCGTCGATGGTGATCTGCTCAGTCCGGCTCACGCAGCGCCTCCGTCGTCGGCAGCCGCAGCAGCCTCGCCACGCCCATGGCGATGCCCCAGACGATGAGGCCGGTGATGCCGCCGACCGTCACGCCGAAGAACAGCGTATCGACCAGGTTCACCTCGCCCGCGCCGCCCCGCCGGTCGAGCGCGGCGATGAGCGCGAACATCGCGCAGGCGGAGATCGTGACGGTGAAGGCGGCGGTGAAGATGTCGGGCAGGTCGGCCTGCCGCACCAGCAGCAGCACCGCCACGGCGGACCAGGGGATCGAGAGCGCCCAGAGCGCGACGAGTGTGCCGGCGTCGGTGCTGCCCGCTTCGGTCAGCGACGGCGCCAGCAGCACCGCGACGGCGATCTGCGCGAGCACCATCGCCGCGCCAACGGCGGCGAGCGCCTTGCGCCGCGGCGTCAGCGGCAGCTGCGGGCCGTCCTCGAACTGCATCAGGCGCCCGCCGGGCTGCGGCGGCGGCGGCCGGCGGCGTGGAGCATCAGCGCGGCGACGATGCCGGTCGGCACGCCGAGGAAGAGCCCGTGCGCGGCGATCAGGCCGAGCGCCTGCGCCCACTGCGGGCCGAAGCGGCCGGCGTCGAACGCCTCGCCTCGGACGACGTGGAGGACGGCGTAGACGCACTGCGCCCCGGCCCATGTGGCGAAGCCGGCCAGCACGGTGCGCGCGAAGGGACGGATGCCCGTCCGCGTGCCATCGATGGCGTAGGCGGTGGCGAGCACGCCGAAGCCGCCGACGAACAGCAGGAGCACCCGCAGCTCGCGGAAGTCGAGCCACTCCGCGCTGAGGCCGAGGAGCAGCGCCGCGAGCGGCGCCCCGAACACGAGCGCGTGGCTGCGCCGCGCCGCCGGCAGCTGCGCCCGCCGCTTCGGCCGCGGGACAGAGATCGTGCGAGAAGTCACGCAGTCAGTATTTCGGAGCGGGAGTGCGCGGACAAGCTGACCGTCGGAGGTAACGACGAGGGCGGACAGGTCTGAAGAACCTGTCCCCTACGCGGTCCGGACGCTAAGCGACCCCGTCCAGCGTCCGACTTCCCTCAACCAGCGGCGATCCGGCCGATGCCGCCCATCCACGGCGGCGGCACTTCGGGGACCTCGCTGGAGCTGACCGTTCGAATGGGGCTTGGTCACGCGAGAGAAAGCGTTCCGTGACTGCCGTGGTTGCTATCACCCGCGCATATTTTCTGGATGAAAGCAAAGAACGCCCTTACCCAGCTGACGGGTTCCGCTATCAGCGACATCTCGCGGCTTGTACCATGTGTGGCTTCCGCCAATTGCATGGCGAGTTCAGGGTGTTTGGGCAAGAAGGAGTGCACGAAATCCTGAATCTCGAATCCGAGTATCTCTCCAGTATTCGGTTCCAGCCGCATCCACATTCCCGCTACATCGACGGACATAGCGGGCCGAGCGTCTCCAATCACAATACGCAGCAGGTCATACTCGGGATCGTATCCCATCGTCCAGCGGGCATGGTCTAGCTCCTCGAACCGGGGGGCAGGGATTGCCTGGGTGGGGATAGGGGTGAGTCTCCTCGCGACCATATTACTTTGTCCCCTTTCTTTGGTCCGGGCGGGTTATAAGCCGTGATGACCGCGCCCGCCATGGGGCGTGAATAGCCAACCACGACGAGCACATACCCGCGGTCGTTCGGCGGGGGAAGTTCGGATGGTCGATACAGCAGGTGTCGATCAGGGAACTCATCGTTCATGTAGACGGCAAGAGGGTCTCTCAGGACTCCTTCGACGACCTTCTCTTGGCCTACAAACTCCGGGTGTCCGTCGCACGCATGGTTCCATTGCTTCTCGGAACAGTGGATCCGGACTCCATTATGCGGGCTGATTGCACTAAACTTATCGGCCATCGTTTGCCCGCGCTCGCATACTATACCCCCTAACGTTCAAAATAAGGGGTGTCACGTTGGCAAAATGTCGCATCCACATACCAGCTTCGGGTACATACGTTCGGATAGTTACCCCCCCGTCCGAGGGCTAGAGTCCCACGCGGGTGCGGCCAAGCTGTCCGCATTCTGACTTCTGACTTCCGGCCTCCGGCGCCCTACCCCACGATCCGCCCGATGCCGCCCATCCACGGCAGCAGCACCTCCGGCACTTCGATCGAGCCGTCGGGCTGCTGGTAGTTCTCCATGATCGCGATCATCGTGCGGGGGAGGGCGAGGCCGGAGCCGTTGAGGGTGTGCGGGAACTCGGGGCGGCCGCCCGGGTCGCGGCGGAAACGGACGTTGGCGCGGCGCGCCTGGAAGTCAGTGCAGTTGCTAACGGAGCTGATCTCCAGCCACTCGCCGGCGGCGGGCGACCACGTCTCGACGTCGTAGGTGCGGGCGGCGTTGAAGCCGAGGTCGCCGGTGCAGATCTCGACCACGCGATGGCTGAGGCCGAGCGCGCGGACGACATCGATGGCGTCTTCGAGCATGGACTGCAGCTCTTCGCCCGACTTCTCGGGTTCACAGAACTTGTACATCTCCACCTTGTCGAACTGGTGCACGCGCTTGATGCCGCGGACGTCGCGGCCGGCGCTCATCTTCTCGCGCCGGAAGCAGGGGGTGTAGGCGACGTAGTGGATCGGCAGCGTGCCCGGCTCCAGGATCTCGTCGGCGTGGAGGTTGGTCAGCGGCACCTCGGCGGTGGGGACGAACCAGTAGTCCTCCTCGGCGTCGTGGTAGAGGTTGTCGCGGAACTTCGGCAGCTGGCCGGAGCGCAGCATCGTCTCTTCCTTGACCATCGCCGGCAGGTACATCTCGGTGTAGCCGTGCTTGTCGATGTGCAGCTCGAGCATGAAGGCGATCAGCGCGCGCTGCAGCCGCGCGCCCGCGCCCTTCAGCACGTAGAAGCGGCTGCCGGACAGCTTGACGCCGCGCTCGAAGTCGATGATGCCGAGCGCCTCGCCCAGCTCCCAGTGCGGCTTGCGCCAGTCGTCGCGGTACTCCTCGCCCGACTGCTGCCCGACGACGTTCTCGTCTTCGCCGGCGCCGTACGGCGTGGCCGCGTCGGGGATGTTCGGGATCTCCAGCAGCAGGCGCTCCAGGCGCTCGTCCGCGTCGCGCAGCGACGGCGCCAGCTCATCGATGCGGTCGGAGACGCCCTTCATCGACGCGATCATCTGCTGGCGCTCGGCGGGGTCCTTCGCGGCGCCGATCTTCTTGCCGGCGGCGTTCTGCTCCGCGCGCAGGCGCTCGGTCTCGGAGAGCAGGTCGCGGCGCTGCCGGTCGAGCGCGAGGATCTCGTCGAGCGGACCGGGCGTGTGGCGGTCGGCGAGGGACTTGCGGACCGCGTCGGCGTTGTCGCGGATGAACTGCATGCTCAGCATGACGGTAGGTTATAGGGTTTAGGTTTTAGGTTATAGGGGCCGGGCCGCCACGAGAGTGTAGTTGGGCAGTGACTCTCGTCGGTGGTCGAGGCCGGAACTATTGCCGGCTGCTCAAACAGTCTTGTGGGTGCGAGCACTGTGGCGATCCGGATGCCCGGCTGGACTACCAGCCTCCGTGAGAGGGTGATCCGCGACCGGCCAAGGGAGCCAGATCGTGGCGGCCACTGCCCCTGCCGACGGGATCGCCACCAGCCAGAACAGGAACCGCGCACCGAAGGCGCCAAACAGCAGGCCAACCGTGCATGTGGCGGCCACGAACGCCGCAACCCGGAGCAGACTCTTCGTGCGGAACAACGCGTTCACGACGAGGAAGATGCCGGCTCCAAAGGAATAGTCGACGCCAACGAAGGGCGCGGGCGCCCAGCCGGCATGCGGGAACCGAGTCTGTATCAGCAGCGTGCCGACAACGACAGTGAGCGCCAATCCGACCGCAAGATACAGGAACCGTCCGAGAAAGCTCGCCATCACTCCGCCACTGTACACCTATGCGCGGCGCAGTGCGCTGTTTCTCCGCGAGGATTTGCTGACGGTCGGCCGGGAGTCATTGCCCCTCCAGCAGCTCCGCGTTCTCTTCCTCTTTCACGGCCGCTTCGAGGAGGGCGGCGCGGGCGGCGGGGTCGGGCTCTTCGGCGGCCATGGCGCGGTAGGTGGCGGCGCCGGCGCGCTCGAGCTGGGCGAGCAGCGCGCTGCGGGCGGCGAGGTCCAGGCCGTCGAAGAGCGACGACATCGTCTGCGCGGGGGTGCGCTGCGCTTCCAGCACGATCTGCGTCTGCGTGACCAGCGCCAGCAGGCGGCCCTCGGGCGAGGTGACGCGCGTCTGCCAGACCATCGTCCGCTTGCCGCGATGCAGCGGGACGCACTCGGCGCGCACGGTCTCGCCGGCGCGGCCGGGCGCGAAGAAGTTGGTCTTCGACTCGATCGTAGTAGTGCCGGCGCCCGGCGGCAGGTTGAGGCCCGTGGCGACGCCGCCCAGGTTGTCGGCGAGGGCCATGATCGCGCCGCCGTGCATGATGCCCGGCACGGTGCAGAGGTCGTCGCGCACCGCCAGCTCGGCGACCACGCGTTCGGGCGCGACCTCGACGTAGCGGATGCCGAGCAGCCCGCCGAACTTGCCGCGCTGTGACTCGTGGATGCGGTCGATGACGTCCATGGGGAACCTCCGTGCCGTGATGGTCGCGCGCTCGCCCGCGGGCCGCAAGCACACGCGCGTATCTGCGGCGCGATGCACCGGCGTATAATCCGCGCACCGGACGAGCGCACACCGCCGAGGACGCATGCCAGATCAGCCGCCAGTGAAGATCGAATCGACGCGCGGGCTTGCATCACGCCTGCGGCTCACGTCCGCGCGATCGATCGCCTGCGCGGCGCTCGGCGGCGCGGCGATCGCGCTGGCGACGCAGTTCGCGCTGGCGCATCACGCCGGCATCCCGGTGGTGGGGCTAGGCTTCGTCGTCGCGGCGATGCTGTTCGGCCTGGCGGCGCGAGGATCGGCGGGCGACGAGACGCCGGCCGGCGCGCCGTCGAGCCGCGTGCCGCTGGCGTGGGAGATCGCGCTGGGTGCGGCGGTGGGCGCGCTGGCGCTGTTCTTCCGCGCGTACCGCTTCGGCGACTTCCCGCCCGGGCTCTGGTACGACGAGGCGGTCAACGGCGTCGAGGCGCTGACGATCCTGCACAACCACACGATCGTGCTCTGGAGCGAGTCGAACGACGGGCGGGCGACGCTCTTCCTCTACCTGCTGGCGGGCGCGATCAAGCTCTTCGGCACCAGCGAAGCGGCGCTGCGCGTCGTGCCGGTCGCGGCGGGCATGGGCGCCGTGATCGCGTTCTACTTCCTGGCGCGGCGGCTGCTCACGCGCGAGGCGGCGCTGGCGGCGGCGGCGCTGTTCGCCGTGTCGCGCTGGGCGGTCACCTTCAGCCGCATCGCCTGGGAAGCAGCGCTCGTGCCGGTGATCGAGATCACGTCGATCTACCTGCTTCTGCGGGCGATCGAGACGCGCAGCCGGATCTGCTTCGCGCTGGGCGGCGTGGCGCTGGCGACGGGGCTCTACACGTACGTGGCGTTCCGGATGGTGCCGGTGGTGGTGCTCTTCATGCTGGCCTATATCGCGCTGCGCGAACGCGACCTGCTGCGCCGGAACGCGGCGGGGCTGGCGGTGTTCGCCGCGGCGTTCGTGCTGGCGGCGGCGCCGATCGGCGCGTACGCGCTGGCGCACCCGGACCGCGTGCTCGCGCGCACCCGGAAGGTGAGCGTCACCAGCGAGATCCAGGACCGGGGCAGCGTGCGACCGCTCTGGAGCAACGCGGTGTCGAGCCTGAAGATGATGAACGCGGCGGGCGACCGCAACGGCCGCTCGAACCTGCCGGGCGAGCCGATGGTCGACGCCGTGACGGCGGCGCTGCTGGTGCTGGGCGCCGCGGCGAGCGCGCTGGCGCTGCGCGAGTGGCGCCGGGGGATGCTGCTGGGCTGGCTCGTGCTGGCGCTCGTGCCGGGGGCGCTGACGATCACGGCGGGCAACCCGAGCGGCATCCGCGGGCTCGGCGCGCTGGCGCCGCTCTTCCTGCTGGCGGGGCTGGCGATCGAGACGCTGCAACGCGCGCTGCTGCCCTTCGCGCGCGGGCGGCTGGTCTTCGCGGCGCTGGTGCTGGTGGCGATCGGCGGCGCCGCGGCGATCAACTACGACACGTTCTTCGAGCGGCAGGCGGGCGACCGGCGCGTGTACGACGCATTCGCCCCGCTGTACGGGCACGCCGCCGAGTTCGTCGCGCGGCAGGACGCGTCGAAGCACGTCTACCTGTCGTCGGGCCTCGCCGCACACCCCGCCGTGGCCGTGCTCGCCGACGGCGCGCGCTTCAGCACATACGATGTCGCGAGCACGCGGCTTGAGCGCGACGGCCGCGACGCCGTCGTGGTGCTCGCGCCGGGTGAACTATTGTTGTTCGGCACGTTCCAGCACCGGTTCCAGGAGGACCACAACGACCCCTTCGGCCGGCCGGAGTTCATCGTGTTCACGATACCCGCGGCCGATATCGCCGCCGCGACCTACGACGGACCCTGACAGGAGCATCGCCATGGACCGCACCGAGATCGAGATCAAGCTCAACAAGGACCGCGCGTGGCTGCTGAACACGTACGCGGCGCTGCCGGCCGACGAGCTGCTGCGCGGCGTGACGGCGAGCGAGCACGACCCGTCGACGTCGTGGAGCGCGAAGGACCACCTGGCGCACCTGGCCGGCATCGAGAAGAACTTCAACCGGATGATCCGGCGTCACTTCAGCGGCGACGCGAACCCCGTGGGGCTGGCGACCGGCGCCGACGGCGCGCCGCGGACGCGCGAGCAGATCATGGCGGCGGTGCACGAGATGACGGAGCAGTGGGTGGTGCAGCATCGCGCGAAGTCGCTGAGCGAGGTGGTGGCGCTGGGCCAGCAGGCGCGGGCGGAGACACTGGCGCTGCTGGCGGAGCTGACCGACGCGCAGCTCGCCGAGAAGCTGCCCGGCGCGCCGTGGGCCGACGGCACGGTGGGCGGCGTCATCGCCGTGAACGCGGACCACGGCCGGATGCACTGGCGGTGGGTGGTGGCGGGGCGGGCCCGTTAGAAGATGGAAGATGGAAGGTGGAAGATGGATCGGGCACAGCATCCAGCATCCCTGGGGGCTCCCCCGGTCACCCGTGAGAGTTCGTTTCAACGTCGGAGTCGGCGCTCCAGAGACCATCCACGACCGTGCTCACGCCACCCTCGAGGTCAGGCGACACAAGCCGACTGGTAAGGCTCAAGAATGAGGTCCCAACTGGAGCCGTAACCGCCGCGCATCATCTCCGCCATATCGCCGAATGCTTCCCAATCGCTCTGCGTGAGTTCGACCCGCGTTCTTTTGTCGCTGAGCGCGACAAACTTTACTTCGACGAGGCTCGCATTCTCTGGTGGCATCCCCATGTGAAAGCGCATGCTCACGAAGTCGTGCGGATCATATGACGTGATCGTGCCCCACAGGTACTCCGTGTCGTCGTGACCGGTCTCAACGATCTGGCCGCCCTGCCTAGCTTCGATGCGCAGCGACTTGGCTGGACTGCCGCCGTTCATCAGTGACATCGAGCGCTTGTCCAGCGGCCACCACGTCGGCATGTCGTGCACAAACACGCTGAACGCTTTGTCCCGGCCGCAGGGAACTTCAATGGTCGTGATGATCGGCTCCAGCATCATGTTCTCCTATTCTTCATTCACCCGTCGCGCGATTTCATCGCCATAAGCGGACAAGACGTCTGACCAGAAACCTTCGAGGTACTCGCGTAGATCATCCAGGCCGTCCCGCTTGATCAGATACAGACGGCGGTTGCCCTGTGGCTCGACGCTGACCAGGCTCGCGGACTCCAGCACTCTCAGGTGTTGCGACACAGCCGGTCGGCTCACCAGCTCGCCCTTCGCCAGCTCACCCACGGTCTTGGGTCGCTCGCGCAGCGCCTCGAAGATGTGCCGGCGGGTCGGATCCGCAAGCGCCACAAACACCTTAGCGTAAGTCATGACTTACTGTAAGTCACCACTTACGCTCATGTCAAGCTGTCCAGTCGTCCCAGCATGAACAAAGCCTGGCTACTACGGCAATTGTGAATCCAGTAACATAGGGACTGAATATGGTTCAGAGTATTGCCGCCTACGGCACCCGCAGCCGGGGATCCGCTCCCCGGAACCGCGTCCGACGCTTCCTCAACGTCGGGCAGATGCTGGCGCGCGTCTTCCTCGGCTACAAGCTGATCAGCATCCGCGAAAAGCGGAAGGGCACGGCGTGGGGCGAGCCGCGGCGCGCGAAGCACCACTACTGGAGCGCGCACAAGTTCTACGAGGCGGCGGTGAAGAACCAGGGCCTGCTGATCAAGACGGGCCAGTTCCTGGGGACGCGGCCCGACGTGCTGCCCGACGCCTACGTCGACGTGTTGGCCGGGCTGCAGGACGAGGTGCCGCCGGAGTCGTTCGCCAACATCCGGACGCACGTCGAGCGCGAGCTGGGGCGCACGCTGGAGGAGATGTTCTCCGAGTTCAGCGAGACGCCGGTCGCGTCGGCGTCGCTGGCGCAGGTGCATCGCGCGGTGTTGAAGGACGGGCGCGTCTGCGCCGTCAAGGTGCAGTACCCGGGCATCGAGCACGTCGTCGACATCGATCTCGCGAACATGTCGTTCTTCATCAGCCTGCTCAACAAGCTGGACCGCTCGATGGACTATCGCTTCGTCGCGGAGGAGATGCGCAAGCACATCCCGCTGGAGCTGGACTTCATCAACGAGGGCCACAACGCCGAGCGCGTCGCGGCGGACTTCGCGGACGTCGACGATGTCGTCGTGCCGAAGATCTACTGGGACTACACGAGCCGCCGCGTGCTGACGATGGAGTACATGGACGGCATCAAGATCACCGATCTGGCCGGGCTGGAGCGCATCGGCGTCACCACGGCCGACGTTGCGAAGATCCTGGTGTATGCGTTCGCCGAGATGATCGTGAAGTTCGGCTTCTTCCACGCCGATCCGCACCCCGGCAACCTGATGGTGCTGCCGGGGCCAAAGCTCGTGCTGATCGACTTCGGCCAGGCGAAGAATCTCGAGGACTCGTTCCGCGAGGTGCTGGTGCGCTTCACGCGGACGCTGCTCAACGGCGACAACGCGGCGATGGGCCTGGCGTTCCGCGACCTCGGCTTCCGCACGAAGAAGGATGACGCCGCGGGCTACGAGCAGCTCGGCGACGCCTACGTCGGCAAGGTGGCGAAGAAGATGCAGGACTCCGGCGCGGGCTGGGCGGAGGGGGAGATCTTCCAGGAGTCGTACGAGGACGTGACGAAGATCCTGAAGAAGAACCAGCTGACGGCGATGCCGCCGGAGTTGCTGATGGTGGGCCGCGTCTTCGGGCTGCTGAACGGGCTCAGCAAGACGCTGGAAGCCGAGACGAACATGCTGATGGCGTTCGCGCAGCTGGCGGACGAGCTGGAGGCGGCGAAGAAGACCGGCACGCTTGCAGCTGCGGGCGCGGGTGGTGCGGTTGCCGGCACTTCGAGGCGGCTGCTGGAGTCGTAGGTGGAGGGCTGCTGCCGAACTCCGTCAAATCGCCCTGACACAAGCAAGATCTAACGCTCCGGGATCACCTATCGGCTGGCCCCGTACAATCACGGCGTGACCACACCGATCGGGACACCAGCCGTGTCTTCCCGTATATCTCGGAACGTCCTGTTGTTAGGCGTCGTGAGTTTCTTCGCCGACGTCAGCGGCGAGATGGTCTATCCGATCGTGCCCCTCTTCTTAACCGCGACACTCGGCGCGCCGGTGGTGGCTGTCGGTGTCATCGAAGGCATCGCAGAGAGCACGGCCAGCATTCTCAAGTTGTTCTCTGGATGGTTCTCCGACCGCATCGGGAAGCGCCGGCCGCTCGTGTTCGGCGGCTATGCGCTCGCGGCGCTGGCGAAGTTTGGCCTCGCTGCGGCGGCCGCCTGGCCCTTCGTGCTCATCGCGCGATTCGTCGATCGCGCCGGGAAAGGGATCAGGACGGCGCCACGCGACGCGCTGATCGCGGCATCCAGTGATCCTGCTTCGCATGGGCGCGCGTTCGGTCTTCACCGGGCGATGGACACGCTAGGGGCGATCGTCGGGCCGCTGCTGGCGCTCCTCTTGCTCGCCCTACTCGGCGACCGCTATCGGCTGATCTTTCTCGCGGCGCTCGTGCCGGGCGCCATCGGTGCCCTACTCGTATTGACCGTCAAAGAGGTAGCGGCCCCAGCGCGCGTTGGCCCACCGCCGTTGCTGTTGTCACTCAAGCGATACGACAGAAGATTTCGGCTGTTTCTTCTCGTCACATTCGCGTTCGCGATCGGCAACTCCAGCGATGTGTTCCTTATCCTGCGCGCCCGCGACCTGGGGTTGAGCGCGACGGCTGCGATCCTCGCCTATGTGGTGTACAACTGCACTTATGCCGGACTGTCACTCCCGGCGGGCATCCGTTCCGACCGCATCGGCCGCCGCTGGCTGCTCGGCGTCGGCTTCATCATCTTCGCGGTCGTCTACGCGTCGTTCGCCCTCACGGACCGAGCGTGGACGGTCTGGCCCCTGTTCGCGATCTACGGCGCGTACATCGCGCTCACCGATGGGGTAGGCAAGGCGTACGTGTCCGACCTGGTCCCCGATGAGCAACGCGCGACCGCGCTCGGGCTCTACAACGCGTTGACGGGTGTCGCCGTCCTCTTCGCCAGTGTGTTAGGCGGCGTCCTTTGGGACGTCGTAGGTCCTTCGGCGACCTTCGCCTTTGGCGCCGGGACAGCCCTGCTCGCCCTGGCGCTCCTCGTCATGACGGTCAACGACGAACGAGCACGGGTGGCTCGTACGGGCTAGCGGCGCCGGCTGGAGCGAGAAGGCTGGTCGCACGGGTTAGGAGCGCGCACCCTCCGTCGACGGCTCGCTGCCGTCTTCGTCGACCTCTCCGCTGTCCCCTGTCACCTGTCCCCTGCCCGACGCCCAGGCGGGCCAGGCGATGTGCTCGAGGCCGGTGAAGTCGATCTCCTCCGCGAGCTCGCCGATCGCGGTGCCGATGACGGGGTGCACGACGTCGGGCGCGAGTTCGAGCAGCGGCGTCATGACGAAGTTGCGGGCGAGCATCTGCGGGTGCGGCACAACCAGCTCGGGCGTGTCGATGATCTCGTCGCCGTAGAGCAGGATGTCGAGATCGATCGGGCGCGGCGCCCAGCGCGCGGCGGGGCGGCGGCCGATCTCGTGCTCGATGCGCTTCAGCTCGTGCAGCAGCGCCAGCGGCGCGAGCTGCGTCTCGATCTCGCAGGCGGCATTGTAGTAATCGGGGCCGGGCGGCGATCCCTCGAGCACGACGGCGGCCGACTGGTACAGCGACGACACCGCCACGACGCGGCACGCCGGCGCGAGCAGCCGCAGCGCCATGCGCAGGTTCTCGACGCGGTTGCCGGCATTGGAGCCGAGGCCCAGGAACACGCGCGGCAGCATCACCGCGCCTCCGGCTGCCAGCCGCGGACGACGGCATCGGCGACGAGCGCGACGCGCTTCATCGCCGCAACGTCGTGCACGCGCACGATGTCGGCGCCGGCGGCGATGGCCAGCGCGACGGTGGCGGCGGTGCCCCAGGCGCGCGCATCCATCGACGTATCGCCCAGCACGGCGGCGATGCTCGACTTGCGCGACGTGCCGACGAGCAGCGGCAGGCGCAGCGCGCGCAGCTCGCCGAGGCGCCGCAGCATCTCGATGTTCTGCTCGGGCTTCCAGCCGAAGCCGAAACCCGGATCGAGGATCAGCTGCCCGCGCTGCAGGCCGGCCAGCCCGGCGATACGGACCGACTCGCGCAGCCCCTCCGCCACGCCGGCGATGACGTCGGCAGCGGGGCGGCCGCGCTGGTTGTGCATCGCCACGGCTGGCACGCCGGCCTCGGCGGCGATGCGGGCGATCGCGGCGTCGCGGCGGAAGCCCCAGATATCGTTGAGCAGGTGCGCGCCGGCGGCCAGCGCGGCGCGGGCGACCTCCGGCTTGTAGGTGTCGATGCTGAGCGGCACCTCCGGTAACTCGGCGCGCAGTCGCTCGATAACGGGGACGGTGCGGCGGATCTCCTCCTCGGGTGCGATCTCGTCGAAGCCGGCTTCGCTCGTGACGGCGCCGGGGCGCGTCGACTGGCCGCCGACATCGAGTATGTCCGCGCCGTCGGCGACGAAGCACCGCGCCTGCGCGACGGCTTCGTCGACGGTCGCCAGCCCATCGCCGGAGAAAGAGTCGGGCGAGACGTTGACGACGCCCATGATGTACGTGCGCGCGCCCCACGCGAAGGTGCGCGGCCCGATGGTCATGCTCTGCGCGACGAGGCGCTGGCTCACAGGATGAAGCGCGTGCCGACGGCGTTCTGCACGAAGGCCTCGGGCAGGGCGAGCGAGATCGCCCGCGTGGCCTCGTAGCCGGTGCAGTGGCCGGGCACGATCATCGACGGCGCGAGCGCGGACAGGGCGTCGATCGTCGGCTGCACCACCGGCGCGAAGAGCGGGCCGTTGAGGTGGAAGCCGCCGATGACGGCGTGCAGCCGCGACTCGCCCGTGAGCTTCTGCGCGTGCCGGACGATGTTGACGACGCCGGCGTGGCCGCAGCCGGTGAGGATGACCAGTCCCTTGCCGCGCACGCTGGCGATCAGCGCCTGGTCGTCGAGGATCAGCGGGTCGGCGGTCCAGTCGCCGCCGCGGTGGGCCTGGTGGACCGGGAAGCCGCGCTCGAACTCCGTGGTGCGGTCGACCTCGCCGGTGATCAGGACGGCGCCATCCATCAGCAGCGACGGCTGGCCGCCTTCGATCACCTCGAAGCCGGCACCCTCGATGGCGCTGCGGCTGGCCGTGGGGATCTCGAACGGCTCGGCGTTGGGGATGGTGACGCGGCGGCGCAGCCAGAAGTCGGGATGCAGGAGCATCGGCAGGCGCGAGACGCCGCCCTCGCGGATGAGGCCGTTGAGGCCGCCGACGTGGTCGAAGTGGCCGTGGCTCATGACGATCGCCTCGACGTCGGCGAGGCTGATCTGCAGCGCGCGCAGGTTGTGCGCCAGGCCACCGACGCTGAGGCCGGCATCGAACATGACGCGGCGGGTGCGGCCGGCGATCGTCGCCGTGACCAGCGCCGAGAAGCCGTGCTCGGCGATGAGCATCTGGGGCAGGTGCGGGTCGAGCATCAGCGGCGCCTCGACGCGGGGCGCGCCGTCGCCGCCGAGCGTGGCACGCCGCACGCGCTCGTCGCCGCGCAGCAGCAGGTCGCAGACGTTGTCGACGAGGATGGTTATCTCGATGGAGTCGACGGGCTGGAGCGGGATCAGATCCGGCATGCGGGCATGGTAGAGCATTTCAGCACTTCAGCGGGTCGGCGTCTCAACCACGTCGGATGGGTCAGCGGTGCAGCGTCACTTCCGCTCCTCCGCGTGCGGTGTCAGGGAGCGGGAGTGCAGAGAGCGCAGCGCCCTCTGCCGTCGAAGACTCGCCGTCGAAGACTCGCCGTGGCGAGTGGCGAGGGGGTCCGGGGGCGTCCCCCGCAAAACCCCTCGTTCCTCTCTCAGGGTACGCGCCAGCGGACACTGCGGTATCAGCACTGAGGCGTCGCCTGAGCAGGGGTCTCCGTGACCCTGTCCACACTGATGCGGGAGCGGATGCACCGGAGCAGCCGGTCAACAGCCAGCAGTCACGTGTAGACGGCTGTCACGACGGCGTCGGTGTGGTTCGTCGGGTCGAAGAGCAGCACGGCTACTTTGCGGCCGACGACCATCTCGACGGACGCGATCGCCCTGCTGACGGGCACGGTCTTCAGCCAGAGCTGCAGCGAGCCGGTGAGCTGCACGGTGGCGAGCCAGTTGGCGCTGTCCCACGCCCTCAGCGTCCCCTGGCGCACTTCGGTGGTCTGGACTTCGGTTGGCATGTTGTTGGTCCCCTGGTGATTGGTGATTGGTGACTGATGGGCCGCACGCGCCTACAGCGCGCCGAGCGTCAACGTCTGCTCGTAGGCGGCCCGGCGTCTGTCATACGTCCAGCGGATCGACGAGACGCGGCGCTTGACGGCGGCGGGGGCGACCAGCGCGTCGGAGAAGTCAACGACATCGAGCAGTTCCTGACCGCAGTTGGGCGGCACCACGATGCGGCCGGCGGCGGCATCGAGCGCGCGGCGGCGCAGGTGCGCGGTCGCGGTGGCGGCGGCAGCAGCGCCGGTGGCGCTGGTGATGTCGCGCTGCTGCTCGCGCGTGCCGCCGCCCTGCGCCGCCGTCGCGAAGTCGAGCGCTTCGCCGAAGGCGCCGGCGCCGAACGCGTGGGCTTCGGCCACGGACGGCCGTTCGGTGCGCAGGCGCACATCGCGCAGGGGATGCGCGGCGCCGTAAGTGTAGTCGCTCGCGGCGGCGACGAGCGGTTCGGTGAGCACGGCGCCGGCCAGCGTGTTCATGCGGATGCGGTCGGCGAGGAAGTCGAGGGCCTGCTGCGCCGCCTCGAAGCCGGAGGCCTGCGGGTGGATGGTGAAGCGGGCGGGCGCGAGCGTGACTGCGCGCGTCGATGCGGCGCTGGCGCTGAGGTGGAGGCCGGCGCGCGAGAAGATGCGGATCAGCACCTGCTGGTACGTCTCCGCGCCGGTGTGGACGATCTGCGTGCGCTGGCGGTTGCGGCGCAGAATCTCCCAGCCGCCCTCAACGTGCAGGCGCAGCGTGCTGACGCCGCCGGTACGGCGATGCTCGCAGGCCGCGATCCAGAGATCGGCCATCTTCGACGACTGCAGGCCGGCGGCGGTGCGGTAGCCCCACGAGATGCTGACGAGGTTTCCGGCGGCGATCGGCGCGGGCGGGCCGGCGTAGGCGCCGGACGCGTTGTCGATCTCGATGTAGCCGCCGGTGGCATCGAGACGCTCTTCGAGTTCGACGGCGATGACGTCGGGCGTGAGCGTGAGGAGCGATTGCGACTGCGGCGCGCGGTAGATCGCGTCGGGCGCGCTCTCGTACAGGTAACCCGTGCCGCCGGCGTCGGCTGCGAGGGCGAGGCCCTCGGCGCCGGCGTAGTTGACGGGCGCGGGCGTGCGCAGCGTGTTGGCGCCGGCGACGAACGTCTTCGCCGGATGGACGGACGTGCGGTACGTGCGCGTGGCGCCGCCGGTGAAGGCGTCGGCTTCGACGAAGTTGATGCGGTAGGTGTCGGTGTAGACGATGGCGGGCGCCGAGTACGTGACGCTGCTGTCGGATTCCGCCTGCTGCTGCGGGTAGAGCGTCCCCCAGGTGCCGGCGGCGGCGTCGGATCCGTCGCCGTAGACGATCGTCCAGAGCGTGCGCGCGAGCGTGGCCGCCTCGACGCCGGTGAGCACGATGTCCCAGTCGAATCCGTAGCAGATCGCGACGCCGCTGAGCGACGACACCGTCAGCGCCGCACCGGCCGCCGCGCCGAATGCGCCGGCGGTGCGCTTGATGATGTTGAGCTGCGCGGCGGTCACCCACGTGATCGCCAGGTCGCCGCTGCTGTTCTTGTAGGCGACGGCGAGCGACACGACGGCAGCGGCGGCGGTGACGACGGCGGTCTCGGCGCCGTAGGTGGCGCCGCTGTCGGTGCTCTCGCGGATCTTGATGCCCGTGCCGGCGGCGTCGGCGTAGACGATGGCGACGCGGGTGCCGCGCGCAGCGATCGCGACGACGTTGCCCTTGCCGCTCGCGAGGGTGGTCCACGACGCCCAGGCGATGCCCGGCACGGGCGGTGCGACGCGCTGCTGGAGGATGTTGCCGGCGTTGTCGGACCGGACGCGGCTGACGCTGCCGTCGGCCGCGACGGCGACGCCGTGCTTGCCGATCGTCTGCGCCGTGCCGTCGAGCAGCGTGAAGTCGACGCGCCGCATGCCGCCGATGGCGTTCTCTATCACGACGTCGACGCGCGGCTCGGCGGAAGCACTGCGCTGGGCGGCGAGGAGGTCGGCGGAGAGGGTGCGCATCTGGTCTCCTTGTCGCTGGTCGCTGGTCGCTGGGAGGGCCGCGTCATGCTGGTTCGCCTCGCCTGGTTGTCCACAGAGGACACAGAGTTCACAGAGGTTTGAGGTGGCAGGTTTGCGTCGAGCCTCTCTGGGCTCCTGATGGCCGGTGATTGGTGGCTAACGACTGACGACCGACCACTGACGACTGACAACTGACAACTCCGATCAGTACTTGACGCGGTTCTGCTCGAAGATCGAAGGGGCGTCGGTGGTGTAGAGGCGGCGCTGGCGGACGGTGTTGCGGCGGGCGATGCGCGTCAGCTCGCCGCGGAAGTAGCGGAGGCGCTCTTCGCCGAACGCCTTGTAGCGGCCCCAGACGTCGTCGCCGCCGGTGTTGATGCGGTTGGCGGCGTACGATGTCCAATCGAGCGCGGCGTAGGCGGCGGCGCCCGCGGCGATGATGTCTTCGTGCGGGACGGGGAGGGTCGACGACGTGGCGTCCAGCGTGTGCATCTTCGTCCAGAAGACGTAGACGTTATCAGCGGCGGCCGGCCCGTTGACGACATCGAGGGTGATGGTCGTCTGCCACTCGCTCCAGCCGACGCGCCGCGGCGGGAATTCGCCGATCGGCCACTCGACCGCCTCGATATCGATGAGGCTGGCGAGCGACGCGATCGAGAGGTCGCGCGAGCCGGGCGTCGCCGCAAGCGTGGTCTTCTGCTCGAGCGGGGCGTGGAGGCTGTACTCGTTGACGCTGCGCCCCGTGTGGCGGTCGAGCACGGCGTCGGTCCAGCGGTAGTTGGCGCTGTCTTCGTCGTGCAGATCCTGGCGGGCGCGGGCGCGGATGGTGGCGATGGTGGTCATCGGTTGGTCCCCTTGTCGCTAGTCGCTGGTCGCTGGGGTTGGGCGGGCGCGGCGCGCGCGGCCGGCCCGGTCGGCCGATCCGGCGGTACCGGCGGGGCGCCGGGCAGCGTCGCCGGTCTGGGGCGGTCGATGGGGGCGGGAGCAACGTCTGCGTAGGTGACGCGGAGGCGGAGCGCCGGCGTGTACGTGGGGTTGGCGTGGGTCGTGTAGTACGCGGTGACGCCGGGGTTTTCGTTGTCCGCCATCCAGTGCAGCAGTACGAGGCCGCCGCGGTTGGTGAGGGCGTCGCTGACGAACGCGGCGAGGTTGCTCTGCAGGGTCTGGTCGCCCGGCGCCGCCGGCGACGTGAACGTGGCGACGGCGGGGGGTGCCGCGACATCGCCGCCGGCGGCGGTCCAGGGCGTGCCGGCTTTGTAGTTGTTCCAGGTGGCCTCGGCGGCGACGTAGTCGGCGCGTGTGAGGCGCTGCACGTCCACCTGAAACGTGGGGCCGCTGATGCCGGCGGCGTCGCCGAGCAGTTCGGCGAGCAGGATGGTATCGCCGGCGCGGAGGGCGCGGCCCTCGGCGGGCGCGCCGAAGAGGTTGAACGTCGCGAGTGCGCGCCGCAGGATGGCCTTGCTGCCGCTGATCAGGTACACGCCCACGTCGCCGGCGTACTGGAACGTGTTGTTGGGGTTGATCTTGTCGATCGCGCAGGTGTTGGCGGCGTTGAAGACGGACTGCGGCATCGCGGCTGGTCTCCTGGTGATTGGTGACTGGTGACGCCTAGTTCTCCTCGGCGAATCTAACGATCGTTCCCCTGGTTGTCGGTGGTGTTGAGGAGGTGGCTGCACGTCTGCGCCAGGTCGACGGCGACGCGGAAGCGCGGGCCGTGCGGCTCCGCGGCGCGGCCGGCGAGGCGTTCACCCAGCACGCGCATCGCCGGCGTGAATTCGGCGTGCGTGCTGGTGATGCCGAGCGCCTGCGCGTGGCGGCACGCCTCACGCACGGCGAGCACGATCGCGCGGCGGATCTGTCTCGGTGCGCCGTTGGGTGCGGTGATGTTCAGGTCGGCGAGGTAGCCGCAGCGGGCGCCCCGGTTGACGAGGCAGGCGACGGTGGCCACCGTCGTGCCGCTGCCGTCGGTGAGGTCGACGGCGAAGCGGTACTCGTCGATGTCGCGCGCGGTGGCGGCGAGCGGTTCAGGCCACATGATGGTTGCGCTCCTCCGGGTGCGGCGCGACATGCGCGCCCTCACCCTCTCGCGGCCACGCACGTGCCAGCCGCGCACTTGCCCCCCGGCCTTCTCTCCACGGCGAGTCTTCGCCGTTCGCGCGAACTTGACATCGGCGCTCGATCCGGGAGGGCCGGGGGCGTAGGATCGCGCAGAGTGCCAGCGAACTCCAAGCTGGACGCGTCACTTCACAAGCCGGGAGAAGGGGGTCGATTCGGTGATACAGGCTGGGGGCACGGCCGTTCGATATGGTGTGATTGCCATCTCGAAGCCGAACCATCCGCTGCGGCTGGCCAGCGTGCTGGGCGCGAGCATCCTCTTCTTCGCCATCGTCGGTTCGGCAGTGCTGGCCGCGCTCTACATCGTCCACGATGAGCGCGCCACGCGCGTGAGCGAGGTCGCGGGAGTCTCGGCCGATCCGAAGCAGTCGGATCTCAACCTGCCCGCGGGCCTGGTCGCCTGGCACAAGGTCGACAACGCGGACCAGTTCAAGGAATTGATCGGCTTCAAGCCGTTCGTGCCGGCCGACCTGCCCGCCACGACACAAGGCGACGCAACGCTGGCGGTGTCGTTCCCGGACGACGCAGGGCAGCGCGTGGGGCGCGTCGGGTTCTCGACGCGGGACGTCGACACCGACGGGATCACGGGGCCGACGGTCGTGCTGAACGAAGTGCTGCTGCCGCCGGGCGCGGCGCCCGACGGCGTGCTGAAGCGCATCACGACAGGCACCGGGCGGGCGCTGGCGGCGACGATCGCCTGCGGCGGCCTCCAGGTCGATGTGCAGTTCTACTACGGGCCCGCGCCCAAAGCGGGCGAGTCGTTCGTCAACCCGTGGATGGCGGGCGTGGCGCAGACGTTCCTGGACAGCGTCATGCGGCAGTGCGGCGGGTAGCTGCGCTCTTGGCTCTTGGCTCTTGGCTCTTGGCTCTTGGCTCTTGAGCGGTAGCTCTTCTCCCTCTTAGCCGGCTCAGGCTGGCAATCCATCGAAGACACTGGCATCTGTGCCATCTGTCTCGTCCGGCCTGTACCTTCGGCACTACCGGTGCGCCCGCGCGCTATCGCACAGTGGTTGCGAAAGGCGGCTCCGACATGGACGACCAGCACATGCACGCCGGCAGGACGGGGCTCCGCCTGCTACCCGAGACCCGCCCGGGCTGGTGGGCCGCCGCGTTCTTCGGTGCCTTCGTCGCGATCCTCGTAAACGGCGGCTCGCTGTCGTCGCCGCCGGCCGCGACCATCGCCTTCGGCATCTTCTCCGGCGCGACGGCGTTCGCCACGATCGCCCGCCTGGGCGAGCGGTCGCTCTTGGTCTTCGCGTCGCTGCTGCCGTGCGCGTACCTCGCGCTGCACTTCGTCACGCGGTAGCGGCTGGCTGTTGGCTGTTGGCTGTTGGCTGTTGGCTGTTGGCTGTTGGGGCGCCGTGCCTGACAGCCGACCACATACGCCGCGCTGATGATCGGACGCATGCCGTGTTGCACACTCGCACGGGCTGTGGGCCAATGCGGTACGTTTCGCCCATGATGGAATCAAGCCCGCGACACGGGCGGTGGTGGCGTTGGACGGTAGCGCTCGGCTGCGCATTCGCGGCATCGTATCTGACTGGTCTGCTTCTGTGGCTTCTGCTGCCAGCGCAGCCGGGCACAGGTCTATCGGGGATCGTTCCTGTGTTGTTTGGAATGGCGGTGGTGGGTGGACTCGCGTTCTACCTCGTTGCGCGGAGCGCGATCGGTGCGGTCCTCGTCGGCGTGGGATTCCCAGCAACGTTCGCGGCGTTCGTCTTCATATCGCTCTTCTTGGCCTTCCGAGAGCACTCGGAGAAGTACCCAAAAGATCCCGTGACCAGCATCGAGCCGCTCACCACGTTCTCGGAGTTTCCAGTCTATTGGCTCGGGCGGAGGTACAACGGGTTGGATCTGACGCAGATTCAAACGCAGGCCGAAAGTTCGTACCCTCCAATACACAACGGTCCGATGCACACCGTTATGTACTTAACGTACGGCTACGGGGTGTGCAGGGACCGTGGGCTCGAATCGCGCTGCACGGGCACCCCGCTCCTATTGATCGTGGAACCGGCATGCGGCGTTTCCCGGATGAATTATCAGCGCAACCCGGATGAATACGCCTGGACGCCGGAGGTGTCGATCGAGGTGCAGGGAAGCGCGGCACCAAGCAAGCAGGATCTCTTGCGGGATCTGTCGCTGGTGAACGGATCGACGTTTGCAGACACGACGGTCGTAGATTCGGCAACGTACGACACTACGTTCCGCAGTCGCTGTGGCGATGCCGCCCCGCCGTAGGGCCTCAGGGCCTGGTGTAAGTAATCGGTCCACTGCGGCAACGCCACAGCCCTGGCTTACGCCTGCGAGCGGAACCAATCGATCGTGCGGCGCAGGCCCTCGTGCAGAGAGATCTGCGCGCGCCAGCCGGTGGCGGCGGCGAGCTTCTCGCTCCAGGCGTAGAGCGCGTGGACATCGCCCGGGCGCTCGCCCATGTCTTCGATGTCGACGTGGTATTCGAGGATATCCGTGATCTCACCGATCACGTCGATCATCTTCGTGCCCGTGCCGGTGCCGACGTTGTAGTACTGCAGGCCGGCCTGCGCGAGGACGGCGGTGTGTGCGCGCGCCAGGTCTTCGACATAGATAAAGTCGCGCACCTGCTCGCCCTTCCAGTACAGCGGCACCGGCTTCCGGTCGAGCGCCGCGCGGATGAAGTTGGGGATGGCGTGGGTCTCCGGCTCGTGCAGTTCGTTGGGGCCATAGGGGTTGAAGTAGCGCAGGATGATCGCGTCCATCTGGTAGAGCTGGTGGTAGGTGGCGACGAAGGCCTCTGTCGCGACCTTGCTGGCGCCGTACGGGTTGGACTGCGTGCCGAGGGGGTCGGTCTCGCGAATGGGGAGCGACTGCGGCGTGCCGTAGACGGTGGCGCTGGACGAGAAGACGATCTTGCCGACGTCCGCCTTGTGCATCGCATCGAGCAGGCGGACGGAGTTGATGATGTTGTTCTCGGCGAATACGAGCGGCTCCTGCACGGAGCGGCCGACCTCGATGAAGGCGGCCATGTGGATGACGGCGTCGTGGCCGCGGAGCCAGCCGGGCAGATGATCCTCGTCGCGCAGGTCGCCCTCGATGAAGCGGACGCCCTCGGGGATCAGCGTGCGAAAGCCCTTGCTGAGGTTGTCGACGACCGTGACTTCGTGCTGCTCTTCCAGCAGGACGCGCGTGACCCATGAGCCGATGAAGCCGGCGCCGCCGGTGACGAGCACGCGCACTAGTGCCTCTCCAAGTAGATGAGCATGCAGGGGGACGCGTTGTTGAGGACATACAACAGCTTGTCATGCTGAGTGTAGCGAAGCATCTCACGCTCCGGCCGGGCGAGACCCTTCGCTTCGCTCAGGGTGACAGTCGCGCGCGCGTTCCTCGCGAAGTCAAGTTGGAACGGCACTAGTCTTCGTACTTTCGGAACACGAGGCAGGCGTTCTGGCCGCCGAAGCCGAAACTGTTCTTCAGCACGACCTTCACATCGGCCGCGCGTGCGACGTTAGGGACGTAGTCCAGGTCGCAGTCGGGGTCGGGGTTCTCCTGGTTGATGGTGGGGTGCAGCTTACCGGTGAGGATCGACTGCACGCAGACCACCGCCTCGATCGCGGCGGATGCGCCGAGCGTGTGGCCGATGAGTGACTTCGTGGCGCTGATCGGAATCTGGTAGGCGAACTCGCCGAGCGCGCGCTTGAGCGCGATCGTCTCGTACTTGTCGTTCATCTGCGTCGACGTCGCATGGGCGTTGACGTAGTCGACGTCCGCGGGCGAGACGCCGGCGTCGGCGAGCGCGAGCGTCATGCAGGCGGCCGTCGTCTCGCCGTCCTCGACCGGGACGACGACGTGGTGCGCATCGGAGGTGCAGCCGTAGCCGGCGAGTTCCGCCAGGATCGTCGCGCCGCGGCGCTTCGCGTGATCGAGTGACTCGACGATGAAGACCGCCGCGCCCTCGGCGGAGACGAAGCCGTCGCGCCTGGCGTCGAAGGGGCGGCTGGCGCCGGAGGGCGGGTCGTTGTTGGTGGAGAGCGCCTTCATCACCTGGAACGCGGCGAGGCCGAGTTCGGTGAGGCCGGCCTCGGAGCCGCCGGTGATCATGACGTCGGCGCGGCCGGCGCGGATCATGTCCAGCGCCTCGCCCATGGCGTTGCCGGCGGAGGCGCAGGCGGTGGAGATGGTGGCGTTGTAGCCCCGGGCGCCGTACTGCATGGCGACCTGGGCGGCGGCCATGTTGGGCAGCATCTTCACCATGTAGAAGGGGTCGACGCGGTTGCCGCCCTTCTGCACGATGTCCTTGACGGCCTTGTCGGTGTCGGGATAGCCGCCCATGCCGTTGCCGAAGAGGACGCCGACGCGGTACGCGTCCTCATCCTTCATCTGGAGACCGGACTGGGTGAACGCCTCGCGGGCGGCGCCGAGGGCGAGCTGCGAGAAGCGGGCCATGCGGCGCGCCTCCTTGCGGTCGATGTACTCCTCCGGCACGAAGTCCTTCACCTCGCCGGCGATGTGCGTGGCGTAGTTGGCGGAGTCGACCTGGGTGAGGTAGCCAACGCCGGACTTGCCGGCGAGCGCGGCGTCCCAGAACTCCGCGACCGTGTGGCCGAGCGGGTTGATGGTGCCCATGCCGGTGATGACGACGCGGGTGCGGCCGTTGCCGTTGGTCCCGTTGCTCATGCGATTTCCCTGTGCATCAGGCGTCCGGATCGGGCTCTGCCGGAGCGCCGAGAGCCAGCCAGAGCATATCTGATTCGATCCCGAGAAGGTATTCGCGGAGCGCCGCGACGAAGGCGATGGAGCCGAACGCGACGACGGCGCCGCGCGCGCCCGCCTCGGCCGCGGCAGCTTCGTACGCGCCGGGGAGATCGCCGAATACGGAGACCGGAGCCTCGCTGGCGCGGAACGCGTCGGCGAGCGTGCGGGGGTCGGCGGCGCGGGCGTGCGGCCAGCCCGCCACGTAGACGTGATCGGCGAACGGCGCGACGGCGTCGGCCATGACGCCGGCGTCCTTGCCGGCGAGCGTGCCGAAGAGGAAGACCGCGTGCGAGAGGCCGAAGTACTCGCGCAGCGCCGCCACCATGCGCTTCGCGGAGTCGCCGTTGTGCGCGCCATCGACGATGACGAGCGGGTTGCTCTTGAGGACTTCCAGGCGGCCGGGCCAGACGACCTTCGCCAGTCCGTCGCGGACGTGCTGCGGCGTCAGATCGAAGCCGCATCGCCGCGCCAGCTCCTCGCAGGCGACGATCGCGGTGGCGGCGTTATCGAGCTGGTGGCGGCCGGCGAGCGGGAGCTTCGCGGCGTAGGCCGCGTCCGCCGTCTTGAGCTTGAACTCCTGCCCTTCGCTCGACGCGGAGGTCCGCGCCAGCTGACACGCCGCGGCCACTTCGACCACGCGCGCGCCGCGCTCCGCCGCGACGGCGCGGAAGACATCGAGCGCCGACTCGCGCTGCGGCGCCACGACGACCGGCGCGCCAGGCGTGATGATGCCCGCCTTCTGCGCCGCGATCTCCGCGATCGTCGTGCCGAGGATCGCCGTGTGCTCAAGGCTGATCGCCGTCAGCACGACGACGTGCGGCGCGGCTGGCGGCTGGCTGTTGGCTGTTGGCTGTTGGCTGTTGGCCTTAGTGCTGTCCCCTGTCCCCTGTCCCCTGTCCCCTGTCCTCCTCTGCTCGCTGCTTTCTGCTCTCTGCTCCGCGAAGCCTGCTCTCTGCTCCGTGAAGCCTGCTCGCTGCTCTTCCACGCTTTGCTGTTTGCTGTTTGCTGTTTGCTGTGCAGAGCTCTGCTCTGCGTGGAACACGTTCGTCGAGTCGAGCGTGCCGCCGAGGCCGACTTCCACCACCTGCGCATCGACGCCGGCGGCGCGGAAGGCGACGAAGGCGGCGGCGGTGAGCGCGTCGAAGGCGAGGAAGGCACGGCCGGGGAAACGCGGGGCGACCGCGTCCATCGCCTCGCGGACGGCGGTCATCGCCGACGCGAAGGCATCGCGCTCGCACGCGGCGCCGCCGATACGGATGCGCTCGGTGTAGCGATGGAGGTGCGGGCTGATGTAGGCGCCGGAGCGGCGGCCTGCCGCCTGCAGGATCGACTCGATCATGACGGCGGTGCTGCCCTTGCCCTTGGATCCTGCGACGTGCACCGTCGGGCGGCCGCGATGGGGATCGCCGAGGGCGGCGAGCAGCGCCCGCATGGGGGCCAGGTCGGGGCGCCCGGCGAAGTCGCCGGTGCGCTCGAAGTCGGGGAGGGTGAGGAGCCAGCGGAGGGCGGCATCGTAGTGCACGGAGGCATTGTACGCCTGCAGGCAGAGAGCAGAGAGAGCCGCACGAGAACAAACAGCAAACAGCAAACAGCAAAGGGGGCGCGGAGGGGAGAGCAGAGCGCAGAGAGCAGAGAGCAGAGAGCAGAGAGCAGAGAGCAGAGAGCAGAGAGAGGCTACGGCCAGCCTCAGCTGATGGCGCGTCGGCGGCGCAACGCGGCCCAGGCGCAGGCCGCGCCCGCGGCCGCCAGCGCGATGACGCCGGCGAGTTCGAAGGCCAGGCGGTCGTGGCCGGATCGGGCCGGGGCGGGGACCGGCAGGCCGGCCGGATCGGGCGCCTCCGCTACGCCGCCGACGCTGGGGATGGCGAAGGCGACGGCGGCGGGCGCGTGGGTGTCGGTCGTGCTGTTGTTGCCGAGCTGGCCGTTGAGGTTCAGGCCCCAGCACGAGACGCCGCCGTTCTTCAGCGCGCACGTCTCCTGGCCGCCGGCGCTGATGGCGTTCACGGCGCCCGTGAGCGTCGAAACCTGCACCTTGCTCAGCCGGTCCGTCGTGGTGTTGTCGCCGAGCTGGCCGTTGAAGTTGGAGCCCCAGCACAACGCACCGCCGTCCTTCAGCGCACACGAGTGGGCGCCACCACCGCTGATCGCGCTCACGCCACTCGCGAAGGCGGACACAGCCACGGGCACATGGCTCTCGACCGTTGTGCCAATGCCGAGCTGGCCGTTGGAGTTGAGCCCCCAGCACGATGCGCCGCCATCCTTCAGCGCGCACACGTGGTTCTGGCCGGCGCTGACCGCCGTCACGTTCGCCGTCAGCCCGATCGCGGCGACCGGCACGTGGCTCTCCACGATGCTGTTGTTGCCCAGCTGTCCGTGCAGGTTCAGGCCCCAGCACGACACTGCGCCGTCCCGCAGCGCGCAGGCGTGCTGGCCGCCGACGCTGATCGCCGTCACGTTCGCGGTCAGCCCCGTCACGGCGACCGGTACGTGGCTCTCGACGACGCTGTTGTTGCCGAGCTGGCCGTTGAGGTTCAGACCCCAGCACCAGGCGCCGCCGTCCTTCACAGCGCACGTGTGCGTGCCGCCGGCGCTGATCGCCGTGACGCCGGTGGTGAGCACGGAGACGGGCACGGGCACCGCGCTGTTGACAGTACTATTATTGCCGAGCTGGCCGTAGATGTTCGAGCCCCAGCAGAGGACGCCGCCGTCCTTGATGGCGCAGGTGTGCTCCTCGCCGGCGCTGATCGCGGCGACGCCGCTGGTGAGGCCCGAGACCGCGACGGGCACGTGGCTCTCGGCGGTGCCGCCGTTGCCGAGCTGGCCGTTGGCGTTGAAGCCCCAACACTGGACGCCGCCGGCCTTCAGCGCGCAGGCGTGAAATGCGCCGACGCCGATCGCCATGACGCCCGCCGACAGCCCGGACACGGGCGCCGGTACGTTGCTGTCGGCGGTGGTGTTGTTGCCCAGCTCACCGACGAAGTTCAGCCCCCAGCAGAGCGCGCCGCTGCCCTTCAGCGCGCAGGAGTGGCCGCCGCCGGCGTTGACCGCGGTGACGCCGCCGGTCAGGCCCGTCGGCGTGACGGGCACCAGGCTGTCGACCAGCGTGTTGTTCCCGAGCTGGCCGAAGAAGTTGGAGCCCCAGCACGAGGCGGCGCCGTTCTTCACCGCGCAGGTCTGCTGCCCGCCCGCTGCGATAGCGCTGACGCCCGAAGCGAGGCCGGACACCGCGACCGGCGCGTGGGCCTCAGTGGTGGTGTTGTTGCCGAGCTGGCCGGAGAAGTTGAAGCCCCAGCACGAAGCGGCGCCGTTCCGCAGCGCGCAGTTGTGGTTGGCGCCCGCGCTGATCATGCTGACGCCGTTCGCAAGCCCCGTGACGGCGACGGGGATGTGGCTCTCGACGACCGTGTTGTTGCCGATCTGGCCGTTGGCGTTCTGGCCCCAGCACGAGACGCCGCCGTTCTTGAGCGCGCACGAGTGCCCCTCGCCCGCGCTCAGCGCACTGACACCGGTGGTGAGCCCCGACACGGCGACGGGCGCGTGGCTGTCGACGATGGTGTTGTTGCCGATCTGGCCGTTGGCGTTCAGGCCCCAGCACGAAGCGCCGCCATCCTTCACCGCGCAAGTGTGAAACGCGCCCGCGCTCAGCGCCGTGACGCCGGTGTTGAGCGTCGATACCGGCACCGGCGTTGCGCTGTCGATGAGTGTGGCGTTGCCGAGCTGGCCGTAGAAGTTGTAGCCCCAGCACCAGACGCCGCCATCCTTCAGCGCGCAGCTATGGTTCGCGCCCGCGCTGACCGCGGTGACGCCGCTGCCGAGGCCCGACACCGCCACCGGCACAGAACTGTCTATCGTCGTGTTGTTGCCGAGCTGGCCGTAGAAGTTGGAGCCCCAGCAGAAGACCGCGCCGTCCTTCAGCGCGCAGGTGTGGCTTCCGCCCGCGCTGATCGCCGTGCCGCCGGCGCCCGTCTGGGCCGCATCGACGCTCGCGGCCCCCGGGAGCCGCGCCAGCAGTACGCCCGCGAATATCGCGGCGACAAGGGCCAGCCGGACGAGGTTCCTTGACCCGCGCATCAGATCTCCCGCATCCATCGGGCGGCCGCGACGGAACGATACCGTACGGTCAAGCACGAATCTCACTCTCTGGCCGCCGCCACCCAATCGCAATAGGCCGGTAGTCCTACGCCTGGCGGCGGATGCATTGTATGTAGCCCGCCGCGCGCCGGAGGGCTGTCGTCCCGCTTTCGTTGGGCCCGTGGATACGGGCAAGTCACTCCAACCCGCCGCGCAGCCCATTCGCTGCCGCGCGCCGAGATCCCCTGGCTTTGCCCTCTGAACTGTTGGCGATGGAGGCCGGCTATCCGAGCCCCGAAGCACTCGATCTCCGGTCATCGCCGGTGGTTCTCGCTGGTCAGGGGCGCGGCGTGCGCGCCAACTGACCAGCGTGTTCATGCATCACTCGCCGCGCCGGGGCGGCATCGCTGCGTCAGTCGACGCCGCGCCGTCGCCTCCTGGTGGCCCAGCCTGCCGCCACGGCGGCTGCCAGCGCCGCGACCGTGATGGCGATAAGGTACCCTCCGCCATCCTCACCACCCGCCGCGGCAGTCTGCGGCGGCAGCGTGCTGGCGTCGGGCAGTTCCGCGATGCCGCCGACGCTCGCCGGCGGCGTCGCCGTCGGCGTCGTGGCGGCCACCAGGGCCGTCGGCGTCACGGTTGGCGCCGGCGAACTCGTGGCGGTGGCCGTCGGCGTGTTCGTCGGCACCGCGGTGTTGGTCGGCGTGTTCGTCGGCACGATGACAATCGGCGACGGCGTGCCGGTCGGCGTGTCGGTCGGGGTCGGCGTGTCGGTTGGCGTGTTCGTCGGCGTCGGCGTGTCGGTCGGCGTGTTCGTCGGCGTCGGGGTATTGGTGGGCGTGTCCGTCGGCGTCGGCGTGTTGGTCGGCGTGTTCGTTGGCGTCGGCGTGTTGGTCGGCGTGTTCGTTGGCGTCGGCGTGTTCGTGGGTGTGTTCGTCGGCGTCGGCGTGTCGGTCGGCGTGTTGGTCGGCGTCGGTGTATTGGTGGGCGTGTTCGTCGGCGTCGGCGTGTTGGTGGGCGTGTTCGTCGGCGTCGGCGTGTTGGTGGGCGTGTTCGTCGGTGTCGGTGTGTTGGTCGGCGTGTTAGTCGGCGTCGGTGTGTTGGTCGGCGTGTTCGTCGGCGTCGGCGTGTTGGTCGGCGTGTTCGTCGGCGTCGGTGTGTTGGTCGGCGTGTTCGTCGGCGTCGGTGTGATCGTCGGGACGGTCGTGGGCGTGTTGGTCGGCATCGATACCGCGGCCGGCGCGGAGGTATCCACGATGGTGTTGTTGCCGAGCTGGCCGTTCAGGTTCAGGCCCCAGCACGAAAAGCTGCCATCCTTGACCGCGCAGGTGTGCTTGCCGCCGGACGCCATGCCGGCGACACCGCTGGTCAGCCCGGACACCGAGACGGGCGTCGTGCTCGTCGTCCGCGTGCCGTTACCGAGCTGGCCGTTGCCATTCAGGCCCCAGCAGAGGATGCCGCCATCCTTGGGAGCGCAGGTGTGCTTGGAGCCCGCACTGACCGTGCTGGCACCTGCGGTCAGTCCCGACACGGCGACCGGCAGCGAGCTGTTGATGATGCCGCCGTTGCCGAGCTGGCCGTTGCCATTCAGGCCCCAGCACGAGACGGCGCCATCCTTCACCGCGCAGGTGTGGCTGGTGCCGCCGCTGACGCTGCTGATGCCGGCCGTCATCCCTGTCGGGGTCACCGGCACGCTGCTGTTCACGATGGTGCCGTTGCCGAGCTGGCCGCTGCCGTTCAGGCCCCAGCACGACAGGGCGCCATTTTTGATCGCGCAGGTGTGCCTTCCACCGGGGGCGATCGCGCTGACGCCGCTCGAGAGTGCGCTCACTGCGACCGGCACCGCGCTGCTCACCACGCCGCCGTTGCCAAGTTGGCCCTTGTCGCCCAGGCCCCAGCACCACGCGGCGCCGCTCTGGATGACGCAGGTGTGGCTGGCGCCCGGGCCGCTGCTGATCGCCGTGACGCCAGTCGTCAGCCCGGACACCGCGACCGGCGCGGCGCTGTCGATGATCGTGCCGTTGCCGAGCTCGCCGTTGAGGTTCATGCCCCAGCACAGGACGCCGCCGTCCTTGAGCGCGCAGGTGTGGTTGAATCCGGCCGTGATGGCGGTGACGCCGCTCGTCAGCCCGACCACCGGCACCGGGACGGCGCTGTCGATGATGGTGCCGATGCCAAGCTGGCCGTTGAGGTTCAGCCCCCAGCACATAACGCCGCCGTGCTTGAGCGTGCACGAGTGGCTATCGCCGGCCACGACGGCCGTGACGCCGCTCGGGATCCCCGATACCACCGCGGCCACGGCGGTGTCAGTCCGGGTGTTGTCGCCGACCTGACCGTCGCCGTTCAGGCCCCAGCACAGGACGGCGCCATCCCGCAGTGCGCAGGTCTGACCGCCACCGGCGCTGACGGCGTTCGCGCCGCTCGCGAGGCCGGACACGGCCACCGGGATGAGGCTGTCGGTCGTCGTGCCGTTGCCCAGCTGGCCCCAGAAGTTGAGCCCCCAGCACGAGAGTGCGCCGTCTTTGAGCGCGCAGGCGTGGGTCGAGCCCACACTGATTCCGCTGACGCCGGTGGTCAGCCCGACCACCGCCACCGGCACCGGGCTATCGATCAAGCTGTTGTTGCCAAGCTGGCCGTAGAAGTTCGACCCCCAGCAGGAGACGCCGCCGTCCTTGAGCGCGCAGGTCTGCTGCCCGCTGGCACTGACGGCGCCGACGCCGCCGGCGAATCCGGACACGCCCACGGGCACGTGGCTGTCGAGCGCGCTGTTGTTGCCGAGCTGGCCGAAGAGGTTCGAGCCCCAGCACGAGACGCCGCCGTCCTTGATGGCGCACGAGTGGCTCGCTCCGACGCTGATGGCGGTGACGCTGCCCGTGAACCCCAACACCGAGACGGCCTGGGAGCTATCGGCCGTGCTGTTATCGCCCAGCTGGCCGTTCAGGTTCATACCCCAGCACCACGCGTGGCCGTCCTTGATGGCGCACGTGTGCGCCTCGCCGGCGCTGATCGCGGTGACGCCCGTGGTGAGGTTCGTGACGGACACCGGCAAGTGGCTGTCAAGGATGCTGACGTTGCCGAGCTGGCCGTTGGCGTTCAGGCCCCAGCACAGGACGCCGCCGTCCTTGATGGCGCAGGTGTGGAACGCGCCCGCGCTGATGGCGGTGACACCGCTGGAAAGCCCGGTGACCGAGACGGGCACCAGGCTATCAACCGTGCTGTTGTTGCCGAGCTGGCCGTAGAAATTGGAGCCCCAGCAGCGGACCGCGCCGTCGTTCAGCGCACAGGTGTGCGAGCCGCCCGCGCTGATCACCACGCCGCCCGCGCCCGCCTGGGCGGAATCGGCGCGGTGCGCCTGCGGAAGTGATGCGAAGAGGACCGCTGCAAGCGCGGCTGCGACGAGGATCCATCCAACGAGCCTGGTTTGCGCGCGCATGAGGTCTCCCGCGTATACGCGTATCCCGACGCCGCCCAGACTGACCCGGTGCGAACGCGTACGCGCTGTGGTTGTGGAATGTCAATCTGTTGCCAGCACCCTCCCACCGGCAATACGCCACTAGTCCTAGGACCGGGCCATGTTTGGGCAGCGGGCCGGCGCCTGGGGTAGGCCCGTATGTGCTGTCTCGAGCCTCTGACGGAAGCACCGGCGCCGGTGCTGCGCACGCATATGCCCGGATGCGCCACGATTTGGGCCGGGTTCGGAGTGCGGCATCTGCTCGACTCGCCGCGATACAATTTCTATTGCCGCGACCATGGATTCGGTGGAGGAACCACCTCCGCGAAAGGCTTCAACGGCAACATCTCGTCCAACCGGGTGACCCTCACGGCGCCGTCAGGGGCCGTACATCTTGAAGCGCAACCCGGAACGTTTCCGCCCGCGGATGCCGCCGCCGTCCCCGATCTAGAGGGTGCGACGCTCTGCGCGGTTGTCGTCGTCGTCGACGATGCCGAAGGCAAGGGGAGCAGCCAGGAATTCGACGTGGCCTGCCCCGACGAGTACCAGCGGTGACGAGTACGTGCGGTAGACATACGAAGCCGGCACGGAGACTAGCGCATCCGGTGTGCCGGGTCGGGTGGGGAATTGGCCGCGATACCGCCTTGACACCTTCGCCGCGCCGGGGCTACTCTGACTCCACTTCGACATAGATCGGCGACGATCAGGGATAGTACGCCTCGCAGGCGGGTCAACAAGAGAGCCGGGACTGGTGAAATCCGGCGGCAGCGCGAGGGGCCGAATGGACCTGGGAGCCTCGGACCGAACCGCCCGTACGCGGGCGCAGTAGTCTCCGACGGGATGGGCACCGTTACCACCGCCCGCTGCATCTGATCGCACAGCGATCCCGTGCAGCGCAGAGATGCCCCGGCGTGCAGCGTCGAGGCGAATGCAGGGTGGTACCGCGAGCAAGCTCTCGCCCCTCAGTGGGTGAGGGCTATTTTGTTGCCCACGACCAGAACCTAGGACCTAGAACCTAGAACCTGAGGTGCGAGTGGCGGAGTATACGTTTCGGAATCTGATTCTGTGGGAGAAGGCGCAGGAGTTGACGCTCGCCGTCATCCAGCTCGTCGCGCCGCTGCCCCGGTCAGCAGCCGCCGACGTGATCACGCGCCAGATCATCCGGTCGTCTTCCTCGATCGCCGCCAACGTCGCCGAGGGCCACGGGCGCTACACGCCCGGCGCGCACATGAATCACCTCTCGATCGCGAAGGGCTCGACGTGCGAAACGGACAGCTGGCTCGATCTCCTGCGGCGCAGCAATCTGATCAGCACAGATCAGGAGCAGCCGCTCCACGACATGTGCATGGAGCTCATCGCCATGCTCACATCCAAGATCCGGCAACTCGAAACGCTGCAACAGAAACCAAGACGCGGCGACGGCGCCCGCATCAGCGACGACCGCGCGGAGTACAGCGCAGACCCCGCGGACGAGATCAGGTTCTAGGTTCTTAGTTCTAGGTTCTAGTCAGGTTCTTGTACGGAGGTACACCATGGCCACCCGGATCACCAAGTTCAACCTCAGCGAAGCCGACATGCCGACGCACTGGTACAACATCGCCGCCGATCTCAAGACGCCGCCGCCGCCGCCGCTCCACCCCGGCACGCACCAGCCCATCGGCCCCGCCGATCTGGCGCCGCTGTTCCCGATGGAGCTGATCAAGCAGGAGGTCTCGCAGGAGCGCTTCATCGAGATCCCGGATGAGGTCCGCGAGGTCTACAAGCTCTGGAGACCGACGCCGCTGATCCGCGCACACCGGCTAGAGAAGGCGCTCGGCACGCCCGCCCACATCTACTTCAAGTACGAGGGCGCGTCGCCCGTCGGCTCGCACAAGCCCAACACCGCCGTCGCCCAGGCCTACTACAACAAGCAGGAGGGCATCAAGCGCATCACCACCGAGACGGGCGCCGGCCAGTGGGGCACGGCCATGGCCATGGCCTGCAACTTCTTCGGCATGGAGCTGAAGATCTACATGGTGCGCGTCTCCTACGAGCAGAAGCCCTACCGCCGCTCGATGATGCAGCTGTACGGCGCCGATGTCGTCGCCAGCCCCAGCAGGGACACCAACGCCGGCCGCGAGATCCTCGCCGCCACGCCGGATAACCCCGGCAGTCTCGGCATCGCCATCAGCGAGGCCGTCGAAGACGCCGTCGGCCGCGACGACACGAAGTACTCGCTCGGCAGCGTGCTCAGCCACGTGCTGATGCACCAGACCGTCATCGGCCAGGAAGCGATGAAGCAGATGGAGATGGCCGGCGAGTACCCGGACGTCGTCATCGGCTGCGCCGGCGGCGGCTCCAACTTCGCCGGCCTCGCCTTCCCCTTCATGCGCGAGAAGCTCGCCGGCAAGAAGAACACCCGCTTCATCGCCGCCGAGCCCGAGGCCTGCCCGTCGCTGACGAAGGGCGAGTACCGCTACGACTTCGGCGACACCGCCGGCATGACGCCGCTCGTCAAGATGTACACCCTCGGCCACACCTTCATCCCGGAGGGCATCCACGCCGGCGGCCTGCGCTACCACGGCATGGCGAACCTGATCTGCGAGCTGTACGACCAGGGCCAGATGACGGCCCGCGCCTACCACCAGAACAGCGTCTTCGAGGCCGCCGTGCAGTTCGCCCGCACCGAGGCCATCGTGCCCGCGCCCGAGAGTGCGCACGCCATCCGCGCCGCCATCGACGAGGCGCTCGCCTGCAAGCAGTCCGGCGAGGCGAAGGTGATCCTCTTCAACCTCAGCGGCCACGGCTACTTCGACATGACCGCCTACGACAACTACCTCGCCGGCAACCTCCAGGACTTCGCCTACCCCGCAGAGAAAGTGGCCGAAGCCATGAAGATGGTGCCGGTGCTGTGACAGCAAACAGCAAACAGCAAACAGCAAAGGGCGGGCAGACCGCCGCGGGTTCTCCTGACGCGGATCCGTTCGGCGGCGCGTATTCGTTCCGCAACCTGGCCATGTGGCAGCGCGCGCAGGAACTCACCGATCAGGTGCTCGACTTCATCGCGCCGCTGCCGTCCGATCGCGTCACGAACGTGCTGTGCCAGCAAGTGCTGCGCTCCGCGAGTTCGATCGCGGCGAATATTGCCGAGGGCCACGGCCGATACGCCGCCGGCGCGTATCGCAACCACCTCTCCATCGCCCGCGGTTCGTGCGCGGAGACGATCAGCTGGCTCGATCTCATGAAGCGCCGCCGGCTGATCACGGCCGAGCAGGAGCGGTCCGCACTCGAGAAGTGCGCCGAAATCATGAAGATGGTGACCGCGAAGATGATCACGCTCGGCCGGCAGACCGGGACCAATCGAACGCTCCGGGAAGAGAGAGCCACGTATGACGCAGAGTAGTGCCGGAGCGAAATCCCCTCACGTGCTCGGTCTGGGATGGAGCGCGACACCGCGCCACATTACGAGGATGAGCGTGGTGCCACCAGGCGCTTTGCTGTTTGCTGTTTGCTGTTTGCTGTTGCCCGGAGGCTGTTTGCTGTCACCCGGAGGGCCCCGATGACCCCCGCACGCAAGCGTATCCTCACCGGCATCCGGCCGACCGGGCCGCTGCACCTCGGGCACTACGCGGGTGCGCTGGAGAACTGGGTGCGGCTGCAGGAGGAGTACGAATGCTTCTTCCTCATCGCCGACTACCAGGTCTCCGACTACGCCGATGACATCAGCCGCGTCCGCACCTCCGTGTGGGAGGTCGCGCTCGACTGGCTCGCCGTCGGCCTCGACCCGGAGGCCAACCACTTCGTCATCGAGAGCATGGTGCCGCAGCACACGGAACTCTCGGTGCTGCTGTCGTGGTTCATTCCGCTCGGCCGCCTCCAGCGCAATCCCACGCTCAAGGCCGAGATGGAGGAGATCGAGGGCAAGCGCGGCGTGCCCGTCGGCTTCTTCATCTACCCCGTCATGCAGGTGGCCAACATCCTCATGCCTCGCGCCCACCTCGTGCCCGTCGGCGAGGACCAGCTCCCGCACGTCGAGATGACGCGCGAGATCGCCCGCAAGTTCAACCGTGACTTCGGCGAAGTCTTCCCCGAGCCCGAGCCGCTCGTCGGCCGCGTCCCCCGCCTCGTCGGCGTCGATGGCCAGGCGAAGATGAGCAAGTCGCTGGATAACGCCATCTACCTCAAGGACGACGCCGAAACCGTGCGCCAGAAGGTGATGAGCATGTACACCGACCCGACGCGCCTCCGCGCCACCGACCCCGGCCACGTCGAGGGCAACCCCGTCTTCATGTACCACGACGCCTTCAACCCCGACACGGATGAGGTGAACGACCTCAAGGAGCGCTACGTCCGCGGCGCCGTCGGCGATGTCGAGGTGAAGAAGAAGCTCGTCGTCGCCATCAACAACCTGCTCGACCCCATCCGCGACCGCCGCGCCCACTTCGAAGCCCGCCCCGACCTCGTGAAGGAGGCGCTGGCGAAGGGCAGCCGCGAGGGCCGCGCCGCCGCCGAGCAGACCATGATCGCCGTCCGCCACGCCCTCCGCCTCGACTACATGGAAAGGGGGATGCGGGGATGAGTCATCAGTCGTCAGTCGTCAGTCGTCAGTCGTCGGTCGTCGGTCGTCAGTCGTCCGCTTCAACGAGCAAGCTCCGCCCATTCGCTCCCCCTCTCCACAGCGTGGAGAGGGGGGCGGGGGGTGAGGTCACGCGTGCCGCACACCCAACGCAGCGCATGCCTCGCGTGCGCCACGAAGCCTCCGCCCGAAGCTCCGCCTCTCCCCTTGGGAGAGGGGGTCGGGGGGTGAGGTCACGCGCCGAGCAGGTTCGATCCAACACGACGCCCCGCGTGCGTCGCGAACGCTCCGCACCAAGTCACCCCCTCTCCACAGCGTGGAGAGGGGGCAGGGGGGTGAGGTCACGCGCGCCGCACACCCACATCAAATCCACACCCCGCGTGCGATGCGAAGTCCACGCCGAGGCCACACCATGACCACCTACTTCCCCACCCTCGACCAGGTGAAGGCCATGGCCGGCCAGGGCAACATCGTGCCCATCTACCGCGAGGTCATCGCCGATCTCGAGACGCCCGTCTCGGCCTACCTCAAGGTCGCGCGCGGCAAGCACTCCTTCCTGCTCGAATCCGTCGAGGGCGGCGAGCGCATCGCCCGCTACAGCTTCATCGGCACCGAGCCCTACCGCGTCCTGCGCACCGGCGACAGCGCCATCGCCAACGAGACCCCCGGCGATCCCCTCGTCCAGATCGAAGACGAGCTGCGCCGCTTCAACCCCGTCCGTATCGATGGCCTCCCGCGATTCCATGGCGGCGCCGTCGGCTACATGGCGTACGAGTGCGCCCGCTACTACGAGAAGCTCCCCGTCCCCGCGGCCGACCCGCAGGGCTTCCCCGAGGCGATCTTCCTCTTCATCGATACGCTGCTCGTCTTCGACCACCTCCAGCGCAAGATCAAGGTCGTCGGCCACGCCCGTCTCGACGGCGATGTCGAAGCCTCGTACCGCCAGGCCACGTGGAAGATCGAGGAGCTCGTGCAGCGCCTCGCGCAGCCGCTCTCGCGCCTGCCGTACGACCTCGCCCGCGGCGACGCCGCCATCGACCGCACGTTCGTCTCGAACAACACGCAGGACGAGTTCATGCGCAAGGTCGAGCGCGCGAAGGAGTACATCCGCCGCGGCGACACCTACCAGATCCAGGTGTCCCAGCGCTTCACGCGCCAGACCGACGCGCACCCGTTCGAGGTCTACCGCGCCCTCCGCCAGATCAACCCGTCGCCGTACATGTACTACCTCGAGCTGGGTGACATGCACGTCGTCGGCGCATCGCCCGAGATGCTGGTCCGCATCGAGGACGGCACGATCGAAACGCACCCCATCGCCGGCACGCGCCGCCGCGGCCGCGACGCCGCCGACGAGCAACGCATGGCGGAGGAGCTGCAGTCGTCCGAGAAGGAGCGCGCCGAGCACATCATGCTCGTCGACCTCGCCCGCAACGACCTTGGCCGCGTCTGCGCGCCCGGCACCGTCAAGGTCACCTCGCTGATGGAGATCGAACGCTACTCGCACGTCATGCACATGGTCTCGCACGTCGTCGGTAAGCTCCGCTCCGACGTCTCCACCTACGACGCCCTCCGCGCCTACTTCCCCCACGGCACCGTCACCGGCGCCCCGAAGATCCGCACCATGGAGATCATCGCCGAACTCGAGGGGGAGCGGCGCGGCGGCTACGGCGGCTGCGTCGGCTATTTCGACATGTCCGGCAACTGCGACACCGCCCTCGCCATCCGCACGATCTGGATGAAGCCCGGCGTCGCCTACGCGCAGGCCGCCGGCGGCGTCGTCTTCGACAGCACGCCCGAGGAGGAGTTCCGCGAGTCGCACAACAAGGCCGCTGCCACCATGCGCGCCATCGAGCTTGCCGAAGAGCGTCAGGAGGAGGCCCCGCGCGGGAGCCTGGGCTACTAGATGTTGGATGCGGATCACAGCAAACAGCAAACGGCAAACAGCAAAGGGACGTTGGATGCGCGAGACGGGATGTTGGATGTTAGAGGCCAGATGTCGGAGACACCGGTGATCAGCGCGGTCGTTCCTGCTGCGCTCCCCCTCTCCACAGCGTGGAGAGGGGGCCGGTCGGAGACTCGCCGTCGGAGACTCGCCGTGGCGAGTGGCGAGGGGGTGAGGTCACGCCCGCCGCAGACGCGCATCGAGACAGCGCCCCGCGTGCAACACGAAGCCGCGCCCGCGAGTTGTCAGTTGTCAGTCGTCAGCCATCAGCCAGGCACTGCGCGCAGGACGGGCGCCCCCGCCCGTGGATCCGGTGTAGCCGGATCCACGCGGACCGTCACCGGCTCACACATCCCGCCCCGCGTGCGCCGCGGACGGTCGCAGACTCGCCGTGGAGAGGGTGAGGGGGCCACATGGCTGATCTGATGTCCGCCGCCCTCCTCGAGCGAGGCGACCTGCTGCTCGCCGTGCATCGCCGCCTCGGCCGCCCGCCCTTCGCCGGACAGTGGCTGCTGCCCATCACCGTCGTCGGCGACGACGAGGCCGCCGAGGACGCACTGCGTCGCCACGCGCGCGAGCAGTTCGGTGTCGCCCTCGGCGTCGAGCAGTTCGTCGATACCGTCTACATGGAAGACCCGCACGACGGCGCCCACCGCTACGTCGCCAACATCTTCCGCGCCCCCATCGAGGGCGGCCCGCTGCGGTTCAACGCCGGCGGCGACTACGACGACGCCCGGTGGATCGGCGCCGCCGACCTCGAGTCGCTCTGGATGCCGCCGGCGCTGCGCGATGCCCTCGCCCGCATCCTCGCCGACCCCAACGCCCCGCCCTCGCATGAGTGGGCCGAGGCCGCGCCCCTGGGCGAGGCGTCGGCGCGCGTCGCGCCCCCACCGCCGCCCGACAACCGCGCCGGCTGGGACGCCATCGCCGCGCCCTACCAGGAGCAGGTCTACGGCGAGCGCTTCGGCGGGCGCTTCATGTGGTCGTGGGCGCTCTCCGAGGACGACCTGCACCTGCTCGACGACGTGCGCGGCAAACGGATCATCGTGCTCGGCTGCGGCGGCGGCCAGGACGCCGTCGCGCTCGACAGGATGGGCGCCATTGCCGTCGGCATCGACGAGTCCGCGAAGCAGATCGAATACGCGAAGGCGTACGCCGCCCGCCACGACGCGCCGAACGCATCGTTCGTCGAGGGCACGGTGGAGGACCTCTCGCGATTCGACGACGCCAGCTTCGACATGGCCGTCTCGGCGCACATGCTCAACTACGTCGAGCGCATCGAAGAGACGCTGCGCGAGACGCATCGCGTCCTCAAGCCCGGTGCCGCGTTCGTCTTCTCCGCGCGCCACCCGTTCGACGCGACGCTGTCCGAAGACCCGCCTTACTCGATCACGCGCTCATACTGGAACCCCCAGCTCGACTGGACGTGGCGCTTCCCCGGCGGCGAGTCCGCGCCGTTCCGCCAGTGGTTCTGGACGGTCTCCCGCTGGTTCGAGATGCTCACGGACGCTGGTTTCGTCGTGGAGCAAATCCTCGAGCCGCAGGAGGACGCGGTCGACAACGAGCACGGCGACCGCGAGCGCCTGCGGTTCGTCCCCTACACGCTCTGCATGAAGACGAGGAAGCGCTGATGGTCCTGTTGATCGACAACTACGACAGCTTCACCTACAACCTGTACCAGTACCTGGGCGAACTCGGCGCGCAGACCAACGTCGTGCGCAACGACCAGATCTCGCTCGACGAGATCGAGCGGATGGCGCCGGACCACATCATCATCTCGCCCGGCCCCGGCAACCCTGACGAAGCGGGTATCAGCAAGGACGTCATCCGCCGCTTCGCCGGCAAGGTCCCGATCTTCGGCGTCTGCCTCGGCCACCAGTGCATCGGCGAGGTCTTCGGCGGCATCGTCGAGGGCGCGGGCGAGATCCTCCACGGCAAGGTTTCGACCATCACGCACGATGGCCGCGGCGTCTTTGCCGGCATCCCGTCGCCCATCCAGGCGACCCGCTACCACTCCCTGGCCATCCGCTCCGACAGCGTGCCGGACGTGCTGGAGGTGAGCGCCCGCAGCGAGAGCGGCATCATCATGGGCGTCCGCCACCGCACGCTCGCCGTCGAGGGCGTGCAGTTCCACCCGGAATCGATCTTGACGCCGGATGGGCACAAAATCCTGCGCAACTTCCTGGAGATGAGAGCGTGATATACTGATATCACGATATCAGGAGGTGATGATGAAACGACTGCTTGTGAGCCTCGACGAGGAACGCTACGAAGACCTGCGGCGGTTCGCGTTCGACAAGAACGTGCCGATGGCAGAACTCGTCCGGCACGCGATGGAAGAGGTGTTCGAAGACGAACTGGACGCGACCAGGATCCGGCGCGGCCTAGAGGAACACGCCAAGGACCCATCAGGGACGATGACGATCCAGGAGTACATGGAAAGCCGTGGCATATCGAGTCGAACTTCGCCGAAACGCGCAACGGGAACTCGACGCGCTGCGAGCTGATTATCGCGAACGCGTGTCTGCCGCGATAGAGTCACTGTGCGAGGATCCGCGCCCGCCTGGGGTGAAGAAGCTCAAGGGCGACATGGGCTGGCGGATCCGGGTAAGCGAGTATCGCGTGCTGTACTCGATCTGGGACAAGGAGCGGCTGGTCATGGTCGAGGGCGTAGCAAGACGGACAACACACACCTATGACTGACGCCTTCACCATCCGCGACGCGCTCGCGAAGCTCGCCGACGCCCACGACCTCTCCGAGGCCGAGGCCGCCGCCTGCATGGAAGAGCTGATGACCGGCGCCGCCACACCCGCGCAGTTCGGCGCCTACGTCACCGCCCTCCGCATGAAGGGCGAGACCGTCGACGAGATCGCCGGCATGGCGCGCGTGATGCGCGACAAGAGCAGCCGCATCGAGATCGACGGCCCCCTGCTCGATACGTGCGGCACCGGCGGCGACGCCAGCGGCTCGTTCAACGTCAGCACCTGCGCCGCGTTCGTCGCGGCCGGCGCCGGCGCCCGCGTCGCCAAGCACGGCAACCGCGCCATGACCTCGCAGTCCGGCAGCGCCGATGTCCTCGAAGCCCTCGGCGCGAAGATCGACCTTTCGCCCGAACAGGTGCGTGCCTGCATCGAGCGCGCCGGCATCGGCTTCATGTTCGCGCAGGCCTTCCACCCCGCCATGAAGTTCGTCGCGCCCCACCGCCGCGAGATCGGCATCCGCACGGTCTTCAACCTGCTCGGCCCGCTGACGAACCCCGCCGGCGCGCGACGCCAGGTGATCGGCGTCGCGCGCCCGCAGCTCGTCGATATGATCGCCGCCGTGCTGGCGCGCCTCGGCAGCGAGCACGCGCTCGTCGTCCACGGCGACGACGGCTTCGACGAGATCAGCATCAGCGGCCCCACC
>Ga0315281_10000887_pt1 | contig 43245 bp, 34 predicted proteins | sample YL17G07_0_MG_FD_204540 | JGI IMG/M metagenome (GOLD analysis project Ga0315281, IMG submission 204540) | Sediment microbial communities from Yellowstone Lake, YNP, Wyoming, USA - YL17G07_0 | ecosystem: Environmental > Aquatic > Freshwater > Lake > Sediment | place: USA: Wyoming | collected...
ATTCAAGCCTATCTCTGCTATTGCCGGTTTCTGAACTACGAAGCAAGGGGTCGGGTGTTCGAATCACCCCGGGCGTACCATAGCCCTCTCGATCACATCCAGACGCACTCCCCAATCCTTCCCTTCGGCGTCGTGGTCAACCTTGCGGTAGCGCTCGAGTGCTACGAACATGCCGACGATTTCTTCCTTGCCGACTTTGCAGGGGCGGCCAAGGGATTTCTTCAGCCCAGGTCTTTGACCAGCCGCTGGCTAATCTGCAACGCCTCGCTCGGATCGGCGCGCCGCTCAGGGGGAAGTGAAGCGAGCGCTGCTTCCCACGCCGCAGGGGGCAGCACGGAGGACAGGGCAAGCCAGGCCGCGAGCCCGGCCAGGGCGGCGTGCTCGGGCGAAGCGGCACGCCGCAGCGCGAGCCGCAACACGCGCCCCTGGAGGGCTGGCAGGTCAAGCTCGGCATCTACCAGCAGGAGTGTTTCTGCCCGGCAGCGCGCCAGCGTCCCATTGGCCTGGAGTTCCTTCAGGCCGTCGCCGCTGGCGATAATCACGACATCCGGATTCTCCATGCCTGTGTATTCGATGGGATTGGGACTCAGGCAAATCTCGGCCAGGGAGAAGCCGGTGCCCTGGGTCACCGGGTTGTCGTTCTTCTGCGTTGTGAAGAGCCCGGCGGCGAGCGCGGCGCGGCAAAACAGCGCGGCCGCGGATTGCACGCGCTCCCCGGCGCTCCCCGCCACGACCAGGCGCACTTCCTGGGCCAGGGTTGAGAGAGCGGTCGGTTGGTCGGCCGTGGGTGCTGCCGCCCGCGCGGGGCGCGACGGGCGCTCGCGACGGTAGAGTTCGCGCAGCGTCGGCCGCGCTGTTTCAGCGTCCAGGCGCCCGATCTGATAGCCCTGGCGTGCCACAATCTCTTTGAGCGCGCTCCCGGTGAGCTGGTTCCAGCGCGTGCCGTAGGCGGTGCAAAGTTCCAGAATCTCAACCAGAGCGAAGCCGGGATAGGCGATCGCCTCGGCGATGACGGCGTCGAGCGTCGTGTCGGTGGCGAACTGCCGGGCGAGAAATCCGGCGTGGGCGGCACGGAGCAGGGCGACGAGGTCGAGAGGGGGGGTCCAGTTTCCCCCGGGCGTGGTCGCCGTTGTGAAACTGAGCGGGGTGAGCGCGGAGTGCTGTCCTCCGGTCATGCCAAACAGAAAGTTGTTATGGAGAAGGACGGTGACGTCCACGTTGAGCTGCGCCGCATGGACCAGGTGCAGCAGGCCGATCATGGCTCCGCCGTCGCCAATCATCACCACAGGCTTCAAGCCACTCGGCTCGAGCACCACCTCGGCCAGCGCCATCCCCGTGGCAAACGCCGTCGAGCGCCCGTGGGTTGTGTGGACCGTGTGCAGGAAGGGGAAGAGCGAGTCCGCCAGCCCCACACAGCCAATGTCGGTGGTCAGCGCCACCGAGCGGGGCGGCAGTTGCAGCCGCGCGAGGGCTCGGCTCAGTTGCCGCACCACCGGGGCATGGCCGCAGCCACGACAGTAGGGGAGCTTGGCATCGGGGGCGAGATATTGACTCTCTGCCATCAAGCCTCCGCCGTGTGCACGGCCTGGATGATTTCACCCGGCGCGATGAGCGCGCCGATCTTGTTGATGCCCACCACGCGCTTGCCGCCGAAGCGGGGCGCCAGCACGGCGCGGTACTGGCCCGTCAGGTTCTCTTCGGCCACAAAAACTGTCCGGACGCCGGCGAGCGCCCCATCAAGCGCCCGGCGAGGAATGGGGAACAGGGTCTGCGGCTGCAGGAGCGAAACGCGCACGCCTTCGCGTCGCAGCGCGGCCACGGCTTGCCGTGCTGCCCGCGCCGTGATGCCGTAACTGATTACCAGATGCGGCGCGCCCGGGTCGAGATCGGGTCGCACCAAGGCCATGGTCTCGGCATGCGCCTCGATCTTCCGCTCCAGGTGCCGCAGCACTTCGATGACTTCCGGAGCGTTCTTGCGCAGGCGGCCCTGCTGATCGTGTGCGGAACCGGTGACGGCAACCTTGACTTCTCCACCCACCGCCGCGAACGCCGGGACTTCTTCCGGCTGCGTAAAGCCGTAAGTCAGGAACGGCCGCCCGCCCGAGAAGCCGGCGCGTTCGACCACGGAGGGCGGGGCCAGCACGTCGTCCACTACCTCAGTGGTCATGCCAACTTCCTTGTCCGAAAGCAACACGACGGGTGTCCGCAGGCGCTCCGACCAGTTGAAGGCGTGCACGGTCAGGTCGTGGCACTCGGCTGCCGTACTCGGCGAGAACACGGGAATGGTATAGCCGCCCGAGGTGGCGAATTCCGCCAGCCAGACGTCTCCTTGCGCGCCTTGTGTCGCCCCGCCGGTGCTGGGGCCCAGGCGCTGCACCACCGCAATCACCACCGGCGTCTCGGTCATCAGTGCGTACTGGAGGGTCTCGATCATCAGCGCCCAGCCCGGGCCGGAAGTCGCCGTCATCGCTTTCAGGCCGCGCAGGCTGGCGCCCACACAGTAACAGAGGGAAGAAATCTCATCCGGAGCCGAAAGTGCCATGCCGCCGCGCGCCGGCAACTCGCGTATCATCACTTCGTAGATTTCCGAGGCGGGCGTAATCGGGTAGCCCGCGAAGAAGCGGCAGCCAGCCGCGAGCGCCCCTTCTGCCACCATCCGATTTCCCGAGCACAAACGTCGCGCCATGCAGTGAGTCCTGTTAGACGTTGAGCAATTGATGGGCCAAGAAGGGAACACTCATCTTGCCCCAAACCCAACCCAGAGTAATGACATAACTCGACGCGCACCGCAAGCAACTCCGGTTTGGATTGACGGACGCGGCGCACGTTGCTACAATCCCGCCCCGGTCTGGAGCACCTTTCCAGTCGCAGGAGGCGCGCCATAATGACTTCGAGGGAGCGTGTGGCCCTGGCCTTGAATCACCAGGAACCCGATCGTCTGCCGCTCGATCTGGGGGCCAGCGCCGTTACGGGCATGCAGGTCAGCTCCGTGTATTTGCTGCGCCAGGCGCTCGGGCTCGACCCTCCCGGGACCCCGGTCAAAGTCATCGAGCCGTATCAGATGCTGGGCGAAATCAAGCCCGACCTGATGGCAGCGCTGGGCGTGGATGTGGTGCCGCTACCCGGGCCGCGCACGATGTTCGGCTTCCCGAACGACGGTTGGAAGCCGTGGACGTTGTTCGACGGCACGCCGGTGCTCGTTCCCAACGCTTTCAATACCGACCCTGAGCCTGACGGGGCTATCTGGATGTACCCGGAGGGCGACCGCTCCGTGCCACCCAGCGCCCGCATGCCCAAGGACGGTTTTTATTTCGACTCCATCACTCGCCAGCCGCCCCTCGATGAAATCAAGCTGAATCCCGAGGATAACCTGGAGGAATTCGGCCCCATCTCCGAGGCGGACCTGGCCTACTTCGAGCGCGAGGCCAAGCGGCTGTCCGAGGAGACCGACAAGGCGATTCTGGCCAATTTCGGCGGCACCGCGTTTGGCGACATTGCGCTGGTGCCGGCACCCTGGCTGAAGCACCCCAAGGGCATCCGGGATGTGGCAGAGTGGTACGTCAGCACCGTATCGCGGTTCGATTACGTCTATCGTGTCTTTGAGCGGCAGTGTGAAGTTGCCCTGGCCAACCTGGAGAAGATCCACCGCGTGGTAGGCGAGCGCGTGGCTGCGGTGTTCGTCACGGGGACGGACTTCGGCATGCAGGCCGGGCCGTTCATTGCCCCCATGACCTACCGCAGACTCTTCAAGCCCTTCCACGTCAAGATCAACAAGTGGATTCACACCCACACCACCTGGAAATCGTTTATCCATTCCTGCGGGTCGGTCTGGGCCCTGCTGCCGGATTTTGTGGACGCCGGCTTCGATATTCTCAATCCGGTGCAGTGCTCGGCGGCGAACATGGACCCGCGGCAGTTAAAGCAGACCTTCGGAGACCGGCTCACCTTCTGGGGCGGCGGCGTGGATACGCAAAGGACGCTCCCCTTCGGTACGCCAGACGAGGTGCGCGCCGAAGTGCGCGCGCGCATCCGAACCTTCGGCGTGGGCGGCGGCTTCGTCTTCAACACCACGCACAACGTTCAGGCGCGTGTGCCCAGGGAGAACCTCCTGGCACTCTACGAGGCCGCGCGAGACTACGGAAAGTATCCGCTGAACTAGAAAGGCAACAGCAGACAGCGGCGGCCCGCTCTCGGGGACAGTGGTTGTTTCCGTCAGGAGCCGCGGACCAAGACCTGTGGTCCGCGCTACCAGGAAGGCTGGGCGGGGAACGCCATTTCCTCCGCGAAGACGTCCTGGAATTGAGGGTCGGTATTGAGGGAGAGATGTTCAATCCGGCTGCGCACGGGCCCGTAGGTATAAGCCTCCTCGTCGGGGTTGAAGAGGGAGAGCTTGGCTCCCAGCAGCGCCGTGTTCCCTGCCGGTTGAACGATCTCCGGCGGAAAATCAATCAGACCGATGCGCCGGGCGCTGGAGCGATTGATGTAGTTGCCGAAGGCGCCGGCTAGGTAGAGGCGGGTGAGGTCGCGCGGTTCGGCGCTCCAACGTCCGAGGAGAATGCGGATACCGGCGGCGATGGCGCCCTTGGCGAGTTGCAGCTCGCGGATGTCGTTCTGGCTGAGGGCAACCGGCGGGCAGAGCAGGAGCGTGCCGTTGCCGCCGCTCACTCGCCCGCTGGGTTGAATCAGGCCTAAGTCGAGCCCTGCCGCGACCGCGTCCACCAGCCCGCTGCCGCAGAGGCCGCGCGCCGGCACATTCCCCAGGACGTGACAGCGAAAACGGCCCTCCTCAGCCGCTACCGCTGAGATCGCGCCCGTCGCCGCCCGCATCCCCATCGAAATCCGCGCGCCTTCGAATGCCGGACCGGCGGCGGTCGAGGCGCACAGCAGGCGGTTGCGGTTGCCGATGACGATCTCTCCGTTCGTGCCCAGATCGACCAGGCCGACGAGTTCGTCGCTCTCGCCGAGCTTCGTGGCCAGCACCCCTGCCAGGATGTCGCTGCCGACGAAGCTCCCTAGGCAGGGGAGAAATCGTACCGCGGGATCGTCCGCGAGCTTCCAGCCCAGGTTGCTCGCGCGGAACACCTCGAGCCCGTAGCGCTCCGGCTCGAACGGAGAATGAGAAAGCGGTGTGACGTCGATCCCACAAAACAGGTGGTGCATCACCGTGTTGCCGACTATGGCGACGCTGTCGAGGTGCGACTCGCCTGCCCTGGCGCCTGCCATCAGTTCCTTGATGAGCTGACCGATCTGGCGGCGGATGAGCGTGGCAAGCAGGTGACGTCCCGACTCCGCCAGGGCGAACCCCACGCGGCTCATGATGTCGGTCCCGTGACGCGCCTGCGCGTTAAGCGCCGTCCGCACCGCAAGCACGTGGGCGTTGCGCAGGTCGAGCAACTGCGCCACCAGCGTCGTGGTGCCGAGATCGACCGCCACGCCCAGTCCCTCGCGGGGCGTGAAGGCCAAGACCGAACTGTCGGCAAGAATGGCTGCTTCCCACTGGCCCAGTTCGAGCGTGAGGTTATCGTCAGCCTTGCTGCAACACGCCAGGCGCCACCCGGCCGCCAGCTCCTCCCGCGTCAGGAGTTGCTCCTGTTCAGGCGTGATCGGCAAGGAGCCTCGTACCACTCTGACGCGGCAGCCCTTGCAGCGCGCGCGTCCGCCGCAGGGAAACTCCACTCCGTGCGCAAACAAGACGTCCTGTAAGGGTGTGCCGCGCTCGAGCGAGAATGTTTCTCCGAGCGGCTGCAACTCGATCTGGACCAAGTCGCCCATTTCGATAATCAAATACTACCCGAACTCCCGGACTGCGTCATACATGGCCAGGATGTTCTCGGTTGGAGTATTCGCCTGGATGTTGTGGCAAGGCGCCACGATATACCCCTTGCAGTTCCTGAAGATTCGGATGTTGTCTTCGACTTCCCTCCGCACCTCTTCGGGAGTGCCGAAGGGAAGGGTCCTCTGGTTGTCCACGGCGCCGTGGAATACCAGCGAGGCCCCGAAGTCCCGGGCAAGAGCCTCGCGATCCATACCGCGGCATCGCCACTGGATAGGATTCAGAACGTCGATGCCGATCTCGATAAGGTCCGGAAGCAGCGGCCGAATGGCCCCGTCATCGTGGTGAAAGACCTTGACCCCGTAAGAGTGGACCAGTTCAATCATCCTGGCTAGCCGTGGCTTGAGGAAGCGCCGGAAACTCTGGGGACTCATCAACAGCGATTGCTGGTTTCCCAAGTCTTCCGCGACGTAGATGAAGTCAATAAGGTCGGCGGCTTCGTCGAGGGTGTGGCGGATGATCGCTTCGTGAATCCAGTGGATGCGCTCTAGGGCGGCTTCGAGCACCGCCTGGTTCAGAATGAGATCTTCGAAAGCCTGCTCCATGCCGCGCAGGTGGCAGTACAGATAAAAGGGCTCATAGGCGCCGCCGAGGATGGGGTAGCCCTGCCACTTCTCGCAGCGCGCGCGCAGACCGCCGACGTCCCAGTCATTAGGATCTGGCCAGTCGAAGCGCTCGATATCAGCAACCGTCGTGGCACTCGCCAGCGGATGCGAGACCGTCTCGGTGTACACACCCAGTCCGTCCTGGTACGCGACATCCGCAGTTTCCACATGCCAGATGGCGAAATTGGAGTCGATGTGCCAGTCGTCCTCCTTCGCCAGCGGGTGCAGCGGTGCCAAGCGAACGCATTTATCAACCCCCAGGCGCTTCCAGACCTCGCGCTTGGAGGGGCAACCAAACTCCCGCATGAGCCGCGCCGTGACTTCCCCCGTGGCCCAGTAGTCGCAGGGAAGACGGTCCGGCCGCTCACCCGCCAGCACAGCGCGCCAGCGTTCGCGTGGGGTCATATGATTGTCGCTGTCTCCTGTAACTGAACTCGCGCCTTCTTGCTTCAAATCGCCGCCTGGGACGCCGCCGGTGCGCGTGTCGAGGTTCCGCCCGCCGGCCCGCTAGCCTGACCTATCGAGCAAGTGCGGCTCGTGCGAGTGCGCATACTCGGCCAGCGCTCGAACATTTTCAGGAGACGTGTCACGGGTGACTTCGCATCCCGCTCCCACGATGTAGCGCGGTGCTGCTTGGCGGTGGCACTCGCTAATCGCCGCGCGGACCGAATCGGGCGAGCCGTCGCGCAAAACCCGCACCGGATCGATATTGCCCAGCAGAACCTGAAGGGCGCCCATTTTCTCGCGGCCTTCGGCGAGCGGGACCATGAAATCCAGGTCAACGATTTCGCAGGCGAGCCGGGCCATTCCCGTCAGGATGCGGCGCGTGTTGCCGCAGATATGCAACCGCACGCGTGTGCCCATGACGTGCAGCCCGTCCACCAGCTTTTTCTCATAGGGCCAGACGAACTCTTCGTAGATGGCCGGCCCCACCAGCGACGCCGCGGCATCGCCGACGCCCATCAGGTCCACACCCGCTTCGACCTGGGCGCGGGCAAAGCGCAGCTCCATCTCCACGATAAACTCGAAGAGGTCACGAACAAATGCCGGGTCGTCATAGAAGTCCAGCATGAGCGTGTTGATGCCGCGCAGGTCCGCGGCCTCGGCGCACGGGCCTTCAATCCAACCCTCCACGAGCTTCTCTTTGCCCACGCGTTCTTTGAAGAGCGCCGCGGCCTGGACGCGGTCGTGCATGCGCCCACCGCCCAAAGGATCCGGTATCTTCAGGCCAGCCAGGGCGGCCTTGTCGGCCAGCCGGGCGTGGGTTTCGTCAATCGCCGGCGGCTGATCGTCGAAGTAATGAATCGTGGCGCCGCAATCCGCCGCCTCGCGCGCCGGGTCGGAGATGACGGAAACATAGTCAAATTCGAATTCCTCGGCGGTGCGAAGCTGGGCCTCGACCAGGACGCGACAGTCTGTGGCATAGGCCCGGTACTTGGCGCCAATCCGGTCGGCGGCAAACATCATGGTAATGGGCATGAGAGGAAGATGGTCCACCGGACGGCCCGCCAAGAAGTCAAGAACACGTTCTCGGCTATTCATTCTCCCGCCACCTGCGCCGGCCCGCTAACTTATCCGCCTGAGGGCGGCACGTCGAATCCCCATCCGAGCTGTCGTGGATTGGCGGTGATTCGCTGGGCCGCGCTCAAGCATAGACACCTTCCTCGTGCGCGGTTGCGATCATCGACCGGATATTCTCCGGAGGGGTTGTCGGCGGAATGGCGCACCCAGCGTTCAGCACGAAATGCGCACCCGGCTTCCACACCGCGATTAGTTGACGCGTTTTCTCGCGAACTTCCTTCACGGTCCCCTGAGCGACCACTCCACTGGGATCGATGTTCCCAAAAAGCACGTGCCGGGCTCCCGCCGTGGCCTTGGCCTTCGCCGCATCGGTTTTGTAATCCAGCTCAAAACCGCAGAAGTCATATCGAGAGAGAGAATCCAATATCTTTGTCGTGTCGCCGCAAATGTGGATGACAATAAAAATACCCTCGGCCGCCAGTTCCTTGACCAGCCTCTCTTCATACTGCCGGGCGAAGCGCTCGAACATCTGCGGCGAGACAACGTCCGGCCCTCCCAGACTGTCGCCCAGCGAGGTGAAATGTGCTCCCGCCTTGATCAGCGCGCGATGGGTGGCCAAATGGCTTTGGTAGCAGACCTCGAGGAGTTGGCCGATGGCCGGGTTCTCTGGGTCGGTCGCCAGGTCCATCAAGAAGTCCTGGATTCCCCGGACCATGCACGCGAGATCAAAGGCCGCCTGATCCGCGTTGCCGCGGATGGCAATCTCGCTGCCGACTTCCTTGGCAATCAGTCGGATCCCTTCGATGAGGGCGGGGATGCGTCCGTCGGTTTCCGGGTTCACAACCCGCAAGCGATCCACCTCCGCCAGACTCCGAATGGCCGGGGCCACGATGCGGCCGGGTTCGTCGGGGGCACACTCGGATTTCGCCCCCATCGCCTCGGCCAGCATCGTCGTATCCGTGTCGATCAGGATGCAGTCATAGCCATACTTTTTCACCGCGGTCAGATGGGCCCGGGCGATGGCTTTGGGGTCAGCACGGTATTGCTCCATGGGAATACCCGCCTCGCGAGCCGCCAGCATGAAATTGTGCAGGCACACGGGCACCCGATCAGGCGTCTGCCCTGCCAATACGGCTTGGACACGCTCCAAAGAGTTCATGATTGCCCATCCTCCGTAGCAATGATCCCTACATCGTATTGAGCGACCACTCGTCCTCCAGGCGGGACGACGAGGAATTCCTTCTCATCCCAAACGCCATCAACCAGGCGCTGGATCATGGACATATCACCCTCAACTTTTTCGAACTGCCAGCCGCGCTGCGCAGCTTCCTCGCGGGTGCGCTGCTCGAAACTTCCGTCCGGCTCCACGCCCATCTCAATGAAGGTGAACTGCGAGTAATGCCTGGTGTAGTTGCCGAGCGTTTCGGCGAGGTACTTCGCGTTGTCTTCACCGTACTTGGCGACCAGCTCGTCATAGCTCAGGTCCATGCCGATCTGGTGGGCAATCGAAAGCTGTTTTAGCTCTCCGGCGGCTTCGCCGCGTTCGATCCAGCCCGTGGTCTTGAAATAGACACCCGGGTGACTGTAGAAGTAGTCGTAGTAGCGCTCTTTGCTTCCGAAGAACATTGTGATGCAGTCATGCGCGCGGGGTACGACAAGGGGGATCGAGCGCGCCACGAGGCCCGAAAGACCATTGTTGCAGAGCCCGTAGCCGAAAAGCACCGCCTCGTACTTCGACGCGTCCACGCGGTCGAGCGCTGCTTGGACACGTTCCAGCATCGGGCCGCTGCCGATGTCGTGCAGGCCCTTGGGCAGGAATTCGATGGCGACCGTGTGGGGCGAACGCGCCACGGCCGCGCACATTTCACGGTAGAAAATCTCGCAACTGATGAGTTTCAGGCGCAGATGGATTCCCTCGACCCCAGCGGCTTGGCTACCGGCGCCTCCAGGCTCGCGCCCTCTCCTTGCTCGCCTGGATGAACTCCGGCGCGGTGCCGCAGCAGCCGCCCACGAAGCTCGCCCCCGCCTCAAGCAGCGCGGGCACAAAGGCGGCGAATTCCTGCGGAGTGGTCTTGTAGACCACACGCCCCTGAACCATCTCGGGAAGCCCGGCGTTGGGTTTGATCCAGATGGGCCGGTCGGTCGAGGCGCGCAGGCGCCTGCAAATGGGAACGTAGCCCGCAATACCCAGTCCACAGTTGGCGCCGATGACGTCGGCACCCTGGGCGGTCAATTCCAGGGCAGCTTGCTCGGGCGTGACGCCGGTCATCGTCCGATCCCTGTCTTTGCCCGCGTCGAAGACCATCGAGGCCACAACGGGCAGGCCGACGTCACGGGCAGCCGCCACGGCGAGCTTCGCCTCGGCCAGCTCGGTCATGGTTTCGATGGCGATGCCATCCGCGCCGGCCCGGGCGAGCACTCGTGCCTGTTCCGAAAACGCCGTTCTTAGGTCATCCTCGCTGACGTCGCCCATCACCAGCATCTTGCCGCTCGGGCCGATGGAGGCAAAAACCTTAGCGTGTCCCGCTGCCGCACGACGTGCGAGTTCGACACCGGCGCGATTGATCTCCTCCACCTTGTCCGCTAGGCCATACCTCTCGAGCGCCAGGCGGTTAGCCCGGAAAGTGTTGGCCAGGATGATGTCGCTGCCCGCTTCCACGTAGGCACGCGCCACTTCTTCGACCCGGTCCGGATGCGACAGGTTCCAGGCGTCGGGGCATTCGCCCGTCGCGAGACCGCGCGCCAGGAATTGAGTCCCCAGCGCGCCGTCGGTGATGAGGGGTGCGCGTGCGAGGAGTTCCGCAAGTAGCGTATTCACCGCTGTTTCTGACTTGCCCTTTTCACGAAGACGATCGCAGCAACTGAAACTATGCCGCCGGCAATTCCAGTTTTCCTTCTCGATAAGCGCGGAGATATTCTACACAGTATTCATCGCGCCCCAGTAGCGCTTCCGCTGCCTTGATGTTCATCATCAGTTGCCGGTCACAAGCGTCAACAATGGCGGCATCCAACCCCCGCGCCATCAGCAGCACGAGAAAAACTTGGTTGAGCAGCTTGCGCACCGGCAGGCCAAACGAGACATTGCTCACGCCGGCGCTGATGTGCACGCCAGGATATCGCCCCCGAATCTGGCCGATCGCCTCCAAGAGTGCTTTTCCGTGTTCGGGTCCGGTGCTGGTCGGTAAGACACAGAGATCGACATAGATATCGTCCAACGCAATGCCTTCCGCCGTGAGGCCGTCCAGCAGCCGGCAAGCCGTGGCGACGCGGTCCTCGACGCCGGTGGGTGGCCCCGCCGCGCCCATGCAAAGGGCGAGCACTTTGGCGCCGTACTCCTTCAGCAGAGGCAGGACCGCCTGGTAGCGCGCCGGCTCATCGGTAATGGAGTTGATCATGGGCCGCTGCTTGCAGAGCGGTAGGGCGGACCGCAGGGCGGCGGGGTCGGCGCTATCCAGGCAGAGCGGGATTTCGGCCGCTTCCTGCACCGCGTTCACCAGCCACGTCAGGCATTCCACTTCCTGCCCGGGGAGGCCGCCGTTTACGTCCAGCATGTCCGCTCCGGCATTCACCTGGTTGCGAGCGACCTCTTTGATGAACTCCGCGTCTCTGCTCTGCGCCGCCGCGCCGATGCGCTTTCGTGTGCAATTGATGAGCTCGCCTATGATGAACATGGGCTTCCACTCCCCTCCTGATCTTCTCTGGCGACGTGCAGTTCCACTCTCTTGCCAAGGTTGTCCCAGCCGGCCAGGCGATTGGCCAAGGCGTTGGTGCCGTCCAGGCTCCAGTCGCGAGGAGGAATCAAAGTGCGCGCGAATTTCTTAGGGTCATCGCCCATCGCCAGCGTGCTGCGGTAAATGTTGTCCCAGATGCAGGGCAGTTCCGCGCGCGCCTCGCAGGTGCCGTCCACCCGGGAGCCACCGCAGGGCCCATTGCGCAGTTCTTTGTAACACCACCGCATCGAGCAACCCGCGTAGCTTAAATGCTCCTGAATGCAGTCGCCGCAATCGGCGCAACCCAGGGTGGCCTTCCGGTACAGGGTGGCCGGCGCCAACAGGTGGTACCACAGGCCGTGCCGCCAGGAATCGCCGCGCGCTGGCTGCTCATCCGCCTTCAGGCGGGACGCAAGAAACCGCCCTCCGAACGACTCTTTCGCGATGACGTAACGATGCACCAGCCTCGAGAGCCACTGCGTCCACGAAGGATGCCTCTTGATTCTCGTGATCTGGTAACTGCCGGCGCCGTCGCTGAGGCCGTCTTGGCCCGCCGGAAACAGGTAGAACTCGTTCGGGTAGGCAAAGAGGAGTTCGTCCATTCTCCCCCGCCAGTCTTTGCCGATGGCTGCGGCGCGCTCCATGATGGTCATGAAATCTCGATGGGTGAGGCCAAATCCGCCAATGTGCGCGCCCGCAAAGCCCAGATCTTTCGCCGCGGCTACCATCAACGCGGCGCGCTCCAGGCGCTGCGGCTTCTTCTCCGTTTCCAGCCGCCGGATGAGTTCGTCGGTTACCACGCAGCCGGCCAGCTCACCCGACTGCATCATCTGAGCAATCTTCGCCGTGGGGACATAAACGTTGGCAAGCACCGGCACCCGGGCCAACCCTTCTCTCGCCATGTATTGCCTCAGCTCGTAAAGCTTGCGAAGGTTGAATCCCAGCTGGGTGATAATGAACCGAGCCCCCACCGCTATCTTCAGTTCCAGCTTGTAGAACTGCATCATCTGGTCCGCTTGGTGGACCTTGAAGGGGTTGACCACCGCCCCTGCCAAGAATTCGAAGGGCGTAGTGCGGACCGTCCTGGCTCCCAAGCTGTACTCGATACCGCTCCTCATGGCCTGGAGCAGCCAGAGAATGAGCACGGAGTCGAGGTCGTAAACGGGCTTCGCTTGGCCGCCGAAACCCTCTTTCTGGGCATCGCCCGTCAGGGCCAGGATATTCTCCACTCCCAGGCGCGCTAGGGTGTGAAGGCGGCCCTCCAGGAATGAACGGTTCCCGTCTTTGCCCGTCAGATGCGCGAGAGGAGTCAGATTGTGCTCGAGGGCATAGGAGACGAAGCCCTCCGGCGGGAGCGCGGGATTGCCGCCCGGCAGATCGGTCACACTGATTACCTTAATGCCGTCCGGCTGCTGCGAGGCGTCTTTCACAAACGTCTCGGCCTCCGCCACGTTGTGATCCCGGCCCAGGACCAGCTCCGCCGTATAGAGGAACTGTCGGTTCTCGAACGCGGAGTTCAGGTAGTTCGGGTTTTGGCTCCCGGCGTCCGGACTCATTTCCTTCTCCTGACCAAAGGGCGCGGGTGCGTTCTCCCATTGCGGAGAAAGTCGGCTCGTGACCCGCAATGCATCGCGCGCATCTCTCCCGTTTCTCCCTCAGATGGCAGTCGGGGGCACTGTGGAGTTGATCTCAGGTATAACTGTGTTGGCACCAATGCTGGCGCGTTCTTCACGTCAAATGGGGCCGAGCGACCTATGGAGAGAAAAGACCTTTCTTCCCCCTGACAAGCACAGAAGCCTCAGCTCCGCCCTGTCATTTCTGGTTGTCGCCCCTCGGCCTCCTTCAGGCCGCGACGAGTCGCCTGGCCAAGCCGACGGCTCCGTTGGCGTTGTCGCTGTAACCGTCAGCGCCGATCTCGTCTGCATACCTTTGGGTTACGGGCGCGCCACCCACGATGACCTTGACCCGCTCACGCACCCCTGCCTTGCTGAGTTCTTCAAGGATGGTTTTCATGTTGGGCATCGTGGTGGTGAGGAGCGCGGAAAGGGCTACAAGCTGCGCTCCTCTCTCCCGGATCTCCGCGATGAATTTCTCCGGCGGCACATCCACCCCCAGGTCGGCGACGGCAAAGCCCGCCCCCTCCAGCATGGAGGCGACCAGATTCTTACCGATGTCGTGCAGGTCGCCCTTTACCGTTCCGATCACCACCCGGCCCAGCGGCTCCGCCCCTTGGGCGGCAAGCAAGGGCCGGATCAGCTCGAGCGCAGCTTTCATGGCGCGCGCCGAGACCAGCAACTCCGGCACGTAACAGTCGCCGGTCTCGAACCGCCGTCCTACCTCGTCCATGGCCGGAATCATGTACTTGGTGACGAGCTCCTGCGGGTCCACCTTTTGGGCGAGCGCTTCCTTAGTGACAGCCACTGCCCCCTTGGCATCACCAGTCAAAACCGCGTCCGTCAGTTTGGTCAAGTCAGGCATTTTCCCTCCTCAGTAGATTTATCATAGCACATCCCAGGCACCAAGACGGATAGAATCTTCGCCAATCAGCCCCGGAGGCCGCCGCCGGTGCCACGGGCAGACTGGTTGCTTGCTTCTCTCCCTAGGAATAGAACGCCAGCTATTACTTGGACAGGCAAGGGGGCTACGTGCGCGTCGCAAGTCTTCCCTAGAATCGCCAGCGCGACAGTGTCGGCGGCCACTTTTCCCGTTGTGCAGTTACCAATGGCTAAGCCGCAAGCTGCCCGGGCGAAGAGCACGCAGGCTGTTTTGGATCTCACCGGGATGACGGTGGGCCGATTCGCAATTCGCGCCCGGCTAGGCGCGGGCGGGGTGGGGGAGGTCTATCGGGCGGACGACACTAAGCTGAGGCGCCCCGATTCGACGCAGCCTGGAAACACATGGCGCGTACGGGTGATCTGAACCCTCAGCCAACAGCGGTTGCTTCCATGGCCTTCAGGGCAGTGCCAGGTTGGCGTGATTTGCTTCTAGCTGAATATCAACTCTTCTACCTACTTCGGTTGTCCTGAGCGGCGGTCGCCCTCCCCTTCACAGCAGGGGGGAGGGCGACCAGTAGGTGCACGACGTCGCTCACGCCCTGTCGCAGGTTTGCTTTTCTCCGGCGCGTTGGCTATTCTGCGCCAAGTCACCGCTAGGTTGCGACTCCGATGCCGAAGGGAAACGTCGTAGCGGGAATCTTCCTGCTGCTGGTTACTATTATCCTCCTAGCCTTCCAATACTTTCGTACTCTGAAGCGTGGGTGCTTTCGGGCCTGGGGCTGGATCGGGCTCGGCATCATCTTGGTCGCGGAAGGGCTGCTCCTCTGGGGCTCTCGCTGGGTCGCAATCTTCATCACGCCGCTCGCCTGGACGGGGTACCTGCTGTTTATCGACGCGGTGGTTTGGAGTCTGCAGGGCGAGTCACGCCTGGGGAAAACCCCGGCGCACTTCCTCGCGCTCGCCTTCTGGTCGGTCCCTCTCTGGCTGATCTTTGAGGCCTACAACCTGCGGCTGGGGAACTGGACCTATGTGGGCTTGCCCGACAGTCTGCTTGTGCGCTGCGTCGGCTCCGTGTGGTCCTTCGCCACCATCTGGCCGGCCATCCTCGAAACCGCTGATTTCGTCAAGGCGCTCAGTTTCTTTCGCCCGCAGGTGCCGCGCCGCCTGAGGCTCAGCCCTTCTGCCCGCCTGGGCATTCTTCTCGTGGGACTTGTTTTTGTGACCGTTCCCGTGCTGGTTCCGCCGTCTGTTGCCCGGTACTTGTTCGGCTTGGTTTGGATGGGATTCGTCCTGCTGCTCGATCCCCTGAACTACTACGCGGAGGGGCGCTCCCTGCTGCGCGACTTGGAGACCGGCAGCACCTCCACCCTATACAGCCTGCTGATGTCGGGTCTGATTTGCGGGATCCTCTGGGAGTTCTGGAACTACTGGGCGGCCGCCCAATGGGTGTATGTATTTCCTATCCTCCAAGCGTGGAAGATCTTCGCTATGCCCTTGCCGGGCTACGTGGGCTTTCCCGCCTTTGCCCTGGAGTGCTTTGTAATGTATGAGTCTCTCCGCACCCTGAGGAGACAGCTTCTGAAGGTGCAGGGAGGATTGGACTGGGAGGCGAGAGACCAAAGAGGATAACCTGATGTCACCGCGCAACCCAAAAGCCCGCGTGGCGACACTCGCCGGCTTTCTCGCGCGGCTAGTTCTGCTCAGCGTGGCCTTTGCCGGCCAAGCTCGACCCCTGTAAGGTGAAACGAGCGGGAGGTGGTGCGAGGCGGGCCTGTTCCACCCGACGCAACGGGAGGATGGTATTCTGATGTTGGTGGGCAAGACTAAACCAATGGCGGACGAGGGCAGGAGAATGCGGTCATGAGCAAGCGGCCTCCGTTTGTGAAAGTTGCCGAGGTAGCAGAGATTCTTGAAGGCACTGTGAAGCATATCGTTGTGCATGGCAAGCCGATAGCCCTTTGTCGCGTCGAGGGCAATTTCTATGCCCTCAATGCCATCTGCCCGCACATGGGTGGGCCCCTGGCCAGCGGCGGGCTTGAGGGCTATGTGCTTGCCTGCCCCTGGCACAAGTGGACATTCGATGTCCGAACCGGGTTGCCCGACCACCCTGGCGGGCACGCTGTGTCCACTTACGAAGTGCGCGTCGAGGGCAATGACATACTCGTGGGCTGGCTCAAGTGCCCTCCAGCTTGAGAACTCCTTATCCGCTAGCGTTGCAGTCTTTCTAGGCAGGTTTGGTGGGAAGGTGTATGAGCGATAGCCGGAAGATGCCAGCGAAAGCGTTCGCCTTGCTCCTGCTGTGGGGTGCGGCGAGTGTGGGCCTGCGGGCACAGCCAGCGGAGCCGCAGCTTCAGGACGATTCCGAGCTCCGCGCCTTGGGTCGTGAGGGTCTTGACTTGATGATGGACGGCGACCTCGACGGCGCCATCCGAATCTTCCGCAATGTCCAGGCCAGAGATCCGCAGTCGCCCCTCGGGTATCTCCTGGAAGCTGACGCTACTTGGTGGCGGATTTACTACGCGACCGCCAACCTGGTTGACCCGGACGTCTTTGCGGCCACGGACCTGCCTACCACGCCCTACGACTCCCACTTCAAGGACCTCCTCAACGCCACGATCAACAAGTCGGAAGCGCGCATTCGCGCGCAGCAGGATGTGGCGCGTAACTATCTCTATCAGGGCATGGCCTACGCGCTGCGGGCGCGGCTCGAGGGCCTGCGGGACAGAGACTTGCCCACGGCTCGCGCCGGGAAGAAAATGCGGGCTCTTTTGCTGAAGGCCTTGGAGCTCGACCCGAATCTCGCAGACGCTTACCTCGGGGTGGGGATCTACAACTACTTTGTCGATACGCTGTCGGCCATCGTGAAGATCCTCAGTTGGTTCATAGGGCTTCCTGGTGGGAGTCGTACCGTGGGTCTGCAACAGCTCCAGCTCGCTGCCGAGAAGGGCGAGCTGGCTCGGGGAGAAGCGAAATTCTATTTGGCGAAAGACTACTCCCGCACCAATGAACGCCAATATGGGCGCTCGCTCGAACTCTTCCGGGGACTCACCCGCGAATATCCGCACAACCTGCTCTGGCCGATGCTCATAGGGAGCCTGCACTGCCGCCTGGGCCATATGCAGGAGTGCGAGGCCTTGTACCGGCAGGTTTACAGGCGGACAGCAGGAAAGGAATCAGAAGTCAACCGGGCGCTTCGCCGCGCCGCACGCAACGCCTTACAGCGCCGGCACCCCAATGAGGAATTCGGCGAGTAAACCCCCTGGAATCCTGAGCTGTCCGCGGAAGCGCGGGGCCCCCGGCGAAGGGAGTCGGGACGAGTTCCATCCCGCCTTTCCGTGTCAGAGCGTCAGGGCTCTCTTCATGGCGGCGGCAGTGGCGGCGCAAGCCTCTTCTCTAGGCATGGCACGCAGAGCAGCGTTGAACGGTTCAGCCTGGGTGGGCCCGTCGTAGCCGATCTTCCGCAGCGCGTCCAGAAAGGCCTTCACGGGAATCACTCCGGTTGCCGCGGGCAGTTCGCGTGACAGGTCCATTTGCCTGTCCAGAGGCACGCCGGCAGGGGCGTCGTTCAGGTCAACGGTAATGATGTCTTCGTTGCGCAACGTCAGCAGGTCTTGCTCGGTTTCCTCGGCGTTGAACCAGTGATAGCTGTCCAGTTGCACTCCTAAGTTCGTCGCGCCGATCGCCACGATGAGCTCCTTGGTCTCGCTCAGCGTATGGATGAACGGGTGCTTCTGGCTACGCCAGGAGGTTTTGGGCCCGACATACTCCAGTCCCAGCCGCTGGCCATGGTCCTTCAGGACTTCCGCGCAAGCCCTAAGACGATAGGCGTGAGTGCGGAAATTCTGCAAGTAGGTCAAATCATCACTGAACGAGAGAATCCAGGTGCTTATCCTTACAACCCCAGCTTTCTGTAGCACTTTGGCGACGGGGGACAGTTTCTTGAGGCTGTCGCTGAAGGTCGAGTCGTCTTTACGAAATTCCACCGGCAACATTGCTGAGCCGAGCTTCAAGTTCTTGGACCTCATCTCGTCGAGCAATTCCTTCAACCCCTCGTCCGAGAGTTGCGAAAAGTACCCTGGATCGGGATCCACGCCTTCGAATCCGTATTTGACGGCGAAATCTATGGACTCCCGGAAATCGGCTTTGACTCCAATCCGGCCGCAACTCAGGACAGTGTAGAACCTCCCCTGGGGAGCACTTGGTGTTTCGCCCGCCTTGGCCGACGGGGCCACTCGAGATAGGCTGACAGCTCCCAGCCCCGAGACGGCCAGGAATTTTCGACGGTTCAATCTGCCATTGGCCATGGTGCCTCCGCGCGTTCGCATTGTCTCGCTTTGGACCTCCCGATGCTTCAGGGATGGGTCGAGCCATTCTGGAGTGACGCAGTCTGTTCGTGAGCGTGGTACGAACTGCGAACCAGAGGGCCGGACTCGACGTGGCGGATGCCCAGGCGCCGACCCTCACGCCGGAGCGTATCAAACTCTTCCGGAGTGTAGAAGCGCGCGACGGGCAACTGCTCTCGCGACGGGCGCAGGTACTGGCCGATGGTCACGATGGCGACGGCCGCGGCGGCCAGGTCGCGCAGCACAGCGCCGACTTCCTCCAGCGTCTCGCCCAAGCCCACCATCAAGCCGGACTTCGTGGGAATTGCAGGCGCAATCTCACCCGAGCGGCGCAGCAGGCGCAGCGACCGCTCGTAATGTGAACTGTGCCGGGCCACGGGGTAAAGGCGGGGCACAGTCTCAATGTTGTGGTTCAGGATGTGGGGGTGGGCGCGCAGCACAATCTCCAGCGCTTCGTCCGAGCCGCGAAAGTCAGGGATGAGGACTTCGACCTTGCCGTCGGGAATGCGCCGCCGCAGCGCCTCGATGGTCAGGGCAAAAATCGCGGCGCCGCCGTCTTTCAGGTCGTCGCGGTCCACGGAAGTGACCACGGCGTATCTCAAGCCCAGGCGGACGGCGGCCTCGGCCACGCGCTCCGGCTCGGCCCAGTCCACCACGCCGCCGGGGCGGCCTTTCGGCACCGCGCAGAAACCGCAACGGCGCGTGCAAACCTCCCCAAGAATCATGAACGTCGCCGTGCGGTGCGCCCAGCATTCCCCGATGTTGGGGCAGCGCGCGCTCTCGCACACCGTGTGGAGTGCCTGCCCGCGCAGCAAGCGCTTCAGCTCAAAATAGTTGTCGCCCGCGGGAAGGCGCACCTTCAGCCACTCCGGCCGCCGCGCCGGACGGGACGCCGCGCCGATCTGTACCAGTTCCTTCACTACAACCATGCATTCTACCCTGCGCTCTGCGGCGTGGCAACCGCGCGCGTGCCTTCCAAGCGCAACACCCGCCGCGACAGCCTCTGGATGATTGGGCCTGCTGGCAGAAAGCTGCCGCGGGACCCAAGAGCACCGTGAAGGTGCGCCCCCAGGCAGATTTCCGCCGCCTGCTTGTGGCTCGTGTTAAATTGGTGGGGAAGCATCCTGCGCCATGGCAGAGCCGGAACGTTACAAGCTCGCTTGGATGGACCTTCTCTGGCTGGCCTTTCTGGCCGGCCTCGCGGTTTTGCAGCCGGTCCTTGAGATCCACAAACAGCTCACCTTGGTGGCGATTGGCGCCTTCCAGATCTTCGAGCACCGGTTCATCCGCCTCCTGCCAGCGCGCGGGCGCGCCTACAGCGTCATCATCAAGATCGTGCTCGCCTCCGTGGTGGTCAACTGCACGGGAGGCATCCGCTCGAGCTACTACCTCATTTACTACCTGCCGGTCGTGACGGCAGCCATGTACTTCGAGGCTTGGCAGACGCTCGTTTGGACGGCCCTCACCTCCGCGGCCTATTGCTCCTTCCTGATCTGGGTCCTTGACTTGGTCTGGGTGCTTGACTTGTACGACCTGACGGCGGAAGGCGCCACAGAGCTCGCCATTCGCAACCTCTTCTTTTTCCTGGCGGCCATCGTGGTCAACCGCTTTGTCACGGAGAACCGCCGGCAAGCGCAGCGCTACCGGGAGCTGGCCGAAACGCTTGCCGAGACCAATCGGCGGCTGGAGCAGGTACAGGAAGAGGCGCGCCGTTCGGAACGCCTTGCCGCCTTGGGCCAGCTTTCCGCCGGACTGGCGCACGAAATCAGGAACCCTCTGGGCGTCATCAAGGGTTCCGCCGAAATGCTCAACAAGAAATTGCAGGCGACGGACACGGTCACCAGCGAGCTGGCGGGCTACATCTCGAGCGAAGTGAATCGGCTGAACACCATCGTCAGCCGCTTTCTCGATTTCGCGCGCCCGCACGAGTTGGAACTGCATTCCCAGGAAATTCCGGCGCTAGTTGATCGCGCCTTGAAGGCAGTCCACGACCGCTGGCCCGAGGCCAAGGTGGAGGTCAAGCGACAGTACGGCGAGGGTTTGCCGAGCGTCCCAGTGGACCGGGACTTGTGCGAACAAGTTTTCACCAACCTTTTCCTCAACGCCTACGAGGCCATGGAGACGGACGGCGGCAAGCTCCAGGTGGCAATTTCCGCGACCGAGTCTGACGGCCGGCGCGGCGTCGAGGTCAAGATTGAAGACACGGGACCCGGCATCCCTCCGGAACTGCGCGAGCAGATTTTCAATCCCTTCTTCACGACCAAGAAGGGTGGCGTCGGCCTGGGACTTTCTATCGTATCGAAGATCGTGGACGACCATCGCGGCTGGATCCGGGTGGCGACCCCGCCGGGCAGGGCGGGCAACGGCGCCTGCTTTCGAGTATTCTTGCCGGTGTAGCGGCGGCCTTCAGGCCGCCACATTTGATTGCCCGCCTAAAGGCGGGCGCTACGGAGACCGATGCCAACCATCCTGATTGTCGAAGACGAACCGAAGATGTTGCGCTTGCTCGAACTGAACCTTGGCGAGGAGGGCTACAGCATTCACACGGTGGCGGACGCAGAAGCCGGGCTCAACGCCTTGCGGCAGGAAAGGATCGACTTGGTGGTGACCGACCTGAAGCTGCCCGGCATGGACGGCCTGGAATTCTTGCAGGCGGTGAAGCGGGCCGACGCGCGAATCCCCGTCATCGTGATGACGGCCTACGGCACGGTGGAGACGGCTGTGGAGGCCATGAAAGCGGGCGCAAGCGATTACGTTCTGAAGCCGTTCTCGCTCGAGGAAATGAAGCTCATCGTCCGCAAGGAGCTCGATGTCCACAATCTGCGCGAGGAGAACCGCTCGCTGCGCGAGGCGCTAGGCAAGCGTTACGAATTCAAGAACATCGTGGCCCGCAGCGCCAAGATGCAGGAAGTCCTGGCCACGGTCGAGCGCGTTGCGCTTACCAATTCCACGGTGCTTCTGGGCGGAGAGAGTGGCGCGGGGAAGGACTTGATCGCGCGTGCCATCCACCAGCACTCGCGCCGCGTCTCCGGGCCGTTCGTCAAGATCAACTGCACCGCCATCCCGGAAAACCTGCTGGAAAGTGAATTGTTTGGCTACGAGAAGGGCGCGTTCACCGGCGCGGTCGCATCGAAGCCCGGGAAATTCGAGCTGGCCGACAAGGGCACCATCTTTCTCGATGAGATCGGCGACGTGCCCTCCAGCATCCAGGTCAAGCTGCTGCGGGTACTTCAAGACCGCGAGTTTGAACGCCTGGGCGGGACCAAGACCTTGAAAGTGGACGTGCGCGTCGTCGCCGCTACCAACCAGGACCTGCGCGCCGCGCTCGAACAGGGCTCCTTCCGCGAAGACCTCTACTATCGCCTGAACGTCGTCCCCATCAATATCCCGCCGCTGCGCGAACGCAAGGAAGACATTCCTTATCTGGTTGACCACTTTATCGAGCGCTTCGCGCGCGAATCGGGCAAGCCCCTCCGGGGCATCACGCCCGCGGCGCAGAAGGCCCTGATGGAGTTTCACTGGCCGGGAAACGTGCGGGAACTCGAGAACATCATCGAGCGCGCCGTGGCCCTTTCGAGCAGGGAGGTGATTGACGTCGCCGACATCCGCTTGGATCTCTCCCCCGTGAAGCCCAGCGCTGCGCCCGCCGCTAACGCGGCGGCTTTCCCGCCCGAGGGCCTGACGCTGGAACAGTACGAGGACGAGATCATCAAAGAAGCCTTGCGCCGCGCGGGCGGCAACAAGAGCCAAGCCGCCCGCCTCCTGGGCCTCTCCCGCAACGCCCTGCGCTACCGGCTCGCCAAGATGGGCGTCCCCGACGAAGCGGAATGACAGGAAGGGGCGAGCTGTTCTAGGCAACTTGCGGACAGTCTTTCTAGCATGAGGAGAAGCACGATGCTCAACATCGATTTGGAGGCCAGCAAAATCGTGGCGTCGTTGATCGAGAAGGTTGTCCCACCACTCTTGGGTGTGATTACAGGGTGGTGGCTGAAAGAGAGGTCGGACAGTCGACGCTGGAAGAGGGAAAAAGAAAGCGAGAAGAAGGCGTTTTGCTCGGCGCTGGTTTGTGAGATCGAGGGCATACGCGAACGTTACATGGAGGCGATTGGGAGCGAAATTGAAAAGGTTTCCCCGGGAGACTTCCTCAGAAGGGCCGTCGTCATCAAGGAGGACTATTTTACAGTCTTTGAAGCGAACGCCGCGAAGATTGGTCTGCTAAAGCCGGACGATGCGAAGCAAGTCGTAGCGTTCTATATTGCTGCGAAGGGCCAAGCAGATTCGCTGCGGACATACAAGATGCTTTTGGATGAAGTCTCGAGTCATGCGACTGGTCCGACTCAAGGGCCGGCCCTGCGGGCTTACACTGAGCAGCTTAAGGATGCACAGAAAGCCCTAATCCACCTTGCTGACCTTGCGACTTCGGCCCTGAGGAATTCCTAGCGCCAGTGAAGAGCGCCGGCGCCGAGCCGCCAACGCTGCGCCTTTTCCGGCCGCGGGCATGACGCTCGAACAGTTCGAAGACGAGATCATCAAAGAAGCCTTGTGCCGCGCGGGGGGCCAACAAGAGCCAGGCCACGCGCCTGCTGGGCCTCTCCCGTAACGCCCTCCGCAACCGCCTCTCCACAATGGGCCTGCCCGATGAGGCCGAGACGCAGAAACAGCATGGTGGGCCCTCTCCTCAGACATCCCTGGGCAGCCCTTCCTGTGGGTGGCGTATTCATGCCGGCCTTCGGCACGTGGGCGGGGTTGCCTATGTGCACACATCCCGCCGAGCGGGCCTGAGCCGCTGGCAAAACCGGGGTGGGGGACCCATCGCGCCGTCTTAGAGGTCTGCAACCTTCACCAACTGCTTGCCGATGTTCTCGCCCTTCAGCATGCCGAGGAAGGCGCGCGGCGCGTGCTCGATGCCTCGGACGACGTTCTCGCGGTACTTAAGCTTTCCTTCCTGGAGCCATTGCGCCATCTGCCGGAGACCTTGCTCGAATTGGTCGGCAAACTGGAAGACCAGAAAACCCTCCGCCTTCGCCTGCTTAACGATGAGGGCCCAGAGCCAGCGCGGCCCCATCTCCGGCCGCTCCAGGTTGTATTGCGAGATTTGACCGCAGATGACGAGCCGCGCCCGCACGTTGATGAGCCGGACCACCGCGTCGGTGACGGCGCCGCCCACGTTGTCGAAGTAAACGTCGATTCCGTTGGGGCAGAGTTCAATCAGCTTCCTGTAGTAGTTGGCCGTCGAGTGGTAATTGAACGCGTTGTCGAATCCGAGGTCTTCGACTACGTACCGGACCTTCTCGTCCGTGCCGGCGATGCCGACTACGTGGCAACCCATGATCTTCGCGATCTGTCCCACGAGCGCCCCGACGGTGCCCGCGGCGCCGGAGACGACCACGGTCTCTCCCGGTTGCGGTTTGCCGATTTCGAGCAAGCCGAAGTAGGCCGTCAGGCCGGGCATGCCGAGGATGCCAAGCGCCGTCGAAATTGGCGCAAGCTTCGGATCGACCTTGCGCACCCCCTGGCCGTCCGACACCGCATACTGCTGCCACCCGAAGTCGCCCTGGACGATCTCGCCCCCCGCGAATTGGGGATGGCGGGACTCAGCCACCTGGCCGACCACGCCTCCTACCATGACGCCGCCGAGTTCGACCGGCGGCGCGTACGACTTGCCGCTGCTCATGCGGCCACGCATGTAAGGGTCAACGGAGAGGTATAGCGCGCGCACCAGAATCTCGCCGGGCCCCGGGGTGGGAAGGGGAGACTCCACCAGCCGGAAGTCGGACTCTTTGGGATAGCCCACGGGCCTTGCCGCCAGGGTAATCTGCTGGTTCATTGCGGCCATGACTTCGCGACCTCCTCAACGCAGATAGCGGTCTTCACTCTTCCTCGAGGACCCGCACATTGGATGCCTTCAGAATCCGGGTTGATGCGCCCACTCTACAGGAGACCACCGCGCCCAAGCAAGACCCCGGCTCATTGACCGCCTTGAGCACTTAGGCTCGCGGTCGGAGCTCATCTGGGATTATCATTGTCGGCCACCGCGGTCGCGGAGGCGTGGAGAGAAAGGTCACCTGCCGTGCGATCACTTTTCGTTCCCGTTCTCATCCTGGCGATACAAATGGCATCCGGGGACACTCCCGAGGTGCTGAGCGCGGAATTGAAGCCGGCTACGGTCGTGGCCTTCGAGCGCTACGTCCAGGCGACCGAGACGCGCATCGAGAAGGAACTGTCTCGCCCCGAAACGTTTCTGTACGTGGACGGGCTTCCTGAACCGCGCCGGGCCGAGGCGCGCGCGATGCTCCAGCGCGGGGAGATTTTTATGGAGCGGCTGGAGACGCGGGACGCCTCCGGCCGCGAAATGCAGGCCCCCGATGCGCTTATCCACCACTGGATAGGGGCTGTGTTCGTTCCCGGCGCCTCGCTTCGGCAAACGCTCGATCTGGCCGAGGACTACGACCACCACCAGGACATCTACAAACCTGAGGTCGTCCGCTCCAAGCTCGTCCAACGCAACGGAAACGATTTCAAGGTCTTCTATCGGCTGCGCAAGAAGAAAGTGCTCACCATGACGTACAACACCGACCACGGCGTCCATTACTTTCCGGTGGATGCCACGCATTGCTACAGCCGGTCATATACCACCCGCATCGCAGAAGTCGAGGACGCGGACCAGCCGACGGAACGCGAAAAGCCGGTGGGACACGACCGCGGTTTTCTCTGGCGACTGTACTCTTACTGGCGTTTCGAGGAACGCGATGGCGGGGTGTACGTCGAGTGCGAAGCCGTTTCTTTGACGCGCGATATTCCCTGGATCGTGTCACCGCTCGTGAAGCCGTTTGTCACCGACATTCCCCGAAAGTCTCTCGAAATGACGATGGGCTCAACCCGCTCGGCGCTGCTGGCAAGCATCGCCGCGTCACGCAAACCGGCGAAGTAGCCAGTGTGGATTCGTTCTGCGGACCCATCTTGAGTTCTTGGCCTGATTGCGGACTCAGGATTTCTGACCTTTGAAGTTCAATCATCAATCTTCAATCCGCAATTGAAGGCAGCAGACAGTGAGACGAGTACTCGCCGCTACTCCACCGCGATCTCTCCCCCTACCGTACCAGCCGTGCGATTGGCGGCCCTCGGTGGCAAGCCGAATGGCGGGTTGCGCGCTGTGCGGATCGAGCAGGCCGACATACACCCGATACCTTCCCGGCTTGAGAGTTTCCGGGACGTACACCGAGCCATCGAAGACGCTGTCGCCGGGCAGCCACTTCCGCAGGTCGGCGTCGGTGCGGATCGCGGCGCATCCGCGGGGCGACCAGAGTGGGAGGGCAAGCCAGTACTGACGATACACTGCCGCGACGCCGGCGTTCAGCCGCCCCTGGCTCGCCGGGACGTCGGGATGCCCTGCGGGGATTCCCCAGCACTATGCGCGCCAGGTGCGCCGCAGGATGGGCTTCTTGTCGGGCGGCTGAGGCATGAACATGTCTTGGCGCGTCAACCCGCACTCCTTGGCGATCTTCGCGGAATAGTCCAGCTTGCCCACATCCGCGTTGCGGTTGTTCGACCCAAAGGAGAATTTGACGCCCATGTCCTTGGCCATTTTCACGAATGCCCAGCTGGGAATGTTGAAGCGGGAGTTGATTTCTATCGCGACCTCGTATTTCAGGGCCGCGTCGATCACTTTCCTCATTCGCTCTTTGGTCCAAAGCGTGTCGTATTCGTTCGCAAGGGCCTCGGGAAGAAAAGTCGGGTTTGCGAAGATGTCGATGGGTTCCTTGGAGATGACCTGGACATTGAAATCCACGTACCGTTCCATGAAGTCCTGCTTGTCGTCGATCTTCGCTTCCGGCGTCCAGAGCTGCACGCGCCTCCCATCTTTCTCGGGAAAGGTGAGCGCGTCGGCCAGCACATAGTCGAGTTGGCACACGACCTCTTTCGAGAAGCAGCTCATCCAATTGTGGCCCTCTGCTTGGATGCCCTTGTAAACGGGCAGCGCGGACAGTCTCTGGATGTGACGCTTCAAATCGCTGTCGTTGCCGATTACCTCGCCGAACCCACCGTGCTCGACGATGCCGAGCTTGACGCCCCGCTTCGCGGCGAGCCGGACCGCCTCTTCGACCGTGAAATTCCCTTCGATATGAGAATGAAAATCGACCAGCGGAAAATCCAGTTCGCCGCCTGGGGTCGCATCGCTCCGAACACCCAGCACCCTTCGGGGAAGAATGCTCAGCGCGCCCGCTGCCGCAGTGCTTCCTAAGAACCCGCGTCGTGAAATCATTGGTTTCATAGCAGGCCTCACTTGTTGATCTGATCCAGAATCTCCGGTGCAGGCCTTCCCTTACCTCAGAAGCGTACATCGGAGGATGAAGTTGAGGCATTCTAATACAGGTGGCGCAACATGAAAGCAAAAAAGGCAAGCAGTAGGCGCATCGAGTCTGCGTGGAAACCGTGGTCGCTCGCGGCTTGGCCCCGCACCGGATGGAGCAGGGCTTGGCCGTCCCGCCCTGCGGAATGCGGAAAGCCACAGGCTTTCCGCACAGCGCGGCGGCAGAGCCGCTCGAGACCCGGCAGTTGTCACACAGACTCTTACGCCGTGAGCTCGATTCTCTTGCCCCCTTGGAGGGCGGGCTGCAGGGCTCCTATTCTCGCCGGTCGGTCCGAAAATTAAGCGCGCTTGCGTTCCAGCAAAGAGTAGAGCACGGGCATCACCAGCAGGGTGATGAACATTGAAATGGAAAGCCCACCAATCACCGCCAGGGCCAGGGGCTTTTGCAGTTCGGCGCCGGAGCCCAAACCCAGGGCGAGCGGAAACAATCCAAACAGCGTGCAGAGGGTAGTCATGAGGATGGGGCGCACGCGAATCTTGCCCGCCGCCACCAAGGCTTCGCCCAGCGGCAGTCCTTTCTCGTCCCGCAGCTTGTGGACGTACTCAAACAGGATGATGCCGTTCTTCACCACCAGGCCCACCATCAGGATGATTCCCATAAATGACGACACGTTCAGCGCTGTGCCCGTCAGCACGAGCATTCCGAAAACCCCGAGCAGGGACAGCGGGGCCGCGGACATGATGATGAGCGAAGGCCGGAAGGCGCGGAACTGGATCACCAGCACGATGAAGACCGCCGCCAAAGCCAGGCCCAGCACGTAGAGCAGATCCCGGAACGAACTCTGCTGGCTTTCATACAACCCCCCGATTTCGTACGTGGTTCCTACGGGAAACGAAATCGTGCTCAGCACCTTCTTGACATCCCGGATTGCGCTGCCCAGGCCGCGGTTTTCCAGGCGTGCGGAGAGAGACACCATCAGGCGCTGGTTCTCGCGCGTCAATTCGCTTTCGCCCTGCACGTGGTCAATCTGCGCCAGGGCTGAGAGTGGCACGATCTGCTTCGTGGGCGTCAGGATGGGAAACTGCCGAACATCCTCATAGTTGTATCGGAAAGAATCAGGAAACCGCACCCGGATGCCGATAGTTCGGTCCGTCTGGCGCAGGTCGGTTTCGGTCAGGCCCAGCAGTCCGGCGCTTACCTGCTGCGAAACCTGATCGACGGTGAGGCCCAGGTGCCCCGCCTGGACGGGATCCACGTGCAGCAGAATTTCCGGATTGCCTTTGAGGATACCTTGGAAGTCAACCACGCCGGGGATTTCTTGGATCTTCGGGCCAATTTCATTCGCAAGCTGTTCAAGCTCCGGCATGTTGTTGCCAAAAATCTTCACTTCAACCGGCTTCGGGTTTCCCTCCATATCCCCGATCATATCCTGCAAGAGCTGGATGAACTCGACCCGCACGCCGGGAATCCGCGTGAGAATCTTCTGGCGCAGATCATCCATGGTCTCGTAGATACTGCGTTTGCGCTGGGAGCGTGGTTTGAGCTTGACGACAATCTCGCCGGTATTCTGGGTGGTGGCGAAGGGACCCATCTCCGCGCCGGTGCGCCGCAGAAACGCCGCGGTCTCCGGCATCTGGCGGACTTGCTCTCCAATCAACTGATCAACGCGGTCGGTTTCGGCCAGAGAGGTTCCCGGCGGCGTCCAGTTATCGAGCACAAAACCGCCCTCATCCATCTCAGGAAGAAAGCCAGTGTCGGTTCGTGTGTAGAGAAAGACGGCGAGTCCCACCGAAGCCACGGTCGCGCAGGCAACAGCCCAGCGATAGCGAAGTGACCAACGCACCGCCTTTTCGTATGCCCGGTTGATTGGCTCAATGAAACTCGCCGAAGATCGGCGGTGGCGTTCCTGCGAGAGGAAGCGCTGAGAAAGAAGCGGAATCAGGGTGAGAGCGAAAATAAGCGAGAGCAGGACCGAAACCGCAAGCGTAAGGCAGAGGGCCGAGAAGAAGTCGCCCACCACGCCTTTCAGCAGGCTGAGGGGGGAAAAGACGACCACCGTGGTGACCGTCGAGCCGATGACCGCCCCCAGCAGTTCCTGCGTCCCCGTTTCCGCGGCTTCGGCAGGGGACTCGCCGAGGCCGAGGTGGCGATAGATGTTCTCAATGATCACCACCGCATCGTCAATAATCAGTCCGATGGCGATGGCCAGACCCCCCAGCGACATCAGATTTAGTGTGCTCCCAAACAGGTTCATGAAGAAGAATGTGCTGATGGCCGTGATGGGAAGCGTTACCGCGGCAATGAGAGTGGTTCGGCCCTCCCGCAGGAAAACGAACAGGACGAGAACCGCCAGCAGACCGCCGATCAAAACCGCGTCCCGGATGCTGGCTACCGCCTCGCGCACAAATTCCGCCAGATCGTAGACCACCGAAAGGCGCAACGTCTTGGGGAGCGCCGAACCCAGATTATTCGCGAGCTCCATCACCTGGTCGGCAACTTGCAGGATGTTTCCGCCGATCTGCCGCGAGATGCTGATGAGCGCGCCTGGCTGGCCATTGCCATAAACCAGGATGCGGGGGTCTTCTACTCCGTCAAGCACTTCGGCGATGTCGCGCAGCCGGATGGGCGTCTGGCCCTCCAGGGCCACCACGGTGTTGCGGATATCGTTCAGGTCAGTGAACTGGGCCGTGGCCAGTACAAGATAACGCGCGTAGTCCTTATCCAGCCGCCCCACGGAGGTGACGTTGTTCGTGGCGCGCAGCCGGTCGGCGATTTCCGGCAGAGAGAGGCGATGCGCCAGCATTTTCTGCGGGTCCACAATCACAGAAACTTCTCGCGTGTGGCTGGCCTGGATGTCCACCAGCGACACGCCGGGGACGCGGCTGAAGAGCGGGCGCAGATCGTAATACGCGTAGTCGCGCAAGTCCGCATCCGGAACGTTGCCGTTCAGGAGCAGCATGAGGATGGGCCAGGCGGTCGGTGTGATTCGCTCGATGGAGACTTCGGTTGAGGCCGGCAACTCGCTCCTTACGTTGCTGACGCGGGCTTGCAGCAGTTGCAGCGCATACTGCATGTCCATATCCGGGTTGAACAAAACCTCAATCTCGGTGGCGCCCCGGATAGTCCTCGAGTGCACGCGCCGCACCCCCAGGACCGTTCTCGAGGCCTCTTCCAGCGGCCTGGTTACCGTCAACAGCATGTTCTGGGGAGAGAGATCGCCCGCATGGGCCAGAATCACGATGCGCGGGAAGGAAAGTTCGGGATAGATGTTGCTCGGTAGCCGAAACACCGAGACTAGCCCGGCGATCACCAGCAAGGCGCTGAGCAGATAGATGGCGCGGCGGTTCTGCCGGCAGAAGCGCACGACGTTCATGGTTTGACCTTGATCTTGGCGTGCTCGGGCAGGCCGTAGCCCCCCGTCAGGATGATGGTCTGCCCTTCCTGTACGCCCGAAAGCACTTCCACACGTTCCTGGGTCTCCAGACCGAGTTTCACGGGAACCGCCTCCGCGTTTTCTCCCTGGACGCGGTACACGTGCGGCTTTCCTTCCTGGTCGCGATAGACAGCCTGGGGCGGAACTACCAGTGCTTTCGCATGCGTCTCCAGGGGAAGCTGCGCGGTCAAGAACATTCCGAGCCGCAGCAGGCCGGCTCCATTTGAGATGCGAATTCGGACCAGTCCGACGTTGGTGGAAGGATCGACGGCGGGAGAGATCGCCACCACGCGCCCCCCCAACTCCTTCCCGGGAAAAGCGTCCGTCGAGATGTGCAGTGTCTGGCCCACGCGGATCTTGTCCAGGTAGAGGGCCGGCACGTTTCCGAACAGCTCGACCTCCCGGACGTTTGCCACCTGGAAGAGCGGCTGCGCGGCCGTGCCGTCCACCTGCTCGCCCACGCTCACCAGACGCCTCACGACCGTCCCCTCGAGAGGCGAACGCACCTCGGTACGCGAGAGTTGCAGGCGCGCCAGGGCCAGGGCGGCCTCTGCCTGGTGCCAGGCCGCTTCATCGACGCTCACTTGGGTGCGCGCGTCCTCCAGTTCCTTTCGCGCGGCGATGCCCCGTTGGAAAAGGTTCTCGTTACGATCGCGGTTCAGGCGGGCGTTTTCCAGGTTGGCCTTTGCCTGCTCGACGGCTGCTTCGGCTTGCTGAAGCTGGTCACGGAACGGTCGGTCATCAATCTTCGCCAGGGCCTGCTCTGCCTCCACCCGATCACCTTCCGCCACCATCATGCGCGCGACACGGCCCGGGACGAGCGAGCTCACGCGGACGTCCCGGTTGGGCAGGCTGGCAATGGTCCCGCTGACGGAGAGCGTGGAGCTGATGTCGGCGCGTTCCACGCGCGTGACCGTCACGTCCGCCACCGCCTCCCCATTTTCCGCTGTGTTGGGCTTCCTCGAGCAAGCGAGCAGGCATGCTGCCAGCATCAAGACGGCGGCGAGTTGACAGTGGAAATCTGACTGGCGGCAGCGCTGCCACACTTCGCGCCGCTTGCCTTCAACCCGCTCGGTTCTGTCCTTCGACCGTAAACTGTCAACTGTTGACTGTGAACTCTTACTCAACCGGCCCTCCCACCGTTTCTTCAAGGCTGGCATAATTGCTCTGCAGCGCGAAGAGGCTTTCCCAGTAGCTGCGCTCGACCTCCTGCACGTTTTGTTGCGCCTGGAGCACTGCCAGGATGCTGGTCTTGCCGGAGCGGTAGCTTTCTTCGGCCATACTCTCCACCTGGCGGGCGAGGGGGAGAAGTTTGTCTCTATAGAGTTCCACCTGCGTCCGCTGGGCTTCGAGGTCAAAGTACCCCGCCTCGACACGGGCGGCCACCGCGCGCGCGGTCGCCGCGCGTTCCGCCGCGAGGACTTGCTGGTAGGCCAACGACTGAGCAATCTGGCCCTGGTTTCGCATGAAGAGCGGCAGCTCCAGGGAGAGCTGGCCCCTCGGGCCGGCGCGGAAATCGGGCGGCGAGTTGAGGTCCGTGCCGAATTGCAGACCCAGGTTGGGAATTCGTTCCGCCTTGAGCAGGCCGCGGCGGCTCTCCTCGACCTTTTGTTCCTGCCCCAGGCGCTGGAGTTCAGGGTTGGATTGAGAGGCCCGCTCGATGAGTTCCGGCAACGAGGGTAGGGGTTTCGCGTCCTCGAGGCTGCCGGCAAGTTCCCAGCGCGTGGAAGCCGGTTCGTTCAAAAGCGCATTAAGCTGGCTGAGGTAGACTTTCTCCCGCTGTTGCGCGACTTGAAAGTCCGCCTGGGCGCGGGAGACTTCCAAGCCGGCCTGGATTACCTCCAGCTGCGGGACGGCGCCAGCCTCAAAGCGCTCGCGGGAGATGCGCCCCAGGCGCTCGGCGAGCTGTACGACCCGCGTCAACCTCTCGGTCTCGGCGCGCGCCAGCAGGGAGCGATAAAACGCCTCGCGTGTGTTGCGGCGCACCTGCCGGGCCAGCGCGGCGATTTCAACTTCCGTCAACGCGCCTTCTTGCCGGGCCACCTCGATGCGGCGTCCGCGCTTGAAGCCGAGTTCCAAGGGCTGGTCAAAGAGCAGGGCTTCATGAGGTGAATCGCGTAGAGCCTCAAAGCTGATGCTGGGGTTCGGACGTTGCCGGGCGATCTGAACTCCCGCCAGCGCCACCGCCTGCCGCCTACGAGCCGCGGCCAGGTCGAGATTTTGCTTCTCCGCAAGGTCGAGCGCAGACTGGAGCGTCAGCCGCGGCGCTTCTTGAGGTCGCACGCTCCCTGTCCCCATTGCCAGAATGAAGAGCCCGGCTCGAAGTATCTTGAATTTCATTTCCCCACACCCCGTGCGGCAGGTCTCCCCAGGGCTCGCATACATTCCTACGGCACCGCAGAGCATAGCCCAATTTGACACGGAAAGCACAGAAACAGGGACGGGTGTCGGCGCTCCAGAACGAGGTTCGTGATTCGAGGAGCGGTTCCGCACGCAGACTACCCCCGAGCGCCCAGATGTTCGTCAGGAAGTCCTACCTGTGCTTCACTCCCCTGTCATTGCCTTGCGCCCCCGTGGCCTCTCAGGCTCCGGGCTCCCGTGACCGGCACGTCGCCGGGCATGATGTCAACGGCAGCTAGCGTTACATCAACGCCTCTGTTTTCTCCCCCCACGCCCATTGTGGTAAGGTGTACGCACACAGGTGACAGGACGAGCCGAGAGGTTGGAATCTCAGGTGTGCCGTTCGCGCCGTCACCTCCGTGCAAGGATCGACGCTATGAGAATCGTCAAGATGCTTCTGGTCGGGTTGGTTTTGCTGGTTTCCGCGGCGTGGGCGCAGGCTCCTGCCGAAACGGGTTGGATTCCGCTCTTCAATGGCAAGGACCTGAGCGGTTGGAAGATCAACGGCGCTGAGAAATGGGTTGTGGAAAACGGCGAGATTGTCGGCGAGAGCACAGTCGGGAAATACGGCTACCTGACTACAGAGAAGACTTATCGCGACTTCCTTCTTCGCGTGCGGTTCAAATGCGACGGTGAGGGGAACTATGGTGTTTTCCTCCGTTCCCGCATCACGGGTCAATCAGCGACCGGCCCCGACATCGCAGGCACGCAGGTGGAGGTTGACCCCACGCGCCACACCGGCGGGATCTACGAAAGCGGCGGACGCGAGTGGCTGGCTTTGCCGACGGAGGAGGGCGAGCGCGCCATCAATCCGCACGACTGGAATGACCTGGAAATTGCCATCGAAGGCAAGCACATCGTCACGCGGTTGAACGGCGTTCAGATCATTGACTACTATGACCCGGCGCCGAGGTTCAAGGATGGTGTCATAGGTCTGCAACTTCACACCGGCGGCGGCGCAAAGGTCCACTGGAAGGATGTCTTCATCCAGCAACTGGGAAAATAGGCGATATGCCCCAGGGCATTTGAGAGTGGCGATTGAAGGCTGGGGAGTCTTAGGTGCATGTCAGAAAAGGTCAAAAGAGCGGGTCAATTGACAATCCTCAATTTACAATTTTCAATTTGAGCGGGGAGATGACGCAATGACGGATAACATTAACCACAAGATCGGCCGGAGAGAATTCCTCGGATCGGCCGCCGCGGCGGCGGGCTTGATGATCATCAAACCCGAGCTGGTGCGCGGCACGTCAGCCAACTCCGCCGTGCGGCTCGGCATCCTTGGCTGTGGCGGGCGCGGCACGGCGGTAGGGACTGGTTTCATCGACAACACCAACACGCGGGTGGTGGCGCTGGCCGACCTCTTCGCCGACCAACTGGCGACAGCGCAGAAGTCCTTCGACGAACACCAGAAAGCCAAGGGCTACGCGGCCATCGATTCCTCTCAATTGTTCAAGGGCCCCAAGGCCTACGAGCAGCTTGCGGCTTCCCCACAGGTGGATGCTATCCTGATCGCAACGCCACCCTACTTTCATCCCCACCACCTGGAGGCGGTCGTGGCCGCGGGGAAACATGTCTATTGCGAAAAGCCCGTGGCGGTGGATGTGCCCGGCGCCCGGCGCGTGGTCCGCGCCGGTGAGAAGGCGCAGGGAAAACTGAGCTTGGCCGTGGGATTCCAGATTCGCAAGGCGCCGCCTTACGTGGAACTGGTCAGACGGATTCAGGGGGGAGCCTTGGGCACGATCGGCTGCGGCTTGGCCTACTATTATTGCCCCCACATCGATCGGCCGGACTGGCCCAACGCCTCGCCGGACGAAAAGCGGCTGCGTAATTGGGTTTGGTACCAGAAGCTTTCCGGCGACATCATCGTGGAGCAGAATGTGCACGTGATCGACATCTGCAATTGGATACTTCAGGGTCACCCGGTGAAGGCCGTGGGAGCGGGCAGCCGCAAGTTGCGTCAGGACGCAGGCGATTGCTACGACAACTTCAACGTGGTCTTCACTTATCCCCACGATGTGCAGTTGAGCTTCGGCTCCACGCAATTCAACAAGCACGAGTTCGATGCGGCGGTGCGCTTCTTCGGCACCCGAGGCAGCACGGAGGCGCACTACGACCACCGAATGAGCATCTCCGGCGAAGAACCCTGGGACGCCGGCTTGGGTCCTGCCAAGGAAGGTGACCAGTTCTCGGCGGCTGGGACGTTCAAGGGGGCCTTGGACCAGGCCGACGCGGAGAAGCAGAAGTCGTTTATCGAGAGCATCACGAGCGGGAATCTCATCAACGAGGCTGCCCCAGGCGCTGATTCCGCGCTCAGCGGCATGCTGGGGCGGACGGCAGCCTACACCGGGAAGCCCATCACGTGGGAGGAACAGTTGAAGTCCCAGGAAGTCTGGGACCCTAAGATCGATCTCAATAAGCTGGCCTAAGCGTAGCGGCCGATTCGCAGGGCGGGCAGTAGTGCCGCCCTGAAGGGCGCCGCTACGCGCGTAAATGAGAACGGAGGTAACGATGCAGAATGAGACTTCACGGCGGGAATTCCTGAAGGCCTCGGTGGCTGCCGCCTGTGTGGCGGGATTGCCAGCTTCGCTGGTGGCTTCGCCGGAGCCTGCCCCGAAGGGTCGGCTGATCAAGGGGCTGGTGATGGGCATGCTGCCCGAGAAGCTGAGCTACCCTGAGCGCTTCAAGATGGCGGCGGACGCGGGCTTTGAGGCGGTCGAAGCCTACACCACCACCGATCCGCGGGAAGCAGAAGGGATCAAGAAGGCGGCGGACGACGCCAAGATCAAGATCCTCTCGGTGATGAACCAGGCCCACTGGGAGTTTCCGCTCTCGAGCGACGATCCGGCCGCGATCAAGAAAAGCCTGGACGGGATGAAGACGTCGCTCGACAACGCCAAGTTCTGGGGGGCGAGTGCCGTGCTGCTGGTCCCCGCCGTGGTGAATGCCAAGACGAGCTACAACGATGCCTGGACGCGTTCGCAGAAACACATTCGCGAACTCATCCCGCTGGCGCGGGAGAGAAAAGTCATCATCGCCATCGAGGAAGTGTGGAACAAGTTCCTGCTGAGCCCGCGCGAGTTCGCGCAGTACGTGGATGAGTTCAAGAGCCCCTGGGTGAAAGCCTACCTTGATGTGGGCAACATGGTGTTGTTCGGCTATCCCCAGGACTGGATTCGCACCCTCGGCAAGCGGATCGTCAAGATCCATCTGAAAGACTTCAAGCGCGAGCGCGATGGATACAAATGGGTGAACCTCGGTGAGGGCGATATCGATTGGCCGGAGGTGCGGAAGGCCTTGGCCGAGGTCGGGTACAGCGGAACCGTCACCGCGGAGTTGGACGAAGGCGACCTGGCCTACCTCACCGATGTGAGCAGACGCATCGACCGCCTGGTGCTAGGCCTGTAGCGTGGAGTTGTTCTTCGACGCCGCGGCTCTTCAGCGGCAGGGGAGCACCTTTAGGGTGCTTCCTTGTTCTGTCTACCTCAACGAGCGGCTTGCCGGGGCGATTGCTCGGCCGCGAACTCCTGCAGCTTGCGCCTCAGCACGATCGTGTTCACCACGGCTTCGATGGTCTGGAGAAAATCCGCAGGCAGCTTTGAGACGGTGGGTGAGTCTGGTTCGGGGGCATAGACCTTCGTCGTGAGTTCTGGACCGAGAAGCACAGTGGCAAGGCGACGCCGCAGTTCGTCGGGGCTCGCTTCAGGGAATCGCTCACGCAGACCGGCCAAAGCCAATCTGCCCCCGGTCATGATGAGGTCGTTCAGCAGTTTGAATTCACGCCAATCGGGCATCGCGCGCAGAATAATGAGCCGGGATGCCTGCCCTCCTGGGACCCCGTCACTTTCGACCCAAGAGCCGAATCCGCGCCGTGAGCGTGCGGCCTTGGATTGCTCCGAACGTAAGGAAATGCCGGGAATCCACATTGTTGTCCACGGCAAACGCGTTCTGGTGATTGGTGATATTGTCAAAGCCGCCGCGTAGAGCCCATTCTAAACCCAGCACGCGGAATCGCTGCTCGAGGTGCAGGTTCAATGAAAAGTACGTGGGAAAGCGGTGCGAACCCGGCGAACCCACGAGTTGCTGGTCCTGGTTCACTAAGCCGAACGGATACCCGTCGCGCCAGTCGAGCCAATAAGCGAGAGTTGACTTCCAGGGGAGCGGCAGCCAACCCCAGGAGTTGAAGCGGTTTGGGGTATCCCAAGGCAGAGGCCCGCCAGCCTGAGGGCTGAAAAGCGGACTATCCAGGCTGAAATTCAGGACCGCGCTGGAGCGGGCGGCGGAGCGCGTATAGGAAGCAAAGACGACGTGATTACCCTTGAATGTTCGCCGCGCCGTCACTTCCAAAGCGTCATAGTGGTCCCGACGCTCGTTCGCCAACTCGAAACGGCCGCTCAGGAGGTCTCCCTGGGCGGCGCCCCGGTTGATGAAGGTCCAACCGTTTGCGCCTCGCTTTTGCAGGTATCGCAAGGTGAAGTAAATCTCCGCCGGGAGCTTGCGTTCGAGGTCCACACTCCCGTTGAGGAACCGCGGGGCGCGGAGACTCCGGGCGTCCGCCTGAAGCGAGGTTTCGACGGGGGGCCGGACCAGCGTCTCTCCCGCGGGGTCGTAAAACAGGTCAAGCCTCTGGCCCGTCAGCCCGCGCGTGAGCAAGTCCAGGCTCGTCGCGTCGTAATACAGGCCGATCCCCCAGGTAAGCTTGGTTTGACCGTCGGGCGTGAGGACGACGCTCGAAGCCAGCCGGGGCGAGAAAAGAGGGCGCCGCAGGATCTGGTCCCAGTCCAGTCGCGCGCCCGCTTCCAGCAACCACCGGTCTCGAACCGACCAGCGATCCTGAGCGAACCCGCTCACTTCGACGTTCTTCTTTGTGAAGGCCGGGCTTGCGGAGAAAGTGACCTCACGGGAGAGCGTTCCGTCCTCGCGAAGAATGGAGTACGGGCGGCGCGTCACGAGCTGGTGGCTGCCCAGCCAGTCCAAGTCGATTCCGACTTTGGATTCGTGCCGGCCGTGCCATCGCCAGGGAGGCAGAAACAGGTTGGCGATTGCCTGCCCGCGGCTGGCACGGTCCGTGGCGGCGGCGAAGTAATTCCCGCTCGTGGATTCCGGGTGAATGACGTAGGGCTTGTCGCCGAGCGGTTCGGACTCTGAGTAGAACCTGCTCGCACCTAATCCCACCTCCAGCAGCATCCCGTTCCGGAGCATCGCTTGGTCCTTGATCGTGAAAAGGTAAGCGGAGTCGTCTTCGTTCACCGTCGCTTCCTGCGGATTGAACGGGGACAGGCCGGCATGCTCGGCGCGAAAGCGGTTGACCAGGAAACTGGTGGTCAGAACGTTGCCTGGAGTCAGATTGACCTGGGCCTTGGCGAGGTTGCCGAGCCGCCAGGCGGGGTTGCGATCGGCGCCTGCCGGAAGCTCCTCGATAAGGTTGAGACCATACTCGCCGTCGAGAGCGTCCATGAACCAGGCTCTTCCTTTGCGCAGCGGGCCGGAAACGGTTGCCCGTGGCGTCCAACTGTTGATGTGAACCCCCTTGCGGTTCTGGAGGGAGGGAAAGAAATCGGTGGAGGAGAAACGGAAACGGTCGTCGCCCATGCCGGTCGCCAAATTCAATATGCCGCCCGAGCCTTTGCCGTGTTCCGCCGAGGCCCGGCTCCCCAGAACTTCCACCGAACGAATCGCGTCCGTGCTCACCCGCAGGGTGAAGAGGCCGTCGGCGGGGTCCGTGATGTTGAACCCGTCCAAACGATCAACGATTTGCCGCGTGCTGGAGCCGTTCACATGGACTTGTCCGTAGGCGTCCTGGAGCACGCCGGGCATCAACGGCAGAGCGTAGCGAATATCCCGCGTCACGCTGTAAGGCAGGTTAACAACCTCCTCGCTGGTTAGATTCTGAGTCGAAGCGGTCTTCACCGGATCGATGGCCGGAGGGGAATAAACTACGTTAACGACCTCCACAAACTCGCGCACGTGGTTCAGAGTGATTTCCAGGCTGGCGACTTCGCCGGCCCGAACCTCATCCGAGATGAAAGCATAGAATCCCTCTTTTTCTGCCCGGACCTGATAGACACCTGCAGCTAGATCCGTCCATTCGCATTGCCCGGCGTAGTCAGTTTCGACCTTGCGAAGCTCCTGCTGGCCGGATAGGGCGACATGCGCGCCGACTACGGCAACACCGTTTTCGTCAACGACCGTAATGACGAGTCTGGTCATGCGGACGAGTTCTGGGGCGTTCTTGGAGGCCCGGGCGACATCCTCGCGCGCCTGCGTGGCGAGGGACGGCTCGTTCTCTCCGCGCGCGGGCGCTTGGCCCGCAGCGAGCGTCCAAGACTGAAGGGCGCCGACAAGCGCCATCAACCAGGCAGAGGTCAACCGGCGAGTCAGGCGTGCCGCCGCCGACGCTCGCAGCTTCCCAGCGACTGTTTGGTCTGAGGTCACGGTTGGGGGCATGCCGATATTCTCGCTCACATGATAGGGGATTTCCCGAGTTTCCCGTTTGCGGCAGCGCCACGTGCGCCTTACGCCAGGTTTGCCTTATCCCGTCAGTTCCGGTTTCAGGATGGCGACGCCCAGCGGCGGCAGGGTCAATTCCAGGCAGAAGGGCTGATTATGCCAGGGCTGGCACATGGCGTGTTGGCCGGGTGAGTTGGTAATGCCGCTGCCTCCGTAAGCGGTGGCGTCGGTGTTGAGCACCTCGCGGTAGAAGCACGCTTGCGGCACGCCGATGCGGTAGCCATAGCGCGGCAGGGGGGTGAAGTTGCACACCACGACGACGTGCTCGTCGCGGGCTCGCGCGCGCCGCAGGAAAACCACGACGGAATTATCCGTATCGTGGAAGTCCACCCACTCAAACCCCGTGGGCTCGAAATCGACTTCGTGGAGCGCCGGCTCGGCGCAGTAGAGCCGGTTCAGGTCCGCCACCAGTTGTTGGAGCTTGCGGTGCGGCTCGTAGTCGAGCAGGTGCCAGTCCAGGCTCTGGTTGGAGTTCCACTCGATCCACTGGCCGAACTCGCCGCCCATGAAGAGCATCTTCTTGCCCGGGTGGGCGTAGAGGAAGGCGTAGAGCGCGCGCAGGTTGGCAAACTGCTGCCAGGTGTCGCCCGGCATCTTCGCGAGCAGCGAGCGCTTGCCGTGCACGACTTCGTCGTGGGAAAGCACCAGCACGAAATTCTCCGTGAAGGCGTAGAGGAGGGAGAACGTGAGGTTGTTCTGGTGGTACTTGCGATGGATGGGGTCTTGGGAGAAATACAGCAGGGTGTCGTGCATCCAGCCCATGTTCCACTTTAAGCTGAAGCCCAGGCCGCCAAGGTACGTGGGCCGCGAGACGCCCGTCCAGGCCGTGGACTCCTCGGCGATGGTCAGCACGCCCGGGTGCTGCTGGTGCACGATCTCGTTGAAGCGCTTGATGAAGTCAATGGCTTCCAGGTCCTCGTTTCTCCCGTAACGGTTGGGCAGCCATTCTCCGGGCTTGCGCGAGTAATCCAGGTACAGCATGGATGCCACCGCATCCACGCGTAGACCGTCGGCGTGGTAGCAGTCCAGCCAGAAGAGCGCGCTGTTCAGGAGGAAACTGCGGACCTCCGTCCGGCCGCAGTTGAAGACGCGCGTTCCCCAATCCTGCTGCTCGCCGCGGCGCGGGTCCGCGTGGTCGTAGAGGAAGGTGCCGTCGAAATAGGCCAGGCTGTGGTCGTCGCCGGGGAAATGCGCCGGCACCCAGTCGAGGATCACGCCCACACCGTGCTGGTGGCAGTAGTCCACGAAGTACATGAAATCTTCCGGCGTGCCGTGCCGGCTGGTCGGAGCGAAATACCCTGTGGTCTGATAGCCCCAGGATTCATCCAGCGGATGTTCCATCACCGGCAGCAGCTCGACATGGGTGAAACCCATCTTCTGGACGTAGTCCACCAGCCGCTCCGCCAGCTCGCGGTAGTTGAGCATCCGGTTGCCTTCTTCCGGGACGCGCCTCCAGGAGCCCAAATGGACTTCATAAATCGCCAGCGGCGCGGCGAGCGCCTGCCGGCGCGGGCGCTCCGCCATCCAAGCCTCATCGTGCCAGGTGTAGCGGTGGATTTCGTGGACCACGGACGCCGTCTTGGGACGCAGCTCGGAATAAAACGCGAACGGGTCCGCCTTGAGCCCCAGCAAGCCGTTGTCGCGTGGCTTGATCTCGTACTTGTAGATCTCCCCTTCGCCGAGCCCTGGCAGGAAGAGTTCCCAGATGCCGCTCGCGCCGCGCACCCGCAGGGGATGGCGGCGGCCGTCCCAATGGTTGAAGTCGCCCACCACGCTTACTCGCCGTGCGTTCGGCGCCCACACGGCAAACGCCACGCCGCGCACACCTTCAATTTCCCTCAGGTGCGCGCCCAGCTTCTCGTAGGTGTCGTAGTGGGTTCCCTCGCTGAGCAGGTGCAGATCGAAGTCTGTAAGGACCGGCGGAAACCGGTAGGGATCGTCGGACTCCCACTCGTGTCCTTCCGCGTTTTTCGCGCGCAGGCGATAAGGGAATATCTGCGACTCACCGGGGAAGGCGGCCTCGAAAAAGCCGTCGGCATGAAGGCGCTTGAGCGGGACCAGGGCGGTATCCCGCACCACCCATGCCTGAGAGGCGTCGGGCAGGAAGGCGCGAACTGCGATGGCGGGCTTGCCTTCCACTTTGACGGGATGCGCCCCCAGGACATGGAAGGGGTCGGCGTGCTCGGCGTGGAGGATCATTTCGATCTCTTCCACCGACGCCGTCGTCTTGGCAAGGAGTTGTTCGGGTGTGGGCATCCCCACCATTCTACATGAGGAGGGTACAATTCGAGCAAAGGATGGAGAAAGGAGTGCGGGCACCGTCGCCGGCGCCCGCAGTATTCCGAATCCGGAGTCTTAGTGTCTGCTGCGCGGCGAAGACTGGCGAGGCGCAGGCGCGCTCCGGCCACCGCCCGAGCTCCGCGCCGGTGGGGCAACAGCGCTGCGGCCGCCGCTTGAGGGAGCCGACCAGCCGCGGTTTTCGCCTCCTGAGGCACGTGGCGCGCGCTCGGTCACGATAGACCTTCGGATGTTAAGCGGCTGCCGTTCAGAGCTGCGCGGCGCGGAGCGGGCAGCGGGTGCTTCTCGCTGTGAAGGGAAACTCATCTGGCTACGCGGCGCGGAAGAAAACCGGCCTTCGTTCCCTGTTGCAAACGAGCTTTCGGCCCGGGGCGAAAAGCGATTCCACCCGGGCTCGCTCCCACTGCGAGGCGCCGCCTGGGGCGCAGGGCTGACGGCGCGCTCGGAAGGCGCCGGGCGCGCCTGTGGGCTGAATGACCGAGAGGCGCTCTCGCCTTGCCCGCGTCCTGCGGGTGCAGCAGGCTGAGCCTGTCGAGGCGGAGCAGTGGTTGTAGGTTTCTCAGGGACAGCCCGAGGTTGCCCGGTGCCGAACCGCTGCCAACCTGTCCCTTGTGGCTGCTGGGCTGCCTGCTGGGTTTGCAGGTTCTCTATAGTTCCGCCTCTTTGAGCAGGCCCCGTTAGGGCCGGGGAAGCCGTCGCAGGGTTGACTTGCCCCAACCCGGTTGCGCCCGGCTGGCCAAAACGTTGCCAGCCGCGCTCCTGGGCAGGTGCCGCGCCGCCGAGAGCCGGTCGCTCGGCCTGGCCTCGCTCCGGGCGAGCGATGGAGGCCGCAGCGGTACTCGCGGGCGTTCCGCGCCCGGTCGTTTGCAGCGGGTTCTGTCGCTCGACCATCCTTTGGACTCCGGCAGCTTGCTCAGTAAACGGCCGGGGCCCGGCGGGAGGTTGACGCCGGGTGAAGAAGTTGTCCGGCCGGTTGTTTGCCCGCGCCAGCGCGGCGCTGTTGACGGGCCGATCCACCGGCCGCAGGCTCTCGCGCGTCGGCACCGCCGGCAGCGTGCCCTGGATCAACTGGCCCTGGTGAAGGGCAGCCACGTCCACAGCCTGCGGATTGCGCGGCACGCGGCCGCGCACGAAGTCGTCCGTGGATACCCTGGTAATGGCCCCGCGCACGTGGGCATTAGTGAGCGCCGCCTCGACGTTCGAGATGTTCTGGATGCGGCCGCGACCCCTCGCGCCACCGAGGTTGGTGATGTTCATCACGTTGTAGGAGTTGTGGCGGCCCCACCAGGGAGAGTAGTGGTCGTGCGGTCCCAGCGGCAGCCAGCCAATCGATCCGAAGCCGAACCCGAAGCCAAAGTGCCAGTTGCGTCCGCCGAAGCCGAAACCCATGAAGCTGACGTAGGCCGGCGCCCAGGTGGGGTAGAAACCGTGGCCGCGCCCGCCCGGCCACCAGTACCAATAGTTGTTGTACGAGAACCAGCGGCCATAGTGATACGGCGCCCAGCCCCAGGGCTCATAGGAAACCCAGGTCCAGCCCCAATAAGGCTCCCACATCCAGCTCCCATCCCGATAGGGCACCCAACCGAGGTTTACATAGGGGGTCCAGCACCAATCGTAGCCCGGGACGTACGCCCAGTGGCCGTTGCGGTCTAACTCGTGCGCGCCGGTGTAATAATGGTTGGCGTACTGCCAGCTCCGCGCGTCGCTGATCTCGTGGTCGCGCTCCTTGTTCCACTTGTCCCAGTCGTCCTGGCGGGGAGCCTCCGCCGTCTGGTATTCCGGGTTGTC